>OCTX014534077.1_pt1 | contig 25899 bp, 19 predicted proteins | sample 1539691 | NCBI WGS metagenome assembly OCTX01 (sample SAMN02144231, study PRJEB22623) | gut metagenome | biome: sheep rumen | host: Ovis aries | place: New Zealand
AGTTGGGTGACTCGGATTCGAACCGGGAATGACAGAACCAAAACCTGTAGTGTTACCATTACACCATCACCCACTGAATGAATTCGGCTGCAAAGGTAATAAAAAAAAGGAAAAGAGAAGAGTGAAAAGTGAAAAAAATCCCATAGAGCGGTATTTTTTTATCTTTTCACTCTTCTTGTCCTGTTCTTACCTTTTTTATTTCACGATCAGCAGGTAGTAGTTCTTCTTTCCTTTCTGTGCCAGAAGATACTTGCCATCAATGAGGTCCTCACTGGTAACAGGGCGGTTCTGATTGGTGAGTTTCTCCTTATTCAGGCTGACGCCACCGCCTTGTACCATCTTACGCATCTCACCCTTGGAAGGGAAGACAGGTGCGGCAGACGTAAACAGTTCGATGGCCGGCTGTTCCAGCTGATCCTTACCGATCTCGAACTGCGGCACACCATCAAACACATCCAGGAATGTCTGCTCATCAAGTTTCTCCAGTCCTTCCTTCGTTGATTTACCGAAGAGGATGCTTGATGCCTCAATGGCAGTATCGAGAGCCTCCTTGGAATGAACCATCACAGTCACCTCCTCAGCCAGACGCTTCTGCAGCACACGGCGACCTGGATCCTGCTTGTGTTCCTCCACGAGGGCATCGATCACCTCTTTCTCCAATGAAGTGAAGATCTTGATATATCGCTCTGCATCCTCATCGCTCACATTCAGCCAGAACTGGTAGAACTTATACGGTGTGGTGCGCTTCGGATCGAGCCAGATGTTCCCACTCTCTGTCTTACCGAATTTCTTTCCGTCGCTCTTCGTGATCAGCGGACAGGTGAGGGCGAAGGTCTCAACATCATTGCCCAGGGTACGGCGAATCAATTCCGTACCAGTAGTCATATTTCCCCACTGGTCGTTACCGCCCAACTGGAGTTTCACGCCCTTGTGCTGATAGAGATAGAGGAAGTCGTAACCCTGCAGGAGCTGATAGGTGAACTCCGTGAACGACAGACCGTCGCGCGCCGTACCGTTCAGTCGCTGCTGCACGCTCTCCTTCGCCATCATATAGTTCACGGTGATATGCTTACCCACCTCACGGGCAAAATCAAGGAAGGTGAAGTCCTTCATCCAGTCATAGTTGTTCACCATCTCAGCAGCATTGGGTTCATTCGATTCGAAATCAAGGAACTTAGCCACCTGTTGCTTGATGCATTCTTGATTGTGATACAGAGTCTCGTTGTTGAGAAGATTGCGCTCCTGACTCTTTCCCGAGGGGTCACCGATCATACCCGTAGCACCACCCACAAGGATAATGGGCTTATGCCCGCAACGCTGCAAGTGACGCAGCATCATGATACCACAGAGGTGACCGATATGCAGGGAGTCGGCCGTAGGATCAGTGCCCAGATAGGCTGTCACCATCTCTTTCTGCAAGAGTTCTTCCGTTCCTGGCATTATCTGTGCCAGCATTCCGCGCCAGCGGAGTTCTTCAACAAAGTTCTTCATCTTTATTATTCTATTTTTGATTTTACTTTTTTCGGTATAACGATATAACGGTATAACGATATATCGATCTTTCGATCTTTAGATCATCATGGAACAGGATCATATCCGCTGCCACCCCAGGGATGACATCTCAAGATGCGCCGGATGGCCAGCCACAAGCCTTTCACAGGACCGTGTTTTATCAATGCCTGTCGGGCATATTCAGAGCAAGTGGGCGTGAATCGGCAGGAAGGAGGTGTGTAGGGAGAGATAGCCTTTTGATAAATCCAGATTGGAATCAGCAACAAGGCCACAAGACACCATGAGATGGCCCGTAATACATTCCTCACGATCTTCATAAGCGTTCAGACATTCGTTGCAGCAGTTTGACAACCTTCTTTTCCACTGTTTCACTGCTATGCAACTGGTCATCGAGCCAGATGAACGCCATCAGCAGGATCCGTCCCTCATCGAGGTCGGGCAGAAAGTTCTTATTTCTCCGATATGCCTCGCGGATCTGTCGTTTCACCCTATTTCGCTTGACAGCCCGTTTAAAGCAACGTTTGGGGACACTGATCAGGATCTGTTTCTGTGCGGTGGTGTCACCATCGCCCCTATTGTCAAGCAGATAGACAAGTCTTATGGGGAAAGAAACCAACGAATGACTGTCGCCTCCCCTGAAGAGCTTGTCGATGAGCCGTTTGCTCGCCATGCGCTCTTCCTTCTTCAAGGTAAAAGCAGCTGCGGCGCTCATTACTCGTCTTCGTCCTGACGCGCCAAGTATGATTTCAGAGCACCCGTCATTGAAGGGAATTTCTCCGACGGAGCCTCAATCACCACATTCAGTCCGGCCTCATGCGCCGACTTCGTGGTAGAAGGGCCGAAGGTGGCCACAGCAATCTCGTTCTTACTCGTTCCGAAAGTCTTGGTGAATGCATTGATGCCCGAAGGACTGAAGAACACACACATGTCATAATCAAAGGCCTTCACCTCATCCTCAGTGAAATCGTTACTCACCGTTCGATACATCACACACTCCGTGTGCAGCAGCTTCTTCGAGTCAAGCAGTTCCTTCACACTATTGTCATGTACGTCGCTCATTGGGATCAGATATTTCTCAGCCTTATGCTTCACCATCGAAGGCACCAAATCGATGATCTTACCTGTCTGTCCGAAGAACACTTTCCGCTTTCGGTACTGCACATATTTCTGGATATACAATGCAATCTGTTCAGTGACACAGAAATACTTCATGTCTTCAGGAATCTCCAATCGCATCTCCTTAGCCAGCTTGAAGAAGTTATCGATGGCATGGCGCGAAGTGAACACGATAGCCGTATGTCCCATAATGCTCACCTTCTGCTGGCGGAACTCTTTTGACGTGAGTCCTTCCACTTTGATAAATGGACGGAACACGAGATCCACGTCATAATCTTTTGCAATATCGAAGTACGGCGACTTCTCACTGGTAGGCTGCGGCTGTGAGATGAGAATCTTTTTTATCATTTGGTGTCCTAAAAATTTATTTTTAAATAATCCACTATCATCACCATAAATCCTGCCAAAGCAAGGACAGGTACGATTTCGAGCGCACAAAAGTACAAAATTATTTGCAGAACGACTCCGTTTTGTCTAAAAAAGATGACAAAGCACTTATAAATCGTTAATATTTTCACTAAAATTAAAACAACTGCTGCATAAATGATGGCACTTTGCACTGAAATATCGAAGTAAATCTGCAACATCACAAGGGGGAACAGAGCCACCCCTTCCATCGCTGAAAGGAACAGCATAGACTTCATCCATTGTTCATTTTTTTTCCTATCGAAGAATACCATGTCCATCATCGCGTACAGCAGTCCTTTCACCAGGAAATAAGCCACAAAGCAGCCAAAGAAAATGGCGATGAGCTGATATTCCGACTCCAGGATGAAGGTGTTGGCCACCCTGTTCTGGGTGTAGAAAAAGGCGAGCAGTGCCCACAGCAGACAAGTGAGTGCCACCATGAAGAACTGGAAGCGGAACTCTCCTGAAGTCTCCGTTGCCACCGTCACATTCTCGCTACGGGGAACATAGAAGAAGCTTTTTGCCTGTCGCAGAATAAAATGATGCAGTCGCGAGTAGGCAATCAACATGAACAGGAAACAGCCCAGAAGCAGTCCTGTGATGACATCATCATTTCTGATAGAATAAGGAACAGGATCGCCTGCCACACCATAACGTTCTACATTCAATTCCGGATGAAGCAACGAATTATTCGAGAAGAAACTCTCCCGATAATACTGGGGCAGGTTCACCTCCTTGATACTCTTTCCCACATCCTGACCAGGCAGGTGCAATGTATCCGGACGTGTACTCAGATGTTTCAGTTCCGGATGGAACACCGACTGGATGGCAGAGTCCTGCTGGGCAGGTGTCGCATCAGGTGGCAGCTGCTGCAATACCTGATAGGGATGTTTGGGTTTGATCTCCTCAGCAGATTTCACAGGCTGTACGGTCACGGCACCGTCCTCTTCGAGGATCTCTTCCGAAGATGTCGGCTCCACCGGCTCAGCCACGGGCTGTTGCTGGCGGACATGCTGTAATGTATCCTGTTGCTGAAACACGACCTAACCCTTTTCTCCTTCCTCCTTCCTCCTTACTCCTTCCTCCCTTCTCCTTCCTCCTTACTCCTTACTCCTGTCTCCTGTCTCCTTTCTCCTTCCCTCAAATCCCAAACGCCTGACGGATCTCCTCCACACGGTCGAGCTTCTCCCAAGTGAACAGCTCCACGTCGATGGTCTTCGTCTCATGATAGAAGCTGGTGAAAGTCTTCTTCACCACTTCGTTCTTTCGACCCATATGTCCATAGGCAGCCGTTTCCAGGAACATCGGCTGACGGAGTTTCAGGGTGCGCTCGATAGCTTTCGGACGCAGGTCGAACATTTTGCCAATCTTACGGGCAATCTCTCCGTCGGTCATCTCCACATGTCCTTTGCCATAGGTGTTCACATAGATGCTCACCGGCTTGGCCTTTCCAATGGCGTAGCTCAGCTGCACCAGTATCTCATCGGCCACGCCCGCTGCCACCATGTTCTTGGCGATATACCGTGCCATATAAGCGGCAGAGCGATCCACCTTCGATGAGTCCTTCCCAGAGAAGGCGCCACCGCCATGAGCACCCTTACCGCCATAGGTATCTACAATAATCTTCCGACCTGTCAGACCCGTGTCTCCATGCGGTCCGCCGATCACGAACTTTCCCGTGGGATTCACCAAGTAGTTGATGTCGAGTCCGAAGAGGTCAAGCACTTTCTGCGAATGAATCTGCTGTTTCACCCGTGGAATCAAGATATTGATGACATCATTCTTGATCTGCTGCAGCATAGCCTCATCATCAGCGAACTCATCATGTTGGGTGGAAACGACAATGGTATCGATGCGCTGGGGTACTCCATCGTCAGAATACTCCACCGTCACCTGACTCTTCGCATCCGGACGAAGATAAGTCATCACCTGTCCTTCCTTGCGGATATCAGCCAGCGTGCGCATGATCAGATGGGCCAGGTCAAGGCTCACCGGCATCAGGTTCTCCGTCTCGTTCACTGCATAGCCGAACATCATACCCTGATCACCAGCCCCCTGGTTATCTTCATCCTCCCGATCAACACCCCGGTTGATATCTGCACTCTGTTCATGGATGGCCGTGAGCACGCCACAGGAGTCACCGTCAAACTGGTACTCACTCTTCGTGTAACCAATGTGATTGATGGTCTTACGGGCTATGGTCTGCAGGTCGATATAGGCTTCTGAGCGTACCTCACCCATGATCACCACCTGTCCTGTAGTGACGAATGTTTCGATGGCACAGCGTGCTGTGTCGTCGTAAGCCAGGAACTGATCGAGCAATGCATCGGATATCTGATCGGACACCTTGTCAGGATGTCCTTCTGAAACTGATTCAGAGGAAAAGAAATATGCCATATTTTATACCTTATTTTATATTTAGGGTGCAAAGGTACGGATAAACGAGCGAAAAACCAAAAGTATTTTGAGTTTTTCCGAATGGGAGTACCTTAAACGAAGTTAAAGGTACGGATAAACGAGCAAAATGCAAAAAGAAAAGTTCGTTTTCTTTTGCATTTTCGAGTGAAAGTACTTTCGGCGAAGCTATTCACTCTTTTCTTTGGCGCAAAGAAAAGATACAAAAGAAACATCCACCCTCTCCAAACCTCCCCCTATATGGGGAGGCTTAACCGCTCCTCTCGTCGCTCTTACACTTAGGTAAGCCCGCCCCATCAAAGGAGCGGCTTGCTAACGCAATGATAGCATGAGTTGTGAAACAATGTTTTGGGATTATGAAAACAATGTTTTCGTGGGCTGAAAACGTTGTTTTCGGGTAGTGAAAACGCTGTTTTTAGCCGCCGAAAACGGCGTTTTGGGCCGTGGAAACAACGTTTTTAGAAACAAGCTCTCCCCTGATGGCTGTCTGACACCAGAGGAGAGCGTTGTTAGGGATCTGATTGATCATGTGTCGTAGGGACTATTCCCGCAACAATAGGGATTTACTCCTGCGGCATCATGGTGATTTCTATCTTGTTACCAGCCTTCAGGAACTCCTGCATGAACTGACAGATGCTGGCAGGTGTCTGCGCCTCCACCACCTTCTTGTAGTCAGAGTGCAGGTCGATGCCGAACTTACGATAGGTCGTGATGACACCCGACCAGTAGCTGTTGGTCTTGGCAGCATCATCGATGCTCTTCAGCATATACTCCTTCACCTTGGTCAGCATATCAGCATCACAGCTCTTGGCCAGGGCTGGCACCTCCTCACTCATGATCTTCAGGGCCACGTCAGCCATTTCAGGTTTCATCGGACACTGAACCTGGATCAACGCCACCTTTTCATCGTCTCCGCGCTGGAAGACTCCCACAGCACCACAAGAGTAGGCAGCACCAGCATCCTCACGGATCTTCTTCAGATAGATCATGCTCAACACCTGTCCGGCGATGTCAGCACGGATGGTGTTCTCCAGGTTATACTCCATGTCCTTGTTACTCCAGATCATCACAGAGATGGCGGAAGGTGTCTCCATCTTACGCTTGAAGCTGTTCTTGATGTTGCCCTTTGCCAGATCGACCCGTTTCGGACCCTTCTTGATGTCACCTTTCACGGGAAGAGAACCCAGATAGCGGGCAATCAGCGGACGGATGGAATCCTCCTCGAAGTTACCGATAATGGTGAAGGTATAGCCATCGGCATAGGTAAAGCGCTCCTTGGCGATCTGCAGGATACGGTCGTAGTTCACCTTCTTCAGGTCTTTCAGTTCCAGGGGCTTCATCCACTTGTTGTGTCCGTAGAGGGTTGTTGTGAGTGAGTCGGAGTAGGCCTGCATGGGGTCTGTCGCCTTGTTCTTCAGCTGCAGCTCCAAGCCGTTCATTAGGTTGTCGAATGACTTCTGGTCTTTCTTGACATTATGGAAATACAAATAAATGAGCTGGAACATCGTCTCCATATCCTTCGGTGTGGAGTTGCCGCTCACCACCTGCTTACGCTGGTCCAAAGAGATGGAAGCACCAGCAATCTTTCCTGCCAGAGCCTTGGTCAGTTCATTGTTCGAGAAGTTTCCAAGACCGCTGGCCTCGATGACGTCATCGAACAACTGCAGGTTCACGATATCCTTGTCTGGATAGAGGGTCTTTCCACCGTCAGCACTACCACTCAGGATCACCTGGTCCTTCTTATAGTCGGTCTTCTTCAGGATCACCTTCACACCATTGCTCAAGGTAAGTGTCTGGTAATCGAACTTATCACTGTTCTGTGTGTCGATGATAGCACCCGGCTTGGGCAGTTCCGTCATGAGCGGCTCGTCTTTCACGTTATCCACATAGGCAGTGAGTTTCTCAGCACGTGCACCGTCGATGGCTTTCTTCAGAGAAGCCTCAGTGGGATAGACAGCCCCTTCCTTCTCGTTCAGGAAGGACACCACCACCATATTCGTATCCGATGCGGGCACCAGTTCCTTCATATACTCATTGATGAGCTCCAGAGGGATGGCAGGAATGAGCTGTTTCATCATTGTATACTCGTCATCGAACGATGGGATGGGAACCTTCGCTAAGAAGTTCTCCACATATTCGTTCACGAACTGACCGTTGGTACGCTTGTCCTTGTTACTGTACAACTTGTCGAGTGAGCTCTCGTAGTCAGACTTCGAGCGCTGGTACTCTGTAGGAGTGAAGCCGAACTCAGCGGCACGGCGCAGCTCCTTCAGGGCAGCCGCCAGCGACTCCTCGATCTTTCCTTCCTTGGGCAGCACATCCAGGTCAAGGGCCTCCATGGTCTTGGCAAAGATATAGTTCCCATCACTGGCAGAGGCACCCACGAACGGACAGTCGGGCTGCTGTGAATACTCATTCAGACGGGCATTGAGCATCCCCATGGCACGTCCCTTCATATAGTTATTAAGCAGGAAGGCCACGGTGTTCTTCAAGGAGTCAGGGAAGGCCTCGTGCTTGAACATAATCTCCACGCCGTTGGTCTTCTGCTCCTTGTCCTTGTCAATGACATAGATAGGCTCGGCATTGTCAGGCACCTGCTCATCCACCACAGGAGCTGGATTCTCCGGCATCTTGATGTCACCGAACATCTCCTTGATCTTATTCTCTATGCGGTCCACATCCACATCACCCACCACGATGATAGCCTGGTTATCCGGACGATACCACTTCTCATAATAGTCGCGCAGGGTCTGCGGCTTGAAGTTATCCACGATCTCCATCAGACCGATCGGCATGCGCTGACCGTACTTGCTGTTGGGATAAAGCTTCGGCAAAGAGCGTTCGAGCATACGCATCTGAGCACTGGTACGCATGCGCCACTCCTCATGGATCACGCCACGCTCCTTATCAATCTCCTCGGGTTCCAGAAGCAGACCGTCGGCCCAGTCGTGTAAGATCAGCAGACAGCTGTCCTGTACGCTCTGTTTTGCCGTAGGAACATTGGAGATATTATACACTGTACGGTCGATACTGGTATAGGCATTGAGGTCACCACCGAACTGCACACCGATGCTCTCACAGTAGCGGATCACACCATTGCCTGGGAAATTCTTCGTTCCATTGAAACACATGTGCTCCAGGAAGTGAGCCAGACCGCGCTGGTCATCGTTCTCCTGAATCGATCCTACACGCTGGGCAATGTAGAACTCAGCACGATTCTCCGGCCAGTTGTTGTAACGGATGTAATAAGTCAGTCCGTTCTCTAATTTACCGATCCGCACATCCTTGTCAACAGGAAGTGCCGGCATCATCTGCGCCATGGCCTGACCAGCCACGACGAGAAGCATCACTAACAAAATGTTTTTTAAACGAATCATAATGAATAATTTTAGATTTTCTGTAGAGTGATACGCTTTCACGCGCATCTTGGTGTACAGAAGGATGTTATTATTAAAGATTTTTATACTTCTTTCTTCGTCAACTATAGGTTAGACACCATTCCTGGCAAAAAAACTACACGAATCGCCAAATATTTTTTCATGGTGATAAAGAATCCGTTGAGGATGCCCTCATATTGCGCGGATGATGGTTCAGGATCTCCTCACGCAGGGTATGGGTGTCGATATGGGTATAGATCTCCGTGGTTCCTATCGACTCATGACCTAACATGGCCTGAATAGCCCGCAAGTCGGCACCGCCTTCCAAAAGAGCTGTAGCAAAGGAGTGGCGCAAGGTGTGAGGAGATATGGTTTTGTGAATGCCAGCCTCCTCCGCCAGCCGCTTGATCATGATGAGGATCATCGTACGCGTAAGGTGTGCCCCCCTGCGGTTCAAGAACACATAGTCTTCTTCCCCCGACTTGATATTGGTCATGGCCTTCCGGTCGATGAACCAGAATCCCAGTTCCTTGATGGCACGCGGTGAGATGGGCACCAGTCGTTCCTTCCTGCCTTTCCCCTCCACCCGCAGGAACTCCTCCTCCAAGAAAAGGTTGGACAGTTTAAGGTTCACCAGTTCACTGACACGCAGTCCGCACGAAAACAGTACTTCGATGATGGCTTTGTTACGATGCCCTTCCCATTTGGAGAGGTCGATGGCAGACTCTAACAAATCCACCTCAGCCGTACTCAGCACCTCAGGAAGATGTTCACCGATCTGCGGACTCTCCAACAGCTCTGAAGGATCATTGTCGATCCATCCATCGAGGTAGAGGAAACGGTAGAAAGCACGTACACCACTGAGGATACGGCACTGCGACCGTGCACCGATGCCTATATCGTGTAAGGAGGCGGCAAAATGCTGTAAATCCTCCAGCTTCACCTCGATGAGTTCGATGCATTCTCCCCTCAAATAATCCACCAGCTTCTGCAAGTCACGCATGTAAGCATCCACGGTGTTCATCGTGAAATTGCGCTCCAGCTTCAGGTATCGCTGGTAGGCTTTTGCCACATTTGCGCCCGTTTTCTTGCCAGTTTCCATTTTATTTGTTACTTTTGCCGCTACAAAAGTACAAAAAAACTTTTAATTATGAAAATTCTCATCATAAATGGTCCGAACCTGAATCTGCTCGGTGTGCGTGAGCCAGGTATCTACGGGAACAACTCGTTTGATGACTACCTTCCCAAGTTGTGTGCCCGCTATCCTGATGTACAGCTGGAGTATTACCAGAGCAATATCGAGGGAGAACTGATCAACAAGATGCAGGAGGTGGGATTCACCTACGACGGTATCGTGCTCAATGCCGGAGCCTATACCCATACCTCCATTGCCTTGCACGACTGTATCCGTTCCCTGAAATGTCCTGTCATCGAGGTACATATCAGTAATGTACACCAACGTGAGGCGTTCCGTCATCACTCGTTCATCTCCGCAGCCTGCAAGGGAGTAATCTGCGGCTTCGGACTGGATTCCTACCGTCTGGCCGTTGAGTCTTTTCTGGATGAAGGATGAAGGATGAAAGATGAAGGATTAGGGATGAGAGATTAGGGATTAGGGATGAACATCGAAGATTATATTCTCCAGCATATCGATCCCGAGGGTGAATACCTCTATCGTCTCTATCGTGCCACCAATGTCCACCTGTTGCGTGGCCGCATGGCCAGTGGACACCTGCAAGGCAGACTTCTGAAGATGCTGGTGCACATGATCCGTCCGAAGAATATCCTCGAAGTGGGGACGTTCAGCGGCTACAGTGCTATCTGCATGGCCGAAGGACTGGAAGAGGGTGGAAAGGTATATACGTTTGAGATCAACGATGAACAGGAGGACTTCACACGACCTTGGATAGAGAATTCCCCCGTGGCTGACAAGATCGTGTTTACCATCGGTGATGCCATTACCGAAGCACCGAAACTGGGCATCTCGTTCGACATGGCTTTCATCGATGGTGACAAACGCTCTTACGTGGAGACCTACGAGATGGCCCTGAAGGTAGTTAGACCAGGGGGCTTCATTCTCGCCGACAACACCTTGTGGGACGGTCATGTACTGGAGGTGCCCCGTTCTGCCGACAAACAGACACAAGGCATTGAGGATTTCAACGACTATGTGGCACGCGATGAACGTGTGGAACGTGTCATTCTCCCTTTGCGCGACGGTCTTACCCTGATACGGAAACTACCTGACAAGACTTAACTACTCTGCAGTCTCCCTTCTTCTCCTTCTGAACAATACAGAGGCAACGATGGGCGCTCCCACCAGGGCCGTGACACTATTGATAGGCAGAGCCCCTTCAAAGCCCGGCATTCTGGCAATGATATTACAGGCAAGTGCAAGGACTGCACCCATGAGCATGGTGGCAGGCATCAGGACACGGTGGTCACTGGTGCGCCAAATGGCCCTGCAGAGATGGGGAACAGCAAGACCCAGGAACATGATCGGACCGCAATAGGCTGTGACAATGGCCACCAGAATGCTCGAACAACCGATTACCACCAAACGGGCACGTTTGATGTTCAATCCCAAGTTTCGGGCATATTGTTCACCTAAAAGCAGGATATTCAACGTCTTGACCGTGAGCATAGACAAGGGAATCAAGATGAGCATCAGTACGACAAACAGTTCCATCTGATTCCCACTGACTCGTGAAAAACTGCCCAATCCCCACACAACATAGGCTCGGATATCCTCTTCGTTAGAGAAATATTTCAGTACGCCGATGATGGCTGTAGCCACATACCCAATCATCACACCTATGATCAACAAGGTGGCATTGCCGTGAACCTTCTGCGAGACATAGACGATCAGAGCCATCACAGACATGGCTCCGAAGATGGCAGCCAGCGAAATGGCGGCATTTCCCACGGCACCCAGACTGCTCAACGCCACACCGCCAATACTTCCCGTGGCCAATACGACAAAAGCCACGCCGAGAGAGGCTCCATTACTGATACCTAAAACAGAAGGACCGGCCAACGGATTGTGGAAAACGGTCTGCATCTGCAAACCGCTAATGGCCAGTCCTGCACCTGCCACCATGGCCGTCAAGGCTTGTGGCAACCGTGATTTCAAGATAATGTTCTGCCACACCTGGGGATGTTGGTCGTTCCCAAACAGAATGCTGAAGGCATCACTCAAGGGAATGGCTATGGTCCCCACCACGATGTTCAGGAAAAAGAACACTGTGATCAGCAGGAACATGCAGATAAAATTGAGTCGGTCTGTCATGCTAAACCTTATTCTTTTAATCCCTAATCTCTAATCCCTAATCCCTAATCCTTTATCACCTTATAGTATTTCGGAGAATAATCACTCAACAACTCGGGATGGAAAGCTTTGATGAAATCCTTCAAAACCAAATCTGGCTCCATGGCCGATAATTCATTAACAGGTGTATCGCTGATGTCACAGCATAACACCCGGTGCTCTTTCCATGCACGGAAATCAGCATAACGGTTATTCTCTTCCTTCATGTTTCCGTAGGTCTGCGATTCCTTTCCCTTATTCTGGATGACCCAGAAGTCACCTTTTTCCGCCTGCGCATAGACAGTTTCAAAGTCGAGATTCACGCCACCCGTGCGCTTATCGCTTTCCATAAAATAATGGGCTCCGGCATCTTTGATAATCTGGGCAATGAAACTCTCACCACCCATGGCATACCAGTTGTCACCGTGCATCTTACCATAGAGGACTTCCGGACGAACAGCACCTTCAGGAATCAGAGACTTTGCTTCTGCATAGTTCTTTTCTATTTCAGTAAACAGACGGTTTGCCTCTGCCGTCTTACCTGTCAGCAGTCCCACGAACTTAATCCATTCCGCTTGTGCCAAAGGAGTGGTTTCCTGATAGCCCATATAGGGAATCAGCGGTATCTTCACATCCTCCAATTTGTCAAAGCCACCACGTTTGGACAAAGAAACGAGAATTGCAGTGGGATTGGCGGCCATCACCAATTCCTCATCGAAGTTACCCTCCTTGCCTATTTTCACGATTCTGCCGTCTTTGATACGTGTTTTCAGCTCTTGATCAAAGAGATGGCGCGAACTGTTAATGCCCGACACAAAATCGAGTGCACCTAATTTGATAAAGCCTGCCAACTGCAAGGAAGTCATACAAACGACCCCTTTCACAGGAACCTCTATACGCGTATAGCCTTCTACTGGTTCCACATCTGTTTCTCCCTTTCTGACGAATTGGAACTTGTAGCTGCTCTCTGTCTTTCCTTCCTCTTTCTGAGGGTCACTGATTTCCACCAGAGCCCCCCATGACTGGTTTTCTACAATGAACCCTTTTGCGTACTGCAGATTCACCGTAGCTGTGTCCTGGGTGTTCCCTACGGAATGAGCAGTCTGTTTGCTGGTCTGCTTGCATCCTGTCATGACAATCATGAGCAGGAAAGCTAATAATCCTTTTTTCATTTGTTTATGATATGATTTTTCCTTTTTCCGAAATTAATACTATTTCCAATGTACCCTGAGGTAGAAGTCCATCACAATGCCCATGGCAATGTCGGATGATGACCTGCCCCAACTGCTCCATTTCTTGTTCAGTATAGAGCGTCCACAGTTCCCTGGCCATGTTCAGCGTTGATAGTCCAGAAACGTCCAGGCCGACCTCTGCAGCCATCTGTTGAATAAAGCCGCGATTCATGGTCACCTGATGACTATGGGTATCGAGATTACCTTCCGCCAATTTCACGGCCTTGCCAATCATCAAGCCCATCACCAGATGCTGTACACCCAGTTCTGATGCAATACGAATGGTCTCGCCAATGAAGTTACCATAATGAACAAAAGCCTGTAACGGCAACTCGGGAAAGCGATGATGGAGGAATGCTTCGCTTTTGGCTCCGGAATTGATAACGATCTCTGGCGCATCTATCTTTCCTTTTCTCTCACCTCTTACGACTTCAAGTCCTACGGCCATTTCTTTACGGATGCTACTGATTCTCGCCTCCAAGGAGAAAGGCTTGACGATTCCGCTTGTACCGATGATTGAGATGCCTCCCTGCACACCGATGCGGGGATTAAAGGTCCTGGCGCCCACTTGACGCCCCTGAGGAACTGAGATGATGACATCAGCACCCATTCCTTCAGGCAACAACGGCAGAAGATTGTCACGGATCATCCGCTGGGGAACCTCATTAATAGCTGGAGCACCTATAGGAAGACCGAGTCCGGGAAGCGTCACTCTTCCTACACCTTCCCCACCTTGAATAACCACCCTCTGATCAGCCCCCGTCAGTTTCACGGTTGCCTGAATTTCAAGACCATCCGTCAGGTCGGGATCATCACCAGCATGTTTGATAACGGTGGCCGTATCACCCTCTATTCTATCTATCTGAACCTCTATATGCTCACCATCTGGAATGCGCACACTCACCGTCGACTGTTTCGTGAAAGCAGCAACGGCGGCAGCTGTAGCACAGGTTCCTGTGGTCAGTCCCGTGTGCAGTTCAAAGAAATCAGGTAACAGTTCCTGTATTTTCAGCCGAAGACCGTGAGGACCATCAACTACATGCTGCCATGGGAAAAGAGGGCGCTCAATGACAAAAACGGGCGTTCCTGTTTGGGAAGCAGCTTCTATCTTTTCAGGGAAGCCGCCCGTTGTCCCACTTTCTTTGGTAAGGATAGCCTGCGGTCTCAACCGGGTGATTAATGAAGTCGTGTCTTCATGTTCATAATAGACTAAGTGATCCATCGGAAATCCTTCCCTTACGGCTATATCCCGCGAATGATCCCTGTCAAGAATCCGCAACCAGCACTCGTTGTCCTTGCAATAGTCTCGCAGGCTGCCTATAGTCTGCACACCCGTCAAAGCCAGAAGTCGATGAATGTCTTTTGCCTTCAGCTGGGTAATAGCATCCCCATAGTCCTTACACCAGCAGATATCGTCATGATGAGGTTCATACTGTCGTTCATAACGGATAACAGGCAGATGCTCATGCTGAGCCGTTGTCATGATATGATGATGGAGTTGTGTGGCAAAGGGATGGGCTGCATCTACTATCAAGGAAATAGCATTCTTCCTGCAAAAAACAGCCATTTCATCGGAATTCATGCCACCCGTTACTCGTATTCCATGCACTAACTCTACATCCTGCCCATTCCCTCGGGTAGAATACCAGAACGGCTTGCCGGCCTCTTCAAGTACCTGCACTGCCCGTCGTCCTTCTGTGGTGCCTCCGAATACCAGTATCATATATAACGATAACCTTAACTCTAACCTTAACCCTAACGTTAACTCCTAGCTATTAACTCCTTTTCTGAAAAGGTGGGTGAAATGCTTATCGTAGAGTTTTGAATTCTCACTACGATTGCCAATGGCCTCACCTACTACGAGCATTGTGGTAAGCGTCAGCTGATTATCATGCACGATCTTCGCCAGATCTTTGAGCACTCCCCGATAGATGCGCTGATCTTTCCATGTCAGATGATAACAGGCAGCAACAGGCGTATCTTCAGGGTATTCTTGCAAAAGTTCGTGTTGCACATCATCAACGATGGCTGCGGAAAGGAAGATGCACATCGTACTTTGTGAACGGGCCAGCAGGTGTAGTTTTTCCCTTTCCGGCATGGGAGTACGTCCTTCACCACGGGTGAGGATGATGGTCTGGCATCGTTCAGGAATCGTGAACTGCGAACGAAGTTCGGCGGCAGCAGCCAAGAACGAACTGATACCTGGAGTGATGTGATAGTCCATTCCATGTTTGTCAAAGAATGCCATCTGCTCTTGGATAGCGCCGAAGATACAAGGGTCACCTGTATGCAGGCGAACGATATATTTCCCTCTGTCATAGAACTCCTTCATCAGATCACATTGTTCTTCCAGCGACATATCGGCAGAAGAGCACACCGTTGCCCCGGGCTTCGCACAAAGGGTCAGTTCCTTGGGCACCAAAGAACCCGCATATAAAATAAGGTCGGCTCTTTCCAGTAACTGTCTTCCGCGTACGGACACCAAATCAGGGTCACCAGGACCAGCACCCACGATTTCCACATGACCTTCCCGAAGGTATTTGCGGTCGATGGCCACCGCAACGGTGAAGTTCTTTCCTTTCTGCTTAGTCAGCAACAACTTACCATGATTGCTGCCTAATATCGCCGCAGCCTCACATACGCTGGGCGTTCCCACATGCTTGGAAACCACATCCGAAGGCGTTGGCACCTCCACCTCCGACAGTTCCTCTGCCGTAAAGAACTTCACGGGGTAAGGATCTGTCTGGAGGAGTTTCACAACGGGCTCGTCGGCTTTCACATCTATCGTGCAATACTCACGGGCGAGATTAAAAAAGCCATGATTCTCCACGACCTCATCAATATCACTCATCACGTCCAAGGCAGGACCTGCCTGATGGGCCAGACCGATGCCGTAAGTGATTACCTTCGGAATGAAATGCACGTATGGAATATCCATATCGGGATACACCCTGCGGGGTGAAACGACAATCAGTGCACGAAAAGATTTCAAAGTGGACGTTTCTACATCCTTTACAATGGTGACATGCGGAGGCAACGTGCTTTCCAAATAGTCGGTTCCCCTGTCTCGTATATCCATATAAAGCGCCACGGGTTTCTTGTTGACAAACTGGAAAATGACGGCTTTCACTTCCTCCTTTTCCTCAGCAACAACCCAGTCGAACTGCTCCTCGAACGTGTCTAACGCCCATAATCCTTGATTATCACTCTGGGTAGTTATCACAGGATTTGTCCCCAGGATGGCTGCCACCTCCTTGGTCAACTGATTGGCTCCTCCCTTATGTCCACTGAGCACAGCTATCACGTTCCTGCCCGTACTATCCACACAGACCACGGCAGGATCGGTGTATTTATCCTTGATGACAGGGGCGATGGTACGCACACAGATACCCAATGCCGAAACAAAGATGAATGCATCGAACTCATGGAAGGTATCTTTTACCTCAACACGCGCCAAGAGCTGAGTCTCACCTGAAAGTGCCTTCTGCAACTTCCGTGCTATCGTTCTGCTTTCTATAGATACGGGTACAATCGCTATTTTCATGATTTTCGTGCTTTCAATATAATAATGGGATGATAATCGTTGATAGCCACACGCATCGGTTCCTCCAAAGCAAGTCCCAGTTCACGCACAGCCATTTCAAAAACCTGCTGACTGTCTGTTCGAATCCGTTCATCGGTTATACTCTTTGGATCAACACAGTTATAGACCATGACGCCTCCTGGCAAAAGTGCATTGGCTGCCTTTGCCATCATCTCCTGTAAACGTCCGCCATGACCACCGATGAAGACAGCATCTGGGGGTGTACAGTCTTCGACAGAAACATTGATGAAGTCGGCAATGATTGAAGTGATTCCTGGAGCTTTAAACCGATGGGAATTCATCTCCATGAGTTGTTTCCCTTCTTCACGAATCTCGAAAGCTGTTACATGGAGGTGGGGAAACTGAAGTTTGGCTTCAATGGAAATACTACCTGTACAGAAACCGATATCCCACAGGGATTGGCGGTTTTGCAATTCGAGCGCGGCTAAGGTAAGCAGGCGGATAGGTGCTTTGGTAATCATCTTCTCACGACCCTCGAGGAGTGCGAACTGGTTGTCTGGGATGCCGAGGGGCTTATTTGCTACCGAACCGTGATCTGAATGCATCTCCAGAATCAAACAGTTGGGACGCTGAAAAGAACTATGCACTACTTCCTCCAATGAGAGCGTGGTAACACGTTCCTCTGTTTCACTGCCAAGATGTTCGCCAATACTCATCCGATAGTTATTGTAGCCATATTCCAACATACGCTGAGCAATAGCTGCTGGGGTATGCTCGCCATCCGTAAGCACACCGATCTTCTGCCTACGTTCTATCAATGCACGGTCAAATTCATGCCACGGACGACCTGTCAGTGAGACAATGGTCATGTCATGATAAGGCATTACCAGTCGGTGAGCCAACATCTGAAGGGAATTGAAAGATGGAAAGACCTGTATCTCGGCATCAGGAATCTCCCTCCTGATGGTGTTGGCAAAGCCGAAAAACAACGGGTCGCCTGATGCAAACACCACGATGGGCTTCTCTATCTGGGCATATTGCGCAAAGACATCATTGAGCGGAACTGTGATGTCAATCCATTTCGCACCTGCCGGAAGCAGTTCCTTCACCAGTTCATGATGACGCCTGCCTCCTGAAAAGACGGCGTCAGGAAGTGTTTCGGGTAAAGTGACACCCTTCGAAACATCCGGCATACCTATTACGATGAATCGTTTAGACATCTCTTCCTGGTTTTAACTGTTCGGCATCGGGCCAAGCCAGAATACTGTTCACAAGCGTTGCTGCTACATTAGAGCCACCTTTCCGGCCTTCAACAATGATCTTGGGCACGTCATGGAAGACCTTTACCATGTGTTTCGACTCACAGACATGAACGAAACCCACAGGGGCGGCGATGATACCAACAGGACTGGCCTTCTTCTTGCGCATCAGGTCACATAGCTCCATCAACGCCGTAGGCGCATTGCCGAATACATACAAGGCCTCAGGATGTTCCTCCACAGCCAGACGGATTCCAGCCTGAGTTCGTGTGATCTCCTTCTCCTTCGCCATCGATGCCACGCGCTCGTCGTGAAGGTAGCATTTCACCTCGATGCCATAACGTTCACAGGCAGTCTTTCGGATTCCGCTGGCTGCCATCGTCACATCGGTGATGATCGTCTTCAGCCGTCCTTCCTTCATTGCCTGATGCAATAACGGGACAGCCTCTTCATCGGTATAGAGAATATCCTCCATCGAAAAATCGGCAGTCGTGTGGATAGCATGTAATAGCGGCCATTTCCTACTAAGGGGGATATCAGGATCATGCAACTCACGACTGATGGTTCGGAAACTCTCCATCATAATGTTCTGTCCGATGTTCGTTCCTGTCTCCTCTCCGTTCCTTTCTTGATAATATCCCCTTGGCGTGATGATGCAATTCTCCCAAGTATAACTTTGCGAGTTACCGATGATGATGACAGTAAACATGTCCACATCTTCAGGATCCAAGTCATACAAGGTGGTCACCTTTACCTCCTGCTCCGGACGTCCTGCCTGTCGCACATATCCCACAGGGGTATTACCATCCCTTTCTTTCAGGAACAGCTCTTTCAGACGGTACAGCTGCCAGTAACGTCCATGACTCTTGGGATTATAGACAGCAGTGACGAAGTCGGCCTGGGCAGCAGCTACGATACGCTTTTCAATCTTTGCCCAAGGTGTCATCAGGTCAGAAAGGGAAATCACACAGAAGTCATGTCCCACAGGTGCACCCAAAAGAGAAGCAGCCTTCTGGAAAGCGCTGATACCTGACAATGATACTATCTCAATATCATCTCCCAAAGCATTTTCCTTCGCCATCTCGTAAATCAGCGGAGCCATACCGTAAATACCCGCGTCACCACTGGAGATGACTGCCACGTGTTTGCCCTGCATAGCCAAGTCAAAAGCCTGACGGGCACGGTCGCGCTCCCGCTTCATTCCTGTATCCACACACTGTGCCCCCTCTTTCAGGTAGGGTTCAATAAACTGGAAATAATACTGATAGCCCACCACTACGTCAGCCTCTTGGATGGCATTCATCACCGCTGGCGTGATATCCTCCACGCTTCCCGGTCCGATACCGACAACGGTTATTTTTGCCTTACTCATGTCCTGATAGATTTCTTTTGCAAAGATACGATTAAACGAATACAAATGCAAATAATGCTTGTATTAATTGCCTATGACTTATTCCGGTACGTAGATAATCTCACCATTCTCCAACTGGTAGGCTATCCCCACCTTCCGTCCACGTCTTCCAGAAGTCTGTTGGTCATCACTGGGAGTATAATGTTTGATCTGTTGCCCCTCCTTGGTGATAATCTCCATATTGTCCTTCCCCGGGTTCTTGATCATGGTGAAGTCCTCCTTACTGAAGAGTTCCGACATATTGAAATGGGTGACCAGCGCCACCATCAGCGCCACCGCAAAGACCATTGCCACATCGAAGAGGTTGGCGACGGTCTGCATGGGGTCCTCATCCCCCTGCTGTAACAATCTATTCCTTGCTCTCATAGCACAACAACTGACGAACATACTCCAGGTTATTCAGTTCACGGGCATACCACCGCTGGCGTACCTGCAGAGTGGTCACACCGATAGCGGCAATCACCATGCCCACCACAGTGGTAGCAAACGCCACCTGCATGTTATAGGCCATCGCAGAGATATCCCCCGTGGCCAGTCCCACCAAGGCCGGTCCCATAGGAATCAATGTTCCCATCAGTCCGAGCATCGGTCCTAACTTCACCAGGAGGCGCGACCCTGACAGTTCCTTGGCGGCATCGACCTCATAGTTGGCCACCACCCTTTCGCAGAACGCTTTGTTAGACACGTTCTCCGAAAGGACGCTCAAGGTCTTCAGATACAGGGAAAGATCCATCAAGGCAGAGTGTCCCGCCAGTGTCCGTAACCCCTCCATCACCTGTTCCTGCACCCCTGACTCCAAGAAATCCGTCTGTGCAAGCATTGTCTTCCGACGGAAGAACTCCCCAAAGAACCCAGCCGCCAACACCAGTGCCCTTACGAAGAAGAGCAACAGCAACACCACCACTGGTACCAACAAACCGTTGGAAATCCAGAAAAGAATATTCGATATTGTTTCCATCTTTCTATGAATATCCTGTGATCGCCACACTGAGGACGACGATCAGCAGATTGATGATAAATAGCAATTCCAGCAACAAATGTCTTTCCCGCAGCAGCCACCGTAGGAGAAGAGGGCCGCCGAGCATCAGGAACAAGACGAGTCCTGCCGACATCCATGCCACCCATCCGTAGTCAACACCTGGCAATCCATAGAGCAGCTGTGCCTGGAAGTAGCAGAGAGCAGGGATGGCCAACAACACCGGCTCATACTCCAACAGGACGCGCCATACCTTCTGCTTAGGCGAGCAGAAACAGTAGGTCATCATCATCACCGCTTCAAGAATCACACATACCGCCAGATCGAGCATGATACTCCTGTTAGTAGCCAGTTGAACGAACACCTCATGCGACAGCTCTGTCATGTGCGATGTTACCCAGCCCATGAAGGCAGCATAGCACACGGCCACAACGAGTCTTACCTTCATGGGGAGCAGTCCCGCCTTGACGAGAGAACTCATCAAGATCATACCAGCCAGTATCGCTAAGAGCATTTCCATCCTGTCCTGTCGTTCGTTTCTCCTTATTTCTTACGACGCAGCCATACCACCAGTCCTATCAAGCCGAAAACCACTGCGATGCCCACCGCGATGCCGTTCACCACCTGTGGCTTCTGCAACAAAGACTGTCGTTGGTTCTGTTCTTTCAGTACCATGTCTTTCTGGCCCGATGCACTCAGCTTCACGGCATCCATGCTACGCTGGTAGTCACTACGTAGTTTCCCGTCCAGCTGCTTGGAGACATAGTCCTGTAGTTTCTCGTTGTTACAGACGAAATCAGTACAGGCAGCCCCACTCTCTTTCGTGATCTCCGCATGTAACTGAGCGAGTTGCTTCAACTGCCCTGCCGATGGTTTCCAGAAGCCCTTGCGTGCACTCTCTATCATTACGGATGTCATGGCCTGGTAGGCTGCAGGATTCACCCGCTGGAAATAACTCCTGATACCAAGCTGCTGCTCATCGGTCACATACAGACGGTACAGGTCGTTGTAGATCTCTTTATCAAGAGCATTAGGACGCGTGGCACTCCATCCGAAGAGGTTACGGAACATCTCCCCAAACATCTGAGCCGTTCCCTCATCCCCCTGCATGCGTTCCTTGATATAGACAGGGTTGAGCAGAGAGGTGCGCACCTCTACGGCAATAGCCTCCTTCGCATCCTGCATACGACGGTTCGAACGGTTACGATAGTCAGCGAGATAGGCATCCGGTTCCTTCCCTGTAAGTGTCTTCACCGTGAGGGAAAGGCCACCCGTGAACTCATAGACATGATCTAACGATACTGGTCCCCATGTATTACTCTGTCTGGGTTGCACCACCACATCCGTCTGCTGCAATGCCGAAGCAAAGAGGTTCGGTTCAAAGCCTCCCCAGTTCTGCTCATCCCCATAGGCAGCCCCCATGTTATTCAGGTATCCGTCAACGAGTTCCGAGGATTTCTCCCAGGTACCACTACGTTCGATATAATTCATCATGCCCGTGCTGTATCCGCTATTGACGGGTCCGAAGACACGCATCGTAGAGAGCTCGCGAGCCCGTTTGGGAGCCACCCCTTTCTCCATCAGTTCCTTCTCCTGCAGGATGGTACCCTCATACACGAAGTTACTGTCTTCCTTCTCCGAAGAAGCGAGCTTCACCGCATCGGTGATCAGTTTCAGACGAGAGCCAGCAATGTCTCGCAGCTGACCGCTCACCTGTACCACCACATTGATTCTGGGGCGTCCCAGTTCCTTTTGGGGAATCAGACGAAAATCGTTGATGCGTCCCTCGGCATCACGAACAGGCTCCACACCCAGCATCCATAATGCCTGGGCAATGGTGGCACCCTGCGTGTTGATGAACTCTCCTGCCCAGAAAGTGTAACTCACCTTCCGCGGCCATTCTCCTCCATGTTGCCTGCGGTAACGTTCAAGTGTATTCTCAGCCAGTCTTTTGCCATCCTCCCATGCCTGGAGATCAGGCGTATTATCAGGGTTGATACTGAACATATTCCGTCCTGTGGGCAGCACATTGGGATTCAGCACAGGATCACCTCCGGGGGCTGGTGCCACCGTACCCCCGTTCAAGGCACGGATCATCCTGTTCAACTCCTCCTGTGTGGATGAGATCAGCATCTGTCGGTAGGGATTCGTTGCCATCTGAGAGGTAATCAGCTGACGGGCCCTCGGCAGGTAATGGTGTGCCACAAAGGCATAGTCGTGCAGTTGCTTCGTGGTGATCTTTCCTGCATCACGGTCTTTCCTGGCCATGTCATAGGCCAGCGGATCAGCACTGATGGCCAGTGTCGTATTCAGCAAGTCGCGTTCTGAATAAGGCTGTCCCAAGGTATAATAAGCCCCTTGCATCTTCTCATTGGAGAGTTCCTCCAGATGAGCATCCAACCGCTCCAGTTCCTCTAAGGAATAGGGACGGGCAAGGTTGTCGTCAAGGTTCAGTTCACGGTGGAGTCCTTCATGGACAATGGTTTTCTTGATGGCAAGGATCAGACTCCTGTTCTGTCCTCCCCCCTCCACAGCCTTATGGACATCCGCCAGTAAGGTGGCATATTTCTGCTGCATCCCACTGGGGGCATAAGGTGCTGTGAGATAAGTGAGCAACACCGCCTGACTGCGTCGTTTGGCAATGATGCTCTCCCCCACATTCCCTGTTGTATAATAATAGAAATGAGGCAGGTCGCCCACAAGAACCGTGCTCCAGTCTTCCCGTCGCATTCCCGTGTCACGTCCTGGTGTGAACTCCAGGTTTCCGTGGGTACCGAAATGGATCAGGGCATCAGCCTGAAAACCTTTCTGCACATACAGATAAGGTGCCAGATAACTGTGAGGAGGTGCCACCTCTACGCCATGCACCAGTTTGAAGTCGTCATCCCCCAAGGCAGGACGAGGTTGTGGGAAGAGCAGGATGTTACCATATCGCACACAAGCCACTGCCAGGGAGTCCCCTTTCGTCAGCAGGTTTCCCGGTGCCTCTCCATAGCGTTCCACCACCTCATGATATTTCGCAGGAGCAATCACCTCGTGAACCCATGTTTCATACTGTTCTTTCGTGAGCCAACAGGGATGACCCTCGCGCAGATACCTCTCCTGAGCCCCTTTGGCATACGAGCCCAAGACGATACCCTCCGTCTTGATGTCACGGGCGAAAGCCTCCACGGTGGCAGGCAGTCCGCTCACGTCATACCCCTCTTCACGCAGTCGTTTGAGGAAATTGTACAACGAAGGGATCACCTCCATGCCACTCGCCAGCAGCGCATCCTTTCCAGGTCGTTTGAAATAGCCGATAGCAATCCGTTTCTCACGGTTCTTCTTGGTACGAAGCGTCAGGTATTTCTCCACGGTGCTGACGAACATCGAGCAGCGCTCGGCTTCCGCCGTATGCACGTAGTACCCTTTCTTGTCCGGGTTCTGTGTACCGATACAGAAAGGAGCCACCCCACCGTCGATCTCAGGAATGACGATGCGTGAATTCTTCATACCGCTGCTCATCGGGTGCTTGGCGTCCATCCACTCCTCATGGGTGAGAGAAAGCGGATAGGGTGTGAACAGCAGGATATTCTTCTCCTGCAGCCATGAGATCAGCGTGTCGTTCCCCAGACGTCCCATCGACATATATACGATGGCATCGGGCATCAGCTCCTTGAGCATCTTCTCCCGTTTCTTCCCCGTACAGGTCATGGGATAGACATTCATCCCCCGTTCGGTGAGCATCGTGATGAGCGTATCCACATGCTGACGGTTTCCCTCCATCGGGAACTGGATTCCCGAGATCAGTGCAACCGTCTGTCCACCCTTGTGATAAAGACCTTTCTTCTTCAGGTAGTCGGTCAGTTCCCCAGCCTTCTTAAAATACTTTCCGTATTCCCGATGGTAATAGATACTCTTCTGCATCTCCACAGGAGCCTCGAAATCCTGATCACCCCATCGCTGTGGCGTTGCCAGATGGCGCAGGTATCGCAGTCCGTTGCGGAAGTTCTGTCTGTTCTCGTTGTCGAAATACTGCTGCAGCCGTCCTTGCTGCTCCTCACTGAGGTTCTTGTAGATGGCAAAGCTGCTGCTTTTCACTGTCTTGGTGAACACAGGGATTCCCCGTTCGGCAGCACGTTCCACCTCCTTCTGCTGTTCCTCATTCAGATAGAGCCTACGTGCGAAGAGGATGACAGCATCGTAGTCGTCGAGACGTCCCATCTTCTCGGCTTCCACGCATTCCACCTTGATATGTCTGCTGTCATTACTCAGGATAAAATCCGCCTCCTGCGTTTTGAGGGTGTTCACCACCAGGATCCGTGTGGGCGACAGCCAATACCGATAGCCCACATACCCCAGGATACCCAGGCATATCACAACGGCAAGGATCCATCCAGCTACCTTCTTCATCGTCTTGATACCTTTTATGAGAACGAGTCTTTCAGCTTACTGCTGCTGACTATATGCCTTCTTCTTCTCCATGATGCCACGTTCACGATGCTGCATCAGGAACTGGATATGTGCCAGATAGATATCCTGTATCTCTGGCACCTCACCCAAGCCTTCGAGATGAAGCCTTACCTGAAAGCCTTCTTTCTCCAGTGCCTCCTTCCATTCCTGTGAGATATCGTTCTTCGCATGGTCGCCCGCCACGAACATCAGCGGAGCCAGCACCACCGTCTTGGCCTTGGCAGCCTTCAGCATCTGCACGGCATTCTCGAAAGTAGGGTATCCCTCAATGGTACCCACATGATAGTTGGGATGTCCCTCGGCCTTGAACATATAGTCAATCTCACTATAGATAGCCGTGGCAGGTGTGGCCGTGCCATGTCCCACAAAAAGCACGTGCTCACGCTTCTTGTTGCTGACAGGGATGCGCTTCGCGAGGATGTCCACCACTTTCAGCGCATCATCGGTACTGTACATCAGCGGATGCCCCACCCGTATCTCCTTGAAGAACGGCTTGACGCTCTCCACATCCTTGCGCAGTGACTCCATCTCCACACCGTCGATGATGTTTGTACTCTGCACAATCAGGTGGGTATAGCCCTCAGCACGCAACCGGAGCATCGCCTCCAAGGGCGTCTCCTTTTGGATGCCCCGTGCCTTCAGTCGGCGCAGAATAATCCGTGAGGTATAGCTCTCGCGCACCTCCAATTGTGGAAGCATCGATTTGGCTTTCCTGTTAATGGCATCAATGGTTCGGGTACGTGTCTCATCATAGGTTGTACCGAAATGCACCATCAGCAGGGCAGCCTTCTCGTCTTTCCCCAAAGAAGCCAACAGGTCACTCTCCACGAAAGAAGAGAGTTCCTGCGCATGAACACTCATGCACAGGAACAACAAAATGACTGAGAATA
>OCTX014546889.1_pt1 | contig 25896 bp, 30 predicted proteins | sample 1539691 | NCBI WGS metagenome assembly OCTX01 (sample SAMN02144231, study PRJEB22623) | gut metagenome | biome: sheep rumen | host: Ovis aries | place: New Zealand
ATTCCGGAATGGCAGGGCGCTGTCTGGGTGGAATGGAAGAACGTTCCGGGCCAGTTTGAGCCGATGCTTTACCGGTACGAACAGCGGCCGTTCTTCCGCTTTTCCGGGAAGGAGCACTCCTTCGGGATCGACATGGCCACAAAGGAATACGGAACATTCTGGAGAGCATGGACGGGGCCTGTGCCTGATCAGGAGCGGTTGGAGGTGCCGTGGTAGTGAACAGATCTGATGTGTGCCCTTCTTGCGGGACGAGGCTCCGCTGGGAGCCTCCGGGATACATGGAATGGGAATGCGCCATCTGGCGGTGTCCACGGTGCAAGTACAAGCGGCCGGAAGGATCGCCGATGACGGAGCCGTGGATAAAGATGCGGCGAAAGAAGAAAAAGAGGTGAAGCCGGATGATCCGATGCGACACCTGCCCCTATTGCAAGGATGAGTATCCTGACAAGGTTGACGCCCAGGGAAATCACTTCTGCATCTGCGGGATGACCGGGAACATGGTCTACACGGAGCCGCGGAGGGAAAAGCGGTGGTCTGGGCCGGGGTACATCAAATTCGGAGTCAGCGGCTGCGGCCTGTTCGACACCGTTGACGCGGCGCTGGCCAGCATGACAGAGATCGAACGAGAAAGATGGAGGGCAAGACAGCATGACAAGGAATGAATTGCTTCACGAGCTGGACAGGATCATCGATGTCGGGATCGTGAACGCGCACCATGACAAGGAAGTGCTGCAGGCGGTCCGGGAACAGCTGACGGAAACAGACCTGGCCGCGTTCAAGCGCATCCTGTCCGGATGCAAGAGTTTCCACGGACACTGGGACGTGCACCAGGATGAAACCGAAAACGGAAAGAAAATCTTCGACATCACGATCCGGGATTTTGCCGATTCTGTGACGCTGTGCTTCGATGAAGACGGGAGGTTGTTTGGATAATGTTTGACCTGGAGGATTATCAAAAGCTGGCCATGCGGACAAGCCCGGAAGACGGACATGACCGGATGCTGAACGGCTGCATGGGCTTGATCGGTGAATCCGGAGAAGTTGTGGACATCGTGAAGAAGTGGAAGTTCCAGAGCGGAGACCATGCGCAGCTGCCGAAGGATAAGCTGATCGAGGAGCTGGGAGACGTGCTCTGGTATTGCGCGGAGATCAGCACCGCGCAGAAGGTGGAGATGATTCCGGTCATGAAGGACATGGGAATCAACGGTCTTTCCTATGACGGACTGCTCCACCTGGAAGCGCTGTTCCTGGCGAAGCTTGCCATGGAAATGACGGACGCCTGGCTTTATCCGGATGAATTCGGGCCGACCCCGATGTACATTGTCGGCCATGTCATTGATCTGGTGGGCTACATGCTTCACAACTACTGCGAGTGCACTCTGGAGCGCTGCATGGAGCTGAACATCGAAAAGCTGAAGCGCAGGTATCCTGACGGATTCGATCCGGAAAGGAGCCTGCACCGGGAGGAATGAGCATGGCGCCGCCCACCAATAAGGAACTGGCCAGGAGACTGCGCATCATGGCCAGAACGGCGAATAAAGAGAATGTGCGAAAAACGCTGCTGCAGAGCGCGGACCGGCTGGAAAAGCCGGGACACAAGCACAACGAGAAGAACGTTGCCTGCCTCTATTCTGTATGGAATAACCGGACAGACCAGCTGGTGTGTGTGGATCTGACGGAAAAGGAGTGCCTGGAGATCATGGGGATCGGTCATGCCGGATTTCTGGCAGCGATCCGGAGAGGATCCGGAAAGTGGAGAATTGAAAAAAGATTTGTAGACGATCCGGAGGACTAACACGCCCGTGCAAGTGACCGGCAAGTAAGAAAACCCAGTGTTTTCAAGGCTTGCCGGTCTTTTTTGTGCGACAATGTAGCACGCGATCAAGTAAGCGCGTGATAAAAAAGCGAACAAAGAAGCCGAAATTCGTTCGGAAAGTTCGTATATGTTCGCTGAAAAAGTGATAAAGTGCAGGCTGTAAAATTCTGACGGCAACCGGGAGAGCTGAAACGGCTCTCCTATTTTCGTGGAAAGGAGGTTTCCGGCGGCGGTGTTTGACTCCTTAGCACCGCATGCGCATCGTATTCGGCATTTTCGCACTGACTTCGCCTAAAGTGCGTGTGAAAATGAAAGGAGAAGAGACCCAAAATGTTCTCTAAGCTGAAAGAAAGCTTCAAAGCAAACCCCAAATTCTACTACGCTATGTCAATCGCGGCCACCTGGGCCAATGCCGGAAGTCTGCTCAACGGCGTTTCCACATCTCAGAAGGACGGCATCCTTCCTTTCCTGCTCTGGGCTATCGGGAACACGCTGGCCTGCATCGTATTCGGCATTTTCGCGCCGATGATTCCGAAGCTCCGGGACGTGTTCCGGCATCCGATCATGAAGATCGTGATGGGAATCATGTGTCCGTTCCAGTGCTGGATCAGTATGAACGGCATCCAGACGGTGTTCGCCGGTACCGTGCTCGGGCCGACATGGGGCATTGTGATCGCCCTGGCCTTCGCGGTGTTCTTCCTGATCCTGCTGTTCAAGTTCGGGATGATCCGGAACGTGCTGACGGACCATATGAGCTGGACAGCGGTATACGGCATTGTGTTCCTGCTGACGATCCTGGCGCTGGCCACATCCGGAGGCAACTTTGTTCCCCTGCAGCTGGGGGCCGAGAAGATCGGAACCGGCGTGAAAAACTGCCTGCTGCTGATCCCCGGCGCCTTCCTGTATCCGTACTACTTCGAGCTGCTGGATTACAACGAGGAAAACGAGGATCACACAAAACGGATCAACATCCGGAGAGCCTTCATCATGGGAGGTCTGATCTTCGGCGTGTACCTGGTGTTCATCTTCCTGATGAGCCTGGCCAACTTCAGCCCGGCGCTGAATATCATCAAGGCCGTGCTGGTCACTCTGATCGCCATCTCTTCCCTGTCCAGCTTCCAGTATTCGATCTATTTGACCTTCGGGAAGAAGATCGGCCTGGTGCTGAACCTGCTCACGGTGGGCCTGTGGCAGCTGCTCATCCCGCTGGGCGTGATGGGCGCCTGGACGCTGATGGCATCCATCCGGATCTACATTGTGGCTGCCGCGATCATCGCGGCCTTTGCCTGGCATTTCCATGAGAAACGGCAGGTGAAGACGGCATGAAGACGATCCTCGGAAGAAAGCAGCGCATTCCGAATGAGCGCTGGCAGGAAGCCATGGACCGGATCGAGGAGCTTGTGTCTCCTGAGGAACTGGAGAAGGCCGTCAAGGCGGTCAAGGCTGACATCCGGAAGAACACAAACGGCAAGAAGGCAGCCTACTGCTGGAGCGGTGGAAAGGACAGCATCGTCCTGTCCGACATCTGCAGGCAGGTGGACATCACGGATTGCATGTTCGCCCACACGGAGCTTGAGTACCCGGCCTTCCTGGGCTGGTGCCTGTCGAATCTGCCGGAGGGCTGCGAGGTCATCTCCACCGGGCAGAACCTGGACTGGCTGGCCAAACATCCGGAGATGATCTTCCCGAAGGGCAAGGAGCTGAACGCCTGGTATTCCGGCGTACAGAGAGCCGCCTTCACGAAGTATTTCTTCGATCATCAGCTGGACATCATCCTGGTCGGGCACCGGAAAGCGGACGGAAACGTGTGCGGAGCCGGCAACATTATCCGGAAGAACTCCGGAGAGGTGCGGTATTCGCCCCTGGCAGACTGGCCCCATGAGATGATCCTGGCGTACATCCATTACCATCAGCTGAAGCTCCCGCCGATCTACGGATGGAAGAACGGCTTCCGCTGCGGGACGCACCCGTGGCCTTCCAGGATGTACATGGAGGATCTGCACCAGGGTTACAGCGAGGTCTGGGAGATCGATCCGGAGATCATCAGAAGCGCCGCGGAGAAGATCGACAGCGCCCGAGCCTTCCTTGAGGAGGTGACGGCGAAATGAAAGTCACCCGGATGAAGCTGACTGATCTGAAGCGGCCCGAGAAGAACTGCCGGATCCATACGGACCGTCAGCTGAAGGAATTCAAGCGCAGCGTGGAGATGTTCGGGCAGATCCGGCCGATCGTAGTGGATGAGAACAACGTCATCCTCTGCGGGAACGGCCTGTATGAAGCCCTTCTGGAAATGGGAAAGACGGACGCGGACGTCATGAAGCGCACCGATCTGACCGAAGCCCAGAAGAAGAAGCTGATGCTTGCGGACAATAAGGTTTACACGCTCGGCACCGACAACCTGGAAGTCTTTGACGAATGGCTGCGGGAGCTGGGCGATGTGGATATCCCCGGATACGATGAAGAACTGCTGGAAACGCTCCTGGCCGAGACGCCGGAGATCGATGAACTGGTTACCGATTACGGAAACTTCACGGAATCCTCCGTCAATTCCATGAAGAGGCATGAGGAAGACCACGCGGCTGGAAATTTCGGCCCGTCCGCTGCCTCCGCGCCGAGAACCGAGGAAACACCAGTCCAGAACACGGAAGCGTCAGAAACGCCTCCTGAGGGCTCATACATCGTTTGCCCGAACTGCGGTCATCACATCCCCGTGAGGTGATGGCCATGGCGATCAAGCGAGTGCAAAGCTCCATGTCTGTGGTGGACGCCGCTGTGATCCGGATCATGAACACCTTCAAGCAGGGCGTAAAGGTCTACCTGGCATTCTCAGCCGGGAAAGACAGCCTGTGCCTGAGCCACATGGTATATTCCCTGATCAAACAGGGAAAGATCGATCCGAAACAGCTGACGGTCTTCTTCATCGATGAGGAAGCTATCTACCCCTCCATGGAACAGATGGCCTATCAGTGGCACAGTTTATTTTCAAATTTGGGCGTGAGATTTGACTGGTATTGCCTCCCCTTCAAACAGGTTTCCTGCTTCCATCAGCTGCAGAACGATGAGCGGTGGATCACCTGGGAGCCCGGGAAGGAAGACAGCTGGGTCAGAGACGCGCCGCCATTCGCCATCCGGAAGCATCCTGCGGTGCATTACCCGGGCGAAATGAATTATCAGCACTTCTGCACCATCGTCATGAATGACGGAATCATGCTGATGGGCGTCAGGGCCAGCGAGAGCGTACAGCGCCTCCGGAACATCGCCAGGTCGAAGATGAACGGCGGGGCCACAGGCCAGCAGTTCACCGTGCTGCCGATGTACGACTGGAAGGACACGGACGTCTGGCTCTACATCAAGGAGCACAAGCTGAAGTTTCCGGAAAGCTACATGGACCTGTACCGGGACGGGCTGAACCGTCCGCAGATGCGGCTCAGTAACTTCTTCGGGGCTGACAGCTGCAACGGCCTGAGGCACATCGCCGCCACGAACCCGGATCTTTGGGACAGGATCGAGCGGCGGGAGCCAAACGCCTACATGGTGATGCTCTACTGGGACAGTGAGCTTTTCAAGCGAAGCACCCGGAAGCGGCAGAAGATGGAAGAGGGCGGGCCGAAGAAGGACTACAAGGCGCTGGTCAAGGCCATGCTCTTTGAGGACTTCGACAAGACCTTCCTCTCTCCGGAAAGAAAGTCTGTCGGAAGATCATACCGGCAGATGTGGATCAAGATGAACGGCACCGGCTCCGAGAAGATCTACAAGAAGATGTACGAAGCCATTATCGCCGGTGATCCGAAGCGCCGAACCCTCCGAGCCATTATCGGAAATTGGGCTGCGGACTGCGTAGAGAATGCGAAGAAAGACGCAGCGCGAAGGGGGGTGAAATGAAATGGCGAATATAGACCTCTTCGCTCCCCTCGCGAGTCTACAGTGGGTGGATAGAAACCTGCTGAAAGCGAACGATTACAACCCCAATAAAGTCAGCGAGGAAAACCTCAGGCTCCTGGTCCAATCAATACAGACCAACGGCTGGACCCTCCCTATAGTGTGCCGACCTGATTTTACAATTATTGACGGCTTCCACAGATGGACGGTCTCCGGAAGAGAGCCCCTTCTCTCGCGGCTTCACGGACAGGTGCCAGTTGTGATCGTAAATCATACCGACAGAGCGGATGACATTTACGGCACAATCACCCATAACAGAGCCAGGGGCACACACCTGCTGGAACCGATGAAGGCCATCGTGAAGGAGCTGCTCGACTCAGGGAAACAGATTAAGGAGATTTCAAAGGAGCTCGGCATGACACCCGAAGAGGTGTTCCGGCTTTCTGACTTCACCAGAGAAGACTTCCTTGAGATCATGACCAAAGGCGCGAACGGATACAACCGCGCTGAGATCATTCGTTACCTGTGACTACCCTGCTGGCGCGGAGGGGGCGTACACATCCATATGCCCCCTCCAAATGCCAGCGTACACACCCAACACCACACCCACACGCCCCACACGGCGGCCTCACTCGGCTCCGCGCTGTGCTTTTTGCGCGCTCGGCCCGGAGCAAGATGCGCTTTCTGACAAGCAAACCGGAAAAACCGGCACCCGGCCAGAGCTTTTCGCCGGAGAAAAAGGTACTGTCCGCGCTGGGAAAAACTACTGCGCCTGTTCGCCCCCCAAAAAACGCAACGATACTGGGGGCGATTCCGGATGTTTAGTTGAAAATCTGCGACAATTTTCCACCTTGTGCGAACCTTAGAGCGGATGCAGTGCAGATGCCGGAAGCTGTTCCGGAGCTCACGCAGAATCGTGAATTTTGAGAAAGGATAAGGTACCGCTGAATGGACGATAAAGAGAAGGTCTTCCTGGAAGATGACACGGTGTTCATCCTTCAGCCGGGATTGACGATCTACGTCAAGACAGCGGATATCTGCAGCATGCTGGGAGTCTCCAATCAGTGGGTCGGACAGCTGACCACACAGGGGACGCTGAACAAGATGCAGACCGGACACGGGAAGCTGTTCAATCTGACGGATTCCATCCGGAGCTACATGGATCTGCAGAACGACAAGATCAAGAAAACCGCTGAGGAGAAGAAGCTGGACAAGGCGAAGGCCACAGCAGAAGTCAAGCTGAAGGTGGCAAAGGCCACAATGGCAGAACTGCAGGCCCAGGAGCTGAAGGGCAAGATGCACCGGAGCGAGGATGTGCAGGTCTTTACTCAGGAGCTGATCGATACCGTGAAGAACGCTCTGCTTTCCCTGCCGGGCCGACTGGCGGTGGAAGTTTCGCTGTGCGATACAGCGGAGGAATGCTCCGCGCTGATCAAGGAAGCGATCCGGGATGTGCTCGGTGAGCTGTCCGAATACGATTACGATCCGGAGAAATACGAGGCGCTGGTCAGAGAACGGCAGAACATGGAGGAACGATCAGGAACGGAAGAGGATGATGCAGAGTGATTTCTGAAGCCGGCATCAAACGGCTATTCCGGGCCACCCGGAAGAATCTTTCCTCCTTCGCCCTGGCAGATGATCTGACCGTCAGCCAGTGGGCAGACAAGTACCGCCGGCTGTCTCCGGAATCCTCCGCGGAGACCGGCCCATGGAGGACGCGGAAGACACCGTACCTCAAAGATGTCATGGACGCCTGGACGAATCCGAAGATCCGGCACGTGGTCATGGTTGCCGCGTCCCAGGTCGGCAAGTCCGAGTGCATGAATAACATCATCGGCTACATCATCGATCAGGATCCGGGCTCGATCCTGATGATCGAGCCGACCAACGGAGACGCGAAGGAATATTCAAAGCTCCGTATCGCGCCGATGATCCGGGACTCAAAGACGCTGCGGAAGAAGGTATCGAAGACCCTGAGGGGCGATACCGGAAACACGATCCTGCAGAAGAGCTACCCGGGCGGGATCCTGACCATGTGCGGAAGCACAGAAGCCCATGCCCTGGCATCGAAGCCGATCCGGTACGTCCTCGGTGACGAGCGCGACCGGTGGGCCGTGGAAGCCGGCAAGGAAGGTGATCCATGGCTGCTGGCCATGGCCAGACAGCAGACCTTCTACAACGCGAAGAGCTATGAATGCTCTACGCCGACCATCAAGGGCTTTTCCCCGATTGAGAAGTCCTTCAAAAACGGCACCCAGGAGCGCTGGTGCTCCAAGTGTCCGCACTGCGGCGAGTATCACAACATCCGCTGGCAGGACATCCGATACGAATTCGAGCAGACGGAAGTGGACCATGTAATCACCTATGTGGTGACCCGGGTCTACTATGTCTGTCCGGAATGCGGCGGGATTTCCGAAGAGCACGACATGAAACGTGCGCATGCGAAGTGGATTGCGGAGAATCCGACAGCGCTGAAGAACGGCATCCGTTCCTTCTGGCTGAACGCCTTCTGTTCGCCGTGGGTCTCCTGGGAGAAGATCGTCACCGAATATCTGAAGGCCCGGGGAGACACGAAAAAGCTGAAGGTGGTGTACAACACCCTCTTCGGTGAGCTGTGGGAAGACCGCGGCGGTCTGGCCAACGAGGATGACTACATGGCCAGGCGCGAGGAATACACCGCAGAGCTGCCGGACGGCGTCCTGGTACTGACCATGGGCGTGGACGTGCAGGATGACCGCCTTGAGTATGAGGTGATCGGCTGGGGGCTCCGGAAAGAGAACTGGGGCATCCGGCGCGGGATCATCCTGGGGCGGCCTGATACGCCGGAAGTCTGGGAGCAACTGGACGAGCTGGTGGCCAGGGTGTACCGCTTCGGCAACGGCAAGGGCCTGCGGATCAGCATGACCTTTGTGGATGACGGCGGTCACTTCACACAGGAAGTCCGGCTCCGCTGCGCTCAGCGGATCGGAAAGCGCGTATTTGACTGCAAGGGCTACGGAGGTGACGGCAAGCCGTACACTTCCCCGCCCAAGAAAGTCAAGATCGTGCTGCGCGGCAAGACCATCGGTGAATGCTGGCAGTATCAGCTCGGCGTTGACGCCGGAAAACAGCTGATCATGGACGGGCTGAAGATCCAGACGCCCGGCCCACGGTACTGCCATTTCCCCATCAATCCGGAATGCGGATATGAGCACCGGTACTTTGTGGGCCTGCTCTCTGAGCACCTGGTCTACAAGGAGCACAACAAGAACCCGTGGGTCTGGGAGAAGATCCCAGGACACGAACGGAATGAAGCGCTCGACTGCCGAAACTACGCGCAGGCCGCATTCACGGCCCTGGCGCCCGATATGGACGCTCTGCTCCGAAGGATGAACGGACAATCATCCGAGAAGCGGGAGGCCGCCAGACGGCCCACAGAGCCAAGAAAACGAAGCTCTATTGAGGACAGAATGAGTAATCTGCTCGACTGGTAAGAAGGAAGGTGAGAGACAATGACCAGGGAAACGATCCAGAAAATGCTGGAGTACTGGAACGAACAGCTCCGGGCGCTGATGGATGCATACCTTGCTCTTGCGAAAGGTCAGGTGAAAAGCTATGAGATTGATGACAGATCACTCACACGTCTTGATCTACCCTCCTTGAAGAAGGCCATCAACGATGCGGAAGCCAAGGTTGCTCAGTATGAGAACCTGCTGGCCGGGCATAAGCCGAGGAAGGCATTCGCGGTAGTGCCGCGGGACTGGTAAAGGTCTTTATGGCTGTACGATGACGCAACGTCCCACATTACTGATTAACGCGCGTGCAGGTCCGTACGGTCATTTAGCGGGCCCGGGGATCTTCCCCGGGTTTTAGGGATAACGCCGGGAAACCGGCTTATCTGCCGTCAGGGCGGAGTTTCGTCTCCTTTCGCCGTCTGGCGGCTTTTATTTTGACAAGATAGGAGGTGGTAAGAGTGAGCGAAATCATCAGACCAAAGGTCAGCGGGTATTCGGAAGCCGGCGCCAGCATGAACCGGAGATCCATGAAGGGATTCACGGCGAAGTCTTCCAGCCCGAATGAGGATATCAACTGGAATAACTACACGCTCCGGCAGAGAGGCCGGATGCTGTTCATGTCCAGCCCCATTGCCAGGTCCGCAATCGAGGAAAACAAAACAAAGGTTGTCGGTACCGGGCTGAAGCTGCATGCCGCGATCGACAACGATCTGCTGAAGATGTCTCCGGATGCGGTGAAGGAGTGGCAGCGGCACACGGAACGCGAGTTCGCCATGTGGGCCAACAATCCGGAGAACATTGACGCCATCGCCATGAACAACTTTTCCGGGCTCCAGCAGCTGGCTGTGTCCAGCTTCCTGGTGAACGGCGATGTCGTAGCGCTCCTGCAGAGGGACTTCAATGTCACTCCGATGAACCCGTATTCCCTCCGGGTGCACATGATCGAGGCTGACCGGATCAGTACGCCGATGGACGCGAGACTGGTGACCGGCGGCAGAGCTACGGACGGCATTGCCAAACGGTCCAAAAATCCGATCTATGACGGCGTTGAGGTGGACAAAAACGGAAAGGCCATCGCGATCTACGTCTGCAATGCCTATCCGAATCAGGCCTACCGTGAGCTGAAGCAGATGAAATGGCAGCGTGTCCGGCGCAGATCCTCACAGACCGGCCTCCTCAATTATCTGATGATCATGGAATCGGAGCGTCCGGATCAGTACCGTGGCGTTACATTCCTGGCGCCTGTGATCGAGGCGATACTGAATATCAGCCGGTACACACAGAGCGAGGTCATCGCGGCCCTGGTGCAATGCTACTTTACCGCATGGGTGAAGACGGAGACGAACCCGGCAGAGATCCCATTCAACGAAGCCAGCTACGGGGACAATGACAATCCGGATCTCCCGCCGGACAGAACCATCTCGGAAAACTCCAACGAGTACGAGATGGGACCCGGAACCGTGATGCATCTGGCTCCGAATGAGGATGTAAAGTTCGGCAATCCGTCCATTCCGACACCCGGCTTTGACACCTTCGTGAAGGTGCTGTGCAAGGAGATCGGCGCTGCGCTGGGCATCCCCTATGACGTGCTGCTGAAGGAGTTCAACGCTTCCTATTCCGCAAGCCGCGCAGCTCTGATGGAAGCCTGGGAAACATTCCGGATGCGCCGGCAGACGCTGGTGGATAAATTCTGCCAGCCCCTGTATGAGACCTGGCTTTCCGAGGCGGTTGCCCTGGGCCGGATCAGCGCCCCGGGATTCTTCACGGATCCCATTATCCGGGCAGCCTACTGCAAAGCTCAGTGGCTCGGGCCGGTGCAGGGACAGCTGGATCCCACCAAGGAAGTCAAAGCGGACATCCTGGCTGTCCAGCACGGATTCAAAACCAATGAGCAGGTGACCCGCGAACACGGCGGCGGTGACTGGAATGAAAACATGGAAACGCTGGCGCGGGAGCAGGAAATCCTCAAAGCCGCCGGGCTGGGCGGTGGAAGCAACAACTTCCAGAACGAGCCTGATCTTGACCCGGATGATACCGGGAACCCTGGAGGTGAAAACGATGCCTAAACAAAAGGTGTTCACGCTGGACCGAAAATGCTACACGCTGGCCGTCAGGAACGGCCTGAGCGCGGAGCTGACCATGTACGGCGAAATCGTGGAAACGCAGCCTACGGACTGGTGGGGCGATCCGATTGACGGTCAGTTCATCGTCCTGAGCGAGTTTCTGAAGGATCTGGAAGAGATCAAGGGATGCACGGAGCTGACCATCCACATGAATTCTGTGGGTGGCGATGCCTATGCATCAATTTCCATTCACAACCGGCTCCGCGAGATGGCGAAGGACGGAATGTCCATCACCTGCATCGTGGACGGCGTGGCCATGTCCGGCGGCAGCCTGATCATGTGCGCGGCCGACACCGTGAAGGTGAATCCTTCCAGCATCATCATGATCCACGACTGCTGGACATACGTCTGGACAGCTGCGGATTCTTCCGATCTGCGGAAATTGGCCGACAGCCTGGATGTCATCAATGAGAGCCAGGCCGAGATCTACGTCCGGAAGACCGGCAAGGAAGTGGAGGAAGTGCGTCAGATGATGACCGCAACCACTTACATGACCGGCCGGACAGCCGTGGAGAAAGGCTTCGCGGATGAGCTGCTGGAAGACGCGGAGGATCCGGATATCTCCGTCAGCGCGGACAGGCATATCCTGTACGCCTGCGGCCGGAAGATGCGAGTGGCTGCCATGGGTCAGCTGCCCGATGACATCAAAACCCATGTGGAAGAGGTCGAACCCGAACAGCCCGAGCAGGAGGAAGATGTTCCGGCTGACGGTGGAGATAACATCACGCCTGAGACCTCAGGCAGAAAAGAAGGAGGAATTCCCATGACTTTGGAAGAGCTCAGACAGAGCGATCCCGAAGCGGCTGAAGCCCTGCTTGCAGAGGCTCAGGCCAGCGTCAGTCATGACGAAGCCGTGCAGGCAGAACGTCAGCGTTGCGCTGATATCGATGCACTGGCCGGCGTGTTTGACGCAGAGACCATCCGGGCGGCGAAGTACGGTGATCCGTGCACGGCCGAACAGATGGCGTTCCGTGCCGCGCAGGAAATGGCGAAGCAGGGCCGGACTTTCATGAGTCAGATGCAGTCTGACTACCAGGAAAGCGGCGCCGCTGCCGTGACCTCTGCGCCTGCGTCCGAGGAAGAGGACGCGACCATGACCAGCGAAGACCGGAAGGCCGCTGGTGCTGCCATGGCGGCGAAGCTGCGTGGCGAAAAAACTGAGGAGGTGTAAGAAACCATGTCTCGTGATCTGCATGAAAAGATCGGCTCCGTAACTCCGGAGAATCTGTTTGCCGGTCTGGATCCCCGTGCACTGACCAAAGCCGGTGTTCTCCGGAAGCTGGGCACCGCTGCCACCCTGGTACGCGGTACGCTGCTTTGCAAGAGCTCCGGATCTGCCGGTGACGGCAAGCTGGTGATCTTCGGAACCACCGCGGCCACCAATGAAACCCTGACCGCTGACTGCGTCCTCGCTGAGGATGTGGCTGTCGGCACGTCCGCTGATGAGAATGCCCTGGTCTTCATTACCGGCAACTTCAATGAAGATGAGCTGACTCTGGCCAGCGGTGCTTCTCTGACGGAAGCTGACCGGGACGCGCTGCGTGTACGCGGCATTCTCCTGGGCGCTTCCGAAACCGAAAGCGTAACTGCGTAAGGAGGTATAAAGCAATGTCTGTTCTTGTGAACATCCTGGATACCTACTACATGGCGGGTCTCTGGGAAGGCCTGTCCCCTGTTCCCACCTTCTTCCGTGATCGGTATTTCCCCACCGGAGCCGGCGATATTTACGCGGCCGATAAGGTGCTGGTGGAATACAAGGACGGAGACAATGACATGGCTCCCTTCATGGTCGAAGGCGCGGATCCGATCAACGTGAAGCGCGGCGGCTATGAGATCCATGAATACAGCCCCACCTACGTCAGCCAGAGCCGTGATCTGACGGCCGATCAGCTGAAGAAGAGGGGCTTCGGCGAAGCGATCCTGTCCAAGAGCACCGAAGAAGAGCGCGCCGCGAAGCTGGTGTCTGAAGACCTGGCTCTGCTGGAGCGCCGCTTCTCCCGCACGGAGGAATATCTGTGCTCTCAGGTCATGATCAACAACGGCTTCACCATCCAGGAACACCTGGACGAAACCCACACCCGCACCGCGGAACTGAAGTATTACGATCCCGCCAAGGGCAATGACGGTGCATACACCATCACCCAGTGGGACGCTACCACCACATTCGCGGATGTGTGCGCGGATATCGAGGCCATGTGCGACTCCCTGAGCGAACGCGGCCTGCCTGCCGTTGACCTGGTTATCGGCCGTAAGGTCCGTGACTTCCTGCTGTCCATGAGCGATTTCCGTGACCTGGTGAATAAGCAGTCCGGGATCATCGTTGCCGAGGGCGGCATCCGTCAGACCCTGAGCCAGTACCAGGGCGTGACGTTCCTGGGAACGATCAACTTCAACGGCTATGACCTGAACGTGATCGTCTCCAACGAACAGTATACCGCGCTGTCCGGAAGCCCCCTGGCTCCCACCAGGACGAACTACTTCCCGGCCACCTCCATGATGGTGACTGCTCCTGCTGCCGGCCATCTGATGTATGCCCACATCGTCCACATGGACGAAGCCGGCGAAATCGACACCATCACAGGCAAGCGTGTTCCGGATCTGTTTGTGGACCGGAAGAAGAAAAAGCGCGAAATCATCCTGGAGAGCCGTCCTCTGGCCGCTCCGCAGAACTACAGCCCCTGGATCTACGCTGCCGGCGTAGTTGCCTGATGAGTTGATCGAAAGGAGAGCTTTTCCCATGTTGGTGAAAATCATCAGCGGTACCTACGGGCACCGTCCGATTCTGCCGAACGGGCAGAAAAGCCACTATGTTATCCCTGTGAGAGCCGGTGAAGCACCGATCGATGTGACAGAGGCCGAAGGAGAACGCCTGATCGGCCTGGGAGTCGCGGAAGCGGTCCAGGCTGAGAAGATCAAAGCCCCCAAGCAGGAGCCCGTAGAAAAGGCTCCTGAGGCCGAAAACGAGGGCGTCAGTCTTGAGGAAATGTCCTTCAATGAGCTGAAGGCTCTCGCGCAGGAGAACGGCGTTGATGTCAGCGGGATCCGGAGCAAGTCCGGAATGATCGAAGCGATCAACGCAGCTGAGGAAGCGCCTTCCTTCGATGCTCAGGATGTGGTTGACTGATGGGCTTCAAGGAAATGGTGGAAGCGGACAACCTGCGCACCTTCCTGGATATCGAAACCTTCGGAGAGCTCCGGACCGTTGAGTTTGACGGAGACGTCTACAGCGGTGAGGATGAAAAAGGCATCCCCGTGGTGATCAGCCAGATGAAGGAGCAGGACCGCATCACCGTCATGAGCGATCATGAGCACGGCCTGTACCGCGTCACTGCCGTATTTCACTGCAAGCTGGACGATGTCGGCGGCAATATTCCGGAAAAAGGAAGGCGGTTCGGAATCTATGATCCGGATGACAGATTCCTCCGGGAGTATTACGTTGCGCAGTCCTCCTGCGATCACGGCATGATCAGGCTTGAACTGGAAGCGATTGACGAGTGAGGTGAGGCCGGATGGGTATCATTGACGTCAGCGTAAACGATGCTGGTCTGAACTCCCTGGACTATGTCAACTCGATCCTGTTCAACTTCCCGGGCAAAGCCATGGTGGCGGTTAACCGAGCAGCCAAACGTGCCGGTCAGGCCGGCAAGACGGAGGCCAAGCGGTACGCCACACGGGTCTACAACATCAAAGCCGGCCAGTTCTCCAAAAACACCGCGACCACAGTCAAGGTGTTTGGCGGGGGTGGCGGCGCTACCAGGGTGGTCATCCGGTATGCCGGCGCGATGCTGGATCTTCTGGAATTCAATCCGAAGATTTCAGATTCAAGCGGCGTCAGATACCAGGCGAAGCGCGGAAACGAGATTCACCTGGCACACGCCTTCGACATCGGATCATACGGAGGGCATGTGTTTGAGCGCTGCGGGAAACCGAGATTCCCGATCAGAAGGAAGTTCGGTCCCTCCACGCCTCACATGCTGAAGGATCCCGCGGTAGCTGATCCGCTGGGAAAGCGGATCATGGAGGTATTCAACGAACGCCTGATGCACGAAATCGGGCGTATTCTCGGTTAAGCAAAGGAGACGAACACCATGACAAGCGTGATGCTGCTGGAGTCTCTGAAGACACGTACAGAGGCTGCAACGGCTGAGCTTCTCCTTCCGGTGAAGCCGACAAAGAAGGAACAGGAACCGGAAATCCGGGCTCCTGTTGTCTACAAAATGAGGCTTCCGGACGAGAAGGCGTCCAACAAATACGCTCCGTATGTCCTGCATACCGTTCTGAACACATCCTACAAACGGGATCCGGGAAATCCTCCGGATGACCTGGTCAACGTGCGGACGATGTTCTGCGTGTACAGCGAGGACGAACAGGAAGGCGGTCTGAACCTTCTGAATCTGATGGAGCGCATCCGGATCAGCCTGATGGAAAATCCCATCCTGGACAGACAGTTCCGTCTGGACGATGAGGGCGGGATTGAACAGCTGGTCTATCCGGATGACACTGCGCCATTTTTCCTGGGCGAAATGATGACAGTGTGGAAAATGCCGCCTGTCAGAAGGGAGGAACGCAGCGTATGGGACGGACAGCCGCACAAGACCTGAAAAAGCAGGTCGAAAACTGGGTGTACATCGGGCCTACGATCCGGAGCCACATCCAGCACAACACCATCCTCACCGGTACCCGGGAGGAAGTGGTGAAGAAGCTGAGTATGGCAATCGAAAAGTATCCCCCGATTGCACAGCTTCTGATCAGCTCGGACAAGCTGGCAGAAGCGCGAATCCTTGTAAAACAGCCCGGCAACCGTCTGTACGAAGTGTACAGGCGGTTTGTTAATGGGCTGAATAAGTAATGGAGGTTGAAAACCAATGGCTAAGCATGGCGTATTTGTGCTGGAGCAGGCCACCAGTGCCGTGACTCCCGCAACGGTCGAAACCGGCGTCCCGTTCTTCATTGGGGCTTCCCCGATCCAGAACGCCGAATCTCCGGCTACCCCCGGCGTACCCGTTCTCTGCACCAGCTGGAACGAAGCGGTGCAGAAGCTGGGCTACTCCGATGACTGGGCTACCTATCCTCTCTGCGAGGCTATGTATTCCCACTTCAAACTGTTCAACGTTTCCCCGGCGATCTTCTGCAATATGCTGGATTCCAGCACCATGAAGACCGCTGTCGCAGCTGCAGACAAGGCCGTCTCTGCCAAGAAGGTTGCGCTGACCAAAACCGCGATCCCCGCGTCTGTGGTTGTAAAGACCCAGGGCGGTACCGGAACGGCCTACGCGCTGGGCGTTGACTATGATCTGTACTTCGTGGACGAAGTGCTGACCGTGGAGCTGCTTCCCGACAGCACCCACTACTCTGAAAACAGTCTGAATATCGCTTACGATGTCGTAACTCCCGCCAGCGTGGACAATACCGTTGTGGCCGGAGGCATCGAAGCTGTTGATCTGTGCATGAGCACGATCGGCATGATCCCCGATCTGATCGTGGCTCCCGGCTATTCTCAGAATACCGGCGTTGCCGCTGTCATGGCTGCGAAGGCCGAAGCGATCAACGGCATGTTCCGGGCCAAGGCTATTGTGGACCTGTCCACCGCGGCTTCCGGCGGCGCGGATACCTACGATGAGGTTATCGCGCTGAAGAACAGCAACAACTTCACCGATGAGAACATGATCGTCTGCTGGCCTTTGCTGAAGCTGGATGACAAAGTGTTCCACCTGTCCACCCAGGTTGCAGGCGATATCGCCAACACCGATGCCACCTACGGCGCTCCGCACGTCAGTCCCTCCAACAAGGGCCTGCAGTGTGACGGTCTGGTGACCGAAGCCGGCGGCGAGATCATCCTGAGCCTGGAGCAGGCGAACATCCTCAACGGCGGCGGCGTTGTAACCGCTCTGAACTTTATGGGCGGCTTCAAGTGCTGGGGCAACTACACTGCCTGCTATCCGGCCAACCAGGATGTGAAGGACTACTTCATCCCTGTTTCCCGGATGATCGACTTCGTGGGCAACACCCTGATCCGCACCTTCTGGGGCAAGCTGGATGAGCCCATGACCCGCCGGTTCATCGATACCATCCTCGACAGCTGCAACATCTGGCTGAATGGCCTGACCGGTTCCGGGTACATCCTGGGCGGCCGCTGCGAGATGCTGGAATCCGAGAACCCCACCACCAACCTCATGGCTGGAATCGTGAAGCTGCACGTTTACGTGACGCCGCCATCTCCTGCACAGGAAATCGACTTTGTGCTTGAGTACGATCCGTCCTACGTGACTGCGGCTCTGACCTAAGGAGGGATGACACATGTCCAAGCAGCCTGAATCCAACATTGTCTTCGAGCTGTACGAAGACGGCAACAACTTCATGGGCCTGACCCAGGCCACCCTGCCGAACATCGCGTTCATCATTCAGCAGATCCAGGGCGCCGGCATCAATGGCAACATTGACGTGCCGATCGCCGGAATGATGGAAGCGATGGAGCTGGCGCTGAACTGGCGCAGCCCCACCGAGGCCGCGAAGTCCCTGGCCACTCCCAAGAGCCATCATCTCGACCTGCGCGTGGCGCACCAGTACTGGGACACCACCGCTTCCGAGTATGGCATCGAGGCCGACAAGTACGTAATGGTCTGCCGGCCGAAGGCCATGAACCCCGGCAACGTTCAGCCGGCCACTCCCGCTGACAGCGCCAACACCTTCTCCGTTGTGTACTACGCCGGATATCGTGACGGCACCAAGATCTGGGAGATCGACCCCTTCAACTACATCTGCACCATCAACGGTGTGGACTACTTCGCCCCCATCCGGAAGGCTCTGGGCAAGTAAGCTTTTCGGGCTCTGGTGCAATGCCAGAGCCCTTCCCTTTTTATCATGTGAAAGGAGACGAAATTCACCATGGCAACTGAAAACAAGGAAGTCAAAGTCACTGAGGAACAGGCCGTCAATCCGGACGAAGGCCTGGTTGTGGTCAAGCTGAAGAAGCCGCTTGACTATAACGGCGTGATGTATGACGCCATCAAGATGGATCTGGAAAACCTGACGGGCCGGGACAGCATCGAGGTTGAAAACGAGCTGATGGCCCGGAAGAAGGGCGTTGTGATCTACGGCGCTCTGAACAATGATTATATCCTCGGCATCGCGGCCAAAGCCTGCGCCAAAGCGAAACAGCCTTTGGGCGCGGATGCGTTCCTGGCGCTCAGCCTCAAGGACCATAACAAGGTCAAGGATGCTGTGCGAAATTTTTTAATGAAATAGGAGCCAGCGGAGGAGACGGTGGAGCCTGGCTGAGAGAGAACGCGATCCGGATGGCAAAGAACTTCAACACACCCGTGTTCGACTGGATCAGCTGCACACTGTCGGAATTCGTCCGGTGGATCCGCGCAGGAAACGTCATTATCGAGGAAGAGAACGAAGCAATCAAGAAGGCGCGCAAAAAGCGGTAGGCCTTTTTATTTTACCCGAAAGGAGATGCACACATGGCCGGCAGTTACCAAATGTTGTTCGAGCTGAATGCGGCTCTGGGCGGAGGGTTTACTTCCGCGTTTACCCAGGGCTCACAGCAGATCGAAAACATGAAGTCCAAGCTGGAAGCGCTGAACTCCATGGGGAGTACCGGCGATCTTCTGGGCGGCATCTCCTCCGCACTGTCCGCTGTTGGTGTTTACAAGGGACTGGAAACCGTCTACGAGACGCTGCAGGAATGCGCCCAGGCATCCATTGAGTTTGAAAGCGCCATGACCGGCGTATCGAAAACCACGGACATGTCGGCATCCGAATTGCAGACGATGTCCGAGGCCGTGATGAAGCTGTCCACGGAGATCCCTGTCACCACCACCGAGCTTGCCAACGTGATGGAGGTTGCCGGTCAGCTCGGTATCAGCAAAGACAACCTGCTCGACTTCTCCACGGTCATGAGTCAGCTGGCCACAGCCACCACCATGACCGCGGATGAAGCCGCTACCATGCTGGCGCAGTTCGCCAATATCACGCAGATGGATCCGAGTCAGTACTCGAACCTGGCATCCGCTGTCGTGGATCTGGGCAACAACTACGCCACCACAGAACAGAAAATCGTTGAGATGGGTCAGGGCATCGCCGCTGCCGGTTCGCTGGCAGGAATGAGCGAAGCCGACATGATGGGCCTGTCCGCGGCCGTTACCTCCCTGGGTATCGAAACCGCCGCCGGTTCATCCAGCATGTCCAAGCTGATCAGCCAGATCAACAAAGCCGTGGAGACTGGGGACGGCCTGGATCAGTTCGCCAGCGTAGCCGGCATGAGCGCCGGTCAGTTCGCGGACGCCTGGGGCAATGATGCCGCGAACGCGCTGGCCACATTCATTACCGGGCTGAACGATGTGGAGCGTAACGGCGCTTCCGCAGGCGTGATCCTGGACGATCTCGGCATCAAGGAAGTCCGGATGCAGCGCATGATCCTGTCCCTGGCAGGATCCGGCGATCTGATGAGCAACGCCATCAGGGACGCGAATAACGCATTCCGGGAAAACACCGCCCTGACCGCAGAAGCGGAAAAGCGGTACGCCACCACCGAAAGCCGCCTGACCATGATGCAGAACGCGGCGAACAACGTGAAGATTGCCATCGGCGATGCGCTGACTCCGGTTGTGGCATCCGTTGCCAGCGGACTGACGCAGATCCTGGAGCCCATGGCAGAATTCATCGAACAGAACCCGGCCGTTGTGCAGGGTCTGACAGCCTTTGTTGCCGTCCTGGGTGTGGCTGCCGGAGTGATCGCGGCCTATACCGCCATTACCAAACTGGCCGCAGCTGCGAACCTGCTGTTTGCCGGATCCATTCCGGGCATCGGAATTATTCTCGCCGTGGCTGCCGGTGTCGGTGCGCTGGTGGCCGGGATCGGCCTCCTGGCAGGAGCGATCAGTGACGCGAATCCATCCTTTGAGGAACTGGACGCTCAGTTTGACAATCTGAACGAGCAGGCCAAAGAGCAACAGGCCATAATCGACCTGGCTGAGGAATACAAGCAGCTGTCAGATGAGATCGCAGCCACCGAAGCGGCGATCAAATTCAAGGCAGAGCTGGATATCGGAGACGTATCTGAAGAGAATCTGAAGCTCATTGACGATCTGAAATCCAAGATGGTCAACAAGGAAGCCGAGCTGAAGCAGACCCTTGAGCTGGCCGGAGCGGACGATATTTCTGACGATGACATGGCGCGTCTGATCGAGCTGGCATCCAATGCGCAGACCTCAGACGATACCATCCGGCAGACCCTGGAACTGATGGGCGTGGATGAAGTCACGCCGGAAATGATTCAGCAGGTCCGGGATTTCGCCAGCGCCATCACCACCGATTCCGGAACGCTGGAGCAGCAGCTCCGGCTGATTGGTTTCGATGACGCCACCGTGACCAGCATGGGCTACGCCAACTACAAAGACTTTGTAGACGATGTGGCCGCCGGAAACGTGGTTGTGAACGCGGACGGCACCATCACCCAGAAGCTTGACCTGGGCAAGGTGGCGCCCACGGATCTGGAACTGATCAAGGAGATCGCGGAAAACAACGGCTACGCCGTGACCGCTGACGGAAAGGTCACCCAGACGCTGGACATCGGCGGCTTCAAGGAAAAAGATCTGCAGCAGTTGGAACGCCTGAGGTCTGCGGTCACAAACGAAGAGGCGAAGCTGACCCAGAAGCTTGAACTGCTGGGCGTTGAGAACATCACGCCGGAAAAGCTGGACACCTTCCTGCAGATCAAGACCAATACCGCTGACGGGAATCATCAGCTGAAGCAGCTTCTTGAACTGGAAGGTGCAGAAAACGCTACGCCGGCTCAGATCAATCAGATCAAACAGTTCATCAAAAACGTCCAGACCAAAGAAGGCAAAGTCACTCAGAAGCTGGAGGCCATGGTCTCCACCGAGCAGCTGTCTGCCCTGGGCTACGCCAGCATGTCTGACTTTGTTGCAGCCGTAAACGCTGGAGAAGTCGTTGTCAACGCAGACGGCACCGTCACCCAGACGGTGAACGTTACCGGGGATGTGGAAAAGCTCCGGCAGGCCTGGGAGGATGAAAACGCCCTGGCTGAAGCGGAAGCGGCATCATCTGCTGCAGCGGACGAGCTGGCAGCCAAACGCGCCCGTCTGAAGGAAGTCACAGATAGCCTGCGTGATTCCTCCGGTGGAATGGTTTCCGCAACCGAAGAGGAAACGGAAGCCCTCCGGAACCAGATCGAAGCCTATGAAGCTGTCGCGCAGGCCCGGAAGGACGCCATCACGGCGCAGGCGCTTGATACGGTCCAGAAGCAGAGTAAGCAGTATGTCCAGTCCCTTGAGGATGAAGCTACCGCCATGCGGAACCTGGAACAGGCGCAGGGCCGGGCAAAGATCGCTCAGGAACTGACCGCCGGAGGAAATGCCGCTGAGTACCTGCGCACCGAATTCACGGGCCTTGTGAAAGATGCGCAGGCATACGAAGGCGAAGGATCCTGGCTGACTGATACTACTGACGAAGCGGTTGCCCTGCAGGAAAGATTCTACGGACTGCAGGAAACAATCAATGCTCTGACCGGTGAGAAGTATGATTTCTCCGGTAACGGTCTTGCTGGCATGGATGCTACCATCTCGAGCATGAAAACAGACACGCTTTCTGTTGCGGACGGATGGCAGAAGGCGATTGAAGAAGCCGGGAAATACGCAGATCAGGTGGAGGCTGCCGACAAGATCCAGCAGGAATACCTGCAGAACCTAATCAACGGTGTCGCGGACGGCACCATGACCTACGATCAGCTGCGGGATGCGCTGACCGCCGCCTATGCCGATTACGAGAATGGCGGCGAAATCGTAGCGGAAACCATGAAGCAGGTGGAAGCAGGCGTTAACGCTGCCAAAGCCGCCGCCGAAGGATCCGGCACCGCCGCGCAGACCGAAGCAGAAACCACCGTTGCCGCCGTAGGCTCCATCATTACCCAGATGGAGAACCTCAAGAAGGCATACGATGAAGCGAAGGAAAGTGCGAAGCAGGCCCTCGGCAGCCGGTTCGGTCTGTTTGACGAAGTGGGCGAAGGAGCTGAATCCAAGACCACTTCCGAGATGGAAACCAACATGGACGCCCAGACCAAATACTGGGATCAGTACAACTCCAATCTGCAGGCCGCCCTGGATAAGGGCCTCGCTCCGGAGATCGCGAAGCAGATGGCTGACGGCTCTGCCGAAAGCGCCGCTTCCCTGGCAACACTGGCCAACGCCTCCGAAGAGGAAATCCAGAAGATCAATGACAAATTCGCGGAGGTTGAAGCGAGCAAAGACGCGCTGGCTTCCACCATCGCGGATATGCAGACCAACTTCACGGAAGGCATGGAAGCTCTGAAGACCGAGCTCGAAAACACGGTCAAAGAGCTGGATAAGGGATCCGATGCGGCGAAGGCCGCGGCAGCCACCATGGAAGCGTATGTGGCTGGTCTGGAAGCCGCCGAAGGCGATGCTTCCGGTGAGGCATCTGCTATAGCAGACGCAGTCAACGCGGCCCTGTCCACCATCGCTGATGTGGATGTTGATATCACCTATCACTATAAAACAGACGGATCGCCGCCAGCGGATGCAAGCGGCGGCACGGTAGGCGCTCATGACGCTATCGGTACGGACTACGCAGCTGCCGGGCTTACCCTGGTCGGTGAAGAAGGTCCGGAGATCGTCATGATGAACGGCGGCGAAAAGGTGCTGACGGCCAATGAAACCGTAAATGCGCTGTCCGGATCAGGCAGTGACGGCGGGAAAGTGATCGAAGTTTCCTTCTCGCCGGTCTACAACGTCAGCGGCAGCGGCAATGCCGGAGAGATCCGCTCCATGCTGGAAGCCCAGGCCCAGAGCCTGCGGGATCAGGTGGAGAACATCATGGACGAAGTGCTGTCTGACCGGAAGCGGACAGCCTACGCGTAAAGGGGTGATAGCATGGCCACCTATACAACCGTACAGGGCGATATGTGGGACAGCATCGCCCATAAGCTGACCGGCTCCACGGACGTGACCGCGCAGCTGATCGAAGCGAACCTGGACAAGAGCGATATCTATATCTTCTCTGCCGGGATCGTCCTTAATGTTCCGGAGTTCAACAACTATGCGGCAGACGAAGAACTGTACCCGCCGTGGAAAAAGTGAGGTGAGCTGAATGGCTGACGCGGACATCTACAGCAAACAACTGGAATACCAGAGGCAGGAGCTGGCCCGGCGGTCTGCCTGGAAGCTCAAATTTGAAGGCGTTGACTGTACCAAACAGGTGATGAAGGATCTGATCAGCATCGACATCACCGACAACGAAAGCGAAAGCACGGACGATATTCAGATCAAACTGGCTGACGCGGACGGTAAATGGGTGCAGCGATGGCTAACGGAAACTATTTACCAGGGCGCCACCGTGCGCGGCCTGCGAATCGAAGCCTGGGTCGGCGTCCGGAAGGGCGAAAAGATCGTCCAGCAGAAAGCCGGGACCTTCCATCTGGACAGTCTGAAGGCCAACGGCCCTCCCAGCACGGTCACCATGAAGGCTTCCTCCCTGCCACCCAAGGGCGGTATCGCGGATGAGAAGCGGAACAAAGCCTGGGAGAATTACACCCTCGCCGGCATCGCCGGGGAAATCGCCGGGAAAGCAGGACTCACGCTGGTCTATGACGCCGGGAGCCACTCCTACGAGCGCAGAGAGCAGAACGAGATGACGGACCTGGCATTTCTCCGGGCCCTGTGCCGGGAGGCCGGTATCGCGCTGAAAATAGCCGATATGAAGATGGTGCTCATGGACGCGCCTGGATATGCGAGACAGGAAAGCGTCATGACCATCGGGTACAATGACGGATCCTATACCAAATGGGATCTGCAGACCGGATCCCGGGACATCAGCTATGACAGCTGCATCGTCCGGTACGCGCATCCGGAGAAGGGCCTGATCACCGGATCGGCTGAATCCGAAAAGTACGCCGACAACGAAGAGCACAATCAGCTGGTGATCACCAACCGCCGGGTTGAATCCACCGCCGAAGCGCAGGAAATCGCAGCGCAGGAACTGAGGCTGAAGAACGACTTCGGCGAAACGGCAACCTTCACGCTTCCAGGAAACCCCGGCATCATGGCCGGGCAGAACATCACGCTGAAAGACTTTGGATACTGGGACGGAAAGCACCCGGTAAAGTGTGTAAAACACAAGCTGAGCACCAGCGGATATACCACAGAAGTGAAGCTCGGCAGCGATATCAGCCAGTCGCTCAGCAACAACGATGACTACACACTCGGCAGCGGCCAGATGATCCGGCTCGGCACTGTCGTGGACGTGAACGAAGACAAGACAAAGGCCCGGGTCAAGTTCACCAGCCAGGGAATCATTTCCGACTGGCTGTATATCGCGCAGTTCCCCGAATGGGGAAACATCACCTCGGAGATGTACACGGAGTACGCTTCACATAAGCATAAAGTGGCTGAGAAGTGGGGCGATATCAAGGACTCCCTCGGAGGCAACCTGCAGGGCGATGAAACAGACTGGGACGGCGGCCATAATCACCGGGTCAAGCATATTCAGTGGTTCGTCCGGGTGAACGACAAAGCCATCTGTCTCTTCCCCTCCGGAAGTGACAGCCACGGCTACATTGTGGGGTGTGTCAATCAATGAAGACTGGAATGCTCGGAGACGTGACCTTCGAGGTCACAGACAAAACCTTCCGGACGATCAGCAACCTGTCACGGTCCAATAAAGCGAATTACTCCACGCATAAGCTGGTGGCCAAGAAAGGCATCCTGGAGTTTACCGGGGTTGATCCGGAAACGATCAGCTTTGAGGTTCTGTTTTCCGCATGGTTGGGAGAGAATCCGGAGACGTGGAGGAAGAAGCTGAACAAGATGCTCGAGAAGGGCAAAGCGGTTACGTTCGTTCTGGGGACAAGCCCCATCGGTACCCAGTGGGTCATCGAAAGCCTGACCTTCAATACGGAGCTGTTCTGGAAGGACGGCACACCTGCAGAGTACAAAGCCAATATCAGTCTGAAGGAATACGCGGAATAGAAAGGAGGCCGGAAGCATGATCATTATCGACACGACAAAGAAGATGGATCTTTCCCTGGCCCCCGCGACCGAAACAGACGCGAAGGTACAGGAGCTCTACATCCTGATCTGCACGATCCAGGGCGAGTGTCCGCTGTACCGGGATTTCGGCGTTGCGAACGATTACCTGCACATGCCGATCAATGCCGCGCAGACTGCCTTTACGCTGGCGATCACGGAAGCGCTGCGGAAGTATATGCCGGATGTCGAACTGAACAGCATCCGGTTTGTGGCATCAGACGGCATGCGCGGCTTTCTGAATCCGATTCTGGAGGTGATTGACAATGAGTAGGGACACGACACCTTACATCTTTGTGGACGCGGATCCACAGGCGCTGGTGGAGAAACTGACTGCAAAGTATGAGAGCATCATGAACCGGACCGTTCATCCTTCCAGTCCGGAAAAGCTGTTCATCCAGTGGGTGGCGGCTACCATGGTGCTGCTGGCCGAACAGATCAACTTCGCCGGGAATCAGAACATTCCCAGCAAGGCGGTCGGTGAAGGCCTGGACAATCTGGCGCAGATCTTCTTCGTC
>OCTX012244501.1_pt1 | contig 25882 bp, 23 predicted proteins | sample 1539691 | NCBI WGS metagenome assembly OCTX01 (sample SAMN02144231, study PRJEB22623) | gut metagenome | biome: sheep rumen | host: Ovis aries | place: New Zealand
GCGGATTTTGTTGACCCAATGTCTGAGGCCCCCGCTATCAGAGCGGGGGCCGAGTTGGTCATTGCCCGGCAGGTGTGCCGCGCAGGTCTATGTACATCTCCGTGAAGTGAACCGTGCGTCTCACGGATATGGGAAGGAGGTTCCTGTTTTCTGGGCCCGCGGGGAGAACCGGTCACGGCGCGGTTTAGGATTCTATTTTCGCGACTTTGTAATCAAAGGCTTCGATCGCTTCCCGGATCTGTTCATCCGTGACTTCTCGGTCGTAGGTGACTCTGGCGATGCCCTTCTGCAGGTCGACCTTGCCGACGGCGCCGTCGATGCGGTTGATGGCGCGCTCGACGCGGTTCTTGCAGTTCTCGCAGTGCATGCCTTCGACGTGGACGATCTTCTCGCCGATCGCCGGGCCTTCCAGTTCCTTGGTCTCGGGGAGTGTCCCGCCGCCGCCTCCGCAGCAGCCGCCCTCTCCTTTGAAGTGTCCGATGCTGCCGCGCAGAGCGAAGATGACGATCACCGCGAGGATCAGAACGATCACAACTGTTGCCATTCTGCTGCGTCCTCCTTTCCTGCCGAGGCAGTCTTCACGGAGCTCACGGATCCTTTCCCTTTCTTCGCGCGGAACCGCTCCGGGATCTCCGTCGTACTGCAGCCGCTGCACCCGCTGCAGTTGCCGCCGCAGGCATTGCAGCCTTTCTTCCGGTCATTCAGCAGTTTCCGGATATCCAGGACGACGATCGCGACGATGATCAGTGTGAGCACGATCGTGGGAAAATTGAAATTGACGCTGAGCCACTCGAGCATAGTGTGCCTCTCTCTTATCATTCACAAAAAACGATTATCACCAATGTACAGAACTGCGTGGAATGAAGCTTCAGCCTCATCCCACACAGTCATCATACAGGAAGGATCCCAAACGGAAAACTCCCTTTGTTCACTTTTTTCCGGAAATTAGGCCTTCATGACAGCCTTCTCACCGATCGAGGTCGCCTCTTTGTAAGGCTTGAACAGCTGGTAGATCATCAGGCCGAGGCAGACCACCGCAGCGATCAGGCCGAGCACATGGACATTGCCGGTCACGGCGCTGCCGATCTGGTAGATGATCAGCGCGACGACATAGGCGAAGACGCACTGATAGCCGATCGCGAACCAGGTCCACTTCGCGCTGTTCATCTCTCTCTTGATGGCGCCGATGGCCGCGAAGCAAGGCGCGCACAGGAGGTTGAACACGAGATAGCTGTAGCCTGCGAGCGCGGACATATCCTGTGCCAGATTGGCCCAGATCTCCTCACCTTCCTCGCTGACTTCGCCGAACTTATACAGAACACCGAAGGTACCGACCACGTTTTCCTTGGCGATGAGGCCGGTGACAGCCGCGACAGCGGGTCTCCAGGTTCCCCAGCCGAGAGGCGCGAAGATCCATGCGATCGCATTGCCGAGACCTGCCAGCAGGGAGTGCTCCATGAAGTCCTCTTCCGGAAGCATCTGGAAGGCGCCGTCCAGCACGCCGAAGCTGCTCAGGAACCAGACCAGGATCGTTGCCAGAAGGATGACCGTCGCCGCCTTCTTCACGAATGCCGAAGCTCTCTCCCATACGGAGTGCAGGACACCGGATACAGTGGGCATATGGTAGGCAGGAAGCTCCATAACGAACGGAGCGGGCTCACCGGCGAACATCTTCGTCTTCTTCAGCATGATACCGGAGACGATGATCGCCGCGACACCGATGATGTAAGCGCTCCAGCCGACCCACGGATTGTTGCCGAACAGAGCACCGGCGATCAGGGCGATGATGGGAAGCTTGGCACCGCAGGGGATGAATGTCGTTGTCATGACCGTCATGCGGCGGTCTCTCTCGTTCTCAATGGTACGGGATGCCATGACGCCGGGCACACCGCAGCCGATGCCGATCATCATCGGGATGAAGGACTTGCCGGACAGGCCGAACTTCCGGAAGATACGGTCCATGATGAAAGCGATACGCGCCATGTAGCCGCACTGCTCCAGAATTGCCAGGCACAGGAAGAGGACGATCATCTGCGGCAGGAAGCCGAGGACCGCGCCGACACCGGCGACGATACCGTCGACGACCAGTCCGACCAGCCAGTCGGCAGCGCCGACACCTTCCAGGAATCCGGTGACAGCCGGAGGAATGATCTCTCCGAAGAGAACGTCATTCACCCAGTCCGTTCCGATCGTGCCGATCGTGGAGATGGCCAGATAGTATACCAGGAACATGACCAGCGCAAAAATAGGAAGCGCGAGGATCCTGTTCGTCACGATGCGGTCGATCTTATCGGAAAGGGACAGCTGTCCCTCATTGACCTTCTTATAGCTGCCGTGCAGCATGGAAGTGATGTAATTGTAGCGCTCGTTGGTGATGATGCTCTCGGAATCGTCATCCTCAGCATCCTCAACAGCCTTGATGATGCTTTCCGCAGCCGCTGTGTCATAGGTGACCTTATCGGCGATCTTGTTGTCTCTCTCAAAGGCCTTGATCTCGTACCAGCGCTTCTGGGAAGCGGGCACATTGCGGAGGGTGTCGCCGATGGAAGCGAGAGCCTTCTCGACCTCTTCGGAATACACCGGCGGCACCGGCACTTTGCTGCCGGAAGCGGCGCTGATGGCGGCCTGTGCGGCCTCATCGATGCCTTTGCCGCGCAGAGCGGAGATCTGCACGATCTTCGCGTCGAGCTTCTGGGACAGTGCGTCCACATCGATCTGATCGCCGTTCTTGTCGATGATGTCCATCATGTTCATGGCGATGACGACCGGGATGCCGAGCTCCAGGATCTGTGTGGTCAGGTACAGGTTTCTCTCCAGATTGGTCGCGTCGACGATGTTGAGGATCGCGTCCGGCTTCTCATCGAGCAGGTAATTTCTCGCGACCACTTCTTCCAGTGTATAGGGAGACAGCGAATAGATGCCCGGCAGATCCGTCAGGATCACATCCTTCTGTCCGCGGATCCGTCCTTCTTTCTTCTCAACCGTGACACCGGGCCAGTTGCCGACATACTGATTTGCGCCGGTCAGCGCGTTGAACAGGGTCGTCTTACCGCTGTTCGGGTTGCCGGCGAGTGCGATTCTGATACTCATACGTTCTCTTCCTCCATGATCTCTATCATTTCCGCATCCGCTTTCCTGACGGTAAGCTCATATCCGCGGACTGTCACTTCCACAGGATCTCCAAGCGGCGCGACCTTGCGGATATACACTTCCGCGCCTTTGGTAATGCCCATGTCCATGATCCTGCGCTTGACCGCGCCTTCGCCATGAAGCTTCACGACTTTGACTGTCTCGCCGATCTTTGCGTCTCTTAATGTTCTCACAGTCTCCTCCTTTACTTACTGCTGCTCAGACCATGATCTTCGCCGCCAGTTTCTCACTGATACCGACGCGGACGTTCTTCACGTTCACGATCACATCCCCTCCTCGTCCGGCGGAGACGAGCATGATCTTACTTCCCACACAGAAGCCCATGTTCTCAAGATGTCTCTGTACGTCATCCTTTCCGGAGATCCTCTTGATCTCCAGTTCTTCACCGATGTCTGCAAGTGTAAGCGGCACCATAACATTCCTTCCTTTCGCGGGATCTGGCCAAAAGCGCATCCTTTCTGCTCTCTCAGATACCGGGCATAGTTAGTACTTTATAACCTTATCTATTATATTGTTACCCATAACTAACAGTCAATCTGTAGAATTAGCTAAAGATAACTTAGTGATTACTAACAAAGTTTGTCCAATATAACGAATTAAATTGTGTATAATTTTTTAATACACAATCTGTTTGAAAGACAGAAAAAAACAGCGCCGCACGTCTCACCGTGTGGCGCTGCCGTTTCTTTGCGCTGCTATTTATTCTTCTGTTGCCTCTGTCTCTTCCGCCACGATCTCCGCCTCATCTGCCGGAAGTTCCTCCACCGGGAGCTCCTCCGCGGAGAGGTCCCCGTCGATCGCCGCGCTGTCGTCCGCGCGCACCTTTGCGATGCTCACGACCTTCGCGCCTTCGTCCAGGTTCATCAGGCGCACGCCGGAGGCGTGTCTGCCCATCTTCCGGATCTGGGAGGCAGCCAGCTGAATGATGATGCCGTTCGAATTGATGAGCATGAATTCGTGCTCGTCCGTCACGGCCTTGACGCCGACGATATTGCCGGTCCTCTCGTTGATCTTGTAGCAGATCCTGCCGTAGCCGCCGCGTCCCTGTTTGACGAACTGGTCCATGCCGGTGCGCTTGCCCATGCCGTTCTCACAGACGAACAGAAGGGAATCGCCCTGTGTCTGCAGCTGCATGCCGACGACTTCGTCCCCTTCCCGGAGACGGATGCCGTATACGCCGGTGGCGCCGCGCCCCATCGCCCGGACTTCCGTCTCGTCGAAACGGATGCACATGCCCTTCTTCGTGACGATGAAGATCTCGCTCTGCTCGTTGGTCTGCTTGACCTCGATCAGCTCGTCGTCCTCTCGCAGGTTGACGGCGTTGAGGCCGTTCTTGCGGATATTGTTGAAGTCGCTCATGGGCGTCTTCTTGATGATGCCCTTCTTCGTGACCATGAAGAGGTTCTCGTCCTCGTGGCCGTCCAGGATCGGGATGATCGCCGTGATCTTCTCGCCCGGCATCATCTCCAGCAGGTTGATGATCGGGATGCCGCGGGAAGTGCGGCTCGCCTCCGGGATCTTGTAGGTCTTCATCTTGTAGACGCGGCCCTTGTTCGTGAAGAACATGATCGGATCGTGCGTCTTATTCATAAGAAGATCTTCGATATAGTCGTTCTCGAGCGTGTTCATGCCCTTGATGCCGCGGCCGCCGCGGTTCTGGACCTTGAAATTGTCCACGGTCATGCGCTTGATGTAGCCGAGGGACGACATCGTGATCACGGTATTGACGTTGGGGATCAGATCCTCCGTGGCGATCTCGGAGGCATCCGCCTCGATGCGGGTGAGACGGTCCTCGCCGTACTTGTCGGCGATCTCCTGGATCTCCTTGCGGATCACGCCCAGCAGCAGCTTTCTGTCGCCGAGGATCGCCTGGTACTCGGCGATCTTCTTCAGGAGCTCCTGGTGCTCGTTCTCCAGCTTGTCTCTTTCCAGACCTGTCAGGGCCCGGAGACGCATGTCCACGATCGCCTGGGCCTGCACATCGTCCAGGCCGAAGCGGGTGATCAGTCTCTCCTTGGCTTCCTGCACATTGGCGCTCTCGCGGATGATGCGGACCACCTCGTCGATGTTGTCCAGCGCGATGAGCAGTCCCTGCAGGATATGATCCCTCTCCAGTGCCTTGTTGAGATCATATTTGGTCCTGCGCGTGACCACGTCCTCCTGATGGGTCAGGTAGTGGGTCAGCAGTTCCTTGATATTCATGACGCGCGGCTCGTTGCCGACAAGGGCGAGCATCGTCACGCCGAACGTATCCTGCAGCTGCGTGTGCTTGAACAGCTGGTTCAGGATCACATTGGGATTCGCGTCGTGGCGCAGCTCGATGACGACGCGCATGCCTTCGCGGTCGGACTCGTCGCGAAGATCGGTGATGCCTTCGATCTTCTTGTTCTTTACCAGGTCCGCGATCTTCTGGATCAGGTTCGCTTTGTTGACCAGATAAGGGAGCTCCGTCACGACGATGCGGTTCTTGCCGCCGTGCATCGCCTCGATATTCGTCACGGCGCGGGTGACGATCTTGCCGCGGCCGGTCCGATAGGCCTCATTGACGCCGGCCGTCCCCATGATCACGCCGCCGGTGGGAAAATCCGGCGCCTTCACGATCTTCAGGATCTCGTCGATCTCCGTGTCGCGGTCCTCAATGACCTGGTTGTCAATGATCTTGACGACTGCGCCGATCACTTCCCGCAGGTTGTGCGGGGGAATATTGGTCGCCATACCGACCGCGATACCGGTCGTACCGTTTACGAGCAGATTGGGAAAACGGCTGGGGAGGACCGAGGGCTCCTTCTCCGTCTCATCGAAGTTGGGGACGAACTCGACCGTGTTCTTGCCGATGTCGGCGAGCATCTCCATGGAGATCTTTGTGAGACGGGCTTCCGTATATCGCATCGCGGCGGCGCCGTCGCCGTCCACGCTGCCGAAGTTGCCGTGTCCGTCGACAAGGGTACAGCGCATCGACCACGGCTGGGCCATATTGACCAGCGCTCCGTAGATCGAACTGTCACCGTGCGGGTGATATTTACCCATCGTATCGCCGACGATACGGGCACATTTTCTGTGCGGCTTGTCGGGACCGTTGTTCAGCTCGCTCATCGCGTACAGGATCCTTCTCTGTACGGGCTTCAGGCCGTCCCGCACGTCGGGAAGGGCTCTGGACGCAATGACGCTCATCGCATAGTCGATATACGATGTCTCCATGGTCTTGCGGAGGTCTACTTCCTGGATCCTGTCAAAGATTGTCTCTTCCATGCTGTTTCCTTTTTCAGAGGCGCTGCGCGCCTTGTCCGCCTCCGGGCCAATCACAGAAAAGCTGCCCGGAGAGTAAACTCTCCGTTCACCTTCTCTGTAATTGTCCCTATGGTGCTGATTATATATCCAGATTCTTTACGTACTTTGCGTTGGTTTCGATGAATTCACGTCGGGGTTCGACCTTGTCGCCCATGAGGATGTTGAAGGTCAGGTCGACTTCGGATTCGTTCTCCTCGTTGATCATGACGCGCTTGAGGATGCGGGTCTCCGGATTCATCGTGGTCTCCCAGAGCTGTTCCTTGTCCATTTCGCCAAGGCCTTTGTAGCGCTGGATGCGGTTGTTCTGGTCGCGGCCGACATCTTCCAGGATCCTGTTGAGCTCCTCGTCGCTGTAGGCGTACCAGACCTTGCGGTTCTTCTCGAGCTTGTAGAGCGGCGGCATGGCCAGGTATACGTGGCCCTGCCGGATCAGCTCCGGCATGAAGCGGTAGAGGAAGGTGAGCATCAGCGTGTCGATGTGGGCGCCGTCGACGTCGGCATCCGTCATGATGATGATCTTGTCATAGCGGAGCTTGTCGATGTTGAATTCGTCCCGGATGCCCGTGCCGAACGCGGTGATCATCGCCTTGATCTCCTCGTTGGCGTAGATGCGCTCCTCACGCGCCTTCTCGACGTTCAGGATCTTGCCGCGGAGGGGCAGGATGGCCTGGGTGGCACGGCTGCGGGCGCCCTTGGCGCTTCCGCCGGCGCTGTCGCCCTCGACGAGGAAGATCTCGCACTTGGAGGGATCCTTCTCCGAGCAGTCGGCGAGCTTGCCGGGAAGACTTGCCGTCTCGAGGACGGATTTTCTCCTGGTAGCCTCTCTCGCGCGGCGTGCAGCCTCACGGGCTCTCTGGGCCAGGATGGATTTCTCGCAGATCGTCTTCGCGACAGTCGGATTCTGCTCGAGAAAATATGTCAGCTGCTCCGAGACGACGCGGTCCGTCGCGCCGCGGGCCTCGACGTTGCCGAGCTTCTGCTTCGTCTGTCCCTCGAACTGCGGATCCTCGATCTTGATGCTGATGATGGCCGTGATGCCCTCACGGATGTCCTCGCCGGACAGGTTCGGTTCGCTGTCGCGGAGGATCTTGTTCTTTCTGGCGTAGTCGTTGAAAGTCTTGGTGACGGCGTTGCGGAAGCCGACAAGATGCATGCCGCCTTCCGGCGTGTTGATATTGTTGACGAAGCAGTACTCGCTGTTGGTGAAGGAATCGTTGTGCTGCATGGCGACTTCCACGTAGACGTTGTTCCTCGTGCCCTCGAAGTACATGATCTCGTCGTAGAGCGGTGTCTTGGAGCGGTTCAGATACGCGACGAATTCCTTGATGCCGCCCTCATAACAGAAAGTATTCTCTCTGTATTCCTTCACGGTCGTCCCGTCGTCGCTGACGGACGGACGGTCATCCCGCAGCGTGATCCGGAGTCCCTTCGTGAGGAAGGCCATCTCGCGCAGGCGGTTCTTCAGCGTATCATAGTCAAAGACGGTCGTCTCACGGAAAATATCCGGATCCGGAAGGAACGTGACGGACGTCCCCGTCTCCTCCGCCTTGCAGGAGCCGATCTCCTGCAGACCCTTCGTGATCTTGCCGCCGTTCTCAAATCGCTGCTTCCAGATCTTTCCTTCCTGCTTCACAGTGACTTCCAGCCAGGAGGAAAGCGCGTTGACGACCGAAGCGCCGACGCCGTGCAGACCGCCGGAGACCTTGTATCCTCCGCCGCCGAACTTGCCGCCCGCGTGGAGGATGGTGAAGACCACTTCCACGGCCGTCTTGCCGGTCTTGTGGTTGATGCCGACGGGAATGCCGCGGCCGTTGTCCGTGACCGTGACGGAACCGTCCGGATTGATCGTCACTTCGATATGCGTGCAGAAGCCCGCGAGCGCCTCATCCACCGAATTGTCCACGATCTCATAGACGAGGTGGTGCAGGCCTCTCACGGAGGTCGTGCCGATATACATGCCGGGTCTCTTCCGGACAGCTTCCAGGCCTTCCAGGACCTGGATATTGTCCGCCGTATAATCTCCGACTTCCGTCGTATCCTTCACATTGTCGTCGATCTCCTGCTCCTGCGGAAGATCGAAAGCGCCTTCGGCGGGCCTTCCGGAAGGGGCGGCCGTTTCTGCATTGTCGGGTGCGGGCAGGGTCTCTTTTGCTCTGATGTCTTCTTTACTCATTCTCTCCTCTTCCCGGTTCGTTGCTCATCGCGACTCTCCCGTTCTCGATCCTGTAGATGCGGTCGATCGAGAGTCTGTGGTCCACAAATTCATCCAGTCCCGTGCAGGTGATCACCGTCTGGATCCCGCCGATGGTGTCCAGCAGGTAGTTCTGCCTGCCGCTGTCCAGTTCCGACAGAACGTCATCCAGCATGAGCACCGGCTGATCCCCGATCAGCGAGCGCACAAGTTCGATCTCCGACAGCTTCAGCGACAGCGCGCATGTCCGCTGCTGTCCCTGGGAACCGAACCTCCTGAGATCGATCTCCCCGTTCATGAAGGAGAAATCATCCCTGTGGGGCCCGGAGCCTGTCATCTTCATCGCGATATCTCTGTCGCGCGTCCTGCGGATCTTGTCCGCGAGTTCCTCCTCCTCTGTGTTCGGCTCGTAGATCAGGCGCAGCTGCTCTCTTCCGCCGGACAGCTTCCCGTGGATCTCCTCCACCATCGGCACCAGCTGCGACAGGAACTGCCTGCGCCTCTCAATGATGCGCCTGCCGTGTTCGACGAGCTGTCCGTCCCAGACATCCAGCGTATCCGCCAGCTGCGGGAACATGTTGATATCTTTGAGAAGCTTGTTTCTCTGTTCCATGACCTTGTTGTAGCGATTCAGGTCATAAAGATAAGAGGCGTCCAGCTGGCAGAGCTCCAGATCCATGAAACGACGCCTCTCCGATGGTCCGTTCTTCACAATGCCGAGATCTTCCGGCGAAAAAAACACGATATGCAGCAGCCCGACCAGCTCCGAGGCCTTCCGGATCCGCTGTCCGTTGATCGCGATCCCTTTGCTCCTCCCGGAGCGAAGGTGCATATCCACGGTGTAATCGATCTCCCCCTTCATAAGGACTGCCCGTATATGCGCCTCCTCCTGTCCGAAGCGGATCAGGTCCCGGTCCCTCACACCGCGGTGGGATCTGGTCGTGGAGATCATATACAGCGCTTCCAGTATATTCGTCTTCCCCTGCGCGTTCTCCCCGAACAGGATGTTGGTCCCCGGAGAGAACTGCATCTGCAGCCCCTCATAATTTCTGAAGTTGGATAGTTCCAAAGATTGTATGATCATCCTGCCCCGTTTCTCAGACGCTCGAGCGGACCGTGAACGTCGTTCCCCGGAGGGTCACCTGGTCGCCGTCCCGCAACTTCTTTCCGCGGCGGGTCTCCGTCTCACCGTTGACCTGCACTTCCCCGTCTTCGATGAGGATCTTCCCCTCCACACCGGACTCCACGAGCCCCGCAAGCTTCAGGGCCTGTCCCAGTTTTATAAATTCGTCTCTTATTGTGATTTCCATGATTATTTTTTTTCTATATAGTGGTGACAGGTTTCCGCAGGAAACCTGCGACAGAAGGTTCACAATGATACAAGAACCTTCAGCACCTTCTGTTGGTGACAGGTTTCCGCAGGAAACCTGCGACAGCAGGCTCAAAATGAGAAACTGATTTTAGCGCCTGCTGTTTTACTCCACTGTGATGAAATTCACCGGCAGAATCAGATAGCAGTACGTCTCATCCACATCCCGGATATAGCAGGGTGCCTTCGGGCTCACGAGATAGAGCGTCACCTCGTCCTGGTCGATCGCGCGGAGCGCGTCGATGAGGAACTTGGGATTGAACCCGATGTTCATCTCCGCGCCTTCCTTGTCGATGTCGATCACTTCGTCCATGCTGCCCATGGTCGTGTTGATCTTCAGCTCCATGGAGTCCTCGCCGATCAGAATGATGACCGGCTTCTTGTCCTCCTCCTTGACAAGGAGCGTGGCTCTGTCGATACAGCTGAGCAGCTCTTTCCTGTTCACGGTCACGCGCGTCTGGAAGTCACTGGAGAGCATCCTGTCGACGCGGTAGTACTCGCCTTCGATCAGGCGGGACACGACCATCGTGTCGTCGAACTCGAAGAGGGCGTGCTTGTTGGTGAAATAGATGCTGACGAACCGCTCCGTGTCGCCGGACAGGATCTTGCTGATCTCGCTCAGGGTCTTGCCGGGAACGATGACCTTGCGGTCCGGGTAGTGCTGCGGCAGCTCCACGTTGCGGATCGCGATGCGGTGTCCGTCCAGCGCGACCATGCGCATATGGTCGTCCCGGATCTCCAGGAGCTCGCCGGTCATCATGCCGTTGCTCTCATTGCCGGAGATGGAGAAAATGGTGCGGTTGATGAGATCCTTCATCGTGTACTGGGAGATGCGGATCTCATTGTCCTTCTCGATCTGCGGAAGATAGGTGAAGTCCGTGCCGTCCCTTCCGAGGATGTTGAACTTGGCCTTCTCGCAGGTGATGGTGATCTTCTCTCCCTCGGTCACGATCGTGACGTCGTTGTCGGGAAGCTTGCGGACGATGCCCATGAAGATGGACGCATCGACAGCAATGATACCTCTCTCGATAATAATGCCGGGAACCGTCGTCTGGATTCCCAGATCCATATCATTGGCGATCAGTTTGATATCCGAACCGGAGGCATCGATCAGGATGCACTCAAGGATCGACATGGTCGTCTTGCTGGGGACGGCCCTGGAAACGATCTGAATAGCCTGTGCAAGGTATGATTTCGAGATTCTCAGTTCCATGAAACTTCTTCGCCTCCTGTCTCATCCCCATCCTTTCGCGCGTGCGCGTCCAGATAAGAATAGATCGTAGTATTATTCTTAAGCACTGTGGATATGTGGACAATCTTCTTTATTATAGTAAAAACGGGCATAAAATACAATGTTTAGCTGTGGAATGCGCCGTTGATATACTGTGAAGAGCGTGTGGAGGAAACGTGGATACTGCTGCATCCGGCTTCCGTTATCCCCCCTTTTTCCACATTTGAATTGTTCATAATGTGGATAATCAGGGCTGAATATTCAGTTTTTTCAGAATGATATCCACATTCTGGCGGAGTTCCTCGTTCTGGTGGATATCCGACTTGATCTTATCCACACCGTAGATCACGGTGGAGTGGTCCTTCTTGCCCAGAAGCTTCGCGACTTCCTTGAGCGGCATATCCAGATACGAGCGGCACAGGTACATGATCACCTGCCGGGGCACGACGAACTCGGCGCTCCGGTTGCGGCTCGTCACGGCGGTCGTCTTGATCCCGTAGTGGTCGCAGACGGTGTGGAGGATCTGGTCGGCGGTGACTTCGCTGCCGCCGTTGGGATCCACGATGTCCTTCAGCGCTTCCCTGGCGGTGTCCAGGTTCAGGTCCGTCTTGTTCAGGCGGGAATAGGCCATGATCTTGTTGATCGCGCCTTCCAGCTCACGGATATTCGATTTGATATTGGTAGCGATGTACTCCAGCACCTCGTCGTCGAAGGGACGGCCCGTGGACTCGGCGTTCTTCTTCAGGATCGCCATGCGGGTCTCGTAATCGGGCGGCGTGATGTCCGCGATGAGTCCCCACTCGAAACGCGAGCGGAAGCGCTCGTCCAGCGTATCCATCTCGCGGGGCGGGCGGTCCGAGGACAGGACGATCTGTTTGCCGGCCTGGTGGAGCTCGTTGAAGGTGTGGAAGAACTCCTCCTGTGTGGACTCCTTGCCGATGATGAACTGGATATCGTCGATCAGCAGGACGTCGACCGTGCGGTACTTGTCGCGGAGACGGGACATGGAGGCCGCATTACCGCTTCGGATGGACTCGATCACTTCATTTGTAAAAGTCTCGGAATTGACGTAGAGCACCTTCTTGGTGGGCGTCTGTTCCAGAATATAGTGGCCGATCGAGTGCATCAGGTGGGTCTTGCCGAGTCCCGCGCCGCCGTACAGGAACAGCGGATTGTAGGTGTTGCCGGGGGATTCGGATACAGCAAGCGCTGCCGACTGCGCGAACCGGTTGTTGCCGCCGACGATGAAGGTGTCGAAGCGGTACTTCGGGTTCAGCCCGGCATTCTCGAACGTGCGGTCCGCCGGCGGAGGGACGTCCTCCTTCTCCGCGGAGGTGTTCTTCTCATTGAGGGTGAAGTGCACGTCATAGCTGTCGTTGAACATCTCGCTGACCGTAAATTTGAACGGATCCGTGAAATTCTTCTCGAGATAGCTCAGGATGAAGGGATTGCCGGAAGGGAAGCCGATCGTGATGGAATTGTCGGCGGCCTTCACGAGCTCGAGCCGTTCGATCCAGGTCTTGTAAGAGATATTCGAAAGCTGGTATTCGTCGCGGATGAATTCTTTGATCTTGTCCCAGTTCTGGAAAATGAGTTCTTCGTTCATAACTTTACTCCCATAATTGATCTTTCAGAAATCGAAAGTCTCTATAATTCTAAATGATTTAGATAAAAACTTCAAATTTCCGTAAATGGAATGAAATGTGGATAAGTTTGTGGATAAGATGACCGGTAAAGGTGGAGGACATTCTTTTTCCACACAATGCGTTTTCTTTTTTATACTGCATGTCCACACGGAAAATGTGGAAAAAGAGAGATTAAATTGTTACAAATTATGAATAATACGATGATTATCCACACTTTATCCACATTTTGTGGATAGTGGATAAAGGGCAGGAACACCCTGTGTGGATAAGTGGAAAAAAATGAGACCACAAAATATGGGCAAAAAAAATTTTCGAAATCAACATGTAGATTGGCGGAAAGCCGCATAAACTCTGGATTTTTCGGGATTTTCCGCTTGACGGAACAGGTCTGTATCATTATAATGAGAATGCTGTTCTTCCCACACGGACAGCGCGAGAAGCGGAATAGAATCCATAAAATAAGGAGGACAGATATATGAAAATGACATATCAGCCCAAGAAGAGACAGAGAGCCAAGGTGCACGGCTTCCGCAGCAGAATGGCTACTCCCGGCGGACGCAAGGTCCTGGCGGCGAGAAGAGCGAAAGGCCGCAAGAGACTGACTGTCTGATCACGATCACAACCGGAGCGATTCATAAAATGATAAAACAGCCGCAGAGATGCGGCTCTTTTATTAGAAGAGATTGCTTCTGTCTCAGCGAAGATCATAAACAATAACTTACCGGGAGATCTGCATGGAGTCTCTGAAGAAGACAGAACAGTTCCGGCATGTTTACCGGACAGGCAAATGTGTCGCGAACAGGTATCTGGTCCTGTATGTGTGTGGGAACGGTCTGGACCGTAACAGGATCGGCATATCGGTATCCAAAAAAGTAGGCAACAGTGTGGTCCGTCACAGGATCACCAGACTGGTGAGAGAGAGTTACAGACTGTCAGAGCAGGGGTTCAATAGTGGTTTGGACATGGCAGTCGTGGCGCGCGTGAACGCCAAGGACGCGGATTATCATACGATCCGCGGCGCGCTTCTGCACCTGGCTTCGAGGGCCGGCATTTATGATCAAAAGAGCAGTCATTGAAGCGATCCGCTTCTACCAGAAATATCTCAGTCCTCTCAAACACACACGCTGTCCTTACATCCCGACCTGTTCCCAGTACGGGCTGGAGGCCATCGAGAAGTACGGTGTGGTGAAGGGAGGTCTTCTTGCGTTGTGGAGAATTCTCCGGTGCAATCCTTTTTCCAGCGGCGGGTACGATCCCGTACCCTGACGGAGCCGTAAGGCCTTTTCATTAAGGAGAGAACATTGAATCCTATCATTCTCACGAAAAACTCAGGAGCGATCTTAGGGCCCATCGCAAATCTCATGGGCTACCTCATGAACGGGATCTTCTTTGTGCTGAATAAGATCGGCGTCCCGAATATCGGTCTCGCGATCATCATTCTGACGATCCTGATCTACATGGCGCTGCTCCCTCTGACGATCAAGCAGCAGAAATTCTCCAAGCTGCAGAGAAGAATGCAGCCGGAGCTCAACAGGATCCAGAAGAAATACGAGGGCAAGAAGGACAACGTGTCCATGATGCGCCAGCAGGAAGAGATCAAGGCGGTCTACTCCAAGTACGGCGTATCCACGATGGGCAGCTGCGTGCAGCTCCTGATCCAGATGCCGATCCTCCTCGCGATGTACAGAGTTTTCTGGAATATCCCTGCTTACGTACCGATGATCAAGCAGGCCTTCTTCCCGCTCGTCGACAACCTGATCGCGTCGGAAGGAAGCGCGGAGTACATGCAGGCCCTGACGGAGAGCTCCCAGTTCGCGCAGTTCGCGAAACAGTTCACCAATGAGAGCTTTACGTCCGGCGTCACTGAGTATGTCCAGAACACCTATATCGATGTCCTGAACAAGTTCTCCACGGCGGACTGGTCGGCCCTGACGGAGAAGTTCTCCGCTCTCTCGTCCGACATCGCCGCCACGACGGAGAAGCTCAGCGTCTACAACAATTTCCTCGGCCTCAACATGGCCAACTCCCCCAGCTATGTCTTCCGTGAGGGTCTCTCCTCCGGCAGGTATGTTCTGGTCATCGTCGCCCTCATCATCCCGGTCCTCGCTGCCGTGACCCAGTGGCTCAGCGTCAAGATGATGCCTACGGCGGATACCGGCAACCCGAACGACCAGATGGCGGCCACCATGCGGACCATGAATATCACGATGCCCCTCATGTCCGCGGTCTTCTGCTTCAGCCTGCCGTCCGGCATGGGCCTGTACTGGATCGCCGGTGCGGTCGTCCGCGCCATCCAGCAGTTCTTCATCAACAAGCACATCGACAAGATGGACATCGACGCCATGATCGAGAAGAATCTTGAGAAGATGAAGGAGAAGGAAGCGAAGTCCGGCAAGAAGGCGCCTGTCAACGAATATTCCGGCATGTCCACCCGCGCGATCGACCGCCGGAAGGACGACCGCTACAACACGGCCGTGAGCAAAGAGACGGAACAGAAGCTCCAGGAGAGCCGCAATTCCGGAAAAGGCAGGAAATACAAGGCGGGCAGCCTTGCCTCCAAAGCCGCCATGGTCGACGATTTCAACGATATCGGGAAGAAATAATCCATTTGTAAAGCATCTGATATTCATACATGATCCTTCAGGGAGAAGAAAGGAACAGCATGTCTCAGGAATATATTGAGATCACAGAGAAGACAGTGGATGATGCCATCACACTTGCCTGCCAGAAGCTTTCCGTGACCAGCACGCGTCTGGACTACGAAGTGATCGATGAGGGAAAGGCAGGATTCTTCGGCATCGGCGCCCGTCCCGCCAGGATCCGCGCCCGCATCAAGGATGCGTCGGAGAAGGCACAGGCCGTTCTCGATGACGTGATGAAGAAGGTCGACAGCAAGGCGCAGAAGGCCGAGAAGAAGGCCGAAAAGGCTGTCGTCAAAGAGACCAGGAAGATCGAAAAGGAAGCCGTCAAGGCGGAGAAGAAAGCCGCTGCAGCGGAGGAGAAGGCCGTCGAAGTTCCTGCGCAGGATACTGTGCAGCCCAAGGAAGAGGCACCTGCCGCCGCTCCTGCGGAGACCGCGGAGCCTGTGAAGGAAGCCGCTGAAAAGGCACAGGAGCCCCGCGCCGAGAGACCGTCCAGAAATCGCAGGGACAGGGACCGCGGCCGTCAGAAGAAGGGCGGACGCGGCAGAAACGACCGCAGGGACAGAAGATTTGATGCCCCCGAGGAGCCCACACAGTTCCTGACCGGCGCGGACGTGCCCCAGCACCAGCAGAAGAAAGAGCCTGCGAAGGCCCATCTGACCGACGCGCAGATCGAGGCGACCCTGCAGAAGTCCGAGCAGTTCCTGAAGGACATCTTCGGCGCCATGGACATGGAAGTGGAGATCCGCCAGGAATATGACGCGGAGGAATCTCTCCTCTCCATCGAGATGGAAGGGGACGACATGGGCGTGCTCATCGGCAAGCGCGGCCAGACCCTTGATTCCCTTCAGTATCTCGTGTCCCTGATCGTCAACAAGGGCGTGGACGGCTATATCCGCGTGAAGGCCGACACCGAGGACTATCGCGACCGCCGCAAGAGGACCCTCGAGCAGCTCGCGAAGCGCAAGGCGCAGAGCGTCAAGCGCAACCGCAGGCCGGAGGCTCTCGAGCCGATGAATCCTTACGAGAGAAGGATCATCCACTCCGCGCTGCAGGGCGACCGCCATGTCACGACCTACAGCGAGGGCGAAGGTGAGGAGCGCAGAGTCATTATCACGCTCAAAGACTGAGTCAAGATCCATTCGGACAGCATAGCAGCATGAGCAGGCTGTCGCGGAGGTGCTCCGGGCACTGCCGCGGCAGCCTTTTGTAAAACAGAGAAAAAGAAAAGGAACGCCTGATGAATATAAGAGAACAGGCAGTGGGGACGGACCGTTCGGAGGATACGATCGCCGCCATCGCGACAGCCATGTCGGAGGCCGGGATCGGCATCATCCGGATCAGCGGCCCGGAGGCGGCCAGGATCGGCTCGGACCTCTACAGAAGTCCGAAAGCACTGCGGGAAGGACGCCGCGAAGAGATCGGCGCCTGGACCCCCGGAACGATCCGGTTCGGATATATTCTTGATGAGAACGGCGAAGTCATCGACGAGGTCATGCTCTCCTGGATGAAAGCGCCGCACAGCTACACGACGAGGGACACCGTGGAGATCAATACCCACGGGGGCCTGTTCGTCATGCAGAGGGTGCTGGAACTGGTCCTCTCCCGCGGCGCCAGACTTGCGGAGCCGGGGGAATTCACGAAGCAGGCCTTCCTCGGCGGCCGGATCGATCTGGCGAGGGCCGAGGCGGTCATGGACCTGATCTCCGCCCAGAGCGAATTCGCCAGAAAGACTTCCATGTCCCAGCTCCGCGGCGCGCTCTCCGAAAAAGTGCGGGACCTGCGGGCAGAGATCCTGTATGAGCTGGCCTATATCGAATCGGCGCTGGACGATCCCGAGAACTACTCGCTGGACGGCTATCCGGAGCGCCTGGACGCGATCCTTGAGCGGCAGACAGCGGCTCTCGGCGATCTCCTCCGCGGCGCGCGCGACGGCAGGATCCTGCAGGAAGGCATCCGCACGGTGATCCTCGGCCGGCCGAACGCCGGCAAGTCCTCTCTCCTGAACCGCCTTGCGGGGGAGGAGCGAGCGATCGTCACAGAGATTCCCGGCACGACGAGGGACATCCTGCGCGAGCGCATCCGGCTCGGGGACCTGGTCCTGCTGCTCACCGACACGGCGGGGATCCGGTCCACCGGGGACGTCATCGAGGAGATCGGCGTGCAGAGAGCCAGGAAAGCGGCGGAGGAGGCGGATCTCCTGCTGTGGATCCTGGATGCCGCCCAGCCCCTCACGGAGGAGGATCACGAGATCGCCGGCATGATCCGGGACAAAATGCAGGAAGGCATCCGCTGCATCGCACTGATGAACAAGCAGGACCTGGAAGTCCGTCTCACAAAGGAGCAGATCCTCGCGATGCCGGAGCTCTCCGAATGCGCACCTGTCGTACTCTCCTGCTCCGCCAGGACCGGCGAGGGGATCGACGCGCTGCAGGAGGCGATCCGGGACCAGCTCCACGCGGACAGGATCTTCATGAACAGCGAAGTGCTGCTCACGGGGATCCGGCACAGAGAGGCCGCCCAGGAGGCCCTGACGGCGCTGCAGCTCGTGCGCGGCAGCATCGCGGCCGGGGTGAGCGAGGACTTCTATACGATCGATCTGATGAACGCCTACAAGGCGCTCGGAAGGATCCTCGGGGAGGATGTAGAGGACGATCTCGTGGAAGAGATCTTTTCAAAGTTCTGCATGGGCAAGTGACCTGCAGACCGATGGAGTTAGAAACGACTATGCAGAGTGACAGATCTTACCATATTCAGACGGACGTCTGCGTCATCGGCGGCGGCCACGCCGGCTGTGAGGCAGCCCTGGCGTGCAGCCGGCTCGGCTTCGACACGGTCCTCTTCACCATGAATGTGGACAGCATCGCCATGATGCCCTGCAACCCGCACATCGGCGGATCCTCCAAGGGACATCTCGTCCGGGAGATCGACGCGCTCGGCGGCGAGATGGGCAGGAACATCGACAAGACCTTCCTGCAGTCCCGCATGCTGAACCGCTCCAAGGGGCCCGCTGTCCACTCTCTCCGCGCGCAGGCGGACAAGGCGGAATACTCCCGCTCGATGCGTCAGGTGCTCCAGCAGCAGCCCCACCTGACCATCCGGCAGGCGGAAGTCACGGACATCCTTCTCAGGGAACCGGAGAACGGGGACGGGAAGAAGCAGGTCTGCGGCGTGCGCATCCACACCGGCACCGTCTATGACTGCCGCAGCGTGATCGTCTGTACGGGCACCTACCTGAAAGCCCGCTGCCTGGTCGGCGAGAGCATCACCGAGACCGGCCCCGGCGGCATGCAGAGGTCCACGTTCCTGAGCGACTGGTTCGCCGCAAACGGGATGCCCCTCCGCCGCTTCAAGACCGGCACACCGGCCAGGATGGACGGAAGGTCTCTGGATTATTCCAAAATGGAGATCCAGGAAGGGGACAGAAAAGTCGTGCCCTTCTCCTACTCCACGGATCCGAAGACGCTCGAGATCGACCAGATGCCCTGCTGGCTCACCTACACCAACCAGGAGACGCACGACATCATCCGGGCCAATATCGACCGCTCTCCCATCTATGCCGGGATCATCGAGGGGACGGGCCCCCGCTACTGCCCTTCCATAGAGGACAAGGTGGTCAAATTCGCGGAGAAGACGCGCCACCACGTGTTCATCGAACCGGAGGGCCGGTACACCAACGAGGTCTATGTGGACGGCATGTCCTCCTCCATGCCTGACGACGTGCAGCAGCGCATGTACCGCACGGTGCCGGGCCTGGAGAACTGCGTGATCGTCAGGAACGCCTACGCGATCGAATACGACTGCATCAATGCGAATCTCCTGAAGCTCTCCCTGGAGACGAAGGCCGTGGACGGACTCTTCTGCGCCGGCCAGTTCAACGGCAGCAGCGGCTATGAGGAAGCCGCCGCGCAGGGTCTCATCGCCGGGATCAATGCGGTGAAGAAGATGCAGGGGAAGGAACCCCTGATCCTGAAGCGCTCGGAGGCTTACATCGGCGTCCTCATCGATGACCTGGTGACCAAGGACAACCGGGAGCCCTACCGCATGATGACCTCCCGCGCGGAATACCGTCTCCTCCTCCGACAGGATAATGCGGATTTACGATTGAGAAAATACGGCTATGATTGCGGCCTGATCACAGAGGAGCAGTATCAGCACGTTCTCTATAAGCAGGAAGAGATCGAAAAGGAGACGGCCCGCCTGAAGAAGATCCGGATCGGCGCCGCGGCCGGGAACCAGAAGATCCTGGAGTCCCTGGGAACAGCCCCCCTGAAGACCGCCTGCTCTCTCGCGGAGCTCCTGTGCCGCCCAGAACTCCATTACGAGGATCTCGCACCTCTCGATCCCACCCGCCCCGATCCCGCCCTTCCGGAGGAGATCACGGAGCAGGTGGAGATTCAGATCAAATATGAGGGGTATATCGAGCGCCAGAACCGCCAGGTCGAGCAGTTTGAGAAGCTGGAGCGCAGATATCTCCCCGAGACACTGGATTATCTGCACATGGCCGGTCTGCGGCTGGAGGCGCAGCAGAAGCTGCACCAGTTCCGCCCCTCTTCTATCGGCCAGGCGTCCAGAATTTCCGGTGTCACACCGGCGGATGTCGCTGTCCTCCTGATCTATCTCGAGAAGACCCGCGGCGAGAACCGCGAAGCAACAGACAGACACTGATTCACATGTTTCACGTGAAACATGACGGGAGAATCGATCTACATGACACCTATACAGGATAAATTCGCGGCACAGCTGCAGCAGCTTCCTCTCACGCTGACGCCGGCCCAGTACGATCAATTGCAGCTGTATTACCAGAATCTGGTCACCTGGAATGAGGTGATGAATCTGACAGCGATCACGGAGGAACAGGATGTCTATGAGAAGCACTTCCTGGACTGCCTCTCCATCGTGAAGGCGGGGCTTCCGGATCCGGAGAGACCGGAGAAGTGGGCGGACATCGGCACCGGCGCCGGATTCCCGGGGCTGCCGATCGCGATCGCCTTCCCTTCCCAGCAGGTCACGCTGATCGATTCCCTGCAGAAGCGGGTCACCTTCCTGCAGGACACGATCGGAAAGCTCCATCTCACGAATGTGCAGGTGTTTCACGGACGCGCCGAGGATCTCGCCAAGCAGCCGCAGCACAGAGAGCAGTATGATCACGTCTGTTCCCGGGCGGTGGCCAACATGGCGACGCTGGCGGAATACACCCTCCCGTTCGTGCGCGTCGGCGGTTCCCTGATCGCTTATAAGTCGGAGCAGCTGTCTGAGGAGCTCCCGAAGGCCCGCAATGCGATCAGCAGGCTGGGCGGCAGCGATCCCGAGGTGATCTCCTTCCTGCTTCCGGAGACCTCCTACGCCAGAAATCTCGTGGTCGTCCGGAAGACGGAGAAGACACCGAAGAAATATCCCCGCAAGGCGGGAACACCGTCTAAAGAGCCGCTCACCTGACTGATTGCTCATAACGCATGACGTTTCACGCCAGGGCATGTTTCACGTGAAACATAGGACAGAAAGCAGAACCGGTTCCACGCAGATCCAATGACTGCGCGGGGCCGGTTTTTCCATGCGAATGTTTCTATTTGTGGCTTTCTGTGGTATGATGGACGGGATGCAGATGGAAATGATTCTGCACAGGACACATAAGGACGGCATAAGGAGAAATATGGGTAAGATCATAGCGGTCGCAAATCAGAAAGGCGGTGTCGGAAAGACCACGACGACGATCAGCCTGTCCGCCGCGCTGGCGGAACTGGGCAGGAAAGTCCTGGTGATCGACGTCGATCCGCAGGGCAATACGACCAGCGGATTCGGCACGGACAAGAATCATCTGGAGAACACGATCTACGAGTTGCTCCTGGACGACTGCACGGCCGTGGAGGCCATTCAGAGGGAAGTCTTCCCCAATATCGACCTTCTCGGCGCGAATATCAATCTCTCCGCGGCGGAGATCGAGCTGATCGGCATTCCCAGAAAGGAATACATCCTGCGGGACGCATTGGACTATGTGCGGGACGATTATGAATATATTTTCCTGGACTGTCCCCCTTCCCTGAACCTTCTCACCGTGAACGCCATGACGGCGGCGGATTCCGTGATCGTGCCGATCCAGTGCGAGTACTACGCGCTGGAAGGTCTGAGCCAGCTGATCCACACGATCAATCTCGTGCGGGAGCGCCTGAATCCGCGTCTGGATATCGAGGGGATCGTCTTCACCATGTATGACGCCAGGACGAATCTCTCCGCCCAGGTCGTGGAGAATGTCCGGCAGCACGTGCATCATCATATCTATGAGACATTGATCCCGCGCAGCGTGCGGCTGGCGGAGGCGCCGGGCTACGGGGAGCCGATCTCCGTCTATGACAGGCAGTCCGCCGGCGCGAAGGCCTACCAGGCACTGGCGCAGGAAGTGGACGGAAGATGCTATGGAACCTTGGTCAGTGACACGGAGGTGAAGGATGGCTAAGAGACACGGAGGTCTCGGGAGAGGCCTGGATGCCCTCATTCCGCAGGTCATTCCCATGTATCCCGCGGAGCAGGGGCAGGGATCTGCCGGCGGGCCGCGGGAGGGCACCGGTACGGAAGTGTTTTTTTCTGACGAAGAAGAAGAAAAGCCTTCCATTGCGGAGGAGAGTCCTGTAAAATACATTCCTGCAGAGCCTCCTGTGCAGAAGATCGAACCGGAACCGGTGCAGGAGCAGGAGCCCCCTCAGGAAGAACCGGCAGCCGCACCTGCAGCTGCAGAGAGCAAAGAAGAGGCGCCGAAGCCTGCACAGGAAGCGGAGAATGCAGCCGCCGTCACCGTGCGGATCTCGCAGGTGGAGCCGAACCGCAGCCAGCCGAGGCAGGTCTTCGACGAGGAGGCGCTGGAGGAGCTGGCGGCATCGATCCGGCAGTACGGCATCCTGCAGCCCATCCTGGTGCAGGACCGGGGCGATCATTACGAGATCATCGCCGGCGAGAGACGCTGGCGCGCGGCGATCAAGGCCGGCCTGCGGGAAGTGCCGGTCGTGATCCGGTCCTACTCCGAGCAGGAGATCATGGAGCTGTCCCTGATCGAGAATATTCAGAGACAGGACCTGAATCCCATCGAAGAGGCGGAGGCCTACAGCCGGCTGATCGAAGAGTTCGGGCTGAAGCAGGAGGAGATCGCGGAGCGGGTCTCAAAGAGCCGGACCGCCGTCACGAATTCGCTGCGGCTCCTGAAGCTGGATCCGCGCGTGCGGCAGATGCTGACCGACAAGACGCTGTCCATGGGACAGGCCCGTGCCCTGCTGGCCCTGACGATCCCGGAGGAGCAGTACCTGACGGCGAAGGAAGTCGCGGAGAAGGGCCTCAGCGTCCGGGATGTGGAGAAGCTCATCCGTTCGAAGACGTCGGGCAGCCGGCAGAAGAAGAAGCCGGTGAAGGCACAGCCGGATCCCCAGCTCGCGGCGATCTACCGGGATCTGGAGGAGCGGATCCGCGAGAAGCTGCAGACGCAGGTGCGGATCCTGGACCAAGGCGGCGGATGGGGCCATCTGGAGATCGACTTCTACGGGAGCCAGGACCTGGAACGGCTGATTGATAAATTTGTTTAAACAAATAATGAGTATACAGGAAAGGAACACATTATGATCGACATCAAGTTTCTGAGAGAGAATCCGGAGATCGTCCGGGAGAACATCCGCAAGAAGTTCCAGGATGAGAAGCTCCCGCTCGTAGACGAAGTGATCGAATATGACAGGAAGTCCCGTGAGGCCCAGAAAGAGGCCGATGACATCCGCGCCTCCAAGAACAAGATCTCCAAGGAGATCGGCATGCTGATGAAGCAGGGCAGGAAAGAGGAGGCAGCCGCTGTCCGCGCGCAGGTGCAGAAGAACAACGAGCGCTTGGCCGAGCTGGATGAGATCAAGAAGGAAGCCGACGAGATCATCCGCAGGGACATGCTCCTGATCCCCAACATCATCGATCCCTCCGTGCCGATCGGTCCCGATGACAGCGCCAACGTCGAGATCCAGAAGTACGGCGATCCGGTCGTCCCGGATTTCGAGATCCCTTACCACACCCAGATCATGGAAAGCTTCGACGGCATCGACCTGGACAGCGCCGGGCGCGTCGCCGGAAACGGCTTCTACTATCTGATGGGCGACATCGCGAGACTGCACTCCGCCGTTCTTTCCTATGCAAGGGACTTTATGATCGGCAAGGGCTTCAATTATCATGTGCCGCCGTTCATGATCCGAAGCGCGGTCGTGACGGGCGTCATGAGCCAGACCGAGATGGATGCGATGATGTACAAGATCGAGGGCGAGGACCTGTACCTGATCGGTACTTCCGAGCACTCCATGATCGGCAAGTTCATCGACCAGATCCTTCCCGAGGAGAAGCTTCCGCAGACGCTGACCAGCTATTCCCCCTGCTTCCGCAAGGAGAAGGGCGCGCACGGCATCGAGGAGCGCGGCGTCTACCGCATCCACCAGTTCGAGAAGCAGGAGATGATCGTCGTCTGCAAGCCCGAGGATTCCATGAAGTGGTATGACAAGCTATGGTCCTACACCGTGGAGCTGTTCCGCAGCATGGATATCCCGGTCCGCACGCTGGAGTGCTGCAGCGGCGACCTCGCGGACCTCAAGGTGAAGTCCTGCGACGTGGAGGCCTGGTCCCCGCGCCAGAAGAAGTATTTTGAAGTGGGCAGCTGCTCCAACCTCGGAGACGCGCAGGCGCGCCGCCTGAAGATCCGTGTGAACGGAGCGGACGGGAACAAGTATCTGGCCCACACCCTGAACAATACCGTCGTCGCGTCCCCCCGCATGCTGATCGCCTTCCTGGAGAACAACCTGCAGGCGGACGGCAGCGTCCGGATCCCGAAGGTGCTGCAGCCTTACATGGGCGGCATGGAAGTGCTGGTGCCGAACAAGTAATAAGGAGAGGCACAGGGAGGACAGCAGACTGCGGAACAGCGAGGAGAACAAAGATGCATAAGTATCTTCGTGCTGTCGGCTTCTCCGAGCCGATGAAGCATATCGATAAAATGAATCTGTTTAGGGATGTGATCGAAAAGGCATCCTACCGTGCTTTTCTGCAGGATTCGGAAGATGATGACAATCTGTTCTCCGAGATGCGTCTGGATCTCGGAGACGGATACGGCGTCCTGCTCACCGGCAATTTCTGCGGTGAGCAGGAGTTCGAATTCGAGAGCCTGATCCCGTACGTGGAGAACCCCGGCATCAGCACACACGAGGAATCCTCTGTCGAGATGCGCACGGACGGCTCCAGCTACGCCGGGCTCTGCGACGACCTGAACGTCGGCGCGCCGATCATCTACCGTCTGCTGAACGGCGTGGAATTCATGCGCAGCGGCGAGCCGGAGATCGACCTGATTCCCGGTGTGCCCCTGTCGCTCTCCGGACTGTCCGTCGAGGGAACGGTCATGCTCCCGATCTATAAGACGGAGCAGGAGAGGAGAGCGGTCCGGGACATCGCCTCGCGCCGCCGGCGCACGATCTCCAAGGCGCGGCAGGGCGACCAGAACGCGATGAACGACCTCAACAACGAGGAGCGCAACACCTTCACGATCCTCTACGACCGGATGGACCAGGAGGACCTGTTCACGCTGGTGGACACCTACTTCATCCCGACCGGCGTGGAGTGTGACCTCTACAGCATCGTCGCCGAGATCCGCAGCTGCGAGATGACCGTCAACCCGATCACCCTCGACCAGGTCTGCATCCTGACCCTCGCGATCGATGAGCTCTCCTTCACCGTCGCGATCAACAGCAAGGACCTCCTCGGGGAGCCCCTTCCCGGGCGCCGCTTCAAAGGCGTCGTGTGGCTGCAGGGCATCCTCCGCTTCCCGGACGCCGACCTGTACAGCGCCTGATGTAAAAAAGTGCTTTTTCTTTTCTCGAAAAAGTGCTATAGTAGCATAGATGTCTGCGTAGCTCAGTTGGATAGAGCGACCGCCTCCTAAGCGGTAGGTCGGGTGTTCGAGTCACCTCGCGGACGCGCGTAAAGGACCGGGAACAGTAGTTGATACTGTTCCCGGCTCTTTTTTTGGCTGATAACTAATATCATCTATGTATCAAACCGTATACTCCGTGTCCAATGTTTTATTGCCCGATATAAACCGGAAGCCTCCATAACAGATAAAGCGGAAGACTGATCTCATGCGTATTACCTTTCTGGTTGTCTCCTATGTTTTTGGCAGAGACTTTAAACGCCAGTTCCGGTTTGTACTGCCTGCAATACGTCGCAAGGCTTTTCGCTCTTGTGTTATCCGCCGATTTCACCTCCAGAGGCATGATTCGGTTCAGGCTGTCTTCCAGGAGAAAGTCAACCTCGGCACTGTTGCCGCTTCTCCAATAATAAGGCCTGATCCCAAGAGTGGTCAGTTCT
>OCTX014577065.1_pt1 | contig 25857 bp, 21 predicted proteins | sample 1539691 | NCBI WGS metagenome assembly OCTX01 (sample SAMN02144231, study PRJEB22623) | gut metagenome | biome: sheep rumen | host: Ovis aries | place: New Zealand
GATGACGAAGTTGGGCTCGAAGTTCTCCAGTTCCTCAGCGGTGGGCTGGATGAACATGTTCTTCACGAAGTGAGCCTGCCAGGCCACCTCCACGATGAAGCGCACAGCCAGACGGGTAGCCTCGTTGGCACCGCAGAAAGCGTCCACCACATACAGATCCTTGTTGCAGAGCTCCTTGATGGCAATGTCCTTCACCTTGGCCCAAACCTCCTCGCTCATGGGGTGGTTGTCGTTCTTGTATTCATCGGTGGTCCACCACACCTTGTCCTTCGACTGCTCGTCGCAGACGATATACTTATCCTTAGGCGAACGACCAGTGTAGATGCCGGTCATCACGTTTACGGCGTTCAGCTCAGTGTTCACGCCCTTGTCATAGCCGGTCAGACCAGCCTTTGTCTCCTCCTCGAAGAGGTACTCATACGACGGATTGTGGGCAATCACAGTGCTACCTGTGATGCCATACTGTGTCAAATCTAACTTTGCCATAAATAAAAAATCTAATATTAGTTGTGAATTATTCGTTCTTACCTTAAAACGACTGCAAAATTACAAAATAATTCAGAAATCCTTGCCCCTCGGCCCCAATTATTTCCCCACGGGCCGCTCTTTTTAGGTTAAAGTTTTTAAAATCAACCGTTTCCCGATGCTTTTGCCACACTGACTTAGCAATCTGTCAGGGGAAATGCAAGGTAACTATATACATTTAGACCTCATGATTTACAATCTCCGCTCGCCGGAGGCGTCGGCAGTATGTCTGTGTCCAAGTAGGAGGTGACGTGTCCCCACGTCACAAATTCACGGATTGTGACGTGGGGACACGTCACCTCCTACTTGCAAAATGCCCTTGTTTTATGGGGGATAAGCGGCCTTTTCGCCGGAAGAAATCGCCGTGCTCTCGATCTTGCGCCTTTGTGTTCCATGCAATTTGTTCTGAGTATTCTCTTTTTCTGGCTACTCATCACTGATTTTCAGAATATTTGTTGTATTTTTGCCGTCAATACGTCATCAATAGAAAGTAAAAAGACCATGAACATCATCAATTTCAACGAAACGAACAGCGTGATCAACCTCTACATGGCAGAATTGCGCGACAAGAGTTATCAACGCAACCGGCTGCTCTTCCGCAACAACATCAGGCGGGTGGGCGAAATGATGGCCTACGAGTTGTCGAAGAAGCTGAACTACAAACAGAAGACGGTGACCACGCCGCTGGGCACACTCGACATCATGGTGCCGAAGGACGACCTGGTGGTGGCCACCGTGCTGCGCGCCGGACTGCCTTTCCACGAGGGATTCCTCCATGTGTTCGACCATGCGCAGAACGCCTTCGTGTCGGCCTACCGCATGTACACCAACCGCGAGCACACCGAGGTGGGCGTCCACGCCGAATACATGGCTTCGCCCGCCCTGAGGGGAAAGACGCTCGTCATTGTCGATCCCATGCTGGCCACGGGCGGAAGCATGGCGGCTGCCTACGAGGCGCTTGTGAAAAATGGCACACCGGCATACGTGCATGTGGCCTGCGTCATCGCCACGCCTGAGGGCATCGACGTGGTGCAGAAGGCCCTGCCCGAGGAAAAGGCCACCATCTGGTGCGCAGCCATCGACCCGGGCATGAACGCGAACAAATACATCGTCCCCGGTTTCGGCGATGCCGGCGACCTCTGCTTCGGCGAGAAACTGTAAGAAACCATTTGCAACCATGAAAGAGGGGCAGGCGTGGAAAACGCCTGCCCCTCTGGTATTTAATTACTTACAACTATTATTATTCAACTTTCGCATGTCGGGAGTTATCAGGAGTTATCGGAAGTTAGCAGCCTCTTAGGCTGTGGAGTAAACTGACAATAGTTATCTATTAGAAGGGTAATGTCCGCTAACTCCACGAGCCGTAGGCTCCCTAACTACAGCTAACTCCCGTTAACTCCGCAGCCTGAGTTAGCGAACAATTACCTTTTTGTCACCAATCAGATAAATGCCGCTTGGAAGACCTTCTATGCTTCCGTTCTTTATCTTTTGACCAGAAAGATTATAGATATCCACATTTTCGATATTATTAGCATTCTTGATGGAAAGGCCTTCAATTGTTGTCATTTCATTGACTCCAGAACCATCGTCAATGGCAAAGGAAAATTCTTTGACGTTGCCCGCCGCTGCTGCAGGCAGGTAGATGTAGGCATAGGTGCCCCAGATGTTCCAGTCCTTGGTTCCGGCCAAGTGGTACATGTTGCCTTTGGTGATGACCCAGTAATTGTTGCCACTGAGATTGCCTTTGGTTTCTCCGCCGAAGTCGTAACGCACATTGTCCTTGTCAATCTTTGTGGCATAAAATGATCCAACCATCTTGAATCCACCGTTGCCTTCCACTTCTTGGGGTGGCAGAAGATCGTATTCATCATTGCCTACCGAAACCTGATAGGCGGTCGCCTGTTTTTTGAGTACACCAGGAATGGCATAGGTAGCACCTTCGATAGTGATGGTGTGGTTGTATGCTCCGTTGCCTACTTCTGCCGTAATGCCTGTAGGATGCTGTGGGTTGTTGGACACATATATTATGTATGGCTTACCAGGCTCTATTACCACCTTGTCCATATTCTCTGCCTGATCCAAGTCGAGGGCGCGCTCGAAATAGAGCATCGTCTTCTGAGTGTCACTTTGGCCTTTGAAGGCACAAACTTTAGCATCGGAACCAAAAGCTTGGCGCACTTGACGGCCTGTCAATTCCAACGGCAGGCAGATGGGGTTCCAGGCATCCACGGTGAATGTGCGCTGATAGTAAACAGTTGAAGGATAGTCGTAGTTGTCGTGCCACCGAGCCAAGTCGTAGGGATTGCCAGTGGTAGTCTTTTCTACATCGCCCTCGATGTAGGTCAGCGTTTCACTTTCGGTCCAGTCTTCATCCACATACATGGCCTGTTTTCCGTGGGCGAAGAGGTGCACATTTCCTATAACGGTCCATCCCTTGGCTTCGCGTTGCTCGATGCCTATGGTAAGGTTCACCTTTCCGTTTATTTCCACAAAAGTGGTAAGAACGTAGGCATTGTCGTCGTTGTTGAACACGTAGCCTGCCGACACACCGCTATGAGGCGTGATGTTGTTGCTTACTAAGTTCATCGCTGTGATGGGCATGTATTCCGTTTTGCTTTCTACAATGGTCACTCCGTCGTCGCCCAGCACATCGCGTTTCACGACAAAATAGGCCACGCCGTCGTTGGTTGTTCCGTCCTCATCATCGTAGTAGATGGCTTGGGCTGTGAGTTTATACAGACCGTCCACCAGATTTGGAATCTTTCCGCCGTGAAGTGTCTGAGTCAGCTTGTTCACCTCGTTGTATATTTCTGCTGAGTAGTATTGTCCGTAGTTATTGCGGAAACCGTCGTGATCTACGTTACCACCCGTCCCTGCAACATTTAGTCCTATCATGTCGCGCGAGATTCCATTTTGGAGCATAATGCCGTTGCACATGACATCCTGATTGCGCTGATGCCAATGGTTGTTGGCAAGATCTATCTCGTCCAAAGTCTTTCCGTTGGCATCGGTTTCTGCGTTTTCCCAAACCCAATAGATGCCGTCTTTGTTGTCACGTCCGAACGTGGCATCCTGCACAAATACGCCGAGGTCAACCTCTCCCCACGTCACCTGCGTCATGGCATCGTTGAAGTCGTCCTCCGAGACGATGACGAACTTTGTGGCCTGGTTGGCGTTAGTCGTGGATACAAGTTTCCCTTCGCTGTTTACCCGTATGTAGGTGGGTTGATAGGTTCCGTTATAATTCCAGTTGTTATTCCTTCCTTGCGTTTCAACATTCTGGATAGTATAGGTTGTAACGCTAACGTCATGAGGAGCAGCCTCGCCTTTATATCTGACGTTGCGCTTTGTCTGGTTTGAAACATTCAAGGTCCAGTTTGGAAAGTTGACGCAGTTGTTTTGGTTTCCTTCCCAATAGGCTCTATTGGCAGAACGATCCAAGAAAACATTAGCACCGTTATTCTCAGAGTCAATACCCATGCGGTCGCCAAGGTAGTCTGACTGAGTGTCGGCATTTTCAATGCGCGAAATGAACTGATAGCATGTTGTAGGCTGACCACCATTCAAATATACATTTCGTGTTGAAGACTCCATTTGCATGCGCATACCCACCGACGACATGACAGCCTGCACACCATAGGCTCCACGGGCGGCCACATAGAGTTCTTTGTCGTCAACGTCGAGCGTTTCCTTGAATTCCACGAGATAGAAGAATCCGCCTTCACTCGTAATTTGCAAGGCATCGGCCACGGTTGAGCCTTCCCACACCACGAGACCAGTCTCCATGTCCACCTTTTGAGCTTTAGCATGCTGAGAAACCATCAGGAATGCTATAATGATTGCTGTTATTACGTAAATAAATCTTTTCATAGCTTTTCTTTCTTTTTGTTTTATAAATAATTAAAAAGATAATCTTTGGATTTTTTACTCGTCCCAAAGTGCTCTCGAGGTGAACCGGGATTCATCCCAGATGTCGTTTCCTTTCGCTCCCTTGCCGTCGTCGTCGTCGTCGGGGTCGCCTTCATAGGTGGGCAAGTTTGGACCATGGCCTGCATCCGGATTCCAAGACAGGATGTCGGCAAAGTGCTCTAATTTGACACTCACTAATTCGGTCTGTGGTGTCAAATAGTAGTTTCTTTCTCTTCTTGATTTCATAATCGTCATTCTTTGTTTTTTTCCGCTCACATTGTTCAATATTCAGATGCTATAATCCTTTTAATCATTTCCAAGTGTCAGCCGGCTCATTAGGTGAAGCTGGCAATGCAACTGCTCTTCTTTTTTTTCAGGATACTGCGCGCATCGAAATCCCAACGCTCGCGATGTTAATAAAACCAATAATTTATTTTTTTTCTTAGGTAGGGTCTAGTCTTCCCTCATGAGTGCGGACTCGGCAGAACATGCCACACCCTTTCAAAATGCAAATATATATTGTTTTTTCCAAACAACGTGTAACACGTTTTTCAAAGGCGAATCATTGGTTTCAAATGCGAACCACTGGTTTTAGGGCCTTCGAATCAATTGTTTCAGGGAAATGTAAAAAGCCCCATTTCATCGGATTTGCCGTCCGGATGAAATGGGGCTGTCGTTGTGTTCAAGTTCCTCTGGGGCCAGAAGCGTGGGAGAGAACTCCGCAACTTGAATAAATGTTGATTTTTTTCGCGTTCAAGAGGATGAGCCGTGCCCGCACAGGCACGGCTCTCTTCTGCACTCAAAATGCTATTCTTCCCACGTGGGGTTTTTCCAACGGTCGAAGATGGGTTCATCATCACCTGTAGTGGCTTCGCTGTCGAAAGCCCCTTCGCGGGCATCCACAAAAGGAGACTGTGACTCTATGGTCATGACATTTTCGATGGCCAATGAGATGACCTCTGCCAGAGGCATGATATATTTCTTTTTCATATTTACGTCCTCCCAATGCTTTAACGAATCACCACTTTCTGGTTGTTCACCAAATAAACACCTGCGGGCAAGTTGACGGATTGCCGGTCGCCAGCCTGCATGTTCATCCGTGCAATGCTGTTTCCGTTGAGGCTGACAATGCGCACGTTCACATTTTCATTGGCCCGGACGGTCAGTATGCCATTACCTGGTGCAAGTGTGAACGAGCCAGTGAATGCTGTCGCGTTAATACCTGTGGCAGTGTCATCCTCCTCTACGAAGTCGTAAACAACGTTGAACGATGTCATCATCTTGGCCCCAGCAGAGCTTAAGCCTTCGCTTGTGTAATAGGCGCGGAACGGCTGAACATATACCGACGGATACTTGTCAGACAAGTTCAGGCTCGAAACATACTTGTTTTTAGCGAAGTAGAAGATGTTGAGGTTCTTGTCCAGCGTTTCGCCAGAATAGGTTCCCCAATTCTTAAGCGAACCGGTGTTGCTGCCCACCTCGATGTCATTGACGTTCTCGCCCTCTATGCTTGTCTGCTGAGGTGTGGCAACAATGTCGGCGCCATACTGTGTAACCTTGAACGAGTAAGTGCTGTTGGGCTCTACTCCGTTGAGCACCCTGACCATGTAGGGCGTATTGGCGGGAGCCTGGCCATCGGGTGCCTGGATGGGTGTGAACACACCGTCGCCGTCGAAGTTTCTCACATCTTCAATCTGGTCAACTTTCATCTTTGCCAGTTTGTGCAGCTGGAAGCTCGATTCGTCCGAATTGAAGTGGACGCCCTGGTCGTTCACGGTCAGTTTGAACGGAAGCATCACGGTAGCGTTCTGCACCTGTCCGTTCATGTCGGCAGTAATCAGACGGGTGTAGGTGGCATTGTTGGCCGATGGCACCTGGATGGCGTATGGTGCGAAGAACGGCTGCTTGTCGGTCAGCACGATGTTGTTGGCCGAACGGAAGGTCTTTCCACTGGTCATGTAGGCATAGTTGTTGGTTGTACTGGTTGTTCCTTCCGGCAGATAAACCAGCACGTTGGCACCCAGTCCTTCCTTCAGATTCTCGAGTGTGAAGCGCGTAGTTTCTTCTCCTTCTTCCGCTGCTGTTTTCTTGTCCTCGACAATCGAGAGCAGTTTGCTGCCGTCAATGTAGAGAATCAGGTCTTTCGACTCGGGAGCATTCGTCTTGCCCACACCCTGTTCAATGCCTTTGAGAATCTGCGAAACAGTGACATAACCATATTCGGGCGCTGTTGCCGTTCCAATGTTTTCTGTCAGCACCTCCAGACCCCATTGTGGCTTTTCTATCACTGAGCCGTTGCTGGCAAGATAGCACGACTTGTCATAAACTTTCTTCCAGTTGAACACCGGATTGTAGGTCTTTTTGGCAGCTGTGATGTCCATTTGGTAGAAAGCGTACGAGCGGTGCTGGGTGGCCGTGGCTGTGGCGATGTTGTAGCGCGTTTCGTCGCAGGAGAAAAGGTAGGCCGTCTTCTTCTGGCCTGTCAGCTCATCTTGTTTGAACACCATTTGCTGGAATTTATCCGTGCCGCCATAGCGTTCGAGTGTGAACGGATATTCCTGATAGGTTCCGCCAGTGTTGCCCACTTCGGCAGCATTGTTGAATTTGTAAGCATGGTCGCCCACAATCTCTGCACTGATCTTGTCTGTGTAGGGGTGGTCGGGGTCGTAGGTGGTGGCATACAGGTCGGCATTGCCATTCCAGTAATCTGACATCACGAAATTGTAACGCGAATTGCCGGTTGATGTTTCATTGCCATAATAGGTATTGTCGCCGTACTTGCTGAACAGATTCTCGAAAGAGAACAGACAGGGCAATTGGAAGTCTTCGGGCACATAGAAGTGGAAGGCACCGCCGCTGACGGCGAAGTCGCTGGCGTTGAATGTCTGTACTAGTTCGCGTCCGTTGCCTGTAGGCGTATAGGTGTCGCCAGACAGCTGTGCCTCCTGGCACACAATGTCAATACGGTCGATGTAGGGATTCAGTGCCTGGATGGTGACGACAGCCTGCACCAAGCCAACACCCTTGACGCTGAACTTGACTGCGTCGTTGTTCAAGCCATCCAGTTTGATGGATCCGTCTGCGGTGTTTTCATCTACTTCGACTTCATCCACCACATTTTCTCCCGTCTTGTCATAGACCTTCAGGGTGAAAGGTGCAGGCACGAAGGCATCGAAATTGACGGTGTGCGTCTTATCACTGCTTGTGGCCTTATACTCGCCTTTGTTTATCATCTGGAAATAGTTCACACTTGTAATAAGTGTTTCCCAGCTGTGTGTTTCAGTCTTTGTGTTTAAACAAAGATACAAATTTGGGTTGTCCTTGGAAGTAATTTGCCCGTTGCTGTTTCTTATATACCTTGCAGGAGAACCGCTTTTTTCAACAACCGTCAAACGGTTTTTTGCACCTTCAATCGTTGCATTTTTCAGATATTTGTCAGGGTCTGAAGCTAAACGGATATATCCTTCGTCATCAATAAACCAGGCTGCTTTCTGGTTTGCATCGGTGGTCATTCCGGCAGTGCTGGTGAGGTAATAGGTGGCAGTTTCTAAAGAATGCCACTCGCCACCAAACCATCCTTCTTGAACCCATTGATACACATCCACAGTTCTGCTGATATAGAACGTGGGATAGGTTTTCGAATCCACCAGCACTTCTTCCGTAACATCCTCAGAATACGCTCCGCGGGCTTCGCCGTATTTGTATTTGATTTCTGCACCTACAATGCGGTAGCCGATGGGATTCTTGGTTCTGGCATTGTCGTTCAGTTCGATGTACGTGGGCGTTTCCAGATAATACACCTGCTCTGCATCGGTTCTACCTACTCTGAAGAAATCGCCTTCCGACGAAATGGTGCCTCCGTCGTTGTAGGCCACCACATTTCCTGACGTACCGTCGAAAGCTGTTCCGGCTTCCACCGACTCGGCTTCGTAGAGATGCATTTTGGCCATCAGGTCCTTGACGTTCTGGAAGGTGTAGCTCACACGGTGGGTGCCATTATATACGCGGTCTTCAATGGGGCCCAAATCTACACAGCTCGTGGAGAAGGGCACATCCACGGCCGTCCTGTTGGCAAAAATGCCGGCAGGCACCACGGGCGTATAGTCGGCCTCTGCAGTGAAAAAGAGTTCAACACTCTCCAAAGTGATGAATGCACGATTATCATAGGTGTTACTCAGCTTGAAGTACAGGACATTACCCATGTCGTCGTCTGTCTTGCTTTCGCGCGTGATGGTCTGTCTTGCTGCAGAAGTGCTATGTCTTAAATTTTCCTTGTGCGTGTCGTTGCTGTACCAGGCCCAGCTTGTGTTCGCTGCGCCCTTCGTGACTTCTCCAAACGATGCGTTTCCATCCGTTCCATCTTCGATGTTGGCATTTCTTCTGAACACGATGGTGTAACCCGTAAAACGGTATCCTTTGGGTAAAGACAACGCAACATAGCAGTCCATTTGCTTGCCTCGTCCTATTATCAAGGCATCGCCAGAGGAGGCCTTGAAAATGTTGTTGGCGGGGTTGGCAAACTGCCCGATATCCGTCAGGGCAAAACCGTCGTCTTTGTCCGCAGTGGTCATGCTCAGGTTGAGCTGATTGTGTTTCCACAGCGAAAATCCGCCCAAATTGAAAAAATTGTCAGTGGCTCCGTTTCCTTTAACGGAAGCCAAGGTGCTGCCATTGGAGGCTTTCACCGTCACGTTCTGAGCCTGCGAGGGCATCGCGCAGAGCAGTAGCAGTGCGCTCGCCATGAACGCACAGAGTCGTTTCAATGTAATTCTCTTTTTCATAATCTTCACTTTTTTCGCTCACATTGTCCCCAATACAGATGTTATAATCCTTTTATGCATTTCCGTGAGGGAGCCGTCTCTTTAAGGTGAACCGTGCGTTTCCGCTGCACATCTTGGGAAGCTGCACACATCGGAATTTCAATGTTTTGCGTTGTTTGTAAAAATGTTTTTAATAATGCTTTTTAAGTATGTTTCGCTTTAGCACCGTCTTTTTATCGTTGTGCGAGGGCAAGTTTTTGTTTACCATACCTGTTGCTGTTGCAAAGATAATGTTTTTTTCCATATATTGCATAAATGAAGTGTTAAAAAATGAAGCATTTGTTTCAAAGGCGAATCAATTATTTCAAAAACTGACTCTGAAACACATAAAAAAAGCTGTCGTCATGACGTTTGTTTCGTTTTTAGCCGTTGCCTCACTCGGTAGTACGACTGTCGGGTGGTGAAGCCCGAGGCGGTGGCCACTTCGTCGAGGGTGGCCATGGGGTGCTGTTTGCGGTAGCGCTCAGCGTAGTCGATGCGCAGCCGATTGACGTAGTTGAAGAACCCGCCGAGTCGGTTTTTGAACACCCACGACACGTAGGTGCGCCCGAAACCGCTGCGCTCCACCACGTCCTGCATGGAGAAGTGGGGGTTGATGAAGAGCTGCTCGGTTTCTACGGTGCTGCGTATGGTGCGCTCGATGGCTTTGATGGTCTGTTGCGAAGGCGTTCCGCTGGCGGCGGGTGGTTCGTCGTCGTCAAGGACAGGCACGGTGCTGATGTCGCGCAGTGAGCGCTGTGGATGGAGCACCATGACGAGCAGTGTTACGTTGAACATGGCGAGCAGCAGATGGACGATGGCCATGCCCACCTGCGAGTCGCACACCACTACGGGCCAAATGAGCAGCAGGTGGAAGGGGGGGACGAAGAGCATCCTGTTGGCAAACTTCACTGGGAAATCCTCTTCGTTGGAGTAGTTGTCGTCAATCACGTGGCTCATCCATTTCCTGACCCTCTGCATGGTGGACAGTGCGAAGAGCAGCGAGGCAATGCTTTCTGCCAAGAGGATGTAGAAGATGATCTGCCGTGTCGTTGGCGAGAGTTGCGGGGTGTGGGGAATAATGGCCGTGACGAACAGCGCCAGGATGGTGAGGGCGATGGGTATGCCCAGGATGATGCTTTCGCGGCTCCACCGGTTCCGCTGTTTCACAGAGCTGAAATATTTGTAGATGAGAACGCCGCAGACGTATGGCACGTACACGATGAAATAGACTTTCGTCAGTAGCCATGCTGCCGGGCTGCTGGGCCGGAACACGTAGGGCATGAGCAGGAGGGTGGCGGTGAAGAAGAGGGTCGATTCGCGCCAGCTGGGATAGTAGTAGTCCTTGTGTTTGTCGTAGGGACGGCAAAAATGAAATCCTCGCAGGACTGCAAAAAACAGTCCCGAGAGGATATAGGTGAACTGAGCGAGGCTCAGAAAGTGTTCGTTGGCTGTCAGCATAGGGCTTGCATGTTGCTTGGGGGTGAAAATGGTTACGTCTAGTTAGGGGTGTTCCTGCTGGTGTTGGAACTATCGTGTTGCAAAAATACGATATTCTTTTGATACATGCAAGTAAAAATCGCACTTAAAGCGGATTTTTTTTGGCAGCTATGAATGACGATTGTTTTTTTGAGGATGCGGCTATAGGCACGGGGCTGAGAGTTTCAAGCGCTTCATGGCTGGAAGGAAACGTCCTTAGAGCCTGTTATGACATTTGTCGAAATAATTGGAACGATGCGGAAGTGTGTTATCAAGTGCCGTATTCGCTCCAAAGGATGTGTCTTGCCTCTACGATGGTTCCAAATTTAAAAGGATTCTCCATGTTACGACTTTTTTCGTTACGATTTTTTTCGTAGTCATTGCAAAGGTAGTGAGAATTAGGCAAATGAGCAAATAACTCTCTGTTTATTTTCATATACCTCGCTCCGCCCAGTCGCCCCGATCGAGGTTCCTGTAGCCAATGGCTTCGGCAATGTGCATGGACTCCACTTTCTCCGATCCGGCGAGGTCGGCGATGGTTCGGGCCACCTTGAGGATGCGGCTGTAGGCACGGGCGGAGAGCTTCAGGCGCTCCATGGCCATGCGGAGCATGTCGATGGAGGCGGCGTCGGGTTCGGCAAACTTATGGAGCATGCGTTCCGTCATTTGGGCGTTGCAGTGGATGCGATGGCCTCGGCTGCCGCTATCCTTGGGGAGTGTGCTGAATCGTTCTGTTTGGATTTGCCTTGCCTTGATCACTCTTTCGCGGATGGCGGCCGACGGCTCGCCGGGGCGCATCTGTGAGAGTTGGGCGAAGGGTACGGCCTGGATTTCGCAATGGATGTCGATGCGGTCGAGCAGTGGGCCGGAGATTTTGTTCATGTAACGCTGTATCTGACCAGGTGTGCAGACACAGTGGTGGGTGGGGTCGCCATAGTAGCCGCAGGGGCAGGGGTTCATGGAGGCAACGAACATGAACGAGCAGGGGTACTCGAGTGTGTATTTGGCGCGACTGATGGTGATTTTTCGGTCTTCGAGCGGCTGACGGAGCACTTCCAGCGTTTGCTTGTTGAACTCGGGCAATTCGTCGAGGAAGAGCACCCCGTTGTGGGCCAGGCTGATTTCTCCCGGCTGTGGTGTGGAGCCTCCTCCGACCAGCGCTACTTGCGAGATGGTGTGGTGGGGCGAGCGGAAGGGGCGTTGCGAGATGAGGCCTGTATCGCGTGCAAGCTTGCCTGCGATGCTGTGAATCTGGGTTGTCTCCAGGCTTTCAGCCAGCGAGAGCGGGGGCAGAATGCCGGGCAACCGCTTGGCCATCATCGACTTGCCCGAGCCTGGCGGGCCGATCATGATGAGGTTGTGTCCTCCGGCGGCAGCTATCTCGAGGGCCCGCTTGACGTTCTCCTGCCCGCGCACGTCAGCGTAGTCGAGGTCGAACTTGGTCTGCTGTTCGTAGAATTCGCGGCGCGTATCGATGATGGTGGGCTCAAACTGCTTGGCGCCATTGAGAAACTGAACGACATCGAGCAAGGTGTCCATGCCATAAACCTCGAGGTTGTTCACAACAGCGGCTTCATGCACGTTCTGCCGAGGCACTATCAGTCCCTTGAACTTCTCGGCTCGGGCACGTATGGCAATGGGCAGGGCGCCTCGGATGGGCTGCAAATGGCCGTCGAGCCCCAGTTCGCCCACAAGCATGTAGTGGGACAACTGGTCGGCTTGCATTTCTTCGCTGGATGCCAAAATGCCGACTGCCACAGGCAGGTCGTAACTGCTTCCTTCTTTCTTGATGTCTGCGGGTGCCAGGTTGATGGTGATGTCTGCCGTAGGGAATTTGAATCCGCTGTTCTGCATGGCGGCAACAATCCTATCCTTGCTTTCGCGCACGGCTGTGTCGCCCAGGCCCGTGAGATGATAGAGGATGCCTCGGGTGATGTGTACTTCAACGGTTACGGTGGTCACTTCGAGTCCGTTGACTGCAGCGCAATATGTTTTTACTAGCATGGTATTCTTTGAAAAGGAGGAGAGGTGGAAGTAGAGTAGGCGAAGGCCGTGAATGAGTGCATAAGGGATGCTGGGCGGAGCATGCCTCTTCTTATTTTGCCAGTTGCCTCTTTATTTCTTCCATCATTTGTTTGTTGTCGAGTCCGTGGGCCACTATGCGTCCGGCCTTGCTGACGATGATGTTGTCGTTGACGCCGCGAATGCCAAGCTTTGCGACGAGGGGACCTTCGAACAGGCGACCGTCGCAGACGTTGGGCCAAGGAATGGTGTCGCGATCGGTTGACGAGAGGCAGTCGCGCTTGGCGGCATCCAAGCAGATGCCCATGATGTGTATCTTTCCTGGGTTCTGCCGCCAGACGGCCTTGAGCTGGCGCATGGTGGCCATGCTCTCATAGTTCCACGTTGACCAGACGAATACGAGTCCTACCTTGGCGGTGAAATCGCGGTTGGACACGCTGCGACCGTGCGCATCAACACCTGCGAAGGCGGGTAGCGTTTTGTTGGTCTCGGTGGCACTCAGTGCGTCGAGCTGTTTGCTGAGGTTGGCCAGCTGCGGGTTGTCCTTCTGTTCGTTGGACAGGATGGCGGCCAACTCTTTAGCTTGTTTGAAAGAGGGGTCGGCTGTGGCGACGAAGAAGCGTCTGAGCAGGTAGTTGCTCACGGGCGACGAAGGGTTGTCGTTGATGAACTGTGCAGCGATTTGCCGCGCCTCAGGCGGCGATGCGTTGGCGATGCGCTGGCGGAAGGCGGTCATGGCCTCGTTGGCCTTTGTTCCCTTCACCTGCATTTCTTTCAGGTGCGACGCGTCGGCCTTGATGTCCACCGACTTGCCGGGTTCTGCGAAGATGGGTTGCTCGGAGTAGTTGGGGAACACCATCATGAGCGTCTGCGGGCTCTGACATTCCACTTCTCGCGAGAAACGGCCACCCTCCACGCGGATGGTATCGATGTTGGAACTACCTCCATCGATGCTATAGACATAGAGCTCGCCCTGGTTCAGGTTGAGGAACCGGCCAGCAATCTTAAAATGGTTGCTGTCTGTTCCGCATGATACCAAAACCAGGGCGAGAAACAGAAAAAATATGTTTTTTTTCATTTATTTGCTAACATTGATCAGCTCAAGGTCCTTAGCTGCATAGTCAGCCAGCGACGGGTCTTTCTGGATGGCCTCTCTGAGGAAGTCGGCTGCAGCGGCATTCTTGCCGGTACGGGCGTTGAGTATGGCCTGCAGATAGTCGGTCAGCGCGTCTTTCTTGGCATATTTCAGAGCCACGGAAGCCTGGGCGTAGTTCTTGTTGAGGATGTTGGCCAGGGCGGCGCTGTTGTTGTTCGACTCCTTGAAGTACTGCTCGGCTTGCGCGTAGTTGCCGCGGGCAATTTCCAGATTGCCGAGCACCTGGTTGAGGTCGTTGGCTCCGTCGGCCTTTGAAATGTACTCGGTGGCCTGACTGATGTTGCCGCTGCGCAGGGCCATGAGGGCCAGGTTGGCATTGGCCTCCGGAGCGCGGTTGTAGGCACGGAATGCACTCTGCAGATAGTTCTGGGCCTCGTTCATATTGCCTTTGTTGAACTCCATCACGGCGATGTTGTTGAAGGCACGGTAGTCGGCAGGATAGATTTCAGCGGCACGCTTGTAGATGGCTTCCTTGTCGGCAGGATTCTCAACGAGTGTGGCAGCATAAAGAATTTCGTCGGCACTCAGCTTGCTGGCATCAGCCTCATACTGCTGTTTGATTTGCTCGTCGCTGCGGCCAATGGTCTCATAGTTGATGATGAGTCGGCTGCGGCGCAACTCAGGCAGAATGCCGTCGGCCAGCTCGCGGAAACCTGCACTCATGTTGCGTATTTGCTGCTCGCGCTCCTGCGGATCCTTATACATGGAAAGAACGCGCAGAATGACGTCCTTGTCCTGAATGTTGCTGGCCTGAACGAGTTTCTGGAATCCGTCCCAGTCCTGAGCTGTGTATTTGGCATCGATGTCTGTATCCACGCGGGTCTGCTTCAAGGTCTTCTTCACGTAGTCCTCAGAAACGTCCTGGCGTTTGTTGGCCAGACGGTCGTTGTAGGCGAATCCGCCCTCAGGCGATGCGTATGCCTGCACCTCCACGTTGCGGATGTTCAGTCCTTCCTTGTCGGCGTTGATGCGTTTGAGCAGGCTTACGAACTCCTTGACCGAATTGTTCTTCAGCTCGCTCTGGCGCAGGTTGGCCTGGTTGATGAGGAACTTCACGTTGGCCTCCTGCTTCTGGGCACGGACGCGCTGGAACGAGTCGGGGGCGATGCAAGCACCGGCATTCATCAAGGCGCGCTTGTAAAGCTCAGAGGTGGCAATCACGCCTTCGGCCACTTTCACGTCGGGCACGTTCATTTTGCGGTTGCCGATGCGAGCCTGGAATGTCAGATACATGTCGCTGCGTTGCATGTCGGGGTTGTAGGGGAAAGCCGTCTTCATGGTGTAGTGGCCGCCCACGAGGTATGAAATGGTCTGGTCGTTGCCCTGCACCTTTTCGCCCTGGAAAGTGGCGCTGGCACCTTTGGTTACCCGACCTCCTGCATAGCGCAGCTCGGGGGTCACAGTGACCACGGCCTTCTTCTTCATATATTTCTCCGGGAACATGCCGTTGATGGTGGCGGGCACTTCACCGCCCATGGTTTCCAGCGGGTTGGGAGTAACGTTGAATTTGTCAGCAGACAGAGCACCCAGCTTTGAGCACGATGTCAAAGCCAAAACAGCGAGTGCGGAAATAGATAAGATTAGATTTTTACGCATGTTGATAAAGAATTATTTTTGGAAGTGCCGCGAGCGGGACTCGAACCCGCACAGCCATTACTGGCCAAGGGATTTTAAGTCCCTCGTGTCTACCAATTCCACCATTGCGGCGCGGTATGAACAAAATGCAAGGAGCCGTGCTTTCAGCGTTTGCGTGGAAACTGTTTTTCAGGATGCCCCTTGAAGTAAGAAATAAAAAATAGGCGGACAGCCAACTGCCGCACTTGAGCGGAAAACGGGACTCGGACCCGCGACCCCAACCTTGGCAAGGTTGTGCTCTACCAACTGAGCTATTTCCGCGAAACGTAGTGCAAAGATAAGGCTATTTCCCCGAACTGCCAAAAAAATTACACTATTTTAAGACCAAAGACCCCGAAAAACGCCATTTGCCGGTGGAAAGCCTGCACAGTGTGGCTTTTTCGGGGGGCGTTTCTTTATTTCCATCCAGTTTTCATGACGTCGGCGTTCAGGAGCCAAATGCTATTGTCGGCGGCAACCATCACTTGGTCGGTGGAAATCAGGTGACAGACATTCTTGGGCGTGTCATTCCAAATGTGGTTGGAAAAAAAGATGCAGTCGGCCTTGTCCATGTCTAACAGGAGGAAACGTTGGTCAAGTGAACATACTTGATACACCCACGAGCGGCTGGCACTCGAATAGTCCCAGGCGGCCCTTGAGCTGCGGGCTTCGGCTTCGGTCACTTCCGAGTAGGTGTCGGTGTCCAGGTCGATGACACACTGGCTGCCCGGAGCGGTGCAGATGAACACCTTGTTGGCCAGTCGGCTGAACTGCATGTCCATCATGTTGCCACCCGCGTAGTATTTCTCCGACCTGAATTTGGTGTCCAAGACATATTCCTCGGGAGTGGGTTGCTGTCGGCTGATGCTGTTCAGCGGACTGAACAGTCTTGGATAGGGGCTCGACCATATTTTCTGGCCATTGAAGCTGCGATAGACGTGTTCAAACTGCTTCTCAGCCCAGCTGTAGCCGCTCAGTGTCTGGGCGTTGCCGTTGGCGCTGTCTATGTAGCGCCACTCCAGTCCTGTTGCACCTTCTTCCAGCAAAATGACAATGCCCAGTCCGTCGTTGGTGAACTCCAGTTCGTAGGGATAGATGGCAGGCCACTGCGGATGGGCTTCGGGCGACGGGTCGAATGCTATTTCGCCCGTGAAACTGCCCGTCAGAGGGTCGATGATGCTAAGCCGGTTGTCAAATCCCAGGTCGGCAATGGCATTGAGCGGGAGCACATACAGTTGTTTGTTGTAGGGGTTGTAGCAGATGTGCCCTGGCGCGAATGGCATGTCAATGTCGTGCAGCACATGCCCGTCATCCATCGACAGTTCCACCAGTTTGTTGGGGCGCGTCAAAGAAACCCAAACGCTCTTTTCGTCTGCCGAGGGCAGTGCAAACCTCACCTCGCCGCCTGCTGCGAATTTCTTTTCGTAGAAAGGAATGCTCACGTCGATGGTTGCATGAGCGTCTTTTGCATTCTTGAGGTGGACTCGGCAAGCCAAGTCGAGACCAAGCGCTCCAGGAGAAAACTTTTGTCTGACGGTCTTTCCACCGTCGCTGTAAGTGGGGTTGCTGTCAATGTAGTAATTTTCCGTTTCCCAATATTCAACGGTCACGGGCTGGTCGAAGGTCATTTCGAAGTAGCTTTCCTCATTTTTTATTTTGTTGCCCACCACTCCGCGGCAACTCACCACTTTGGGTTCGGTGCCAAAGCCCGTGCCCGCTTGATTGATGGAAACCGAAGCCTTTGTCTGGCTCGACTCCACGATGATGACGGCATCGCGCGAGGTGTTCTTGGTGTTTTCCTGCCAAAAGAACATCAGTTGCGAGTCACCCTTTCCTTGAGGGGAGCGCAGCGTTATCCAGTCGGCCTGACAGGTGGCTTTCCATGAGCAGTTGGAGGTGATTTCAATGATTCCCGAGCCAGCCTCAGTGCTCAGTTCCACGCTTTCTGCACCCAGACTGATGTTTTCGATGAATGGCGGTTCTGTGTTTTCTTCTTTCCCGCAGGCCGCAAGGAGAAAAATGCTGAAGAATAAGGCGATAAACGTCGAAGAGTTGTTTCTTGTCATTTTCATTGTTGTTAATTAAAGACGCTGAGCATGGTGCCGTCGTAGTTGGCGCGGTAGCGGACGAGTTTCGAGCCTTTGTCGCCCTCAACGATGAATCCGTTGTTGTTCAGGTCATATTTGCGGTGGCACTTGCCACACTGCACCCACTGGCCGTTGTTGTTCCAGGAGAGCGGGTATTTGTAGAGGTTGTAGTCCGAAATGCAGTTGGGGCATTGGCGGTCGAAGGCGTAGAGTCCGTTGCCCAGGCTGCTGTAGCCCACAATGATGGCGTTGTTGGTTCCCAGTACCCATGTGGTGTAGTTCTCGCGGGCGGTGGTGATGGCTATGTCTTCGGTGTTCTTGCCGTCGTTCAGTTCGATGTGTACAGTCCTCACTCCGTTGACGGGCGCACTGCTCACCAGGGCATAGATGCCGGGTGCCATGGGGTTGAGCGCATTGCGCAACAAGGTGGTGTTGTGCAGTTGCGTGTCGAACGTGAAGTAGCACTGGTAGTTCATGTTGTACTCGTTGTCCGCTTCGCACCCCGATAGGGACAGCGTAAGCAGCAACGATAGCATCAGGGTGCCCAGACAGAGCAACAGGTTTTTTCCTTTAGACATAGCAGTATTGTTTTTTAGGCATGGCAACATGTTAACAAATAGGGCTTTTTAAGACATGGCAACATACTAACACCGAAAAGCGACCTTGTTCTTGCTATTCTTGATGTGTTAGTATGTTACTGTTTTTTTCCTGTCTTTCCCTTGTCATTCAGTCTTCAGCAGGGCGGCTTCGGCATCAGTCATGCGCTCAAAATTGAATTCGGCCACAATTGTCTCCATGAGCTTGGCAATCTGTTCGTTGCACAGGTTGCCGATGCTGCCTTCATGGGTGTGGTGTATGTTCTTGTTGGGTGTGAATCGGCCTGCCTCTATGTCGAGCCCCACCTTCTTGTAGGCGTCGCGGAAAGGCATGCCGTTGGCGGCCAGTCGGTTGACCTCTTCCACCGAGAACATGGGGTCGTACATGGGGTTGTCCAGTATGTGCTCGTTCACCTCCATGCGGTTGATGATGTAGGCGCACATGTCGAGGCAGTCCTTCAGTTCGCCGAAGGCTGGCAGAAACACTTCCTTGATGATTTGCAGGTCGCGGAAATAGCCCACAGGCAGATTGTTCATGATGAGCATCACCTGTGCGGGCAGTCCTTGCAGTTTGTTCGACTTGGCGCGTATCAGTTCAAACACGTCGGGATTCTTCTTGTGAGGCATGATGCTGCTTCCGGTGGTACACTCCTTGGGCAACTTCACAAACGAGAAGTTCTGCGAGTTGAACAGACAAGCGTCGAATGCCATTTTGGCCATCGTGCCGGCCACGGTGGCCATGGCGAAGGCCACGTTGCGCTCCATCTTGCCGCGCCCCATCTGTGCATACACCACGTTGTAGTCCATCGAGTCGAAACCCAACAGCCGAGTGGTCATGCTTCGGTCCAGTGGAAAGCTGGAACCGTAGCCTGCGGCCGAGCCCAACGGGTTGCGGTTGGTCATGCGGTAGGCGGCCTGCAGGAAAAGCATGTCGTCGGCCAGACTTTCTGCGTATGCTCCAAACCACAGTCCGAACGACGATGGCATGGCCACTTGCAGGTGGGTGTAGCCCGGCATGAGCACGTCCTTGTACTGTTCGCTCTTGGCGATGAGCTCGTCGAAGAGCCGTTTCACGGCCTCCACAATGTCCTTCAGCTCGTGGCGGGTGAACAGTTTCAAATCGACCAGCACTTGGTCGTTGCGCGAGCGTCCCGAATGGATTTTCTTGCCCATGTCGCCCAAGCGGCGGGTGAGCATCAGCTCCACTTGCGAGTGGACATCCTCGATGCCTTCCTCAATGGTGAACTCGCCGCGTTCGCAAATGTCGTAGATGCGGCGCAACTCCTTGAGCAGTTGCTTCAGTTCGTCGGCCTCCAGCAGTCCGATGCTTTCCAGCATGGTGATGTGGGCCATGGACCCCAACACGTCGTATTTTGCCAAATACAGGTCCATCTCGCGGTCACGGCCTACGGTGAATCGCTCAATCTCTTTGTTTATCTCAAAATCTTTTTCCCAGAGTTTCATCTCTCGTCAAAATTATGGAGCTTTGGTTAATATTGCACCATGGTTAGTGCCTCGGCAATTTTTTCCAGCCCCTGTTGGATGGGGCCCGCCACCATGCCGCGGATGAAAGGGTTCAGTTCGGCTTTCACCGTTAGTTTCATCTTGGTGGCCGTCTCGCTGGCAGGCAGCAGCTGCACCCACAGGTTGAAGGGTATGGGGCTGTTGGCCGTCTCAAATTTGATGGTCTTGGGCTCCTCGCGCTCCACCACTCGCAGTGTCAGGCTGCCCACGGGCTGCACACTCACGCTCACAGAGTCGCGGTCGAAACTCAGGTCCTCTATCTTGTCGGCGGGCAGTTTGTCCTTCACCCGCTCCAGGTTGTTCAGGTCGCTCAGCATGTCATAGACTCTCTGCTGAGGGGCTTCTATCAGCTTTATGCTGCTTTCAAATGTTGACAAGCTCATGTTCTTTTCCTCCTATTTCTTCCAGTTTGCGGGGTCTTTGCGCCATTCGTTCAGCAGCTCTACGTCGTCGTCAGAGATATAGCCCGTTTCCAGAGCCTCTGCCACTACGTGCTCGTAGTCGGTCAACGTAACAAGTTCCACCTTGGCGTCCTCGAAAGCTTTCTTGGCCACAGGGAAACCGTAGGTGTAGCTGGCCACCATGCCCACCACTTCGCAGGCATTCTGGCGTATGGCCTCCACAGCTTTCAGCGAGCTGCCGCCCGTAGAGATGAGGTCCTCAATGACCACCACCTTCATGCCTGGCTTCAGTTCGCCCTCTATGAGGTTCTCAAGTCCGTGGTCCTTGGGCTTCGACCGCACATAGACAAACGGCAGGTGCAGCTCGTCAGCCACCAGTGCGCCTTGGGCGATGGCACCCGTGGCCACTCCAGCCACAGCCTCTGCCTCGGGAAATCGCTCCAGCACGGCATGCACGATTTCCAGTTTGACGTAGTTGCGCAACTCGGGGTAGGAGAGTGTCTTGCGGTTGTCGCAGTAGAAGGGCGACTTCCATCCGCTCGCCCATGTAAACGGATTGTTGGGTTGCAACTTGATGGCTTTCACTTTCAGCAGTTTCGAAGCGAATGCTTTCTTCAATTCGTCCATATTATTATTGTTTACAGTTTGTGGTTTGTGGCTTGCCCATTGCGGCTGTTGGGCCACCGGCCAATCATTATTCTTGCTGCAAAAATATACTATTTTTTCCATATTGCCGTCGTTATTCCCCATTTATTATGTTTTTTTTAAGGAGCCCCCTCAAATTGGGAGTGCAGGAGTTCATGAGTGCAGCAGCTAGTCGTGCAGCCGTGCAGACAATGCTCCAATGACTGCCAACTCCATGCCAGAAACAAAAAAATCGACAATTGTCCTTCCGCCTTACCTTCTTGCTCCAGCACCTTCATCGCGAGAGGCGGGTGGCGTTGAGCACAGCCAGCAGGGCTACGCCTACGTCTGCGAAGACGGCTTCCCAGAGATTGGCCACGCCGAGCACACCCAGTACCATCACCACCGCCTTGGCGCCAATGGCGAGCGCGATGTTCTGCTTCACCACTTTCCGGGTGCGTCGGCCAATGCCGACAGCCTCGGCAACACGCGAGGGCTGGTCCGTCTGTATTACGATGTCCGCCGTCTCGATGGCAGCGTCGCTGCCCATGGCCCCCATGGCTATGCCCACATGGCTGGCGGCCAGCACCGGTGCGTCGTTGATGCCGTCGCCCACGAAGGCCACCTTGTGCGATGCGTTGCTCAGCGTCTGCACACACTCCATCTTCCCCTCGGGCAGCAAGCCGCCCTGCGCGTGGCCGACACCTAGCTGCGCAGCCACCCTGTCCGTCAGCGCCTGCTTGTCGCCACTGAGCATCTCGGTGCTTATTTCCAGTTCCTTCAGCTGCTTGATGGCGTGTGCGGCATCGTCTTTCAGTGTGTCTGAAAGCAGGATATACCCCCTGAAGCGGGCGTTTCTGGCCACTGCCACCAGCGTTTCCTCCACCGCGTCCAGCTCCTTCGGCCATTCCACCCCCTCTTGTTCCAGCAGTCGGGTGGAACCAACCAGCCAAACGTTTCCCGCTTTGTCGGTAGCCCGCATGCCCAGGGCACCTCTCTCCTCCACCGCGTCCAGCTCAGTTTCCCCCGGTGAGGGGAGACTTTCTGCTGGTTGGTACTTTCCCCCCTGGGGGGATGAGTATGGGGCTCGTGCGATGGCCTTGGCTATGGGGTGGGTGCTGCCCTGCTCGATGGCCGCCACTTGGCGCATGTCGTCGTCAGTGAGGCCCACCACCTTGCTGATGCTGAACTCGCCCGTGGTCAGGGTGCCCGTTTTGTCGAACACCACCGTGTCCACCTCCGTTATCGCATCCAGACAGTTGCCCCCCTTGAACAGTATGCCCCGCTTCGAGGCCGCGCCGATGCCTGCAAAATAGCTCAGCGGAATGCTGACGACCAGCGCGCACGGGCACGAAACCACCAGAAAAACCAGTGCGCGGTGGAACCACTGGCCAAACCTGAACTCAAAGCCGTCCGTCACGAGCCCCACCAGCCATGGCACCGCCACTGCCAGCACCGCCAGCACAATGACCGTGGGCGTATAGACACGGGCAAAACGGCGGATGAAAAGCTCTGCAGGGGCTTTGCGCGCCGCTGCATCCTCCACCATGTCCAGTATGCGCGCCATGGCGCTCTCCTTCTCCGGGCGCACCACCTGCAGCCGCACCACAGCGTCTGAGGCAATCATGCCCGCCAGCACCTCGCCGCCCTTTTCTATCAGCCGCGGCAGACTCTCGCCCGTCAGGGCCGCTGTGTTGAACGAAGCGGCGCTCCCGACGAGTGTCCCGTCCAGCGGCACACGCTGTCCCACCTTCACTTCTATCACCTCGCCGACAGCCACATCCGATGGCCTCCGACGCTCCACTCCGCCGTCACTGTTTATCACATCGGCCCAGTCGGGCTTGATGGCCACTAGGCGTCGGATGTCGTCGCGGGCGCGGTCCACAGCCTTGTCCTGCAACCATTCGCCGACGCAGTAGAACAACATCACTGCCACCCCCTCGGGATACTCGCCAATGCAGAATGCACCCGCAGCGGCAATCGTCATGAGCATGAACTCGCTGAACACGTCGCCCCGCCGCAGGCTCCTCAAGGCGTTGGCCACCACCCTGCCGCCAGCCAGCACCAGGGCGCAGCCATACCACGCCGCTGCTGTCCAGCCTCCGAACCAGCTCACCCCGCAGGCCGTCAGAATCATGCCGCCCGCCAGCAGCGCGAATGCCGCACCCATGGCAGCGAGCGAAAGGCCCCCGTCCGTTCCGTGGTCGTGCTCCCCGCTGCAGCAACCGCACCCATGGTCGTGGCCGTGGGTGTGAGAATGATCGTGGTCGTGGCCGTGGTGGTGAGAATGATCGTGGTCGTCGCTGTGGCCGTGAGAATGATTGTGGTCGTGGTGGAGGCGTTCGCCCCCCTCCTGCTTGCATCCGCAGCCCTGGCCGTGGCTGCATGCTTCGCTATGGTGCTCTTTTAACAAATTCATGAACATCTTTTTTTTCCTTTCTTTTTGTTTTTCCGCTGCAAATTTAGTCAGAACGCGTTGCAACCCGGTTGCAAACTGTAGTCAGCGCGATTTTTTCCGCGACCGTTTTTCCGTCCTTCCCCTGAAAGGAAAAGGCTTCCGCATCACCCCGCTGGTGCAGGTTGTGCAGAAGCCCCGTTCCCTTTAGGCTAACTTGTTGTCATTACTCGAAACAGCTGGACACCCCGAAAGCCGTTGCAATGGCCGTAAGAATCGTGATGAGTAGCTGCAGCAGCATTTTCCATGTTTCTCGTTTCATTCTGGTAGTCCTCTTGTGTTTGGTGCTTTGTTGTGACTGAAGTCAATCCCCCCTGCCCCCTCCGATGAGCAAAGCAGTGGGGTTGACCTTGCTTAGGGATTCGTAGGTTCGTTGTCGCCACCGTTGGTGTTGGTCAGTTTGCCGTCGTAGTCGTCCATCTCTTTGATGGTGGCCACCTGCTTCAGCGCGGCCTTGCGATAGCTGCCCGTAGCCCGTGCGCGCAACTTGTAGCCCTTGATGTTCGTGGCGGCGTTGAACTCTTCGGCGCTCTCCGCTCCCTTGCTCTCTATGCCTACCGAGAAGATGGCCAGATCGTCAATTTTCACGGCGATGCCCTCGAGTGTCAGTTCCTGCACACAGTCCACCATGTCGGTGAGAAACCCCTTGATGACTCCACGCGAGAACACCGTGTTGTGCTTGGCCATGTGGCGGGCGAGACCGTCGATGCCGATGGTTTGGTTCACTACGGCCTTGGCATACACCTTGCCGTTTGTCAGCTCGTTGTTCGAGCTTGCCTTGTACTTGCGATACTTCAACATAATAGTAAGTTTTTTGTTAGGTTGATAAAAACGGTTTAATTGTTCACTTTGTCAAGATTGCGATTGCATCTGATGATTGTGTTTTTCCTCGGGCCCGATTGGTTCTTTTTTCATCTTTCTGTCTGTTCGCTTTTGACAGTTGCAAAGGTAAGGCAACTTTTCCCTCGCTCCAAATAAAATGCCCTTTTCGCCGTGTTAACCAATGTTAATCGGCTGTTGCAGCCGCGCCCTCTCCGTTTCGTGTGTCCCTGACTGATGATGTCAGTCCTGCGTTTCTTACCATCAGGAGCAGTCTTTCCCTCCCATTCCACCGAGTGTACCACCGAACATCCGCAGCGTCGGATTTTCCTTCAGGCCAGCGACCGTTGGTTCCACCGAACACTCGCCGAAACGGGGTAGCACTTGCCACGCCAACAAACATACCTCTGCTATTTATATACACCATAAGTAAATGTGTAAATTCTTTTTATTCTGTAATTCTCGTCATAAAAATAATAATCACAAAATTGTATTGATGGTTTTTCATCAGTATAGACAACGGTTACATAAAAATCTTTTCTTTCCTTTTTGGGAATGGGAAGTTTTCTTGGCGAGTTTTCTGCCTTACCAATATATACACACTTTTGTTTGGGTTCAATACTGTCTTCAAAACAATATGTAGTGTCCTTTATGACAGACATAAACAAACTGTTATCATAATAGTCATAATATTGACCATTCCGCATACATAGTTTCTTGTAAATGGGAGTGGTAGGATACCCCCTTTTTAGGTTCTGCCTAAGCTGTATCTCAATAATATTTTTTTCATACATGACCCTAAAAGAACTACTGTCGCGAAGTATAGTTGTTCTCTCCTTGTCATGACACCCACAAAAGGACAACGTCACAACTACGAAGCAGATCAGTCCTTCAACACATTTTCTTTTTGTTCTGTTATAAAAGACAAACATGGGCTACATTATTCTATTTATATTCTCCAAAAATGAATGAGTAAACACCCAGCACTTTATAGTTCTGGTCATAAAAATAATATCTCGCAAACAATCCGTCTTCCACGGAATAGAAAGCTGACATAAAAAGATTGTCTCTCCGCTCAAACTCTGTCAAAGGAAGAGTGTCTGGCGCATTAACAGTCTTGCCTATATACACATTGGATTTGTAGGGATAACGACTGTAATCTATTATGTTGTAGGCTGTATCACGCTTAACAGACATGAATAAGCGCTTACTACTACTGTCATAATACTCACCATTTTCCTGGTAGGCATAATTTTTAGATAAGGTTTTGTTGCTTCCGTCTTCCTTGGCTAATTTAATTTCAATTTCCATACTATCCACGAAATTGGTTATTTCGTAGAAAACATCATCTTTCAAGCATTCAACAAGAACATTACTACGCTCTTGACAACTGCTCACCAATAATACTGCATTCAAAATGAGCATGTGAAACCGCAACTTCCTATTCTTCATCTCTTCATTTCTTCTAACTCTATTTGAGTTTTTTTGTATATCGAACCTCCATACTTTGGTTTGAGTCTAAATAAATCATCATGCTCCTCTTCTTCGCTTGGCTTGTTAAAAACTTCCTTTGCTGCCTCAATGCCCCGTTCCGCTGGGTGTTCAGCGTGGTGTTCGGCGGAGCGTGACGTTATTCTATCAACACACGCTTCATGAGGTCAATTACTTTGAACCATGCCTGCAAAGTGTTGTTGTCATGGAAATCTACACTTTTACCATCCTCATAGAAAGTGTTTTCAGAGCTTGGCAGGTCGTAATTGTAGATGTTGTAATAAACGACCCCTTCCCATTCTCCACGAAACAACCTTGGAATGTCTCGCCCCTCGCGGAACAATGTTCCGGGGCGC
>OCTX014574864.1_pt1 | contig 25848 bp, 26 predicted proteins | sample 1539691 | NCBI WGS metagenome assembly OCTX01 (sample SAMN02144231, study PRJEB22623) | gut metagenome | biome: sheep rumen | host: Ovis aries | place: New Zealand
GTCACGTAGGGCAGGAAAAAGATGGTCTGGAAAGCGTCCTTTAAGACCTTGATGGAACTGAGGGCGGCCGAGATCAGAAGCGCGATGCCGGTGGAAAGGGGCACCGTGATAATGACCAGAAGGAAGGTATTCTTCAGGGCCTGCAGGAAATAGGGATCGTGCAGGACATAGGAATAGTTGTAGGCGCCTACGCCGAAAGAGGTCTGGGACGCCGAATTGTATCCTTCCTCAAAGGAATAGATAAAAACGTCGATCAGGGGATATACCATGAACACGCCCAGGAAAAGGATGGCGGGCAGCAGGTATAACCAGGCCTTATTGCTTTTATAATCCATCTTTTTCCTCCTTACCTGTTTCTGGTGACCCGGATCCGCTCTTCCGTTTCCTTACTGAACAGATGGACCTTCTCCGGCTTTAAGGCAAAGCGGATGATGCCGCCTTCGGGCTCCACCTTATTGGAGGAGTCGATGATGGAGCGGATGGTGGGATTTTCGGAGGCGTCGGAATAGGAAACGATGGAGATATCGCGGCCCATGACCTCCACAGCACCGAACCTTACCTGGAAAGATCCCTGGTCATGGAGAATAAAGCCCTCGGGACGGATGCCCACGTAGACCTCCTGGTCGGATACGCCGGGAACGTCCAGGACCTGGCTGCCGTCGATATAGAGCTTTTCTCCCTTTACGGTCCCCGTGAATACGTTGATGGGGGGAGTGCCCAGGAACTTGGCCACGAAAAGATTGACCGGATCGTCATAGACCTCCTGGGGCTTTCCGATCTGCTGGATCACACCCAGCTTCATGACGATGATCATGTCGGAGATGGACATGGCCTCTTCCTGGTCATGGGTAACAAAGATGGTGGTGACTTTGGTCTCGGTCTGGATCCTGCGGATCTCTTCTCTGGTCTGGAGGCGGAGTCTGGCGTCCAGGTTGGACAGGGGCTCGTCCAGAAGAAGGACTCTGGGGGTCTTGACCAGGGCTCTGGCAATGGCCACGCGCTGCTGCTGGCCGCCGGAGAGCTCGGAGGGACGGCGGTCCATGAAGGGCTCGATCTGGACCAGCTTTGCCGCTTCCATGGCCTTGGCTTCCATGGCCTGCTTTGTCATCTTCTGGTCCCCCTTGAGGTTCTCCAGAGGGAATACGATGTTCTGGCGGACTGTCAGATGCGGATAGAGAGCATAGTTCTGGAAGACCATGCCCACGCCCCTGTTCTCCGGAGGCAGATCCGTGACATCCTCGTCTCCGAAGAAGATCTTTCCTTCCGAAGGCCTCTGCAGACCGCAGATCAGACTCAGGCATGTGGACTTGCCGCAGCCGGAGGGGCCCAGAAGACCGATCAGCTTGCCGTCGGGAATTTCAAAATTGAAATTGTTGACGGCAATGACGTCATCGCCCTTGCGGTTGCGGTTGGGAAACCGTTTTGTCAGATTCTCTAATACGACTTTCATAAGCTTTTCCTTTCTCCCCGTAGATTTGGAAGCTGGTGGTTTTATGAAGCATCAGCAGAGCAACGCTTCACACGGATAAATTATATCACGAACAGGGACGTCTGACATAAAAAAGAATGCCCGGTCCGCGGCACTTCCGGCCGGGATCGGGCATATTTCGTCCATTACTGTTTTATCGTCTTCTCAGAGTCAGGAAAGTACTTCTCCAGCAGCCTGTCTGCCACTCTCTCGGGAGGGTCGCCTTCCATATCAAAGATTTTTATGACAGGGATACTTTTATGTTCTGTTGTGTAGTGAATCAGATCCTCGAAAATATGCATCCTTTTACTGAGTATGTCCAGTCTCTCTGCTATGTCGTAATCTTCGAAGTCTTTCCCGTCTTCATCGGCCAGGCCGAACCTGGAATATATATTCTGAGGCAGGTCATACAGTTCCACGGAAAGTACGTCGGGTCCGTAGAGCTTTTCTTTAAAAAATTCCGGATCGGTCAGGGGCGTGACCGACAGGACCAGATTCTCATTCTTTCTCATGAGTTTTCTGATCATCACGCCCCGTTTCCTGTCCCTTTCCCCGGGAGACACGGTCTTTTCAAATTCCTCCATGCTGATCCCGTATTTTTTCCCGATCTGGTCATCCAGATCAAAGAAGGGGATCCCCAGCCTCCGGGCCAGAAGTTCTCCTATGACGCCCTTTCCCATGCACTCCGGGCCAAACAGCAGAATCTTCATACATGACTCCTTTCTTTCCGGCTTAAAATCTCTCCCTCCAGAGAGAGGATATCCTCCAGGGGGATCTTTGTTCCATCCGCAAACATCAGACATTTTTCAACGGGATCGATCCGCCGGATCCTCCCCGCCATCTCTTCGTAGGATCCGCCTTCCTTCAAGGGATCCGCCAGAAAATATGTCACCTGAACCAAGGGCCTCTCCGGAAGATGCTCCTCAAGGATCTTCAGCTGCCTGTCCAGGTCTTCCCTCTCCTCTTCCGACAGTTCGATCCTTCTCTCTGTCAGCCGGGCCGTTTCCGCCACGGCCTCCTCATGCCCTGTCAGGGCCCGGAAGGGCATGAACTGGGCAGCCCTCTTTTCCATGTCCATGGGAGGGTGCTTCTGCGATACATGATGAGGCAGATCAATGATGTCCTCATAAGGACTTTTTCCTTCTTCTGTCATGCCTTATGGCCTCCGATCTGGCTGTTGCGCTCTCTTGCGGTGGCCCCTTCCTGCAGATCCGCTGCCCGAAGGACTGCATTCTTCCCGAACTTCTTCTGCAGGGCAAGGACCGCCTCCTGGGCCTTCTTTTCCTTCAGGAGCCTTTTCTCTTCCTTCTCCCGAAGGCTCTGGTCCGGAGCCTCATCTCCGCCCTCCCCCATGCCGAAATCGGCAAAGAGGTCCATCTGTTCATAGACCGTTTCCCCGCTCCCGGCGGCGCTCTTTTCCACATGCACCGCCGTCAGGTAGATCCGCTTGGAAAGGAGGGAGGGATCCATGATCCTTTTAAAAAGCTTCATGACCGCCTCCGATATCTGATCGGAGGAAGAGGTAGGCCTTTTCAGGTTTACGGTCCCGCGGGCGGGCTTTGGAACCCGTATGCCGTAGAAGCTGTCCGAGATCTCCCCCTGATACGTCCCTCCCATTTCCGGAAGATTGGCCCTGTCAAAGCCTATGTAGAGAACGATCCTGTCCGTCACAAGGCCCTTTTCCATCAGGTGGAGGGAGAGATTTCTTGCCATCTCCCGGACCACAATGCCTGTCCTCCGATAATCCGAAGGGCAGTCCAGGACCTGGCCCTCTCCCACCGAGGAGGACTCGGGCACAAAGGCTTTGATCTCCTTCATGGTGCATGGCTCCCAGCCCCAGGCATGGTCTATGAGAAGCTCTGCGTTTACTCCGAAAAGCTTATAGAGCAGGTCTTCGTTGTAATAATCCGTTTCCCTTCCCAGAGAGCACCTGGCAATGTCCCCCATGGTATAAAGGCCGCAGCCCTCCAGTTTTCTCTGGGTCCCTTTTCCCACCCGCCAGAAATCCGTCAGGGGCATATGGGTCCACAGAAGGCGGCGGTAGGTCATCTCGTCCAGAGAAGCGATGCGGACCCCGTCCTCATCAGCGGGGATGTGCTTTGCCACGATGTCCATGGCCACCTTGGCCAGATAGAGATTGGTCCCGATCCCGGCCGTGGCAGTAATGCCGGTAGAAGCATAGACGTCCCCTATGATCCGTCTGGCCAGTTCATGGGGGGTGGTCTCCAGGGCCGGCAGATAGTCCGTCACATCCATGAAGATCTCGTCGATGGAATAGACATGGATGTCCTCGGGGGCGGCATATTTGAGATAGATCTGATAGATCCTGGTGGAATAGTCCATGTAGAGGGCCATGCGGGGCACGGCCGTCAGATAGGACAGTTCCAGAGAAGGATCCGCGGAGAGCTTTTCCTGATCGCAGGAGTCTCCCTGAAAGGCTCCTCCCGCCGCTCGGCGTCTTCCCTCGTTGATCTTTTTCACCTTCTGCACCACCTCAAAGAGGCGGCAGCGGCCGGGAAGGCCATAGGCTTTCAGGGAGGGAGAGACCGCCAGGCAGATGGTCTTTTCGGTCCGGGAAGGATCCGCCACCACCAGATGAGTGGTCAGGGGGTCCAGTCCCCTCTCCCTGCATTCCACGGAGGCATAGAAGGACTTGAGGTCAATGGCGATATAGGTCCTGTCTGCTTTCTGCACAGACTTCTGATCCATGATGTCCTCCTTCCTCATAAGATCCTTCTCCCTGCCGGAGAGGGGCAGTTAAATTCATAACAGTTCCGTAACAGAAGCCAGGGAGGGAAGAATGATATCCGGGCAGTAATCATACTTTTCCAGATCCTCCATCTTTGTTTCCCCCGTCAGGACCATGACAGACAGAGCCTTCGTTCCATTCGCGATGGCGATGTCCGTATAGATTCGGTCCCCCACAAAGCAGAGCTCTTCCTCCCTGCAGCTGGTCTGATCCATGACATAGTCAAAGGCGTGGCGGGTGGGCTTTCCGAAGAATTCGGGCCACCTGCCGGTGGAAGCCTCCACCATCTTTGCCATGGATCCGCAGTCAGGGATATATTCCCCTCCCGACATGGGACAGTTCCAGTCGGGATTGACCCCGTAGTAGACGGCTCCGTGGCGGACGAAGTGACAGGCCTTTGCCATCTTTTCGTAGGTCAGGGTCTTGTCAAAGCCCAGGATCACCGCATCGGGGTTTTTATCGTCCCGGGAAATGCCCGCATCGTCAAAAGCCTTTTCCAGGTTGGGGGTCCCCACCACGTAGCAGGTCATGCCGGGATGTTTTTCTTTTATATAACGGATGATGACGTGGGTGGATATGAAGATCATCTCCGGACTTACGTCGATCCCCATGCGGGAGAGCTTTTTCACGTAGTCTCCGTGATTGGCGGAGGAGTTGTTGGTAAAAAAGCAGTAGTCCCTGCCGGTCTCCCGGGCCCTTTTTAAAAAGTCCAGGGTAAAGGGAAAGATATCGTTCTCCAGATAAATGGTCCCGTCCATATCCAGGACAAAGCACCGGATCCCCCGGAGCCTTTCCCTGATTTCTTCTGTGGTCATCGGAATGTAACGGCTCATGCTGACGCCTCCCTGCGCTGATACTGAAGGCATTATAGCATGAAGAGGGGCTTTTCCCACCTGCAGGCAGCGAAAAAATGCCCGGGGAAAAAGTCCCCCGGGCAGGATAGTGCGGATCTGACGGTTTTTTAAGGAGAAAGCGGCCGGGATCCGGGCCATGCGGCCTTGTGTCATGCGATGGGATCAAAGCCTCTGGCGGCGATGTAGGCCTCCGTCAGAGAAGTGGCGATGCGGCCCGGATTCTTATGGGTCTGGCCCAGGCATACCACCCTGTCAAAGGCTTTCTTCCAGGTCCTGATCATTTCCCTGTCGGTCCGGTTCCCAAGGGCCAGGACAACGAAATCGGCAGGGATCTCCTCATCCTTTCCTTCCGCAAGGTTTTCGTCGAAAGAAGTTTTATCAGCCATATAAAAATCCGGGGCGGATCTCTTTACCGCATATGGGCAGGGCTCTTCAGAAGTTCCTCGCGGACCGCGTTCACCTGGCGGATATGGCTTTCCACCGTGGTGCAGCAGCCGCCTGCAGCCAAGGCTCCTGCCAGGTAATAATCCCTGGCGCAGTCTCCGAAGGGGCGCTGGCCCTCTTTACCGTGCCAGGTCTTGGTCACGGGGTCGTAGGTCTCTCCCGAGTTGGGATAGACGGCTATGGGAAGATCCGTTCCGGATCTGATCTCCCGGATCAGGCTCTCTATGAACATGGGGGCCGTGCAGTTGACGCCGATCATAACAAGACCGGGATGGTCCTGGGACAGGACCTTTGCGCAGTCCCGGATCCTGTCGCCTTCACAGATATGCTTTCCGTCCTTACAGGAAAAGCTGATCCAGTAGGGGGCTCCCAGCTCCTCCGCAATCTTCGCACAGACCAGGGCTTCCCTGAGGGAGGGCTGGGTCTCGATGAGAAGAAGATCCGCTCCCTCTTCCCAAAGCAGTTCCATCCTGCGTCTGTGGAAGGTGTCCAGGTCTTCATCGGAAATGTCATAACCGCCCCTGTATTCGGATCCGTCCGCCAGATAGGCCCCGTAAGGGCCGATGGCGCCGCCGCAGAGGGGGTAGGGCCGGCCGCTCTCTTTTCCCTCCTGCTGCCACCACTCCTCTCTGGCCTCCCGGAACATGCGGACCGACCGGCGGATGATCTCCTCCGCCTCTTCCTCTGTATAGCCGTTTTCCGTAAGGCCGGGAATGGTGGCCTGGTAGGAGGCCGTGATGTGGAGGTCGGCCCCGGCTCTCAGGTACTGGAGATGGACTTCCTTTACCAGTTCCGGTCTTTCCGCCAGGACTCTGGCTGTCCAGAGCCTGTCGTTCAGCCTGCAGCCCAGTCCCTCCAGTGCCGTGGACATGGATCCGTCCACCACCAGGAGCCTTTTTTTGTCAAACAGGTCTTTCAGATTCGTTCTTTCCATCTGTATTATCCTTTCTCCGCCTTCTCATCGACGGTTCCGTAGCTTACGTCCGGAGGATTTTCTCCTCTTTCCTTAGCCGGAATGAATCTGTCCCAGAAATCATGGAAGAGCCGCATGATCTCCTTCTGCTGGGTATAGATAAAGGTCATGGTGATCAGGATATAGACGGCGGACAGGATATCCGTCATGGCCCAGAGGGACGCCGCCTCAATGTTGTAGAAAAGGACGCAGGGCAGCATGTAGTAGATCATGTAGACTCTGGTGGCGATCCTGTTCTTCTCAGTATCCCCGAAGGCATAGTTGATGGACTTCTCGCAGGAGTAGTACATGCCGATGATGGTGGTCCAGGCAAAGACCGCGATGGCCGCCGACATGAAGTATCCTCCGAAGCTGCCGTAGGAGACCTTGAAGGCCACGGTGGTGAGCTGGGCAGAATCCACGCCGGGATAGTCCACATATACATTGGTCAGGATCAGAGACAGGGCCGTCACGGAGCAGACCACGATGGTATCCAGAAAGACCTCTCCCCAGCCCCAGGAGGACTGGCGGACCGGATGGTCTGTCTTTGCAGACGCATGGGCAATGATGCCGTAGCCTGTGCCCGCGTCGTTGGAGTAGAGGCCTCTGGCCACGCCGTAGCGGACGGCGTCCCTGACCGTAGCGCCGGCGAAGCCGCCGATCCCGGCCATGGGCGTAAAGGCCGATTTAAAGATCAGACCGAAGGCGGCAGGGACCATGGGCAGGTGGGTCACAAGAATGCCCAGGCCGCCCAGGATATAGACCATGGCCATGAGAGGGACCACCTTTTCCATGACCGAGGAGATGCGCTTAAGGCCGCCCCAGATGGTCAGAAAGCAGGTGACGCCCAGGACCGTGACAGAAACGATGGGGGCAATGCCGAAGCCCTCCTGCAGAGAACTGGTCACGGACTCGGTCTGGACGCAGCAGGTCCAGGGGCCCAGGACAAAACAGGCAGCGGCCAGGACCATGGCTCCGCCCTTCCAGCCCAGGGCGTTCTTCATGACGAAGGACCGGTCGCACATGTATTCATCCACGGATTCGCTGTACTTGACACGGAATCTCTGGCCCAGGATGATCTCGCAGGCCTTGGTGGACATGCCCAGAAGGCCCGATACCCACATCCAGAAGACCGCGCCGGGGCCGCCGGCCACGATGGCCGTGGCGACGCCGCCTATATTGCCGACGCCGATGGTGTTGGCCATGGCCGTGCAGGCTGCGGCAAAGCCGGAGACCGTTCCTGTCCCCTCGCCTTTGGAAAACATCTTTCCGAAGGTGTTTTTGAAATGAAAGACGATGTTTCGGAAGTTGTAGCGGAAGCCGAAGCGGATGGACAGGTAGAGACCGGTGCCCACCAGAAGGACCGTCATCCAGGTGCCCCACATAAAGTCGGAGACCGCCGTGAGAAAGTTCAGAATCATAAATAATACCTCTCCCCTTTTTTGAATTCGAGAAACTCTCTGTCAACAATATAAGGGCGGCGGGCAGGTATTTGCAATCGTTTTTAAGAAAGGGAGATCAGCGCTGTCAGAGACATCCCGTGCAGCATCTTCTAAATACCGGAGCATAAAAAAAGCACCCGGGGAAGGACAGAGCATATCGCCTGTCTGTCCTCCCTGCCGGGTGCAGTATGATGTTTTCTTACCGGATGCTTCAGGGCCGGATCTTCAGGGGAGAGTCGCAGTACTGGCACTTATTGTTCCTTCCTCTGATCACCGTATTCCTGGCGCCGCAGCCGGGACATTCCACCACCAGAGTCTTCTCCATCTCCTCCCGGGCCTTCTCCTCTCTGGCAACAGAGATCAGGAAGACTTTCCCGGATCCGAAATCGGGCCTGATGCCGGTCATGAAATTCTTATCCAGCAGGATCTGCAGGATCCTTTCCATGTTTCCCCGGATCCCCGCTTCCTTCTGAAGGGCCGCAAGGCTGATGCTGGTCCCGGAGGTGCGCTCAAGGACGCCGGCGATCCGCCCGGCATACCGGACGCGGATCCTTCTGATCAGGATCCTGAAAAAGGGAAAGGCAAAAATGAACATGACAAGGGCGTCCGCAATGATATCCGTACTTGTGATCCCGGTGCTCAGGTCATCCGCAACAATGCTGATCCCCGCAGCGATAAAGATCCCCAGCACTGCCAGAACCGGAATCTCCCATATGCGGTTTTTTGCCTTCCTTGTCAGAAACTCTTCCATCCGTGTCATTCCTTTCATGCCGGGAGCCTGCGGCCTTCCTTACGCCTGCCCCGATTATAACACATCCGGAGGCGGGCTCAAGCATTAACCTGCCTGGTTGACCACGCCTGTGAACAGGGGAACGCCTTCCACAGAGCGGACTGCAAATACAAAGGGCCTGTCCAGGGTAAAATCGGCTTCCTCTTCTATCAGGGCCGCGCCTGCTGCCATCATGGCCGTAAACGCCGCGGCTTCTATGCCCTCTTCATCGATCTTTACTCTGGCGCTGTGGACGGCCTGGTCGATGCAGATCCCGGAAGCGTCCGTCAGAGGAGAAAAGTCCGATGTCTGCGCATCAAAGGCCTTCTCGATGCCCAGAGCCTTAAGGCCCGGGACCAGGTTCAGGGAAGTGGTCAGATCAAATTTCGGAATGGACGCATGGATCATGGCGCTCTTGGTATTTTCCCATTCCCAGGGCTCTTCCATGGTCAGAAGACGTCCCAGCTCCTCATCCTCTAACAGGGCTTGGGGGCTGACTCCCTCTGCCGGCAGGATAAAGAGCATGGAGCCTGCTCCGACCAGATATTTTTCATAGACAGTAAAGTTCTCTCCCAGGTAAAGGGTGCCGATGCCGTCCTGGTGCATGAAGTCGGCCTGAATGTCACCGCCCGCTCCGTGAAAGGTATCCGGAGCCGTAAAGGCTTCTTCAAAGGGATCCGACCATCCGGCCTTGAGCCATATGGTGGACGCCAGGGCCGCTATGGTGTCGGGATCAAAAGTAAGGGACTGTGCCTGATCCTTCAGAAGGTCTCCCGTCATCTCGTTCAGCCAGTCGTGAAAGGCTTCGTTCATCTGCTCTGACCCCATCTCCCCTTCAAAAACAGAGGCGTGGAGCTTTTCCTCCATCCGGTCCGCCGTCTCCTTTCTGCAGGTGCCGGCGTTGTCGATCCAGAGGGAATTGCCCAGAAGGCACTTTGCTCTCTCGCTGTCCTGACTGAGCCCCTCCCAGAGAGCGGCCGTCCTGTCTTCCACGTCCTCCAGCGACTTTGTATGGATGGCGTCCAGGATCTGCTGCCGGGTCTCCGTGTCCGTGACCCCGGCCAGAAGTCCCAGAGCCAGATAGACATTAACGGGTGAGTAGATATGGTTTTTCCCGTCCTCTGCGCCCAGAAAGACCGGGGCGGAATCCAGGTAAAAGGCCCGAAGTTCCGCAAGTTTTTCCTGCTTCAGTTCGTACATGCCGTTTTCCTCTTCTTCTCCGACGGTCTCCTCCTCAGTCTCTTCTTCGGGAAGGTCTTCCCCGGGATCTTCTCTTTCTTCCAGGGGAACGACGTCCTCTCCGGGAGAGAGGGGCGCTGCCCCGCCGCAGCCGGTCATAAGGGCCGCTGCAAGAAGCACTGCTGTCAGTTTCTTATATAAATATCTGTTTTTCATCCGGTCTGCCTCCTTCATCAGCAAAAACAGTTTCTACGCTTCTACAGATACAGTATACTGCAGGAGCCGTTCTGTTGCCTGCTGAAGGCAAAAAATTCAGTTTACCCCTGCAGGCCTGCTGCGGCTCAGGGGACAGACTTTTGTTCGTTTTCTGATATTACCAGGCCTTTTTCAGGACATTTCCTTTCAGGTAGAGGTTTCCTCTGACTTCCTTTTTCACCGCTTCCGGTTCTCCCCGCCCGGCCGGATATGCCGGATTCTGCCGGGAACATTCCAAATGCCCGCACGCCTCCCTGGTATCGTATATATTTCTTCGGACAGACAAAAAAGTCTGACTGCAAGCTTATATTTACAGTCAGGCTTTCTGTTTGTCTTTATGTGATCCCGCTTTCCTGTGGTCATGCCAGAACGGAATCTGCGATCCTGATAGCTTCCTGCATCTTGGCCGCACTCTTTTCCAGCAGATCGTATTCATGATGGGTCCATTTTTCTTCCAGGCGCTGCTCTACACCCGCCACGCCGATGATGGAAGGCAGGGAAATGGCCACTCCCGACAGGCCGTATTCGCCCTGCAGGGTGGATGTGACGGGAGCAATGGTCAGACGCTGGTTCAGCACCGCGTCCGCCAGGGAGCATACGCAGGTGGCGATCCCGTAGTGGGTCCTTCCCTTGGCCCGGATGATCTCGGCGCCCATGTTCTTGACTCTTTCGTACAGTTCTTCCTTCTGCTCGTCGCCCCAGGCCAGCTTTACGTTCTGGCAGTACTCGTCCATGGGAACACCCGCAATGGCCAGTCTGCTCCATACAGGGAACTGGGTATCGCCGTGTTCTCCCACGATGTTGCACTTGACCGCCTCCACGTGGATCCTGGTATAGTTGGCGATCCCCCGCACCAGGCGGGAGGTATCCAGGACGCAGCCTGTGCCGAAGACTCTGCCGGCCGGCAGGTCCATCCAGCGGTCGCATACATAGGTCATGATGTCCACGGGGTTGGAGACCACCATGATGGTCCCTCTGGTGTAGTACTCCAGGATCGAGTCCACAACACTCTTCATGATCAGGACGTTGTCCTGGATCAGCTCCAGTCTGGATTCTCCGGGCCTTCTGCTCCGTCCGGCGGTAATAATGATCAGGTCTGAGTCTCTGATATCCTCATAGCCGCCGCAGCGGACGGACGAAGATCCCATGTAGGGGATGCCGTGCTGGATGTCCAGGGCTTCTCCCACAGCCTTTGGTTCGTTCTTATCGATCAGGATGATCTCACGGGCCAGATTGCGGATGGTCAGGGCATAGGCAATGGATGAACCGACGTAGCCGGCGCCTATGATGACGACCTTTCTGTTTCCGATATGCATATTCATGAAATGAAGTAATCCTCCTTCAAAGTATATAGTTTAAAAAAGGAACTCACTGCCGGAGGCAGTGAAGTCCCTTTTCATTCTGATCAGCCGTTTTACAGCATTCTTCACATGCGTTTTATTATACACTGAAGATATCAAAAAAGATATATAAAGATGAAGGCCTTTTTCGGCACAGGTATTGTCTTTTTCAACGAAGGCAGTGTTTTTTACCTGAAGCCGAATTTAGCAGCTGCTCTGTCATAGGCCGGAACCGGAATATAATATTTCCTGCCCAGGCGGCAGACTTCGAAGATCTGACCGTCGATCTCCGACCGTCCTCCCAGCCTGACATCCTTCTGCAGAGAGGTGGTAAAGGAGGGATCCAGAGAATCCAGGATCCTCAGGTTGGTCTCCACCAGATCCGTATCGAAGGTGATGTGCATGGCTCTGGCGATCTCCTCGATCTCCCGGACGCATTCGATATACATCTGCCGGGGCTCTCCCTCCTTCTGCAGGGCCTGGGCCGTGCAGTCATAGTAAAGCCCCACCGCGCTGTTGGGAGAGACCATGGAGAACTTCTGCAGGGTATCCCGGCGGATGTTGTCGGAATAGACCGCCGTGATGCCGGCATCCTCCAGATCCTGCCTGACCTTCTCCAAAAGGGGATTTCCCGTGCGGCCGTCCACTTCCCCGTAGAGAACGCGGAAAATATCGCTGACCATGCGGATGACGCCGGGCTCCTCCACGGAGGCGGCGATATACATGCAGCCGTTCAGGACATGGAGGCCCGGGTTGTCCCGGGCGATCTTTTCCCCGGTCCCGTATACGTTCTGGATGGGGATCACGATGGTGCCCTCTCCCGCAGATCTCTGCAGGACGTCATAGACCTCCTCCACCGAATAATACTTGGTGCAGAGAAAGATGATATCGGGCTTGGGAGCGACGCCGGAAAGAAGCTCTTCGTATTCCTCCTCCGTCATGGCGGGAAGAAATACGGACCACTCCGATCCGCCCTTCCGGACCCGCAGGCCTTTTTCACGGATCGCCTGGCGTTTTTCTCCTCTGGCGATCAGGGTCACGTTCTTTCCTGCCCTTTTCATATATGCAGCGATGGCGCCGCCCGTTCCGCCTGCGCCAATGACCAGATATCTCAGTTCCATATCCAGATACTCCTTCCTGCCGGTCCCTTCCCGGAATCTTTCCCCTATTATATCAGAAAAAGCCCGGGACGCCACCGTGTCCCGGGACAGACAGTTTAAGATGAGAGCAGAATCCTGTCCGCATCCCGGCAGAGGACCAGAAATATCAGCTGTTCGAAGAAGAGCCCGAGGATACGGATACGGATGCCGCCTCCGAATCCATGACCGCATCAATGGCCAGGACCACGGAAAGGACCATGGCCTCGTCCTGCCCGTCTTCAATATCGATCTCATAGGCGTCTCCCCAGGAGAGCCATACCTTATGGACGCTGACGATGGGCATGCCGTGATGGGTGATCTCATAATCATGCTCCAGGAAGGACCCGGAGACCTGCCAGTCCGGTCCCTCTATGACATAACTGGGACGGAAAAAGGTGAATTCCTTTCGGATCTCCGCCACCAGGATGCCGCCGTAAAAAACATGGAACCTGGGCAGAAAAGTCAGAAGCTTCTGCTGGATATAGGCCACCTCTTCCTCTCTGGTATTATAGATATGAAGCTTCTTGCCCAGAGAGAGGAACTCTCCCTCCACGTAGTAGACATCTGTGTCGTATTCATCTCTGATGGTAAAACGGTCCTTCAGGGAAAAGACCTTCTGCTGCATATACAGTCTGCTCATATGATGACCTCCTGTTCTGACTGAAATAGCATCTTTCTTTTTCATACCACAGGCAGGGCGGAAAGGCCAGTATGCATTCTGTTAAAAAGGATATCTCCCATATGGGCCGCTTCCCTCCGCAGGATCATCTCTCCCCGGCAAAGGCAAGGTCGGCGGATGCGGCAGAAGGCTCCTCTGTGTCCTCTGCCGGCTCCTCTTTTCCCTCCGCTTTCAGTACGCAGCAGATGCCCTGGTGCTCCCTGCAGTGGCTGCTTCCCAGGGCGGCCGCTCTGCGGCAGCCCACCATGCTGCATTTGCGTCCTCCGAAAGTACATCCCACCAGCCAGATCATGACCATAAACAGCAGTCCTGTCATCATTATCTTTTTCATCCCGACCTCCTTTTGTTTCTTTTCTATGGTCCAAGATTCTCACACAGATTATCCGTTTTTGCGGACAATGGAGAACAAGTTAACAACTTTCCTCTGTTCCCTCAGGCCGATGATGATATAATGACTGCAGTAATCGCAAAAAGGAGGTGCCAAATGCCTGACCCCAATCTTTTTAACAAGCAACCCGGACCGGAGGATCCCGGCCCCGCCGCTCCCAGGAAAGCCTCTTCGGGCAAAGGCGGCGGCTTTATGAACAGGGTATCTTCCCTGCTGCTGCCTGTCTTTGTCGTCCTTCTGATCCTGGCCGCTGTGTCCAGCTCCTTCTACACCCTTTCCGAAACGGAAAGCGCCGTAGTGACCACCCTGGGCCAGGCCACTGTCAACAACAATAAGGGCCTGCAGTTCAAGATCCCCTTCATCCAGCATGTGGAAAAGGTCAATACCACGATCCGCAGCATGGAGATCGGATATATTGAATCCGGCGAAGGCTATTACCACAACGTGGAAAGCGAGTCCATCATGATCACCTCTGACATGAACTTCGTGGACATCGACTTCTACGTGACCTATCAGGTGACGGATCCCCTTCAGTACATGTATGCCTCGGAAGATCCCGAGCTGATCCTGAAGAATCTGATCCAGTCCACCATCCGCGGTACGGTCAGCGCCTATACGGTAGACTCAGCCCTGACCACGGGCAAGTCCGAGATCCAGCAGAATATCAAGACCATCGTCATGGATGAGCTGGAGGACCAGAATATCGGTCTGTCCCTGATCGATATCTCCATTCAGGACGTGGAGCCCCCCACCGACCAGATCAAGGAAGCCTTCTCAGAGGTGGAGAACGCCAGACAGAGCAAGGAGTCCGCTCTGAACGAAGCCAACCAGTACCGCAACGAGCAGATCCCCGCGGCGGAGGCAAAGGCCGATAAGATCGTTCAGGAAGCGGAAGCCAGAAAGACTGCCCGCATCAACGAGGCCAACGGCCAGGTGGCCCGCTTCAACAGCGAGTACGCCGAATATACCAAGTATCCTCTGATCACAAGACAGCGTATGTTCTATGAAGCCATGGAAGATATCCTGCCGGGCGTAAAGATCATTATCAACAACGACGAAGGAGGCAGCACCCAAAGGACCTATCTGGGCGATCTGGACGGGAGCTTCTCCCAGGCCCAGGATGCCGCACAGAACGGAGGTGGTCAGTAGTAATGAAGAAACATTCCGGAACGATCATCGTCATCCTGCTGGCTCTGTTTGCCGTTATAAATCTGGCCTCGGTCATTACCTATCCCAATGAATACAAGGTCATCAAGACCATGGGAAAGATCTCCCGGGTCACCACAGAGCCCGGCTTTTCCCTGCGGGTCCCTCTGATCCAGAGCGAGACCACCATTCCCAAGTCCAGACAGCTCTATGACATAGCTCCTACCGAGATCTATACCTCCGACAAGAAAAAGATGGAAGTAGACGCCTACATCATCTGGAGGGTCACAGATCCCGTTAAATTTACCCAGACCCTGAACTCCTCCACCACCAGCGCGGAAAGCAAGATCAGCGCCATGGTCTACGGCGCCCTCAAGGCCACCGTGTCCTCCACCTCCCAGGAAGAGCTGATCGCCTCCAGGGACGCTGCCCTGGACAAGAACGTGGAAGAGGACGGCCTTTCCGATCTGGAGATCCAGGACATCACCTCCGAGGACCTGCAGGAGGAGACCGCCGAGACCGAGGACGGCATGAAGGTCATTGACCAGAATACCAGGGTCATCTCCCTTTCCAACAAGATCCTGGACCAGCTCAGCAGGGACTACGATCCCGAACAGTACGGCATCGAGATCCAGATGGTCAAGATCAAAAAGCTGGATCTGCCCAACGAAAACAAAGATGCGGTCTACAACCGCATGATCACAGAGCGCAGGAACATTGCGGCGGCCTACAGAGCCCAGGGCGAATCCGAAGCCCAGAAGATCCGCAACACCACCGACAGGGAGACCGCGGTCATGCTCTCCGAAGCCCAGGCAAACGCCGACCGCCTCGAGGCCGAAGGCGAAGCAGAGTACATGAAGATCCTCTCCGACGCCTACAACGATCCCGACAAGGCAGAGTATTACCTCTTTGTCCGTCAGCTGGATGCGGCAAAGAAGAGCCTGGAAAACGGCAACACCACCCTATTCCTGGACAGCGACTCTCCTCTTGCAAGCCTCTTTGAAACAGAAAACTGATTTGCGAGGTCCTGAATGCAACATAAAATTTCTACGGGCGAAAGGTTCTTCATTGCCTTCTGCCTGCTCCTGATCCTTTGCATAGCAGCCGGATTTCCTATTCTCTACATCCGTATCTCCTCCCGGTCCCCCGAAAGGAGAGAAGCTGCCATGCCTTCCGATGTGATTTCCGACCAGCTGACAGAAAACCTGGTCTTTACGGACTTATCCATTCCTGCTGCAGCCAGCTTCGAACAGTCGGGCCAGCTCTTTCCGGACAGTGACGAAAGAGCCCTGACGGAAGAAGACATCTCCTCTCTGAAAAGCTGTGTATCCTCGTCCTTCCAGTACCGGATCCTGATCCGCCTGGCCATCAACGAGATCTATGCCAGAAAGGGGCTTCACTTCAGCGAATCCGGTCCCTTCTGGTCCTTCTACAGCAATTTTGACTGGTATACGGACGCACTCCGGGACGGAGTCAGCGACAATGATCTGAGCGAACAGGAAAAGGACAACGTCAGCTTCCTGACCCGCACGGAAAAGGCGGAAAGAGAAAACGCCCCCTATTACAGGGATCTGGTGGAACTGGTCCCCCTTACCGGCAGCTACGAGCAGGCCAGGCGCTATGCCACCTGTCTGGGCGGCAGCCTGATCAAGATCACCGATAACGGGACGCAGGAGATCGTAGAGGACCTGATCGGGTCCTCCGAAGCAAAAGAGCGCTTCTGGACCGCCGGGTATTATCAGGACGGCAAATGGCGCTGGGACGAAACAAGTGCCGTGGATTTCAACGCCTGGGCAGGCGGCGAACCCTCCGAAAGCGGGAGCGGCGCAAGGCTTCTGGTCTCTGAAGACGGCTCCTGGGTCACTGAAGAAGATCTGTCCAGTTCCTGTATGTTCCTGATCAGATACAACCGCTGATCATCTTCATATTAAAAAACAGACAAGGGCCCCTTCCGTGCAGCAAATGCTGCAGACGGAAGGGGCCCTGTTATGTCCGAAATATTCCGGACGGCCGAAAAACTGCTTTTATGATTCCGGTTCCTCTGTATAGGGAATATCCGCCAGGTCAAAGGCTTCCCTGACCCACCGGGCGGCATCCGTTTCCTCCCCGCCGGTCCTGAGTTCAAACCGGGTTCCCAGGCCTCCGAAGGCCGTCAGGAAATCCTTCAGTTCTTCCCCGTCCCGGCAGGTCCAGCCGTTTACACTGACATGTTCTCCGTCCGCCAGGACCTCCACCCTTTCGGGCAGGGTCTCCCTGAAGGCATCCGGATCTGCCAGCACATCTGCCAGGGTCACTGCCTTCTCTTCTCCCTTTTCCAGGACCTGGGCCGGAGCATTCTCCGGTCCCTGGTTTTCCTCTCCTTTACCAAAGTTAAACCCTTTCCCCCTGGTAAAAATGATCAGGACCACTGCCAGAATGACACTGGCCAGGACCGGTCCTTTCTTTCTGCCGATCACGTCCCTGCTTTCCCGGTCTTCCATGTTCTCCATATTTTCTCTGTTTTCCATCTGAATCTCCTTCCGGCCTGCCTGCCCTGTTTCTGCACGCCATATACTATAGCACTTTTCCCGGCCTTTGTTCTTTTTCTTTTTGTTTAAGCCAGGACCGCAAATGCGGGCAGGCTCCGCCGGCCGGATGAAAGAAAGGAACATACAGACTTAAAAAAGGCCTGCCGGGAAACACTTTTTTCCGACAGGCCTTTTCCGGCAGCTGTTTCTTTCCTTCCTTCAGTTGAATGACCAGGGCTGGCAATAGGAGCTCGGACTGTAGGCGAAGCCGTTCTGGTATTTGACCGTCACGTAGAGGGTCTTTTCCGGATCCACCAGCTTCACGTAGCAGACATCGTCCTCGAACCGGTCGGTGATATCCAGGGACTGCCCGTGGTAATAGATCCATACGGATCCGTCTTCCCTGTACTCCACATCCGGAGCATCCAGGTGCTCCATCAGCTCTTCCTGTGTAAGAGGGCGCTCCGTCCCGTCAGCTTCGATGGCTACGCCGCCTCCCTGGGTCTCGTGCACCTGGCCTTTTTCATCTTCGTAGGTAAGGCTGTAGTGTCCATTTTCAGTCTCCAGGACCGCTTCTGTCTGATCTCCGCGGATCCAGACCTGGAGCTTTCTCTGAATATGTCCCACGTCCGAAGCATAGGCCCCTGTGGATACTGCCGCCACCAGGACCAGGGCCGCAAAAGCGGGCGCAAGCCTTGCAAATGTATTTCTCTTATCTCTTTTCATCGCTGTTTCCTCCGTCACCAGTCTTTTTTCGGAGGCGTGAAGCGTGGAAAAGGTTCTTTTATATCGTTCTTTATTCGTCATCGTTCCAGTCCTCCGTCAGTGTTTTCTTAAGGAGATCCCGCCCTCTGCTGAGCAGGCTTTTCACGGTTCCTTCCCGTTTTTCCAGGATATCTGCGATTTCCTTAATGCTCAGGTCTTCGTAGTAAAACAGATGAATGACCGTGCGGTATCTGTCGGGCAGGTTCATGACCGCCGCGAAGAGTCTGCTGTCACCCGGCTCTTCGAAGGGAAGCTCTGCCATATATTCCTCCCAGGAGACCCGGCTGCGCCTCCAGAAGGACATGCGCAGGTCTCTGGCCCGGTTGATGGCCACCCTCATAAGCCATGCCCTGACATGATTTTCATCCGTATAGTCATACTTTCCGGTATGGTATCTGATAAACGTGTCCTGTACTACGTCGTCCGATTCATCCTGATTTCTGCAGACACTGAATGCGGCGGCAAAGACACGGTCGGCATACCGTCTGTACGCCTCTTCAGTGGTCAGCCTCATGGTGCATCTCCGTTTTCTTATTTGAAAGGTCCTTTCAATAATAGAACGATTCCGGAGGGAAAAAGGTTGCAGAAGAAAAAATTTTTTTGAAATACTCAGAACAGGGCCCTGCGGATCAGATCCGCAGAGCCCCGGCTCCTGTCATGATGTATATTTTATGGATCACAGTTTAATTATGCATTGTTGCTGCCTGCAGTCTTTGTGCTGCCCGAGGAAGCGTCGACAGAATCACCGGATGGCTTTCCGGAGGGCTTTCCGGAGGGCTTGCCAGAAGGCTTTTCTCCGGAAGGCTTCCGGCCCGAATGCCTTTCTTCGGAGCCGCTGCCCCTTTCTTCGCCGGAACCTTCCGAACCCGGCGCTTTACGGTTTTCTTCCTGGGAGTGTCCGGAAGATTCGGAAACGATCTCTGCGGCTTCTCCCTGGGACTCTGTGCCGGCCTCGTAGGCCTGTCCGTTCACGTAAAGGGTATAGCCATTTAAGTCGATGGCATCCTCTCCGCAGGTCAGAGCGGTGATATAGGAGTCGCCTGTCAGCGTCCAGGTGCTTCCGCTTTCGATCTCCACATATACGCTGCCGGCAGCCCCGTCCCTGTTAATGGCACCCGTAAAGCTGCTCTGGTCCTTCAGATAAAGATTGAGCACGGATACCTGGTCTGCGATCATGTCACCGTCGATGGTCTGGTCCGATGCGGTCAGGCTGACCCTGCCTCCGTTGGAGCCTTCTGTGCCCCAGCCGGCTGCCTGGGCCCTGAGAAATACGCCTTCAGCGTCTTCATTGACGATCTCCGCTCCTGTCAGGCTGATCTTACAGGACGTATTGTTGACAAAGAAAATATCGCCGTTTTTATTGGTCAGGCTTCCGCCCTCCATGGTAAAGGAGGATGTTCCCGTGTCCGCGTCGCCGGACATGGACTGGTAGATCATGACCGCCTGATAGGTATCGGACTTGTCGGAATTCTTGGTATTGTTGTCGGCCGTCAGAGTCACGTCCTTTAAGGTGACGGAATTCTTTCCTTCCACCACCACGCCCTGGGAGGCTGTGGATTCCAGGTAAGCGTCGGATACAGTGATATCCGCTGTGGAATAAATGACAGGGGAGCCTGTCCCGGAGGTCTTATAATAGCCGCCCTCCACGTTTACGGTACCGCCGCCCCGGTCGGACCGGATGGCTGCGGAGGACCTGCCGCTGGTCTCTATGGTCAGGTCGGATGCGTTCATGGTGCCGCCGCCCGTGGTCATCAGGCCGCCGGAGCAGCTGCCGCTGGTAGTAATGACCGAATGGGAAATATTCACTGTAGTGCCTTCCCCGTAGGAGAAGACGCCGTTGGCATGGGTGCCGTCCGTGTCGATCACGGCATCCGAAATGGTCAGCGATGCTCCGTTCGTCGCAAAGACAGCGGCGTTCTCGCCGTAGAAATCGGCCTCGTCGCCTTCGGCTTCGCCGGTCTTGGTCACCCGGATGCCGGAATAGGAAGCTTCCTCTCCGTCTGCCTCAATGGCGTGTTCTCCGTCTGCGTCACTGGAATATTCTTCACTGACGGTGATCTCTTCCGCGCTTAAGGGGACTCCCGCTGCCGTCTCTTTTTCAGTGTCGCCCTCCGCTTTCTCTGCAGTCTCTTCGCTCTCTGTATCTGCTGCGGCTTCCCCGGTTTCCCCGGTTTCCGCCAAGGCTTCCTGTGTCTCTTCAGCGGCAGCGCTTTCCGTGGAGGAGCATCCTGTCAGAGCAGCGGATGCGACCGCCGCGCTCAGCATAAGGGCTGTCATAACTTTTGCAAATCTCTTCTGGTCTCTCATTTTTTCCTTTCCGCCTTCTTTGGCAAGGCTTTCATTTTAGTCATCAGCGCAGGTCTCTGAAACGGCCCGCGGCTGTTGTTTTCTGTTCTGAGAGGGAGTATAGAAGGATTACCTTTGACGAAGCTTAGAAAATGAAGGACAAAAATAAAGATTCCGTAAACTGGACTGATTTCCCGCCCCCCCAAAAATGCTCTTCAGAGCTGCAGGTAAGACATAATGAGGATAGTTTTTTTGTACCCTATCCCATGAAGGATTAGAGGACAAATAGCTGTCCTCTTTTTTTTGTGCCCGAAAATCCGGGAAAATCAATGCTTTCCGGTCATTACATATGAATTAAGAGGGCATCCAATGTGACGCACAAGGTCATAAAAATGCGTCTGATGAATCGGTAGAATGGGGCCATGGCCTGACAGTGGAGCGGAACATCCTGAACGCAATCCGTGTGGTCGCACAGAGAAATCCCTATCATCCGATCCGGGATTATCTGGAATCCCTGGTCTGGGATGGTCAGGAACGTATGCGGAACGTTCTGCATCACTTCCTGGGAGTCAAGGAAGACGATCTGCCCTATGAATGCCTGAAGCTTTTTATGCTCGGCGCGGTGGAGCGTGTTTATCATCCTGGGTGCAAGTTTGAGATCATGCTCTGCCTGGTGGGAGAACAGGGGCTCGGCAAGTCCAGCTTCTTCCGGTTCCTGGCGCTGAAGGACGAATGGTTCTCCGATGATCTGAAGCGAATGGATGATGAGAATGTTTACCGGAAGATGCAGGGGCATTGGATCATCGAAATGGCCGAAATGCTGGGAACGGCCAGTGCCAAAAGTGTGGAGGAAATCAAGGCATTCCTGTCCCGTCAGAAGGAAACCTATAAAGTCCCCTATGACAAGTTCCCGAAAGATCGCCGCCGCCAGTGCGTCTTTGTTGGCACTTCCAATAAGCAGCGCTTCCTTCCTCTGGACCGGACCGGCAACCGGCGTTTCTATCCGATTCAGACGAACATCGAGGAAGCCGAGGTCCATGTCCTGGATGATGAAAAGGCCACCAGAGCCTATATGGATCAGCTCTGGGCTGAACTCATGGTCATCTACCGGAGCGGTGACTGGTCATTGACGCTCACGCCGGAGATGGAGCACCGGCTCGGAGTCTTCCGGATGAACTTTATGGCCGAAGATACCAGTACCGGCATGGTCCAGGCTTTCCTGGATGGCTTCAGGGGCGATTATGTCTGCACGAAGCTGCTCTTCAATGAGTGCTATCACATGTTGGGCGAACCGGATCGGAAGAACATCGGTGAGATCAATGACATCATGAACAATACCATCGAGGGATGGATCCCAGGTCCGCAGCATCGGTTTGACCGCTACGGCCAGCAGCGTTCCTTGGTCCGGGTCAAGATGCCCGACAAAGGAAAAGCCAATACAGTGGAGCCTGTTTCCCCGACAGAGGGTGAATACCGGCAGCTCGACCTGGATGGCTTTGAACAGTATCACGAGGGCGATGGTCCCTTCTGACCATCGTTCCTGTTTACACTTCGTTGACAGTCCGGAAAGCAGATGATTCCTTGTTTTCGGGGCTTTTTCTTTACCCTTTTTTTGTAAACAGGCTTTCAAAACTTTTTAGAATTTGCGGATTGTGGCAGGGAGAATCAGCGGAAGAATTGAGTGTTTGCAGCCTCGTTTACGGTTTCGTTTACAGCGAAAGACCCCATCTTCCATCTCCCTGTCGGGCTCTGTGCCGCCAGGCACAGCATGAAAGGACAATGACTATGAATGATGTAATGAACAAAGAGAAACAGTTTGAAGAAGCCGGCAAACGCCGGATCGTGATTGATGGTACCCCATATACCGTGATGGTATTCTTCCGGACGGATACGAAGGAAACCGGAATGGGTAAGATCATTGGGCTGGCAAAGCGAGAACTTGCAACCAATCTGTTATCAGAATGAAAACAAGGTTGGTGCTCAATATCAGCACCAACCTGTGGAAGTCCTTCCAGTGGGTCATTTTGACCCACTGCGGTACATATAATAACCGGAAAGTCACTTTAATCGGAATTAACAGGAAGAGTCTCTGAAATATATTCCCGCACCGTTTGATAAACATCTTCGAATGCAGGCTTGGAGACATCCCCGTCAAACCGAAACTTATTATAGGCATGCCGTAGTTCATCAGGCTTGTTTAAGAAGCCATCAAATGATCCGAGGGATCTTCCATTGCCTTTCACTGCCTGAAGGACTTTCCGCCAGTCGGGTGTATACACCTGTGCTGCGTAATACAGATCGATCAGGTCTTTTACTCTTCGGAATACTTTATCGCCGGATATAACAGAAAGCTTATCCGCCAGCATTGGCAGCAGAGCTGACCCCCGGAACCGTATTTCCTCGACCTCGTAAATTTTTGTCTCTACGGCAGGACGGTTTACGTCGATATCCATTGTAAACAAGATTTCACCGGAAGATGGCTCGGACAGTTCAAAACCTGCTGAACGGCCTTCACCGTACATCCGGTATAGCTTGACATTCAGATCGATGCTGCTGTTTCGGAGGGCTTTTTGAATGGATTCCGCCATCTGTTCTCCAGAAGGCCATTCATCGGAATACCAGTTTGCATCGATATCGACGGTATGACGAGTGTCATCCGTGAAGCCGGCTTCCATCAGACAGGCTTTCAGGACCATAGAACCTTTGAAACTGATCGGTATTCCACTCTCATAGATGGCTTTCATGACATTGTACATCAGTCGTTCTTCTGCTGAAATCTTCATATCTGCCCCCTTAACTGTCGTAATAGGACCTGGCGTCCTGTGCCAGTCTTTCAAATGCTTCCTGATATTCCGGGGTTACGGAAAGTCCTTCAAAGCTTTCTCCGTTGGAGAAGTAATAGCGGCTGACAGCTTCGGTTACTCCCTGCATATCCAGGATAGATTCATTGGCAAGAGCATCTGATATCGTTCGGTTCAGATCGGTGAATCGCAGGCCGTTCTTCTCAAGAACGCAAAAGGGGCTTACCTTTCTTCCCAGCACAGCCACACCGTTAAAGCGGTTCAATGACTCATCACCGTATACCCACACAATATATTCATCATTTCTTCCGCCGAAGTTTCCCTGGCACATCAACGCCTGATCCAGTGCAAAAACGACATCTTCACCTAGGCAATCCCGGACAGCTCTCAGCCACGAGAGAGATCCGATGTAGTTTTCTCTCCGGGGGAGGTCGACCTTTTTGGGATCATACTTTGGCAAAGCAGAAGTCCTTCTGTTGACCAGATCTTCCTTCACCTGACGTTCCAGCAGGCGCACGATGTATTCAGGAGGCTTGCGTACCCCTGTTTCCCAGTTCTGAATCGTTCTGAAAGGGATTCGATAGCGGTCAGCGAATTCACTTTGGGTGTCACCCAATTCTGCCCTCATTTCACGTATTGTCATAGCCATTCCTCCTTGTCTATATTAATACACCCAATGAGTGTATTTGTCAAGGAGAAAGATCGGAATGCCTAAGTTGATACAACTGGTGAAGAGGAATCTCACGTCAAATCCGACGCCGATATGACAGTGAAAAGTGGTTTGGGTCATTTTGACCACCACCACCTAACTGCAAAGTGTATTTTAGTAGGGGTACCCCAAAACCGCAAACCCGCATGAAATCAGCACTTTTTTTCAACGACCTACTAAAAAACTCTTGACATTTTGTTTCAGGTGCAGTCATGAAGAGCATTTTTAATACTTATAAAGTTTTCTTCTGAAGGATCATGGATCAGAGCAGGGGGGCGATCATGCGGAAGAGCCAGCCTGCTGCCTTTGCTCCCTTATTCAGGCTGCGGACTTCCGCTTCGGTCACCTGATGGCAGCGCCTCAGCGTCTCCTGGAAGTCTGCCTCAATGTCTGAAATGCAGGGGACCTTATAGAGATACGTGGCGCATTCAAAATGGTGGTAGAGACTGCGGTAGTCCAGGTTGATGGTGCCCACCGCCGCCCGGATATCGTCCGAAACGAATACCTTGGCATGGACAAAGCCCGGATCGTAGATATAGATCTTCACCCTGGACCGGATCAGGGAGGAGAAATAGGACCAGGCCAGATCATAGGGGATCTTCTTATCCGGAATGCCCGGCAGAATCAGCTTCACGTCGATCCCCTTCTGCCCCGCCATCTTCAGGGCCGAGAGCATCTCGTCGTCCAGGATCAGGTAGGGCGACATGATATGCACGTAGCTTTTTGCCCTGTAAAGGAAGTCCATGTAGACGTTCTCTCCCACCTTGTCCTCATCCATGGGATTATCCCCATAGGGGATCACATAGCCGGGGGCGTCCGCCACCGGCAGGGCATGGCCCACAAAACGGTCCACATCCACGGTCTGGTCCACCAGGCCCCACATCTCCATGAACATGACCGTAAATCCGTCCACGCCCGGTCCCTCCAGACGGACGGCCGTATCCTTCCAGTGGCCGTATTTGTCAATGGCGTTGATATACTCATCCGCCAGGTTCACGCCGCCGTTGTAGGCCGTCTTTCCGTCGATGACCATGATCTTGCGGTGGTCCCTGTAATTGTAATAGGTAGACACAAAGGGCGTCATGGGAGAAAAGACCTTGCACTGAATGCCAAGGGCCCTCAGCCGGTCCGGATAATCATGGGGCAGGGTGGAGAACTCACATGTCCCGTCATACATGACTCTTACATCCAAGCCCTCAGCCGCTTTCTGGGCCAGGACAGCCAGGATATCTCCCCACATCTTTCCCTCGTCTATGATAAAGAATTCCAGAAAGATAAAGTGCTCCGCCTTTCTCAGATCCTCCAGCATGGCTTCAAAGGCATACTCTCCCAGGGGATAAAAGGATACGGCCGTATTCCTGAAGACCGGGTAGTTTCCGGTCCCCGCTATATATCTGGCCAGGGCGGCTGTGGAAGGGCTCTCCAGCTTCAGGGCTCTGTAGCCCTCTGATTCCTCGGGAAGGACCTCCCGGATCTTTCTGGACCGGTCGACCAGGGCCGCTCTGACCACCCTGCTTCCCAGATCCCTTCTGGTATAAAGATAGAAGAAGCCTCCCACCAGGGGAAATACCAGCATGACCAGAAGCCAGGTCACCTTGGAGGTGGCGTTCATCTCGCTGTTGATCAGAAAAAGGATCATCAGGAACTGGACGATCACGGCCAGGCCCACGTACTGGGGAAGCCATTCCGCCAGCCAGTGGACCGGAAGCATGATCAGCACGACGCCCAGCAGGAAGAAAAGAAGGATAATGCCGGTCCGGCTGAAAAGGACGCGGAACAGCCCCTTCCTGCCCTTCTTCAGGAGCATCATGGGTTTTATATCTTTTAAATCTGTCAAATTCTTTTCGGGCATAATAAAACATCCTCCGCTGTCACAGTATAGCACAGGGGAGGATGTATCTTTAAGCACAAAATATTCTAATATGTCCCGTCAGAGTCGCATAGAGGAAAGTCAGTGATCTGTATCTTCCGGGGAA
>OCTX012273757.1_pt1 | contig 25846 bp, 18 predicted proteins | sample 1539691 | NCBI WGS metagenome assembly OCTX01 (sample SAMN02144231, study PRJEB22623) | gut metagenome | biome: sheep rumen | host: Ovis aries | place: New Zealand
CCAGCATGCCGCCGAGAATCTTTTTCAGAATCCCGAAATAGCCGATCCGGGGGACCGCCTCCGCCGCCGTCACCGGCAGCTCGGCGACGGTTTCCTCACCCAGCGTGACCGTCAGGGTGCCGATGCGCTCCCCCTCGCTCACCGGCGCATCGACGCTCTCTGGCAGCGTGAGCGAATACTGGGGGCTCTCGCCGCTTTTCGGTACGAGGGCGCTGCTCTCCCCCTCGATGCGCAGCGTCACGCTCTCGCTCTGCCCCATCTGCACCGGCATCTCCCGCAGCGGCTCGGCCGGCTGGAGCGGACAGAGCTGAAAGCCGGCAAAGGCATAGTTGAGCAGGGTTTTGGCGTCCTGGTTGCGCTTTTCGATGCTCTCACAGCGCAGCACCACGGCGATATACTCCACGCCCTCCCGCTCGGCGCTGGCCGACAGGCAGTAGAGCGCGCTGCTGGTATAGCCGGTTTTCAGCCCTGTGCAGCCCGGATACCAGTAGACCAGCTTGTTGGTGTTGTTGAGCTCAAAGGCTCCGTTTCGGATGCTGTCGAGCCAGATGGTGGTGAACTGCTTGATGAGCGGATGGCGCAGCAGCTCGCGCGACATGACCGCGATATCGTAAGCGCTGCTGTAATGCTCCCCGTCGTCAAACAGGCCGCTGCAGCTGGTGAAATGCGTATCCTCGAGACCCAGTTCCTCCGCACGGCGGTTCATCCGCTCCACGAAGACCTCTTCAGAGCCGGCCAGATGCTCGGCCATGGCCACGGCGCAGTCGTTGGCCGAGACGACGGCAATGCACTTGAGCATGTCGCTGACCGTCATCTGCTCGCCCTCCTCCAGATACACGCAGCTGCCGCCGAAGGATGCGGCGCGGGCGCTGGCTGTGACGGTGTCGTCCAGGTTCAGGCGTCCGCTGTCGATGTCCTCGATAATCAGCAGCAGCGTCATCACTTTGGTCACGCTCGCCGGAAACAGCCTCTCATGGTCGTTTTTCTCATACAGCAGCGTCCCCGTCTCCTTTTCCATCAGCACCGCTGACGGCGCGGAGACGGTCAGCCCGCTCTCGGCACGCGCCACTGTGGGCACGCGCTCGCCGGACAGCGCCCGCCCCGGCGCGAGGCACGCAAACAGCAGCAAACAGGCAATCAGTCGTTTCATATATGCCTCCTCTTTTTGGCTCTCGTTTGCTACAGCCTATGCGCCGCGCGGGGCGCGCATGCCGCGGTTGACACAATTATGTATATTTCGACAGTGCGAAATGGATATTCCGCTTCTTTTGGGTAATAAAGATCGGCGGAGAAATCAAGAGTTTTTAACATTTCCCACAGGTTTTTCAACAGGTTAAAACTGAATAGATGCATGATTCAGTTTACATAATGCCTAATTCATAAAAATTTTATCATTTTCAAGTTGACGCGGCGGGCGGCCGAATAGTACAATGACGCTGTAGCAAAGGGGGTGCCGGCATGAGGCATAAGTTTCGCTGGGACAAGAAATATCTGTACTGGGGCATTACGGCTTTCTGCGTCATTGCTGCGTCGATCCTCTTTTTCCTGCTGATTACCCGCCTGCCCGATATCAGCGGGGCGCTGAGCAAGCTCGGGAAGATTTTCAGTCCCTTCATCTGGGGCCTTGTCATCACCTACCTGCTGGCGCCGCTGATGCTGCGGATGGAAAAGTATCTGTTTCTGCCGCTGGGGGCCAGGCTCTTCAAAAAAGCGCGCCGCAAGGGTGCGGGCTTTGCCCGCGGGATCAGCGTGCTGCTGTCCGTGCTGCTGTTTCTGCTGATTCTGGCCGCTTTGGTCTATATGATTCTGCCGCAGCTTTATAACAGCATCGCCACCATTGTGGACAACAGCTCCACCTATATCGCGCAGCTGACGGAATGGGTGGAGTCCCGCCTGACCGGCTTCCCGGAGCTGGAGGCCTATGTCACCAACCTTCTGGGCAACGCCAACCAGGACATTATGAACTGGCTGCAGACCACGGTGCTGCCGAAGCTGGGCGGCTTTGTGACGAGCGTGACCACGGGCGTGTACTACGTGGTGATGGGCGTATACAATCTGCTGATCGGCATCATCGTTTCGATCTACATCCTCGGAAATCTGGAGACCTTCAAGGCCGGCTGCAAGCGTCTGCTCTACGGCGTTTTCAAGCTGGAGACCGCCGAAAAGATCCGCGAAGGGCTGGATTTTACCAACCGCACCTTCATGGGCTTCATCTCCGGCAAGCTGCTGGACTCGGCGATCATCGGCCTGATCTGCTATGTGGTCTGCGCCATTTTGAACATGCCCTATACGCTGCTGGTGAGTATCCTGGTGGGCGTGACGAACATCATCCCCTTCTTCGGGCCCTTCATCGGCGCCGTGCCGAGCGCGCTGATTATTCTGCTCGTCGATCCGCTCAAGTGCCTGATATTCATCATCTTTATCATCGTCCTGCAGCAGGTGGACGGCAACATCATCGGGCCCAAGATCCTCGGCGGCACCACCGGCATCAACGGCTTCTGGGTCATGTTCTCGATCATCGTCGGCGCCGGCTTCTTCGGTTTCTGGGGCATGCTGCTGGGCGTGCCCGTGTTCGTGGTGATCTACACCATCATCGGCAAGCGCCTGAAAAAGCGTCTCGAGCACAGCGACCTGCCCTCGGATATCGAGGAATATAAAAGCATCGACCGCATCGACCCCGTGACGCACGAGGTCATCCGCGCCGAAGTGCCGGAGACCGAAAAGGAAGCGGCCAAGAGCTGAATAAACATAGAAAAAGCCGGGATCACAATCCCGGCTTTTTCCATCACAGATTGAAATCGTATCAGCGGTGGCTCAGGCGGTCGTGGGCCTCCTTCAGGCCGCGGCAGAGGGCGTCGATGTCCTCCTCGGTGCTCAGGCGGCTCAGGCCGACGCGGATCGCCCCGTCGATGACCTCCGGCCGCAGGCCGATGGCCTCCAGCACATGGCTGCGCGCGCCCTTTTTGCAGGCGGAGCTGCGGGAGACATAGACCTCCTGCGCCTCGAGGTAATTGATGAGCACCTCGCTGCGCCAGCCCGGCAGCGACAGGCTGAGGATATGCGGCGCGCCGCCGCCGATAACGACGAGCTCCGGCATCTCCCGCCGCAGCTGATCCACGGCGCGCTCGCGCAGCGCCGTCATCCGTGCGGCGTTGTCCGCAAAGCCCGCGCGGGCGACCTCGCAGGCCGCGCCGAAGGCCGCGATCTGCGGCATGGCCTCGGTGCCGGCGCGGCGTCCGTTTTCCTGCGCGCCGCCGACGATCAGCGGGCGGATCCGCAGCCCGCTGCGGATATACAGGCCGCCGATGCCCTTCGGCGCGTGGATTTTATGGCCGCTGATGCTGATGAGGTCGGCGCCGAGCGTTTTGGCGCGGAAGGGCACCTTCAGAAAGCCCTGCACCGCGTCGGTGTGCAGCAGCGCCGGACTCCCGGCCTTTTTCAGCAGGCGGGACACGCCGGAAATATCGGTCACAGCGCCGGTTTCGTTGTTGACCAGCATCAAAGAAACGAGTATAGTATCCTCACGGAGCGCTTCCGCAACGGCGGAGGCGTCAATCCCGCCGAGACTGTTCGGCTTTAGGCGCGTGACCTCAAAGCCGCGCGCTTCCAGCTCGTCCAGGCTCCTGCGCACGGCGTCGTGTTCCACGGCCGAGCTGATGATATGTTTTCCCTTGCGGCGCATCGCCTCTGCGCCGCCGAGAATGGCCCAGTTGTCGCTCTCGGAGCCGCAGGAGGTAAACACCAGCTCCGCCGGCGTGCAGTCCAGCGCGGCGGATACCTGCGCGCGGGCGCGGTCCAGCAGCTTCTTCGCCTCCCGCCCCTTGGCATGGGTGGAGCTGGGGTTGCCGTAGCAGGCCGTCATGGCTCGCAGCGCCGCCTCAGCCGCCTCCGGGCAGACCATTGTTGTGGCCGCGTTATCCAGATAATGTTCCATAGAAAACCCTCTTTGTCAGGAGAAATCAAATGAAATATATTATAGCCACTCTCGGCTGTAAGGTCAACCAGTATGAGACTCAGGCCATGGAGCAGCTTTTGCTCAGCCACGGCCACCGCCCGGCCGCCGAAGGGGAGATTGCCGACGCGGTGATCGTCAACACCTGCGCCGTCACCGCGGAGAGCGGACGTAAGTCCCGCCAGGCCATCCGCCGCCTGCGCGACGAAAACCCCGGCGCGGTGCTGGCCGTGTGCGGCTGCTATGCCCAGCTTGAGCCGGACGAGGCCGAGGAAATCGGCGCCAAGGTCATTTTCGGCGCGGCCGACCGGGTTAAAACCGTGGCCGCCGTCGAAGCGGCTGTGGCCGGCGGCGCCGGTTGCCGCGAGATCGACCGTCCCTTTGAGCGCCGCCTCTTTGAGGCGCTGCCCGCCGGGGCCGTCAGCGGCCGGACACGGGCGATGCTGAAAATTCAGGACGGCTGCGTCAATTTCTGCAGCTACTGCATCATCCCCTATACCCGCGGGCGGCTGCGGAGTCTGCCCATTGAGGCCGCGCAGGCCGAGACCGCGCGGCTGCTGCGCGAGGGCTACCGGGAGCTGGTGCTCACCGGCATCGAGGTGGCCTCCTACGGCGTCGATCTGCCGGGGCGGCCGGGTCTTGCGGACGTGGTTGAGGCTGCGGCCGCCGTGGCAGGCCCGATGCGCCTGCGCCTCGGCTCGCTGGAGCCGACCGTCGTCACCGAGGACTTCTGCCGGCGCCTCGCCGCGACGGGCAAGCTCTGCCGCCACTTCCATCTCTCGCTGCAGTCCGGCTGCGACCGCACGCTCAAAGCCATGAACCGCAAGTACGACACCGCCGCCTTTTTCCGCGTGACGGAGCTGCTGCGGCAGTATTTTCCCGGCTGTGCGCTGACGGCCGACGTGATCGCGGGCTTTCCCGGCGAGACGGAGCAGGATCAGGCCGACACGCTCGCCTTCATCCGCCGCGTCGGCTTTGCCGATATCCATGTTTTCCCCTATTCGCGCCGCCCCGGCACCCCGGCGGATAAGATGCCGAACCAGTGCACCCGCGCGCTCAAGGCTCACCGCGCCCACGAGCTGCAGCAGGCAGCCGACGAAATGCGCCGCCAATATATGGCGCAGAGCATCGGCCAAACCCTGCCCGTGCTCTTTGAGACGGAGGAGGACGGCTGCTCACTCGGACATAGCGATACCTACCTGTTGGTACGCGCGCCCGGCACCGGGCTGCACGGGAAGCTTTGCCAAGTCCGCATCGAGGGCATTGAGGGCGAGACGTTGAAAGGACACATCGTATGAACGAAGAAAAAGATATTTTCGACCGCATCATGGGCATGAAAGCCCTGCGCCCGCTCTGGCCCTTCTGGGAAAAGCACCGCGAAGTGCTGGTGTATCTCTTCATCGGCGGCATGACGACGCTCGTCTCCTGGGCGGCGAAGTTCCTCTGGAACCTCGCCTTCTACGGCGGCACCCCCGACCCGACGGCGCTGCAGAACACGGTCCTCTCCGTAGTGGAGAACGCGGCGGGCATCGCCTTTGCCTATCCCACCAACCGGAAATGGGTCTTCCGCAGCAAGAACCCGAACATTCTGGCCGAGGCCGGCAGCTTTGTCGGCTCGCGCCTCGTGACGATGCTGCTGGGCTGGCTGACGAACCTCCTGCTGGTGAACGTTCTGGGCGTGAGCGTCTACGTCTCCACCGTTGTCGCCGCGGTGCTCGTCATCATCGGCAACTACGTCATCAGCAAGCTGCTGGTATTTCGCAAAAAGAAGGAGAACTGAGATGAAGAAAATCGGCCTGCTCGTCGCCGTGGAAATGGGCGCGGTGCTCTCCCGCTACGGCGAACCCCGGGAAAAAGCAAATATCGACGGCTTTGAGGTGCTGCGCTATGAAAACGGGAGCTACACAGTCTGCGCCGTAAACGCCGGGGCGGGCGAAATTGCCGCCGCGGCCGCCACGCAGCTGCTTATCAGCGTTTTTCATGTCGATCTGGTGGTCAATTTCGGCGTTGTGGGCGGCCTGACGCCCGAGATGGCGATGGCGCGCACCTGCGTGGTCGAATCCGTGGTGCACTACGATTTTGACGTGTCCGACTGGATCCATTGCGAGGCCGGGCGCTATTCAGGCTACCCGAGCCCCTACATTCCGACGACGCCGGCGCTGGTGGAGAAGGCCGTGGAAATCGAGCCCTCGCTCCGGCGCGTGGTCTGCGCCTCCGCCGACAAGTTTGTCGGCAGCGCCGAGAAAAAGCGGGCGCTGCATGAGCGCTGGGGCGCCGACATCTGCGAGATGGAGGCCGCCGGCGTCGTTCTCACCTGCGCCAGACGCGGCGTGCCCTGCCTGCTCATCAAAACCGTCTCCGACGGCATTTCCGGCGGCGCGGAGGAATTTAACCGCGAATTGGACCGCTCGGCGGGCATCTGCCTGGAGATCGCTGACAAAATCATTCGGGAGCTGTGAACGCCATGAACACTGAAAAGCTATACGACCAGGACAGCCGTCTGTTTTCCTTCCGCGCGCGGGTGATCGCCTGCGAGGCGGAGAAAAACGGCTATATTCTGGAGCTCGACCGCACGGCCTTCTTCCCCGAGGGCGGCGGCCAGAGCGCCGATACAGGGCTGATCGAGGGGGCGAAGGTGCGCGACGTGCAGGAAAAGGACGGCCGCATCCTCCACAGCGTCGACCGCTTCTTTGAGCCTGGCACAGAGATCACCGGCGAAATCGACGCCGGGCAGCGCCTGCGCCGGATGCAGAACCACTCCGGCGAGCACATTCTCTCCGGCCTCACCCACCGCCTGACGGGCTACGACAACGTGGGCTTTCACATGGGCGAGGACTGCATGACCATCGACTTCAGCGGCGAGCTGGATGAGGCGCAGCTGCGGCTGCTGGAAACGCAGGCCAACGAAATCGTCCGCGACGACCGGCCGATCCGCGCCTGGTACCCCTCCCCCGAGGAGCTGGCTCTGCTCGACTACCGCAGCAAGAAGGAGCTGGCGGGGGCGGTGCGCCTCGTGGAAATCAAGGGCGTCGACCTCTGCGCCTGCTGCGCGCCGCACGTGAGAAGCACGGGCGAGGTCGGCATCATCAAAATCCTTACGGCCGAGCGGCACCGGGGCGGCATGCGTCTCACGGTGATCTGCGGTCTGGACGCGCTGGACGACTACCGCCGGCTTCTGGAAAGCGCCGGCGCGGTATCGCGGCAGCTGTCCGTGCCGCGGGAGAAGATCGCCGTGGGCGTGGAGCGCGTGCTCGCCGAGCAGGCCCGTCTGAAGGAGCGCGCGGCCGCGCTGGAGGCGGCGCTCGCCGCGCAGCTGGCGGCCGGGCAGCTGGAAACAAACGGCAATATCTGCACCTTCATTCCGGAATCCCTGCAGCTGAGCGAAGCGGCCCTGCGCGAGCTGGTCAACACGCTCGCGGAAAAATGCGGGGGCTTCGCTGCCGCCTTTTCCGGCAATGACGAGGAGGGCTACCGCTACATCATCGGCAGCCGGCACGTCGATCTGCGCGCGATGAGCCGTGAGCTCAACGCGGCTATCCAGGGCCGCGGCGGCGGCTCGCCGGAGATGATCCAGGGCCGCGCCCGGGCGGCGATGGCCGAGATCCAACAAGTGATTCTCGGATAAGAACAGCAAAAGGACTGTGAAAAAAGCTTCACAGTCCTTTTTATTTCATATTAATCGGCCTCAGCCGTGGGTGTCGTGCCAGCGGGAATAATCGGCATTGCCGTTGCCGCCCTCGTAGCTGCCGTCGATCTTGCTCAGCGCCCGCTCATAGGCCTCGCTGCCCTCCTCATAGGGAGTCGGACGGTAGTCGTTGTAGCCGTCGCGCCAGTAGTCCTCCAGCACCGGGCGGCTCGAGACGCAGCAGGGAATGAGCTTGTAGTCCTCGTGCGTCACCGTGCCGTCGAGATCGCGCTTCATCGTCACCTGGACAATGGCGGTGTCGGGGTCGGAGGGCGCGGTGTTGCCGCCGAAGCAGAAGTTGCCCATGCTGTAAAGGATGAGGCCGCCGTGATACTCCTCCACCGGCTGCAGGCAGTGCGGATGGGAGCCGTAGATCATGTCCGCGCCGGCGTCGATGCAGGCATGGGCAATGTCGATCGCCGACTGCTCCGGCCGCACGTGGAGCTCAATGCCCCAGTGGAAGGCGCAGATGATGTAGTCGGCGCCGTCCTTTTTCAGCTGCTCGATCGCGGCCAGCGCCTTGTCCAGATCGGGGCGGAAGTCGCCGTAGGCGTCGCTGAAATAACAGTAGATGCCGAGCCGCAGCCCGTGGGGCGTCGTGACAATCTGTGCCTCATCGTTCTTGCCGTAGGGGATTTTGTAGGTCTCCAGCGTCTCCCAGGTGTCCTGCTTGCCGGCCTCGCCGAAGTCGTTCGTGTGGTTGTTGGCAGTGGTCACAAAGTCCACCCCGCCCTCGAGCAGGATGTTGGCATAGGCCGTCGGCGCACGGAAATGGAAGGTCTTTTCCGAATAGAGACTGCGGTCGGAGAAGCTGCACTCCAGGTTGCCGATCGTGTACTCGTCGTCGGCGAAGTACGACACGACGTTGGAGAAGGGATAGGCGTAGTCCTCGCCCATCTTTGCGGAAAAGTCCGACGTATACTGGTGGCTCGTCAGCGTCAGATCGCCGATATAGCTTACGGTGAAATACTCCGGCTGCGGCTCGGGCGTGGGCTCCGGGGTCGGCTCGGGCGTGGGCTCGGGCGTCGGCTCCGGGGTCGGCTCCGCCGTCTCTCCCGGTTCTGCGGAGGCGGCGCTCTCTGTCTGCTCCGGCACGGCCGGGTCTTTTTCCGTGCTCGCCGCGCGCTGCGACAGCACATAGCCCGCCGCCGACAGCACCATCAGCAGACCGAGCAGGCCGGCCGCCAGTTTCAAAAATTTCCTCATGCTCATAAACCTCGTTTCTTTTTCCTATCAACAGTCGTTTATTATATTCAATTCTCCCCCGCAAAGCAAGAGGGAAAGGCCGCGATCCGGCAGAATTCAGAAAGATTCAGGAAGATCGGATCGCCCTGCAAAATTCCCTCTTGGCATTGATCTTCGGAAGCGGTATAATAAACCGTAAGCATCGAAAGACAGAGAGGAGCATGCTCATGAACAGCGAATGGCTGCCTTATATCCCCTCCGACGATATTTATCTGTTCAACACCGGCAAGGCCCGCAAGGCCTGGCTGAGCTTCGGCTGCCGCTATATTCCCGAGCTGCGGCTGCACCGTTTCCTGGTCTGGGCGCCTAACGCCCGCAGCGTGACCGTGGTGGGCGACTTCAACAGCTGGCACTGGGACGACACGCCGATGGAGCGCGTGCCCGGCGGCTGCTGGGTAGCCTTTGTGCCCGGCGTGTGGCACGGTGCGCGCTATAAAATCTGCGTGGAGGGCTGTGACGGCCGCCGGATTCTCAAGTCCGATCCTTTCGCCGCCTTCAGCCAGCACAGCAGCGAGACCGCGTCCATCGTCTTTGATCACAGTGAGTTTTCCTGGTCGGACGGCAACTATATGTCCGCGCGCGCCGGCCGCGACTTCATGACGGCACCGATGAGCATTTACGAGGTGCACGTCGGCTCCTGGCGCGCCCTGCCCGGCTACCGTCCGGTGTACCGCGAGATTGCGGACGAGCTGGCCGTGTACTGCAGAGACATGGGCTTTACCCACGTCGAGCTGCTGCCGGTCACAGAGTACCCCTACGACGGCTCCTGGGGCTATCAGGTGACGGGCTATTACGCCCCCACCTCCCGCTACGGCGACCCGGACGACTTCCGCTATCTTGTCGACAAGCTCCACCAGAACGGCATCGGCCTCATCATGGACTGGGTGCCCGCGCACTTCCCGAAGGACGAGCACGGCCTGGCCCGCTTTGACGGCAGCCCGCAGTTTGAGTGCAAGGAAGAGCGCATGGCCAACCACCCCGAGTGGGGCACGCTGATCTTCGACTACGCCTCCGATCAGGTACAGAGCTTCCTCGTCTCCTCGGCCTGCAAGTTTTTCGAGGACTACCACATCGACGGCATCCGCGTGGACGCGGTCAGCTCCATGCTCTACCTCAACTACGCCCGCCGCGACGGCGAGTACACCCCCAACCGCGAGGGCGGCAACATCAACCTCGGCGCGGTGGACTTTCTGCGCAAGCTCAACACCACCATTCTGACTACATATCCCGGCGCCATTACCATTGCTGAGGAATCCACCGCCTTCCCGCTCATCAGCGCGCCCCCCGAGGTGGGCGGTCTCGGCTTCTGCTTCAAGTGGGACATGGGCTTCATGCACGACACGCTCGACTATATGGCCCTCGACCCGCTTTACCGCAAGTATCACCACGACAAGCTGACCTTCTCCATGATGTACGCCTTCTCGGAGAACTACGTCCTGGCCTATTCCCACGACGAGGTTGTGCACGGCAAGCGCTCGATGCTCGACAAGATGAGCGGCGACTATGACCGGAAGTTTGACTCGCTGCGCACGCTCTACGGCTTCCAGTTCGCCCACCCCGGCAAAAAGCTGACCTTCATGGGCAGCGAATTCGGCCAGTTTATCGAGTGGAACTGGCAGCAGCCGCTGGACTGGCTGCTGCTGGAATACCCCAAGCACGCGGCCATGCAGCGCTATGTGCGCGAGCTCAACCGCATCTATACCGCCACCCCGGCTCTCTATCAGATCGACCATAGCTGGGACGGCTTCCAGTGGCTGAACGTCAACGACCGCGACCGCAGCGCCGTCGCCTTCATGCGCATGGCGCCGCAGCAGCGCAGCTATCTCGTCTGCGCCTGCAACTTCACCCCCGTCCCCATCGACGACTTTGTGATCGGTCTGCCAGAGGACGGCACGCTCCAGGAGCTCATGAGCAGCAGCGAGGAGCGCTTCGGCGGCAGCGGCGACCACGCGACGGCACCCATCCGGGCGGTCAGCGAGCCCTTCGCCAACCTGCCCTGCTCCGCCGCCATCCACCTGCCGCCCATGTCGGCCACCTATTATATCTTCAAGAAAAATCCCAAAGGGAGGAACAAGTAAGTGAAAAAAGAATTCCGTGATATGCTGAAAGAACGCGGCCGCAAGGAGATGCCGAAGGTGCTCCTCGCCTCCGCCGAGTGCGTGCCCCTGTCCAAGACCGGGGGACTGGCCGACGTAGTCGGCACACTGCCGAAGGCCTTCCGCGCCCTCGGGATCGACGCGCGCGTCATTACGCCCTATCACCGGATCATCAAGGACAAATATTTCGGCCAAACCGAGCATCTGTGCCATTTTTACAGCCACCTCGGCTGGCGCGAGGCCTATGTCGGCGTGGAAAAGCTGGTCGTCGACGGCGTTATCATCTACCTGATCGACAACGAGCAGTACTTCGGCGACAAGATCTACCGCGGCGGCTACCCCGAGGGCGAGCAGTACGCCTATTTCTGCCGCGCCGTGCTGGACGCGATCCCGGTGCTGGACTTCGTGCCCGAGGTCGTGCACTGCAACGACTGGCACACCGCCATGCTCCCGATGCTGGCCCACACCCAGTATGTGGGCGGGATGCAGGACCGGCTCAAGTTCCTGCTGACCATCCACAACATCGCCTTCCAGGGCAAGTTCGGCTTTGACTATGTGCAGGATCTGCTGGGCGTGGACAGCCGCTACTACACGCCGGAGTTCATGGAGCTCAACGGCTGCGCCGACTTCCTCAAGGCCGGCTGCGTCTTCGCCGACCGCATCAACACCGTCAGCCCCAGCTACGCCGAGGAGATCAAGACCCCCTACTACGGCGAGGGTCTGGAGGGCATCCTCAACGCCCGCAGCGCGCAGCTGAGCGGCATCATCAACGGCATTGACAAGGAGGTCTTCAACCCGCACAAGGACCCCCTCCTCCCCGCCCACTTCAACCGCGGCCTGCTGCGCGGCAAGGCCAAGTGCAAGGCCGCGCTCCAGGAGCGCCTCGGCCTGCAGGTCCGCCCCGAGGTGCCGGTGTTCGCCATGGTCACGCGCATGACCGAGCAGAAGGGCTTTGACCTCGTCGCCGCCGTCATCGACGACATGATGACCTGGTCGGATATGCAGTTTGTGCTGCTCGGCAGCGGCGACCAGCGCTTCGAGGACTTCATGCGCAGCGCCGAAGGGCGCTGGAAGGGCCGCCTGTGCGCCTACATCGGCTACAACGAAGACCTGGCCCACCTGATTTACGCGGGCAGCGACTTTTACGTCATGCCCTCCCGCTTCGAGCCCTGCGGGCTGAGCCAGATGATCGCCATGCGCTACGGCAGCATCCCCATCGTGCGCGAGACCGGCGGTCTGCGCGACACCGTGCAGCCCTACAACCGCTTCACCGGCGAGGGCACCGGCTTCAGCTTCGGCCGCTACGACGCCTATGACCTGAAGGAGACCCTGTACCGCGCGCTCGAGTGCTGGAGCAACGACGAGATCATGAACGGGCTCATCCAGCACGCCATGGCCGCCGATTTCGGCTTCGCTCTCTCCGCCGAGGAGTACGCGAGAACCTATCTATGGATGCTGTGATCGGCACGACAAGCGGATATTCCGTCACCAGCGGCTCTTCCCACGGAGGAGCCGCTGCCGGCGCTTCCAGCCGCGTCTGGTTCGGCGGCAGCTATGAGGAGCGCTGGACGGAGGACTACCGCCTGTTCATCAGCTACCGCGGCCGGCAGCAGGTGGAGGCCGTGTTCGACGGCGAGCGCTGGCACCCCGCCGGCGGCGACGCCGACATGTGCGAAAGGCTGCTGCGCGCCGCGCCCGGAGACTTTCTGAGCCGCTATTTTCAGGCGGCGGCCGCGGCCTATTTCGCGGCGCAGAGCTGTCTGAGCCGTGGGCTGAAGCTGACGGAGCTCTACGAGTGCTTTCCCGCCGGCTGCGACAGTCTGACCGCGGCGGAGCTGCTGCGGCTGCTGCTGGACGACTGCGGTATGAAGCTGGAGACGGCGCTGCCGCTGGTGCTGCGCTGCTGCCCGGACTATGCCTTCCGCGAGGACGAGTGCCTGGCGCTCCTGCCGCTGCAGCCGCGTACTGCCCATGTGGCGGTGCTGCTGCGGGATAATCCCGACCATATCCCCGCCGCGCTGCATGACGCCCGGCGCGGGGAATTCCGCGCACCCTTCGGCGCCGCACGCTGCGGCGAGGCAGTCACGCTGCGCTTTCGTCTGCTGAGCGGCACGGCTGATGGGGCATCCCTGATTCTCTGGGGCGACGACTTCCGGCAGGAACTGCCGATGCAGCGCGAGGGCGCGTTCTTTGCCTGCCGCTTTTCCGCCCCCGCTTCACCCGGAGTGCTCTGGTACGCCTTCCGCCTGCCAACATCCGTCGGCGGGCGCTGGCTCTGCCCCGAGGGAAACGGCTATACCGGCGCGCTGCGCGAGACGCAAGGCGAGGGCTTTCGCCTCACGGTGTTCCGTGCGGATTTTGACACGCCCGCCTGGTTTCGCCGGAGTGTGATGTATCAGATTTTCCCCGACCGCTTCGCTTTTTCCGACGACGGCACCGCGCAGCGCGGCATCGACTATCACCGCGCCCTCGGCCAGACGCCGGAGCTGCACCGCAGCATCCGCGAGGCCGTGCGCTGGCAGCCGCGCCCCTTTGAGCGCGACTATACCCCGGACGATTTCTACGGCGGCACGCTCAAGGGCATCGAGCAAAAGCTCCCCTATCTCAAAGCCCTCGGTGTGAGTTGTCTGTATTTAAATCCCATCGTGGAGGCCCGCTCCAACCACCGCTACGACAGCTCCGATTACCGGAAGGTCGATCCGATCCTCGGCACAAACGAGGATTTTGAGCAGCTCTGCCGCGAGGCGGAACGCTGCGGCATCCGCATCATGCTCGACGGCGTTTTCTCCCACACCGGCGCCGACAGCGTCTACTTCAACCGTTACGGCAGTTATCCCAGCCGCGGCGCCTGCCAGGGCGAGGACTCCCCCTATTACGCCTGGTACGATTTCCGCCGCTTCCCGGACGACTACCGCTGCTGGTGGGGCTTCCGCGACCTGCCCGAGGTGGACGAGCGCAACGAGAGCTGGCAGGACTTCGTTGTCACCGGTCAGAACAGCGTGGTGCGCGAGTGGCTGCGCCGCGGCGCCGCCGGCTGGCGGCTGGACGTGGCCGACGAGCTGCCGGACGAGGTGCTCGCGCTGATCCGCCGCGCCGCGAAGGAGGAAAAGCCCGACGCGCCGATCCTCGGCGAGGTATGGGAGGACGCGGTGCTCAAGGAGAGCTACGGCTCCCGCCGCCGCTACGCCCTCGGCGACGCGCTCGACAGCGTGATGAACTATCCCTTCCGCAGCGCGATGCTGGACTTCATCCACAGCCGCAGCAGCGCCTTCGGGCTGCGCGATTTTCTGATCGGCCAGCAGATGAACTATCCGCGGCCGCTCTACTATTCGCTGATGAACCTGCTCGGTTCGCACGACGTCGACCGCATCCGCACCGCGATGGCCGCCCCGACCACGCTGCGCGCGCTCAGCCGCGTCGAGCAGCTGAACTACCCCTTCCGCGAGGCAGATCTCGCTCTGGCGCTCGACCGCGAAAAGCTCTGCGCCGCGCTGCAGTTTGCGATCCCGGGCGTGCCCAGCATCTACTACGGCGACGAGCAGGGCATGTGGGGCACCGGCGACCCCTTCAACCGCGCGCCCTTCTGCGAGGGCGACGGAGCGCTGTATGAATACTATGCTTCGCTCGCCGCGCGCAGAAACGAAAACCCCTGCCTGCAGACCGGCGAGGCCGTGTTCGCCGCCTGCTCGGCCGACGTGCTGACCGTTCTGCGTTATGTAAACCGCAACTGCGATGTCTTCGGCGAAGCCGCCGCCTCCGGCGCCTGGCTGCTGGTGATCAACCGCAGCGGCCTCGAGCAGCGCTGGACGGCGGACTGCTCCGCTGCGGGCTGCGGCCGGCTCGATGGCAGCATCGGGCCACGCTGGGCGGAATGGATTAAACTGTACTGATTTAGATACCGGATGAAAAGCTTTCATCCGGTATCTGTTTTTATTGATTTCTACGCATAATTATGATAAATTGAAATCAATCAATAACCGGGAGGAGAAGCATGGACACCACAGCCTTTGTTGATTTCAAACGCCGCCTGACGGACAACTGCAGCAAAGTCATCGTCGGCAAGGACGAGGTGATTGAGCAGGTCATCGTCTGCCTGATCGCCGGCGGGCACATTCTGCTTGAAGACGTGCCAGGCACCGGCAAAACCATGCTGCTGCGCGCTTTTGCCAAAAGCATCGGCAGCCGCTTTACGCGCATCCAGTTCACGCCGGACCTGATGCCCTCCGACCTGACCGGCATCAACTTTTATAACCAGAAAACGAGCGAATTTGAATTTCGCCCCGGTCCGCTCTTTTCCAACCTCGTTCTGGCCGACGAGCTCAACCGCGCCACGCCGCGCAGCCAGTCGGCGCTGCTGGAGGTCATGGAGGAAAAGCAGATCTCCGTCGACGGCGTCAGCTACCGGATGGAGGAGCCCTATATGGTCATGGCCACGCAGAACCCGCTCGAATCCTACGGCACCTTCCCGCTGCCGGACGCGCAGCTGGACCGCTTCTTCATGCGCCTGCGCCTGGGCTACATGTCGCGCGAGCAGGAAATTGCCGTCATGCGCCGCCCGGACGCCCGGGTGCTGATCGACGAGCTGCCGCAGGTGGTGCGCGCCGAGGAGATCGGCGCGCTGCGCCGTGCCTATCCGCAGGTGCGCGTCAGCGAGGACGTGGCCGGCTACATCATGGACATCGTGTCACGCGCGCGGCACAGCGAGTTGCTCGTCAACGGCGTTTCGGCCCGCGGCAGCCTCGCGCTCTACCGGGCCAGCCAGATCCTCGCCGCGCTGAGCGGCCGCGACTACGTGATCCCCGAGGACGTCAAGCGCGAGGCGGCGGCCGTGCTACCCCACCGCATCACACTCGTCAGCAACATCCACCTGGACAACGACCGCTTCATCGCCAATCTTCTCGAGGACGTCGAGGTACCGCTGGAAAAGCTATGATTATTTTCGTCATGGTCTGCTCGCTGCTCCTGCTGGCGCTGGCGGAATATTTCAGCCGGCGGGAGGAGCTGCGGCATCTCCACGTGGAGTTTCAGATCGACTCACGGCTCACCGAGCCGGATGAAGTCGTCACGCTGCGCTACACGGTGCACAACACCAGTCGATTTCCGGTTCTCTGCGCCGCGCTCTCCCTGCAGCTGGATCCCGAGCTTCAGCTCTGTGAGGACGAAGCCCAGCGGCAGCGCTCCGTGCACCGCGATTTTCTCGGCACCCGGATCGACCACCACTTTTATCTGCTGCCCTACCGCAAATTCAGCGGCAAGGCGCGCATCTCTTTCCGGCAGCGCGGCGTGTATGAGCTGGGGCGCTATTACCTCGAGAGCAGCGACCTGCTGGGGCTGAGCCCCGTCGTCCGCAACGGGGAGACGGAGCTGCGCGTCGTCTGCACGGCGCGGCGCTGCGAGCTGCCGGAGCTCGACACCAAAGGCGGCCTGCTGGGCGAGACCTCGGTGCGGCGCTTCCTGTTCGACGACCCCAGCATGCTCAAGGGCTACCGCGAATACACCGGGCGCGAGCCGATGAAGCAGATTTCCTGGATGCAGACGGCCAAAAGCGGGCAACTCACCGTAAGGCTGAACGACTACACCGTGGATCGCAACGTCAGCATCCTTTTGAACATGGAGTCGGCGCCGCTGCCGGCGCTCGAGCGCTGCATGGAGCTGCTGCGCAGCGTCTGCGAGGCGCTGGAGGCACAGCGCGTGCCCTATGCGCTCTTCTCCAACGGCGACGTCTTTTCCCTGAAGGAGGGTCTCGGCCGCAGCCACCTCTTTTACATTCAGCGGCGCATCGGCCTGTCGCGCCTCGGCGCCTTCTACGGCTTTTCCGCGCTGGTCGATCAGTACGTCCGCCATGCCCAGGAAAACAGCAGCTGTATTGTCATCACGCCCCTGCGCAGCGAGGCCGTGGAAGCCGCCCTTCCGCGCCTGCGCCGCTGCAGCGGCCGTGAACCCACACTTTTATGCGGAGGTGACAAAAACACATGAAAAGAACGGCCGCGTATCGGATTACCGCCGATCTCTGCTTTTATTTTTCCATTCTAAGCATCTTCCCCGCGCTGCGCCCCTGGCAGACGCCGATGGCGCTCTTTGCGGCGGCCTGCCTCGCCGTGTCGCTCCTTGCGGTGCACTGTCCCCATGCCGTGCTGCGTCTGCTGCTGGCCTTGCTGCCCGGGCTTTGTTTTCTGCGGGTGGAACTCTCGTTCCTGCTCATTTTCCCGGCGCTCGGCTGGCTGTATATCATCCTCGTTCTGACCATCGGCCGCTTCGGCATGTGGCTCGACGAATACCGAAAAGCCTTTCGCCTGATGCTGATCGTCTGCCTCTGCTCGCTGGCCGCCAATGTCGCTCACAGCACCGTATACCGCGGCGCGGTGATCTCCTATCCGAGCCTGTTCTTCGCGCTCGCCTTTCTCTGCCTCGGCGTGATGGCCATGCGCGGGATGCAGATGAACGCGGACATGGATCTGCGCTGGCGGCTGACAAACGCGCTCACCGTTATCGGCATGCCGCTGCTGGCCGTGGGCAGCTCTCTGCTGATCTATCTGCTGCTGCGCTCCATAAAGCCCGCTGTCAGCTATATTTTCCGTCCGATCGGTCTGTTTGTGCTGTGGCTGTTCAACCTGCTCTTTCCGGGCGAGTATGAGGCTCCCCTGCCCACGCCGACGCCCGATGTGTCGCCCCTGCCGACGCCCGCTTTCGTTGAGGAGGCGACCGGCCATGGCAACATGGTGATGGACGACATGGCGGACAATTTCAAATTAGGCTCCGCGCTGCTCGAAAAAGCCGCCGCGGTCGGCGGCTATGTGGTGCTCGCGCTCCTGCTGCTGGCGGCTGTTTTCTTCATCGTGCGCTATGCCCGGAGAAACCGCCTCGATTCGGAAGCCGATCATTTTGTTTATGACGAGACGGAAGAGGGCGTTGCGCCGAAGAAGCGCCACACGAAAAAAGGGGCTGCTCCCTCGGCCCCTGCCCAGCAGATCCGCCGCATTTACCGGGATTATCTGGAGCTGATGGAGAAAAACGGCATCCGCGTCGAGAAAGACAGCACCTCGCTGGAAATCCTCGATGAGGCGGCGCGGGTCAATCTTTCGCCCGCCGCGCAGCGCCTGCGCGAGCTGTATCTGAAGGCCCGCTACGCCGACGGCAGCAGCGTCAGCCGCGAGGACGCGCAGGAGGCCGCGCGCTGCCTGAAGGAGATCCGCGGAGAGGACAGCTGGAAGGCGTAGTGTTTCGTTCCCTGTGCTTGGAAAAGGGCGCCGGAAATCTTCGTTTTCCGGCGCCCTTTCTTAATAACATAAGAATCCGGCGGTTTTATTGTAAAGCAGGGCTTTCCATGGTATAATATGATATTATTATCCGTTCAAATGCTGCGAAAAGAGGTGAGTTTTCCCGATGGATGACCTGGCTGCCGTCAGCCTCACGGTGTCCAAAGCCGTGCTGATTCTGCTCTCGCTGATGATCCTGATCCGCTGCCTGCGCTCCCTGCTCTCCGAGCGCTATGAGGCTGAGGTCTGGGCTTATCTGCAGCTCGGGCGCGATTCGCTGCCCGTGACGCATTGGGAAAACCTGCTCGGCCGCTCCCACAGCGCCGATATTCGCATCGACCGCGACCGCGTCAGCCGCGTGCACGCCGTTCTGGTGCGCAGCGGGCGCGGCATCTGGACCGTGTACGATATTTTCAGCAAGGGCGGTGTCTGGGTCAACGGGCTCAAAATCACCCCCAACGGCGCCGTGGTGCACAACGGAGACGTCATCAACCTCGGTGGAACGCCGCTGCGCTTTCGGGAAGTGAACACCGAGAAGCGCCGCCAGCTTGAAGGGCAGCGCACCATGGCCGGCAAGCGCGTCTCCCCCTTCGGGACGCTGCTGGAGCTGACGGTGTTTCAGGTTTTTCTTCTGCTGCAGCACGCGCTGAGCGCAAAGGAGCATCTGCCGCTGATCGCCCTGGCCTTTTGCGCGCTCATCTCGCTCGAATGGTTCTGCTATTCCTCGATGCGCCTGCTCGGCCGCTCGGGCTTTGAAATCGAAACCATCGCCTTTTATCTCAGCACCCTCGGCATGTCCATTGCGGCAAGCTCCGTGCCGGAGGATCTCGTCAAGCAGATCCTGCTGCTGATCGCGGGTGTGCTGCTCTTTCTGCTCACCGGCTGGTGGCTGCGCAGCCTCCGGCGCATCACGGCCGTGCGCGGCCTGGTGGCGCTGGCGGCGCTGGGGCTGCTGGCCGTCAACGTGGTCTTCAGCGAGGAGATCCTCGGCGCGCGCAACTGGCTCGAGTTCGGCGGCTATTCCTTCCAGCCCTCGGAATTTGTCAAGGTCTTTTATCTGTATGTCGGTGCCTCCACGCTTGACCGCCTCTACCGCAAACAGAACCTCTTTGTGTTCATGGCCTTTTCGGCCTTGTGCGTCGTCGCGTTGGCACTGATCGGCGACTTCGGCACGGCTCTGGTCTTTTTTGTCTGCTTTCTGGTCATTTCTTTCCTTCGCTCGGGCTCCATCGCCACGGTCCTGCTGGCCGTGACCGGCGCGGGCATGGCCGGCGTCATGGCCGCGAGCATCCGGCCGCATATCGCCCAGCGCTTCGCCTCCTGGGGGCATGTGTGGGAGGATATCTACGGGCCGGGCGGCTATCAGCAGTCCCGGGCCATGTCGGCCGCCGCGGCCGGCGGGCTCTTCGGCAAGGGAGCCGGGGCCGGCTGGCTCAAGAACATCGTCGCGGCAGATACCGACATGGTCTTCGCCGTGATCTGCGAGGAGCAGGGGCTGATTATCGCGCTGTGCATGGTGCTGGCCGTGCTGGCGCTGGCCTTTTTCGCGGTGCGCTCGGCGCGCTACGGGCGCTCGGCCTGGTATGCGATCGCCGCCTGCGGCGCGATGGCCATGCTGCTGACGCAGACTGCGCTGAACGTCTTCGGCTCGATGGATCTGCTGCCCTTCACGGGCGTCACCTTCCCCTTTGTCTCGCGCGGCGGCTCCTCGCTCTTGAGCTGCTGGATCATGATGGCCTTCCTCAAAGGCTCCGACACCCGCAAGGACGCGAGCTTTGTGGTCAATCCCGTCCGCATCATCCCCGACGAGGTGGAGGGAGAGGAGGCGGAGGCATGAAAAAAATCACCAACCGCGCCGTCTCCGTGCTGCTGCTCGCCGCGCTCATCATCGCGGGGCTCGTGCTTTACACGCTCCGCTACATTGATGACGGGCGCGACTGGGCGCTGGCCTTTTCCCGCGCGAACTCCGGTTCTTCCGGCAGTCTGACCGATCGAAACGGCGTGCTGCTCGCCGCCTTCGACGCGACCGAGAGCCGCTACGCCGACGACGCCGCCACCCGCACCGCCTGCTACGCCGTCACCGGCGACTTCTGGGGCCGCAGCGGCACCGGCGCGCTGAGCCGCTTTTGGAGCGATATGCATTCCTTCAGCCTCATGACCGGCACCACGCACGCGAAAGAAACCGACCTGCAGCTGACCGTGGACGCCTCGCTCTGCCGCACGGCCTATGAGGCGCTCGCCGGGCGCAAGGGTGCCGTGATGCTGATGGACTACCGCAGCGGCGAGGTGCTGTGCATGGTTTCAAGCCCTGCCGTCGATCCGCTCGACAACAGCGAGCCCCCCGACGGCGCCTATCTGAACCGCTGCCTCTCCTCCTGCTTTACGCCGGGCTCGGTCTTTAAGCTCGTCACCGCGGCCGCGGCCATCGAAACTGTGCCGAATATGGACGAGCGCAGCTTCTACTGCGAGGGTGACTATGAAATCGCCGGTGTGAACATCCACTGCTCCGGCGTGCATGACACCCAGAATTTTGAGGAGGCGCTGGCCAATTCCTGCAATGTGGCCTTCGCGCAGATCGCCGTCAAGGTCGGGCAGGAGAACCTGATCGACTACGCCCGCGCCTACGGCTTGCTGGACGCGCATGAGCTCGACGGCATCCCCAGCGCCGCCGGCAGCTATCCGCTGGACTTCATCGGCGACCCGGAGCTGGCCTGGTCCGGCATCGGGCAGAGCACCGACCTTGTCAATCCCTACGCGATGCTGCGCTTCGTCGCCGCCGTGGCCAACGGCGGCAAGCTCGCCGAGCCGCATCTGATCGCCGGCCGCTCCGGGCCGGTCACACGCCTTGTCAACGAGGACACCGCCGAAAGGCTCGGCGCGATGATGAACTATAACGTCGTCTCCCACTATGACGGCGCCAGCAATTTCCCCGGCCTGCGTCTCTGCGCCAAGACGGGCACGGCGGAGATCGGCGACGGCAGCAGCCACGCCTGGTTCGTCGGCTACCTGCTCGACGAGCAGCACCCCTACGCCTTTGTGGTGCTGGTGGAAAACGGCGGCGGCGGGCTGTACGCGGCCGGACCCGTGGCCAACAGCCTGCTGCAGGCGGCGGTTTCCCGCTGAAGAAACAGTAAGAGGTTCCCTATGATCGACGTATCCGTAAACAATCTGGTCAAAAGCTTTGAGATCGGCAGCAACGTGCTCGACGGCCTGTCCTTTTCCGTCAACAGCGGCGAGCGCGTGGGCATCCTCGGCCCCAACGGCTGCGGCAAAACGACGCTTTTCCGCATCCTCTCCGGCGAATACAGCTTCGACGAGGGCGAGGTGATGATCGCGCCGGGCAAGCGCCTGGGGCTCATCTCCCAGATCCCCGTCTATCCCGAGGGCTGGCTGGTAGAGGATGTGCTGAAGGACGCCCACCGGCGGCTCTACGACATTGCTGCGCGGCTGGACAAGCTGAGCGAGCAGCTTGAGCACGACGACTCCCCCGCCCTGCTGCGGGATTATGACCGGCTGAGCGAGGATTACCGGCGCCTCGGCGGCTACGACATGGACGTGGAGCGCAATCGCGTGGCCAACGGCCTGGACATTCCCCCCGCCATGCGCGCGCTGCCCTTCGAGACGCTCTCCGGCGGCGAGAAGACCCGCGTCAACCTCGCCCGCCTCATCCTTGAGGATACGGACATCCTTTTGCTCGACGAACCGACCAACCACCTCGATCTGCACGCCACCGAGTGGCTGGAGGAGTATCTGCTGCATTTCAAGGGCACCGTGCTCGCTATCAGCCACGACCGCTGGTTTCTGGACAAGGTCGTTCAGCGCAGCATCGAGATCCTCGACGGCAGGGCCGAGTTTTACAGCGGCAACTACAGCTTTTACGTGCAGGAGCGGCAGCGCCGCTTCGACGAAAAGCTCAAGCAGTACGAAAAGGATCAGGCCAAAATCGAGCAGCTCACCCGCGCGGCCGAGCAGATGCATCTCTGGGCCTTCATGGGCGCGGACAAGCTGCACAAGCGCGCCTTCGCCATGGAAAAGCGCATTGAAAAGCTGCAGCAGAGCGAAAAGCCCGTCGAGCAGCGGAAAATGAACGTTAAATTCAAGCAGCGCGAGTTTGAGGGCGACGAGGTGCTGGTCATCGACGGCGTCAGCAAGTCCTTCGGACAGCGCACGCTCTTCCGGGAGCTCTGCCTCACCGTCGCCGGCGGCGAGCGCATCGCCCTGATCGGCGATAACGGAGCCGGGAAATCCACGCTTGTGAAGCTGATCCTCGGCGAGGAGCCGCCCGACAGCGGCTACCTGCAGCGCGGCCCCGCCATCCGCACGGCCTATCTGCCGCAGACGGTGCGCTTTTCCGACGATACGCGCAGCGCCTATGACACGATGCTCTACGACGGGCGCTGCCAGCCGCAGGAGGCCCGCGACCGTCTCGCGGCCTTCGGCTTCCGCGGCGAGGACGTGTTCACGCCCGTGGGCGCGCTCTCCGGCGGCGAGCGCAGCCGACTGTGCCTCTGCCTGCTGATGGGGCGGGACATCAACTTCCTCATCCTCGACGAGCCGACCAACCACCTCGATATCGCCAGCCGCGAATGGATGGAGGACGCGCTTTCGGACTATGAGCAGACCCTGCTTTTCGTCTCGCACGACCGCTGGCTGATCGAGAAATTCGCCACACGCATCTGGGCGCTCGAAAACGGTGTGCTGACCGATTACCGCGGCGGCTATAAGGAATTTCTCGCCTGGAAGGAGCGTCAGAACGTCTTCCAGCAGACGGAAAAGAGCCGCGAAAAGGCCGCGAAAAGGCCGGCGGAGAAGCGCCCGCGCGCCGCGAACAACGCCAAGGCCATCGCCAAAACCGAGCGCGAAATCGCGCGGCTGGAGGCGCGGCAGAAGGAATTGGAGCAGGAGAGCGAAGCCTACGCCGCCGATTATCAGAAGTTGATGGAGCTCGACGCGGAGCGCCAGACGCTCGATGAACAGCTGCTCGCACTCTATGAACAATGGGAGGAACTGAACATATGAAGAAATACACCTGGCTCTGGTGTGCCGGCGCTTCGATGGCGCTGGCGCTCGTACTGCGCTTTGTCTTTTCCATTCACTACCCCGCCTATGCCCTTGGATTACTCTCGGTCGGGCTCGTGTTCTGGCATTTTCGCAAAAACAGAAAACTGCTGATCGCCATGCTTGTCGGCGCGGCCGCGGTGCTTCGCTTTGCGCTGCGGGGCTATGCCTACTGGGCCTATCTGTGCCTCTTTATCGCGGCGCTGATCCTCCTGCAGCACTATTTGCCGCCGCTCTGGTGGCGCGTGGTGCTGATTCTGACCTGCCTCGGCGTCGTCTACTTCTGCGTTGTGGAGGTGCCGATCATTAAAAACGCGCGCACCGACAAGGAGCCCGGGCGGGATTATCTGGTCGTGCTCGGCGCCGCCGTCTACGGCGACCAGCCCTCGCTGACCCTGGTGCGCCGCATGGAGGGCGCGCGGGATTACCTGAACGCCTATCCGGAGGCCGTCGCCATCGTCTCGGGCGGCATGGGGCCGGGCGAGACCGTCACTGAGGCGCAGGCCATGCACGACTGGCTCGTCGCCCAGGGCATCCCGGAGGAGCGGATCCTTCTGGAGCCGGAGGCCACCTCGACGCTCGAAAACCTCGCCAATTCCTTCGCCATCATCCGCGCCCGCGGCGACGAGCCAGACGGACACGTCGCCATCGTCTCGAGCGCCTATCACCTCTACCGGGCCAAGCTCATGGCCCGCGGGCTCGGCGTTGAGGCCGCCGGCGTGGCCGCGCCCTGGGGCTATTTCTTCGTCATGCTCAACTACTTCATCCGCGAGGCCTTCGGCGTCACCAAGCTGTGGATCCTGGGGCCATGAACGTGAAGCTGTCGACTTGCATAAAAAGCGGGCAGAAATTTGTGAAAAGTGACAAAAATGCGCCGCGGCTTCGGCTGCGGCGTTGATTTTTTCCTGCCGGCGCGATAGACTGAATTGGTTTTACCTCCACTATTTCGTAAAGTGAGTGATTCTTATGCCCCGCAAAAGCGGTATTTTATTGCCCATGAGCTCTCTCCCCTCGCCTTACGGCATCGGCACCATGGGCAAAAGCGCTTATCGTTTTGTTGATTTCCTCAGGGCCGCCGGCCAGAGCTACTGGCAGCTGCTGCCTCTCGGCCCCACAAGCTACGGCGACAGCCCCTATTCCTCCTTCTCCACCTTCGCTGGCAACCCCTATTACATCGACCTCGATCTGCTGGTGAAGGACGGCCTGCTGCGCCGGAGCGAGATCAAGTCCCGCGACTGGGGCGAGGACCCGGAGCGCGTGGACTACGGCAAAATCTATTTCCAGCGCTTCGACGTGCTGCGCCTGGCTTATGCGCGCGGCAAAGAAAGGTTCGCCGGGGAGCTTTCGGACTTTTGCCGCGAAAACGCCGCCTGGCTTGACGACTACGCGCTGTTTATGGCGGCGAAAAGCAGCTTCGGCATGGTCAGCTGGGTCGAGTGGCCCGACGAGGCGATCCGCCTGCACCGCCCGGAGGCCGTCGCACGGTATCGCGAGGAGCTGAAGGACGAGGTGGACTTCTGGTGCTTCCTGCAGTTCCTGTTCTTCCGCCAGTGGAACGCCCTGCGCACTTACGCGCACGACCAGGGCATCGAATTTATCGGCGACGTGCCGATCTATGTCGCGCTCGACTCCGCGGACGTCTGGAGCGCGCCGGGCTTCTTCCAGCTTGACGAGGAAAACATCCCCATTGAGGTCGCCGGCGTCCCGCCCGACGCCTTTACCGAGGACGGCCAGCTCTGGGGCAACCCGCTCTATGACTGGGACAAGATGAAGGCCGACGGCTTCGGCTGGTGGATCCGCCGCATCGAGGGCGCGGAGAAGCTCTTCGACGTGATCCGCATCGACCACTTCCGCGGCTTTGAGAGCTACTGGGCCGTGCCCTACGGCGACACCACCGCCCGCCGCGGCCACTGGCGCCCCGGCCCGGGGATGGACCTTGTCGGCGTGCTGACCTCCTGGTTTTACAAGCTGCGCTTCATCGCCGAGGACCTGGGCTACACGACCCCCGAGGTGGAAAAGCTGCTGGCCGATTCCGGTCTGCCCGGCATGAAGATTCTCGAGTTCGGCTTTGACCCGAAGGGCAACTCCGACTATATGCCGCACAACTGCGTCAGCCACAGCGTCTGCTACATCGGCACCCACGACAACGAGGTGGTCAAGGGCTGGCTCAAATCCACCGACCGCGAAACGCTCCGCTACGCCGAAGAGTACATGCACCGGACGAAGGACGAGAGTTGGTGCTGGGCGATGATCCGCACCGGCATGTCCACCGCGTCGGAGCTCTTTGTGATGCAGATGCAGGACGTGCTGGAGCTGCCCGCCTCCGCGCGCATGAACGCCCCCGGCACCGCCTCCGGCAACTGGCAGTGGCGCATGCGGCCCGACGCGCTGACCGCAAAGCTTGCCCGAAAGCTCCGCCGCTGCACCGAGACCTACCGCAGACTCTGATCGAACATAAAAAAAGCACCGGCACCGCTTGAAGCGGTGCCGGTGTCGAGACTGTCAAAGAACCCATAAAAGGATCCGTGATAGAGACGCGGGGGAGCGCGAGGGG
>OCTX012259989.1_pt1 | contig 25841 bp, 23 predicted proteins | sample 1539691 | NCBI WGS metagenome assembly OCTX01 (sample SAMN02144231, study PRJEB22623) | gut metagenome | biome: sheep rumen | host: Ovis aries | place: New Zealand
GCGGCGGCACGTTCGATATTTCCGTTTTGGATATCGGCGATGGCGTGTTCGAAGTGAAGGCCACGAACGGCGATACGCATCTCGGCGGCGACGACCTCGACCAGGCGATCATGAAGTGGATGATCGATGATTTCAAGGCGGCGCAGGGCGTGGATCTCGGCGCGGACACGATGGCGCTGCAGCGTCTCAAGGAAGAGGCGGAGAAGGCGAAGTGCGCGTTGTCGAGCGCGACTACTTACGACATCAATCTGCCGTTCATCACGATGAACGCGAACGGTCCGCTGCACCTCACGGCGACGCTCACGCGCTCGAAACTCGAGACGCTCACGATGGATCTCGTGAACCGCACGACCGATCCTTGCCGCAAGTGCATGAACGACGCCGGTCTTTCGTCGGTGGACGAGGTGGTTCTGGTCGGCGGCCAGACGCGCATGCCGCTGTTGCAGGAGAAGGCCAAGAGCCTCTTCGGCAAGGAGCCGCACAAGGGCGTCAATCCCGATGAAGTAGTCGCGATGGGCGCGGCGATCCAGGGCGGCATTTTGAAGGGCGAAGTGAAGGACGTGCTCCTTCTGGACGTCACTCCGCTCACGCTGGGCATCGAGACTCTGGGCGGCGTTTTGACTCCGCTCATCGAGCGCAACACGACGATCCCCACGAAGAAGAGCCAGGTGTTTTCGACGGCTGCGGACAACCAGCCGGCGGTGACGATCGCGATCTTCCAGGGCGACCGCAAGATGGCGCGCGACAACAAGAGCCTCGGCAACTTCAATCTCGATGGCATTCCTCCGGCGCCGCGCGGCGTTCCGCAGATCGAAGTCACGTTCGATATCGACGCCAACGGAATTCTGAACGTCTCGGCGAAGGACCTCGGCACCCAGAAGGAGCAGAGGATCACCATCACCGCGGCAGGCGGACTCTCCAAGGAGGAGATCGAGAAGATGCGCAAGGACGCCGAGGCTCATGCGGCCGAGGACGAGAAGCGCCATGCCGAGGTCGAGGCCCGCAACAAGGCCGACGGTCTCGCCTTCCAGGTCGAAAAGACGCTGAAGGATTCCGGCGACAAGATTTCCGCCGACAAGAAGAAGCCGGTCGAAGACGCCCTCAAGGCGCTCAAGGACGAACTCGCGAAGACGCCGCCCGCGCCGATCGACGACATCAAGGCCAAGGAGGAAGCCCTCATGAAGGCCATGGAGCCGGTCGCGCAGGAGATGTACGCGAGCGCCCAGGCGGCGCAAAGCCAGGCCCAGCAGGGCGGCGGCGAAGCGCCCAAGACCGACGAGCCCAAGAAGGAAAAGGGCGGCGACGATGTCGTGGACGCGGACTTCACGATGAAGTAAGGTAGAGAGACTTGAAAGAAACAACTTGAAAGGAAAAACAAAATGAAGATCAGACCTCTGGGCGATCGCGTGCTCGTGGAGCCCATCGAAGAAAAGGAACAGACAGTCGGCGGCATCATCATCCCCGATTCGGCGAAGGAAAAGCCGATGCAGGGCAAGGTCGTCGCGGTCGGCAAGAAGACCGACAAGGACGGCAAGGAGATCGCGTTCGACGTAAAGGCTGGCGACACGGTGCTGCTCCCGAAGTACGGCGGCACCGAAGTGAAGCTTGGCGATACGAAGTATCAGCTGGTTCGCGAGGAGGATCTCCTCGGAGTGATGGAGAAGTAAGCAAGGGAAGCGAGACGTGAGACGCGCGACATGAACAGACTCGTCTCGCGTCTCGTGTCCAACGTCAACAACAAAAAAGGAATTACCTACCATGGCAAAGCAGATAAAGTTTGATGCGGAAGCCCGTCAGAAAATCTTGGCGGGCGTCGAGAAGCTGGCGGCGGCGGTCACTTCGACCCTCGGTCCGTCCGGCAGGAACGTGATTCTGGACAAGAAGTTCGGCTCGCCCCAGATCACCAAGGACGGCGTGACGGTCGCGAAGGAGATCGAACTCCCCGATCCTTTCGAGAATATGGGTGCGCAGATGGTCAAGGAAGTCGCTTCGAAGACGAACGACGTCGCCGGCGACGGCACCACGACCGCCACCTTGCTCGCCGAGGCCGTCTATCGCGAAGGTCTCAAGAACCTCACCGCCGGCGCCAATGCGATGGCGCTCAAGAGCGGTATCGACAAGGCGACGGCGGCAGTCGTCGATTCGATCGCCAAGCAGGCCGTGAAGGTCAAGAGCGCCGACGAGATCGCGCAGGTCGCGACGATCTCCGCCAACGGCGACGAGGAAATCGGCAAGATGATTTCCGACGCGATGGACAAGGTCGGCAAGGAAGGCACGATCACGGTCGAGGAAGCCAAGACGCTTGAATCGACGCTTGAAGTCGTCGAGGGCATGCAGTTCGACAAGGGCTACCTCTCGCCTTACTTCGTGACTAGCCCCGAGGACATGGAATGCGAGCTCGAAAATCCCTTCATTCTCCTGTTCGAGAAGAAGATTTCGAATTTGCAGGAGATGCTGCCGCTGTTGCAGAGCGTGGCGAAGACCGGCCGTCCGCTCATGATCATCGCCGAGGATGTCGAGGGCGAAGCGCTCGCCACTTTGGTGGTGAACAAGCTGCGCGGCACGTTCCAGGTCTGCGCGGTGAAGGCGCCCGGCTTTGGCGACCGCCGCAAGGCGATCCTCGAGGATATCGCGATTCTCACCGGCGGCAGGCTCATCAGCGAGGATATCGGCGTCAAGCTCGAGAATGTCGGACTTGAAATGCTCGGTCGCGCGAAGAAGGTCGTGGTCGACAAGGACAACACGACGATCGTCGAGGGACTTGGCGACGGCGAGGCGATCAAGGCTCGTGTCGCGGTCATCAAGAAGCAGATCGAGGACACGACGAGCGACTACGACCGCGAGAAGCTTCAGGAGCGTCTTGCGAAGCTCGCCGGCGGCGTTGCGCTCATCAAGGTGGGCGCGGCGACCGAGGCGGCGATGAAGGAGAAGAAGGATCGCGTCGATGACGCTCTCCACGCCACTCGCGCGGCGGTCGAGGAAGGCATCGTGGCCGGCGGCGGCGTCGCTTATCTGCGCGCCCAGAAGGCCATCGAGGCGCTCAACCTCGCCGGCGACGAGAAGGTCGGCGCCGAGATCGTCTCCCGCGCCATCGAGGCTCCTCTGCGCAAGCTCGTGGGCAACGCCGGACAGGAAGCGGCGCTCGTCGTCGCGAATGTCAAGAACGCAGACGGCACGAACGGCTACAACGTCCGCACCGGCGAATACTGCGACCTCCTCAAGGCGGGCGTCGTCGATCCCGCCAAGGTGACGCGTTCGGCGTTGCAGAACGCCGCTTCGATCGCGGGGCTGCTGCTCACGACCGACTGCATGGTCACCGACCTTCCCGAAAAGAAGGATTGCAATTGCGGCGGACATGGCGCTCCCGGCGGCATGGACGGCATGATGTGATAAAATGCGGAAGAAGATAGCGATTGTCTTCTTCCTCGCGGCGCTGGCAATAGGGATAGAAGCAGTCTACTATTGCCGGCGCCCGGTGCGCTCTACGGCGGTTGTCGAGAGCGCACTTGTCGCATTTGGCGGCTTGCGGTCGATCGCCGCCGAGATCATCTGGTTCCGGGCGGACAGGCTGCAGGAAGAAGGGCGTTATGTCGAACTCGCGCAATTGGCGCACGCGCTTACGCTGTCGGAGCCGCATACGCCGGAGGTGTGGTCGTATGCGGCCTGGAATCTCGCTTACAATGTTTCGATCATGATGCCCACGCCGGAGGATCGCTGGCGCTGGGTGGAGTCGGCAATCGTGCTTCTGCGCGACGATGCACTGCGGCTCAATCCCGGAAACAAGGCGCTCTTGCGCGAGCTCGCCTGGCTTTTCGAATTGAAACTGGGGACGGATCTCGACGATGCCGCGGAGGTCTATCGCAGAATCTGGCGCGAGAAGGTTGAAACGGCGGAGAAGATGGACGATTGGGCTTCGCTGGGAATGGAAAAGCACAAAATGGCGGAAATCGAGATGCGCTATGGGCTCAAGGATCGCGGCGATCCGTGCTATTCCGCCGTCTATTGGGCGCATCAGGGCGGCATAAACGACATTCTCGTCCAGTCGCTGAGGATCTACAGAAAGAACCATCCCGATGGCTGAAGTAAGATTCGAGGGCGTAGGCAAGACGTATGCCGCGGGCGACCGGCCTGCGGTGTCGGGCTTCGATCTAACGGTAGGAGACGGCGAGTTTCTCGTACTGGTCGGTCCTTCGGGGTGCGGGAAATCGACTTCGCTCAGGATGGTCGCCGGGCTTGAAGAGCCGACCGAAGGGCGGATATTCATCGGGGAAAAAGATGTCACGCATCTGCCGCCCAAGGAACGCGACATCGCGATGGTATTCCAGAACTACGCGCTTTATCCGCACATGACGGTGAGGGAAAATCTGTCGTTTGCGCTCAAGCTGCGCGGCTATGCCAAGGCTGAGATCAAGCGCCGGGTCGATGACGCGGCGGCGGCGCTGGGGCTTGGAGAATACATGGAGCGGCTTCCCAAAGCGCTTTCCGGGGGGCAGCGTCAGCGTGTCGCGCTGGGGAGGGCGATCGTGCGCGAGCCGGCGGTGTTTCTGTTCGACGAGCCGCTTTCGAATCTCGACGCGAAAATGCGCGTGGAAATGCGCGCGGAGATAATCCGTCTCCACAACCGGCTGGGCGCGACGATGATTTACGTGACGCACGACCAGACCGAGGCGATGACCATGGGCGAGCGGATTGTCGTGATGAAGGACGGGCGCATACAGCAAATCGCCGCGCCGATGGAACTTTACGAGCGTCCGGCGAATCCATTCGTGGCGTCATTCATCGGCACGCCGCCGATGAACCTCATCAAACAGCCGGACGGACGCACGCTGGGCATCCGCCCTGAAAATGTCAAGATCAAGGCCGCTACGGACGCCGAGTCCCCTAATCCGCAGGTGCCGGTCTACACGGTCGATTTCATCGAACCGCTCGGGCCTGAAACGCTAGTCCATCTCGCCCCTGGTGGAATCATCGTGCGGCAAGGCGGGTTTGCGGATATTGCGCCGGGCGCCAGGGTGACGCTGGACTTCAATCTAGAAAAGGCGGTTTGGTTTTGAAATCCTCCAGAAGCGAGAGGCGAGAACGGAAACGGAGTTGATATATGCTGGAAGTGACGGTACTTAGCATCGTGCAGGGGATTGCGGAGTTTCTCCCGATTTCGAGTTCCGGCCATCTGGTCATAGTGTCGCATTTCCTCGACACTGGCGACACGGGGATGGTGCTTGACCTGTTTCTGCATTTTGGGACGCTGATCGCGGTTTTGATCTACTACTTTGCATCGGTGAGGCGCATTTTGCGCGAGCGCGACGCGATGTATGTTTTGAAGATTCTGGTTTCGTCGGTGCCGGCGATAGTGGTGTATGCGCTTTTCAAACGTCAGATAGACGGAGCTTTCGAAGATCCGCACACGGTGGGGGCGGCGCTGATGTTCACTGGCGCCATCTTGCTGATTACGAAGTACATCCCGTCCGGCGGCGGCAAGGAGGTGTCTCTTTTCCGTGCGTTTCTGATGGGCGTGGCGCAGGCGCTCGCAATCTTGCCGGGCGTCAGCCGCTCCGGAATGACGATTACCGCGGCTCGCGCCGGCAAAGTGGATCCTGCTAGGGCGGCGGAATTCTCGTTTTTGATGTCGGCTCCGCTCATCGTGGGCGGATGTTTGTTGAAATTCCTTGAAATGATGGACAAGCCGAGGCTCGCGTTTCTTGGCGAGGTTTCGCTTGGCGAGGCGATTTACGGCGTCGTCGTGTCGTGCATCGTGGGGCTTGGTTCGCTCGTGGTATTGGAGAAAATCCTCAAAGGGCGCAAGTTCTGGTATTTCGGCCCTTACTGCATTATCGCTGGACTTTTGATCCTATTTTTGATATAATATGCGACAATAATTTGTTCTCAAAAGAAGGTTGACAGAAATATGGCAAAGGAAAATGTCGTCCGGAATAACATCTGGAAGTGGTTGGTCCTTGGACTGATCGCGATGGTCTCTATCTATGTGGTGAATCCGCCGTCGGAGAAATTGAGATTCGGGCTCGATCTCAAGGGCGGCACTTCGTTTACGCTGGGAGTGGATACGGACAAACTCGCGGAGTCGATTGTCGCGGCGAATCCCGCAATCACCAATACTCCCGGCGCGGTGGAGGCGAAGATCGCCGAGACGCTCGAAGGCTGCGACGAGCGCGTAATCCAGGTGATCCGCCGCCGCGTGGACGGCATGGGCACGAACGAGCCGGTTATTCAGGGAATGAAGGACCACCGCCTGCTCGTCCAGCTTCCCGGCGTCGATGAAGAAGTTCGCAAGGCGGCGAAGGCGTCGTTGCAGTCGGCCGCATTCCTCGAATTCCGTTTGACGCATCCGAAGAACCAGGAGCTCATCGCCAAGCTGCTTTCCAAGGAAGTCGCGCCCGAAGGTTATGTGAAGCGCGGCAATGGCTATGCACGCGCGGAGAACTGGGCCGAGGTCGCCAAGGTTCCCGGCTATTCGGCGCGGCTTGCGGCGTTCGAGACGCCCGATGCGCGCTATCGCTTCATGCTGGAAGACAATGGCGACGGCACCTATGCGCCCAACTTCGTCTCCCGCACCACCGAACTTACGGGCGATTCGCTCGTCAAGGCGGCGGTGCAGCGCGATCCTACCTCCGGTTCGCTTTCGATCGCCTTCGAACTCAATGCCGAGGGCGGCCGCAAGTTTGCGACTTTGACGCGCAACTACAAAGCCGGCGGCCCCAAGAACCATACTGGGCGCGGACGCGAACTCGCGATCATCCTCGACGAAACGCTCATCTCCGCTCCGGTGATCAATTCCGAGATTTCCACGCGCGGTGAAATCACCGGCCGCTTCGACGCCCGCAGCGCACAGAAACTCGCCAACGAGCTTAACGCCGGCGCCTTGCCCGCTCCGCTCAAGATTCTCGCTGAGACGACAGTCGCGCCCACCGTGGGCGAAGACGCCATCCACGCCGGCATGATCGCAGCCGTGATGGGCTTCGTGCTCGTGGCGATCTTCATGTTCATCTACTATTGGTATCTCGGTCTCGTGGCGGACGTGGCGCTCTTCCTTGATATTGCGCTTCTGCCTACCGCGCTGGTGCTCGTTGCCAATATGCTCGGCGTCTTCGCGCACGATCCTTCCATGGGCGGCGGCGGCTCGATGCAGCTCCCGGTGCTCACGATGCCCGGTATTGCCGGCCTTGTCCTCTCGCTTGGCATGGCGGTGGATGCCAACGTGCTCATTTTCGAGCGCATCCGCGAAGAGTTCGCGAAGTCGACGACTGCCGGCAAGGCGATCGCCAACGGCTACGGCCGCGCTTTCACTGCGATCTTCGACTCCAACCTCACTACGATTTTGACCGGCATCATTCTCTTTGTGGTCGGCACCGGTCCCGTGCGCGGCTTTGCAATCACGCTCGTCGCAGGCGTCGTGATCTCCATGTTCACCGCCGTAGTCGTGACACGTCTCATTCTCGATCATGTAGTCAAGCCTGATTCGGCCAAGCCGTTCAAGATGCTCAGGCTCTTTGCGGAACCCAAGTTCAAGTTCAGCAAGTATTCGAAGAAGGCGTTGATCGGCTCGGCGTCGATCATTGTCGTGACGCTCGCGATCTTCGCCATCCGGGTTTGCGTGAACCGCGCCTCGGTGCTTGCGGTCGATTTGACGGGCGGCACTTCGATCGTCTACGACCTCGCGCAGGACAAGCTTCCCGAGGTCAAGGATGTGCGCGCCGCGCTCAATGACTTCGACAACGCGACCGTGATCCAGTATCAGCGCGGAGTCGGCGATACCACGCTCCTCGTCAAGACGGGCGAGACCGCCGAGACCGCCAAGGGCTCCAAGCTCGAGAACAAGGATGTCGGCGCATATATCACGAAACTCCTTCAGGAGAAGTTCCCGGAGGCGCAGTTCAAGGCGGCGTCGGTCGATGAAGTCGGCTCCATGGTCGGCGCGGATCTCAAGAAGTCCGGCACTTGCGCAGTGCTGTTCTCAATCGTGGCAATTCTCATCTATGTCGCGTTCCGCTTCGAGTTCGGGTTCGGCCTCGGTGCAATCGTGGCGCTTGCGCACGACGCGTTGATCACGCTTGGCCTCTTCTCGCTGTGCGGCCGTCAGGTTTCGCTCATTGTGGTGACGGCGTTGCTGACGATCATCGGCTACTCCGTGAACGATACGATCGTCGTGTTCGACCGCATCCGCGAAAAGTGCCGCTACAACCGCAATCCCAAGGCCGTGCTCAAGGATGTCTGCGACGAGTCGATCAACCAGTGCCTCTCTCGCACGGTGATCACCTCGGTGACCACGCTCTTTGCGATTCTCGCGCTCTTTGCGTTCGGCGACGGCTCGATCTTCGATTTCGCGCTGGCGATGCTCATTGGCGTCGTGGCGGGCACCTTCTCGTCGATCTTCATCGCAACGCCGGTGATGGTGTGGTGGTTCAAGGGCAAGATGCCCGAGTTCGCCGCCGAAGAAAAGAAGGGCGAGTAAGCGCTTGGAAGAGGCGAAGGAAAAACTCATCGAGACGGAAGAAGTCCGGCAGCAGATTGCCGGGCTTCGGGATCGTGTCGCGCAGATGGCCGACTACATCAAGATCGACGGACGGCGCGAGCGGCTTGCGGAACTTGAAGCGAAGCAGGCGGGGGGAGATTTCTGGAACGACCAGAATGCCGCCAGGAAAGTCATCGAAGAGACGAACGCCGAGCGCGCATACGTCGTTCCCTACGACCAGCTCTTGAAGTCGGTGGAAGATGCCGGCGTCATGCTTGAGCTTGCCGAGATGGAGGAAGGCGCGTCGCAGCAGCAGGCCTTGAAGGATACGCTCGGCGAATGCGCCAAGGCTGAGGAATTCTTCGCCAAACTGCGCATGCAGAGTCTCCTTGGCGGCAAGTTCGACGCCTGCAACGTATTCGTCAAACTGCACGCCGGACAGGGCGGCACCGAGGCCTGCGACTGGGTTTCGATGCTCTACCGCATGTACAAGCGCTACGCGGAAGATCAAGGATGGAAGGTTGAAGAATACGACATTCAGCCCGGTGAAGAAGCAGGCATCAAGGATGTCTATTTCAAGATTGAAGGGCCGTATGCGTTCGGCATGCTCAAGGCCGAGCGCGGCATCCACCGGCTCGTGCGCATTTCGCCGTTCGACGCCAACAAGCGGCGGCAGACTTCCTTTGCGTCGGTCGAGACGATTGCCGAGATCAACGACGATATCGATGTGGAAATCAAGGATGAGGATTTGCGCATCGATACCTACCGCTCCGGCGGCGCCGGCGGCCAGCATGTCAACAAGACCGATTCCGCCGTGCGCCTCACGCATTTGCCCACGGGCATAGTCGTCGCGTGCCAGAAGGAGCGGTCTCAGCATATGAACAAAGAGAAGGCCATGAACATGCTCAAGGCCCAGCTCTACGAATACTACGAAGACCAGAAGAAGGCCGAGATGGACCGCTTCTACGGCGCGAAGTCCGCCAACGGCTGGGGTTCGCAGATCCGTTCATACGTATTCTGTCCCTACACGCAGGTCAAGGACTTGCGCACCGAGTGCGAGACGAGCGATGTCAATGGCGTCATGGACGGCCACCTCCAGCCGTTCATAGAGTCGTGGTTGCAGATGAAGGCTGCGAACTGATGCCTTGGTTCGCAGGCGAGAAGTGTCCGGAGTACGGATTGAAAAGTCGCGGCAAGTTCGCGACTTTTTCTTCGGCGATAGTGGCGGCGGGCAAGGCGTTGGAGCGCGAGTGGAGCGGCGGCGAATTCGACAGGACGGTCGAGCAGAATTTCAAGATCCTCTTCCCCGATATCCCGGCCTGGCCGGGCAGGTATGACGAAAAGACCGGTTATTTCGATATTTTTGTGAAGAATCCGGCCGCAATGTTCATGATTAAACCTCAGTTGCGCAAAATAACCGCCGCGCTCAAGAAACTCCCCGGCTGCCCGAAAGTGTTCAAGCCGGTTCTGCAAATCTACATTAAAAGATGATCGCGCTTCTCTTGTTCGCCGCCGTTTTCACCCGCCCCTTGGAGCGGGTCACTACGCTCGATCCGGCGATGGCGCAGTCGGTTTACGATTGCCGTGCGACGATGCTGCTTTTCGAGAGCATCCTCAAAATCGATTACGCCGCCAGACCTTACAAACTTGTTCCCGGAATCTGCGAACTCCCGGAGATAAGCGAAGACGGGCTAGTCTACAGCTTCAAAGTCGCAGCCGGCAGCAAAGATCTCGTTTCGCCCGGCGACATCGTGCGCAGCCTTGGCCGTCTGCGCGATCCGGCAATCGTCTCGCCGAACGGCTGGATCTTGAAGGAAGTGGAAGATATCGTGGCGGCGGACGATTCTTTTTCGGTGCGGCTGAAGCGGCCTCAGCATGTTTTTCCGTGGCTCATGGCGATGCCGTGCGCGAGCGTGATTCTGCCGGACGGCACCGGCACCGGACCTTACAGGCTTGAATCGTGGCGGAAAAACCACGAAATGACTTTTGTGCGCAAAGTCCCGTCTCCGGGCGGATTCGACACGGTGCGCTATCTGGTCGTGGACGATCCTTCCACGCAGTGGCTCATGTTCCTCAAAGGCGAGATCGATATGCTCGGCGAAATCGGGCGCGACAATTGGGATGCGGTAGTAGACAAAGACGGCGAACTCGATCGCCGGCTTGCCGACGAAGGAGTGCGGCTTTGTTCGATGCCCACCTTGGAGAGCATGTATATCGGAATCAACATGAAAGATCCGGTTTTGGGCGGAAACCGCAAATTGCGTCAGGCGCTGAATTGCGCTTTCAATTATCCGGAGTGGGAGAAGTTCTATCAGAACCGGGTAATCGAGGCGCGCTCTCCCGTGCCGCCGCAGGTAGAAGGCGCGATTGCCGAACCTTTTGCGTATTCATACAATCCGGAAAAAGCGAAGCGGCTCCTTGCCGAGGCTGGATATCCGGATGGAATCGATCCTGAAACCGGGCGGCGTTTGACGCTCACGCTGGCGATTGGCCGCGCCTCGCAGGATTCGCGCGAAGCCGGAGAATTGCTCGTCGCGTTCTTTGATGCCATAGGGATAAAGCTTGAATTGAAATTCTACACGTGGGATGCGTTTTTGAAGGCGGTCAACGAAGGACGTGTTCAGCTTTACCGGATGGGCTGGGTTGGCGACTATCCCGATGCCGAGAATTTCCTGCAGCTTTTCCATTCTCGCAATGTTTCCCCCGGTCCCAACCATTCGGCATACGAAAATCACGAATTCGATGCCGCTTTCGATGCCGGCGACTATCGCAAGTGTCAGGAAATCGTCCGCGAGGATTGTCCGTGGATTTTCACGCATTTCAACAAGGCCAATTCGCTCGTGCGCAGAAGGGTGGGCAATTACATTCCGAGCGATTTCCCATACGGTCAGGAGCAGTATTATGAGCACATTGACGATTGAAAGGTCGGTTATCGATTTTGCGGAGAGTCGCAATGGCGCATGGCTCGAGCGCCTCAAGGCGGAGAATCCAGATCTGGAGTCGGGGGCGATCGACCGGATAATTGTCGGCGTCGGCCCCGGTTCGTTCGCTGGCATTCGCGCGGCGATTGCGTTCGCGCAAGGCTATGCGCTCGGCAAGGCGTGTGAAGTTTTGGGGCTCACTAGTGCCGCCGCGCTGGCGAAAGAAGGCGAGGCGGTTGCCGTTGTCGGCGATGCCCGGCAAGGGAAGATGTGGATTGCGCTCTTTGATTCGTTCAATCTGGTCGCGCCTGTCTTCCAGGTCGCCGCCGAGGATGTGGAAAAGCGCGTTCCGCGCAACATGAAGGTAGTCTCGCCAGATCATTCGCGAATTGGCGAAGCGCTGAAGGAAGCATTCGGCGAACGCTATGCGGGCGAAGCGATTCCGTCGGCTGCCGGACTTGCGGCGGCAGCGGCGGCGAATCCGTCCTTGCTTGCGCCAGATCCTCGCCCGATTTATCTCAATCCCGCCGTCCGGTAGGCAGGGCGGCTTCGACATGTCCGCCGTCTTGTCCTCCGTAGCATTGGCGCGGGATGATGAGCCCGCCGCTGGGTATGGCGGCTTCCATATATCGCTTCGGGACTTGCGGATAACGGCAAAAAATGATATAATATAAGGACAAAATGGAGAAAATTATGAGCAAGATTTTGACGACTGCCGCCATTGTGCTATTTGTGTGCGGCACGGAGGCTTTTGCGGCTGATGACGAAGGTGTTGTGCGTCGCAGGCGCAATGGTCCGAGCATCCTCGAACTCGCGTTTGCCGAGCAGAACCAAGACGAGGTCGACAGTGCCCTGGCGGAGTTGGAAGGAGAAGGCACAGTGGAGGATGCGCAAGGGAAGAGGCCCGAAGAAGAAGCGAGAAGCGAGAAGGTGGAAGTCGTGACCAATGTAGAAGTCGTGACCAATGTCATCGAGAAAATCATCGAGGTTGAGAAGCCGGTGGTGGTGACGAATACTATTGAGCGCATAGTGGAGCGGCAGGTCGCGGACAAGGACATGCAGGATCGCGTCGATTTTGTCGAAGCGGTGAACACGGATCTTTCGGAGCGCAACGAGCGGCTTGAGGAAGCGTTGAAGATCGAGCGCGAGCGGCGTGAGCGGTTGGAGCGGATCATTCCCAAGAATAGACTTCCAAAGACCGGCAGACCGGCGAAAATCACGTCGGCGAACACTTTCTTCGACCGCAAAGAGGGCGTTGCGATGTTCGATCGCAATGTGCATGTGGACGACGAGTCCTATCAGATGTGGGCCGATAAAGCGTATGTTTTCATGGAAGGCACGAACGATGTGCGCAGGATCGTGGCGATCGGTAATGTGGCGCTGACGAACGAAGCGCGCCGGGCATACGGCACCAAGGCGAGTTATTATAAGGAAGGCGGCATGGTCGTTCTCTATGGTGATGCGGAGCGTCCTGCGGAGGTGCGCGATGAATCCAAGATCGAGGATCAGACGGTGAAGGGATCCAAGATAAAGTTCTGGATAGACTCCGAACAGGTGCAGGTGATCGACGCCGACATTTCCGCGCCCGTTCAGGGCGGCAGTGCCAAAGATTTCAAGCAAGTGCTTGGGCGCTAAAACAACAACCCCAGGAAAGGAAACCAAAGATGGAAAACGCAAAAGAACTCCCCGCTAACGTTCGCCGATACGCGAAGTATCTGCTTGTCATGGCCGGGCTAGGAGGCCTCCTTTACGGGATCGACGTCGGTGTGATCGCCGCGGCTCTTCCGTATATCGAAAAAACATCGTCCTACACGTCCCAGCAGCTTTCGTTCGTGGTGAGCGCGGTGCTGTTCGGGTCGGTTCTTTCCTCTCTCTTTGCCGGTGCGATGGCAGAGTGGCTCGGTCGCAAGAAGGTGATGCTGCTTTCCGCGCTTTGCTTTTCGCTCTCCATTCCCGTAATTTGTGCGTCGGCGCTGCTGGAGAATGGCTTCGTGCTGCTCACGGCCGGACGTATCCTGCAGGGCGCTTCGGCCGGCCTCGTGGGCGTCGTGGTGCCGATGTATCTTGCGGAGTGCCTTGACGCGAATTCGCGTGGCAAGGGCACGGGAATGTTCCAGTTGCTTTTGACGATCGGGCTCGTGTTCGCGGCGCTCGTCGGGCTTGCGGTGACATATCTTGTCGGCGCATCCGATGATATGACGGTGAGTGCGACTTCCAAAACGATTGCATGGCAGACGATTTTCTGGGCAAGTTGCGTGCCTGGGCTCGTGCTGTTCTTCGGGACTTTCAAGCTCAAGGAGTCGCCGCGTTGGCTCTACAAGCGCGGACGCAAGGAAGAGGCGCTTAATTCGCTCGCAGCCAACAACGGCGTGGAAAACGCGAAGATCATTCTCGAAGAGATGATCAAGGCTGATGCCGAAGAGGCGGCGCAGAAGGCGGCGAACAAGGCTGCCAAGGATTCGCTTTTGCAGAAGAAGTATGTAGTGCCGTTCGTGCTTGCGGTCGTGGTGCTCGCTTGCACGCAGGCGACCGGCGTAAACAGTGCGCTCAACTTCTCGGTGAAAATCTTCCAGGAGTCCGGTCTGCAGGGCGCATTCGCCAACTGGGCGGATCTCGGCTTCAAGATTGTCAATGTCGTGATGACGGTTATTGCGGTTGCGCTCGTTGACAAGAAGGGACGCACATTCCTGCTCAAACTCGGAACGAGCGGAATCATCGTTGGACTTTGCACGGTCGCTACGACATTCCTTGCGTTGCACCAGAAATGGATTGAGCCGGGAATGGGATCGGGCATAGCCGTCCTGTGCGGCTTCGTCGTGTTTATTGCGTTCTATGCGGTAGGTCCGGGCGTATGCGTCTGGCTTGCGCTTTCCGAACTTATGCCAAACCGCATCCGCGCAAACGGCATGTCTATTGCATTGCTCATAAACCAGGGAGTCTCTACGACGATTGCATCCACCTTCCTGCCTTGGGCAGACAAGTTCGGCTACGAGAGCGTCTTCTTCACGCTCGCCGGCTTTACGGTAATCTACTTCATTACCGCTGCGTTCTTCATGCCCGAGACGAAGGGCAAGACGCTCGAGGAAATCGAGGCGTTCTTCAAGTAAAGTGGTATTCAAACTTTTAGGAACAGGAACATCGGTCGGGGTGCCGCAGATAGGCTGCGCGTGCCCCGTCTGTTCTTCTGCCGATCCTCGCGACCGCCGCCGCCGTTGCTCGGCGTATGTGAAAGGCGAGGGCGCATCGTTCCTGATCGACACTTGCCCTGAATTGCGCGAGGCGTGCATCGAGTATGGAATTTCCAAGGTGGATGCGATTTGCCTTACGCATGCGCACATGGATCACGTGGCGGGATTTGACGATGTGCGGCGGTTCAATACGATAAACGGCGGCGCACCGATGCGCTGCTATGCGGACGGGAAGACGATCGAAAAAATGCATTCGATCTTTCCCTATATCCGCGAGACAAGAAACGAGCTGGGTCTTTTTCGTCCGATGATCCACTTTGTGGACAATGCCGAGCCGTTTGAAATCGGCGGCATCAAGATAGAACGGCTTGAAGTATCCCACTCCTTTCCTTGTTTTGGCTACAAACTGACGACACGCGGCGGCGGAACGCTTGGCTATGTGAGCGATGCTCACGAATTGCCGCCCGCGACGCTGGAGAGGTTGCGTGGCGTGGATGTCATGATTATGAACTGTCTGCGCGAGCGGTTCCATCCTACGCATCTCAACTTTGAAGCGGCGGCGGCGTATTTTCGCGAAATCGCGCCCGGGCAAGGCTACACTATCCACATGTGCCACGATTTCTCTCACGAGGAACTGCTTGCGAAATGGAAGGCTGCGGGATTGCCGGTCGAGCCGGCCTACGACGGTATGGAGGTTGAAGTATGAGGAGCTTTCGTTTTTGGGCGTGTGCGCTTGCGGCATGCGGTTCTTGCCTGACGGCGAATGCCGCCACGTCCGAGATAAGCGTAAACCTAAAACTCGACAACGACGAGTTTGTGTCCGGGGAGCGCGTGCGCGGTGTGATCGATGTTGTGAATGTTTCGCCGGGGCAGGTGCTGGTCGAGGATGACGACTTCGACCGTCTGTTCGTTGAAATCTTTCGCTCCTACGATCGTACGCAGCTGGAAACATACACGCGCTCTCCGTTTACCGCGAACTTCCGGCTTGAGCCCAATGAGGGTCAGAAACTCGAAACGTTCTTGAGCGACCATTATGGTTTGAGGCATGCCGGGCGTTATCTCGCGAGGCCGGTTCTCGTGCATGGCGGTGTCCGTTATGAAGGCCAGCCGCGCGCTTTTGACATTGTTCCCGGCATATTCATCCGCTCGGCGACGCAGATTTTCTCCAATTACGAAGGACTGCGCCGCGAGTTCAGGCTCGTCACCTGGTCGCGCGGCGGACGCGAGCATCTCTTTATTTCTCCGCAGGATGTAGGCACAAGCGACAAGAAATGGTGGACGGTCGATCTCGGACAGTTCATGAAGACCACCAAGCCTACGATTTCGATCATGCCGTCGGGCGAGGTCGTGGTGCTCCACCGGCTCGATCCCGACAACTTCGTGCGCAGCGAATTCTGGTCGGTAAAAGACGGCATCGAATTCAACCGGCGCGAACTGGTGCAAGATCCCGAGACCGCCGGCACGAACCGGGTGCGAGAACTTTACAATCAGTCCGGCGGCATTGCGCCCAAGGAAAATCCGTGGTGGAAATTCTGGTAAGATGAATATTCTGGGAATCGAGACGAGTTGCGACGAAACTGCCGCCGCCGTGGTGCGCGACGGATGCGAAGTCGTTTCCAATGTCGTCTATACGCAAATTCCCTTGCATCGTCAATATGGCGGCGTCGTGCCGGAACTGGCGTCGCGTTCGCACGTCGAGAAGATTGGCGAAGTTATCGGCAAGGCGATTGCCGACGCCAGAGCCGCAGGCGTGGAAGAGCTCGACGCAATCGCCGTGACTTACGGTCCCGGGCTTTCGCCGGCGCTTTTGGTCGGGCTCAATGCGGCGAAGGGGCTGGCGATGTCGACCGGCGCGGAACTTGTCGCAATCAATCATATCGAGGCCCATTTGCATACGCCGTTTCTCTATGATGCCGGATCCGAAGCCGTGCCGCCGCCCAGACTCGACCGTTCGTATCTTGGACTGGCCATCTCCGGCGGGCACACGAATTGGATAGATATTCCTCGCTACGGCGAATACCGGACGATCGGCCAGACGCTTGACGATGCGGCAGGCGAGGCGTTCGACAAGGCCTCAAAGTTGTTGGGCCTAGGCTATCCTGGCGGTCCGGTGCTCGACAAAATCGCACGCGAGTACGGCACGGAAAATCTCATTCCATTCCCGAAGGGACGTCCACGCGAGGGTGTCGCCGCGCTTGACGGACTGGAGGCCGACTTGTGTGTTTCGTTTTCCGGACTCAAGACGGCGCTTTTGCGGTATGTGCAAAGGCACGATAGCGGCAGCTTCGATGTAGCGCAGACGGTCGCGTCGTATCAAGAGGCGATTGTGCAGTCGGTCGCCGATCGCACCCGCACCGCGCTTCGCCGCCGCCGCGGAATCGAGGCGCTCATCGTTGGCGGGGGCGTGAGCCTCAATTCGCGCTTGCGCACGGTGCTTGCGGATTTGTGCGAGCGCGAGGGCGTCAAGTTGTTGATGGCCAAGCCCAAGTTCTGCGGCGACAATGGCGCGATGATTGCAGGTCTCGCGTATTATCGGCGCAATGTCGTCGGCGATGATGCCATGAGAGTGGATGCGACGCCGTCTCTGGAAATAGGCTGAGATAAGGGTATGGACTTTTTTTCGGCATTGACGGCGGTATACATTGGCGCGGCGGGAAGTTTGCTCCTGCCGCAAGGCGGCGGCGATATGGCTCGCCTCGGCGGCGGGCTTTTCCGCGCCGGAGTCTATGTGAACGACTTTTGGGCTTTCGAAGCCGAGGCCGGTTTGATGGAGCGCAGGGCGCAGCTCGGCGTCCAAGGCGTGTGGCATTGGTGGGGATACGAGCGGCTCGATCCGTTCTTCACCTTTGGCGCGAAGGGCTGGATTGACGATGGCGACGCCGGACCTTGCGGCGGCATCGGTGCCTTCTACCATATCGACGAACATTGGTCGCTCAGGGCGGATGCCGGCGCTACGCTCGGCATCGAGCGCGAGAGCGAGATGATCTACCAATTTGCTTTCGGGGTGCAGTATGAGTTTTGATTGCAGAGAAGAGTGGTATGATGCGTCGTCCAAGACCGCGATTACGATCGCGGACACGACCAAGGCGGCGCAGACGTTGATTTCCAACCATTTGTCGGGGCCGGTGAGCGCATACTATCTTACGCGCGCATTGACCGCGGCGGCGCTTTTGTCGACCGAACTTTCGGAGGCGGAGGAGACGTTGTCGATCCAGATGAAATGCACCGGGCCGTTGGGCGGGCTTAATGTCGAATGCACCGCCGCTGGCACTTTGCGCGGCTATGCCGAGAAGAAGATTCTCGAGGATTTCGACGCCGTGAACAACCATGACGTGCGCAAAGTCGTGGGCGAGCGGCGCATCCAGATAACGCGCAGTCTCCCCGGACGCATTCTCAGCCAGGGAATCGCCACTACGCTTGACGGCTACTTGAGCCAAAGTCTCCAGCGCGACGCGGAAATACGGCTCGAGGCGGAGGTGTCGGACGAGAGCGTGGTGCAGTGCGCTCGCGGTGTGATGATCGAGCGCCTGCCCGATGCGCCGGACAAGACGATCGTCTGGCCGCGCGGCATTTCGCTATGCGCCGGATCGCGCAAGATCCTTGAAAAACTCGGCTTTCCCCATGCGGAGCTAAAGAAGACGACGCCGCTGTCGTTCGCGTGCCGCTGCAGTGCGGAGCGCGCCGCGAGCATGCTTGCGGCATTGAGCGACGAAGAACGCGCCAATCTGCCGCCGGCAATCGATGTCACTTGCCATTTGTGCGGCAAAATCTGGACGGTGAGGACGAAATGAACAAGCGAGTCTGGCTCGAGATCGACATGGGCGCCATAAGGCGCAACTACCGGAGAATCTGCGATTATGTTTCGCCATGCGAAGTGATGTGCGTGCTCAAGGCGAATGCCTACGGTCTTGGCGTTGCGGCTTACGCGAAACATCTTGGCGCGAATTTCGGCGTGGCCGAGCCGTTTGAAGCAATCGAACTCAAGCGGGTCAGGCCGGATGCACGCGTGCAAATCCTCTCCTCCATCCTGCCGGATGAAATCGACGAGATGGTGGCGTTGGGCATTGTCCTTCCGGTGATCGACCTTGCCGGTGCGCGGATGATCTCCGGATCCGCCGTGCGGCAGGGCAAGTGCGCCAAGGTGCACGTGAAAATCGATTCCGGAATGGGCAGGCTTGGAATCCGTCTTGCCGACGCTATGGATGCGGTGCGCGAGGTCGCGAAACTTCCGGGGCTGGAGATGGAAGGAATCTTTTCGCACTGCCCCATGGCATACGATCCCGAAAATCCGTTTACCGCACGGCAGATCGCAGAATTCGCCAGCCTTGTCGGGCATCTTGCGTCGGAGGGGATTTGCTTCAAGTATGTGCATATTGCCGCGAGCGATGCGATCAACAATTTTCCCGAATCGCGCCGCGCGCCATTCAACCTCGTGAGAACCGGAATCAATATTCATGGCAGCTTCGATCCCAACGGGCGCAAGGCGCTGAATGTGGAGCGGGTGCTTTCGCTGAAAACGCGCGTGGCGCAGGTGAGGACGCTGCCCGCCGGGGCGACGCTTGGATACGGCCGCACCTGGTGTCTAGACCGTCCAGCGCGAATCGCCACCATTTCGGCGGGCTATGCCGACGGCCTTCCGCTGGCGCTCACCAATCGCGGCCACGTTCTGATCGGCGGCAAGGTGTGTCCGATCGTAGGGCGCATTTCCATGGATTACACGACGGTGGACGTTTCCGGCGTGGAAGGAGTAAAGGCGGGAGACGAGGTTGTATGCCTTGGCGCGAGCGGCGGACACTCGGTGTCGCCCGACGACTGGGCCGCAATCAAGGGAACCCACGCATACGATATAATCTGCTCGTTCGGCACTCGCGTCGAGCGTAGAGTGAAGGAATGATATGGCGCAAGATTGGAATTTGAGATCGCGCGGACATGTCTGCACCTTGTGCGGACGGCCGCTGCAGGACAACACGCCGGTCGTGAGCGCGCTCAAGGACACCGGCAACGGCTACGAGCGATTCGACTGCCATCCCGAATGCTGGAACGGCAGCGAGCGCGACTGGACGCCGTTTTCGCAATGGGACGGCGTCTATCATGCTCCGGTCAAAGTCGAGAAGAAAGAGCCGCTCAAAAAAGAAGATGCTGGCGAGCTTTTGCGCCACCTCGTCACGCTCGCCGATCCGGCGATGAAAAATGTCGTCTATGTGCTCGCGGTAATGCTTGAGCGAAGCAAGATACTTGTGGAGCGTGACACGAAAGCGCAAGACGACGGCACGATCCGCAGAGTCTACGAAGACCGCAAGAGCGGCGATACTTTCGTCATCCTCGATCCGTGCTTGCGGCTCGAAAACCTCGGCGAGGTTCAACAGCAGGTAGTGGCGCTCTTGAGCGGCACCAAGACGCTCGGCGAGGTCAGCGCGGAAGAGGAAGGCGTTGAAAGCGACTCCCAGGCAACATGACGCCCTGAAGAAAATCGCCGAGGGCGCGTTCTATCCCGTTCTCGAAAGGGAAGAGGACGGATATTACGCGCGATGGAAAAGTCTTGACGGCAATCCTTGGATCGACCGCTTTGTGCGCGAGGCGCTCGTGCTGCCGTCTACGCGCCATGCCGAACGCGAGGACCACCCTACGCTTCACGACGCTTTCATTTCCGCCTTGAAGTCTGAAACCGGGCGCGTCATCTGGAATGAAAAGGAGTGCGCGGATTTTGCCGGAGAGTTGTCCGCATGGCGCGAACCATTGACGGTCGGGCGTGTCGAGCTCACGGTCGATCCGGGAAAGCTCGAGATTTCGGCGGAGATTCCTGCCGACCGCGCCGGGCTGAAGTCGCTGGGCGTCGCCGCTGCCGTGTTCCCGCCTTTGTCCGCCATGCGCAAGCGCGGCGGACGCCTCGTCTGCCGCCCGACGATGGAGGAAATGCGCGTTTTCTACCGCACAGGGCGGCATCGTCTGGCCGATGTCGGTTTCGATTTGCTTGGCGACGATCTCGCCGCCGAAATCGAGGCCGAAGCGGAAGTGGACTGCAACGACGCGAAAGGCGAAGGCAAGGTTTCGCTTACGGTGCGCGTCGCGGGCGAAAAGGTGAGTGCGGCGGAAATCGAATGGATGCTCGCGCAAGACGACAATCTCATTTTCTTCCGCGATCGCTGGATCGAAGTGGACCGCAATATCCTGCGCCAGGCGCTACGTGCGCTGAATGAAGTTTCCGGCGTCAGGCTCGACAGGATGCGCGCCATTTCCTTCGCCGCCGGGCTTGGAAGCATCGGGCGGATGGAGATGAAGGCGGTCGCCGCCAAGGGCTGGCTGCGCGGGCTTGTCGAGAATCTCCGCCGTCACGGCGGCGTGAAGCTGCCGCTGTCGCTGAAAGGCTTCTGCGGAGAACTTCGAGAATACCAGAAGCGCGGCGCCAAGTGGCTGGACTTCATGACTTCGCACGGCTTTGGCGCACTCCTCGCCGACGAAATGGGGCTTGGCAAAACCATTCAGACGATCGCCTGGATCTGCGGCGGCAGGAGGAAGTTCGGCGCGCCGGTGCTTGTCGCCGCGCCGATCACGCTCCTCTGGAACTGGAAGAAGGAGCTTGAGAAGTTTGCACCCTCGCTCAAGGTATATGTGCATCACGGGTCCGGGCGCGGACGCGACGAGGGGTTTAGGCGCATGGTAAAGGGGGCGGATGTCGTGCTTGCCGGGTATTCGTTGCTGGTGAGGGATTACCGCGATTTTTCTTCGGTCGAATGGGGCGCGATGGTGCTTGACGAAGCGCAGACGATCAAGAATCCGGACACGAAGATCGCGCATGCGGTTTGTGCGCTCCGTCCGGCGCGGCGGGTCGCGCTCACCGGCACGCCGGTCGAGAATTCGGTTCAGGACATCTGGAGCATCGAGCATTTTCTCAATCCCGGCTTCCTTGGCGAGCGGCGCGATTTCGAAACACGCTTTGCCGCCCCGCTGAAGGAAAATCCGCTTGCGCCGTGCGGCGAGCGGCTGAAGCGTGCGCTAGACCCGTTTGTCCTCAGGCGTCTCAAGGCCGATCCTGATGTCGCCGCGGAAATCGGCGACAAGCGCGAGAAGAAAGAATATTGCGAACTCCTGCCGGAGGCGCGCGTGGAGTATGAAAGGGCGCTTGCCGACTTCAAGGCGTCGCCACGCAAGCGCGGCGATATCTTTGCGCTCATTACCGATCTGAAGCTCATTTGCGACGGCGAAGGCAAGCTTCAGCGGCTTGAGGAACTTTTGGATTCGATCTTCGCCGCAGGCGAAAGTGCGCTTGTTTTCACTCAGTATGTCAAGATTGCCGCCTTGATTGCGCGGCGGCTGGAAAAGCGCTACGGCCGCCGCTTCCCGTTTCTTCACGGCGCATTGCCGCTCAAGGCCCGCGAGCGGGAAATCGCCGCTTTCAATAAAAGCAAAAATCCTGAAGCCTTTCTCTTGAGCCTCAAAGCGGGCGGATTCGGCTTGAACCTCGTGAAGGCGACGCATGTAATCCATTTCGACCGCTGGTGGAATCCCGCCGTGGAGAATCAGGCGACCGACCGCGCCCACCGGATTGGACAAAGCCGCGATGTCCTGGTCCACTCGCTGATCACCGTTGGGACGATCGAGGAGCATGTCGATGACATTCTTTCGCGCAAGCGCGATCTCGCCGGAATCATGAGTTTCGCCGGAGAGGAGTTCTTCAAACTGGTGGGACTGTCATCATGAGTTCGAAGAAGAAAACGAAATTTCCTCCGCGCTTCCCGCGTTTCGCCGCCGGGCTGCGATTCCAGCTGCGGCCCTCCGACGAAGCGATGCGCAGCTGGTGGTGGCGCGAATGGCTCATGGCGATATCGGTCATGAGCGCGGGGCCGCGGCTCGAGAAGGGCAGGAAATACGCATTGTCAGGACAAGTCGTATCGCTGAAAATCGACGGCTCGCATGTCGATGCCGATGTCGTAGGCACGCGCAGCGGCGCCTACAGAGTGACGCTGGACTTCCGCGCGCCTCCCGCCGCCGCACGGCGCAGAATCGCCGCCGCGATCAGGTCGGAGCCGATGAATGTTGCGCGGCTCCTCGCCGGCGACATGCCCATTGAGGTCGCCAGCCTTTTCCGCGATGAAGGCTTTTCCCTGTTTCCGGGCGGCAAACTTTCAGCGGGCGGATACGACATGACATGTTCGTGCAATTGTCCCGACTGGGCCAACCCCTGCAAGCATGTGTTCGCCGTGCTTTTTATTCTCGGCGAGGAGATAGCCTTGAATCCGCTGCGGCTTTTGGAATTGCGCGGCGTCAAGACGGAGGATGTTTGTGGCAAGTAGGCGCATAGACATTTTGAAGCTCCTCGGCCCCATACCGCGCTGGCGCGGCGAGACGCGCAGTCTGGATGCGCTCGGGGAAATGTACAAGAAAGCGGCGGAGAAAGCCGCAAAGGCTCTCGCCGCCGCCGGGGACGAACCGCGCACTGTCAAGCGACCGGGGTCACGCCCTTCTTGAGGATTATATTCCCGTATTTGCGCGTTTCGCCGGAGATTACCACGGCGAACGCTTTTTTCGCGCGTTCATAGAACGCATAGCGCTCCATGAGTTCGATCTTGCCGCTGTAGCCGAGCGCGGCGCGATAAGCCGCCTCGACCGCCGGATCCAAAGCGTCGCCGGGCACGGCTTCCATCATCACGACCGGCGTCGCGTAGGCGTCGAGCTCGAAAAGGGGAATCATACCCTTGAGGAGTTCGTCGGCTTTGATGCCGTCTGCGCGGATGACGGTATCGTTGAACGCATGCGCGGGAAAGTGGGCGTCGGAGACGACGATTTCGTCTCCGTGCCCCATTTCCGCCATGATCTTCAAGAGTTCCGGAGAGATGACAGGCGATATACCCTTGAGCATTTTCAGTACGCTCCGTAGAGAGGTCCGAAGTTCTTGCAGGCGCGATAATCGGCGCCGACGGGATCGTCCGCGCCGAAGAGTCCCCAGCAGTGCGGCTGGAAGCGGTCGGCGTCGTCGATGTTGGACATCGAAACCGGAATGCGCAGCATGGAAGCGAGCGTCATCAAGTCCGCGCCGATATGGCCGTAGGCGATGGCGCCGTGGTTTGCCGCCCAGTTGTTCATTACCGAGTACACGTCCTTGAACGCGCCCTTGCCGGTCGTGCGCGGCACGAACCAGGTGCACGGCCATTCGGGATTCGTGCGCGCCATGAGCTTTTCGTGCACGTCCTTGGGGAGCGTGGTGGACCAGCCTTCGCAAATCTGCAATGCCGGGCCCAGCCCCTTGACGATCGAGATTCGCGTCATGGTCATGGGCATGCCGCCTTCGGTGAGGAACGAAGACGAGAAACCGCCGCCGCGGAAGTATTCCACTCCGGCAGGCACCCACTTCGTCGCCTTGAGGCACGCTTCGGCGTCCTTCTGCGTAATGTCCCAGAAGGGCTTCATCGCCGGCTTGCCTTTTTCGCGCTGTGCGCCGGACGCATCAAGCGTGCACGAGCCGGAGTTGAGCAGATGGATGAAGCCGCCCTTGTTCATGCCGGTCATCGTCTTGCCGGTCACGCGCTTGACGGCCTCCGGCGACCAGTAGGTGCGCACGTCCGCGAAGAGCGAAGGACGGTTCGTCAAGAGATACATGAGCATCATGCACACGCCGTTGAGCGAGTCGTTTTCGGTCGCCACCGTGTAGGGTGCGCGGATGCCGTTCCAGTCGAAGGAGGAATTGAGCATCGCCTCCATGAAGTCGCCGTTCGGCCAATGGTCGGTCCATTGGCGCTGACCCTGGAAGCCCGCCGCAAGCGCGTTGCGCCCGGCAGCCTCTTCGCCAAAGCCCATTTCCGCGAGCTTGGGATTGCCTACCATCATGTCGCGCATGATGATCGCCATCTTGACCACATACTCCCAGTCCTTGTCCTTCGCTTCACGCGACTTCTGGATCGCCTTGGGGTTGTAGTCTTTCCCTTCCTTGCACCACTTCTTCGTCCAGGCGATCGCCTTTTCGTATTCATCCTTGTCGTAGATGCCTTCGGCGATGCGGCGCTCGATTTCGCACATGTCCATGTTTTCCGGGCGCATGCCGAGATAACTCTGGAAGAACGAGACGTCCACGAAACTGCCGGCGATGCCCATTGCCGACGAACCGCAGCTGAGATAGCTCTTGCCTTTCATCATTGCGACGGCGAGGCCGGCCTTGACGAAGCGGAGCACCTTCTCCTTGACGTCGGCGGGAACGGTCTTGTCGTCCTTCTCCTGGACTTCGCGCCCGTAGATGCCGTAGGCGGGCATGCCGCGCTGGGCGTAGCCTGCAAGCATTGCGGCGAGATACACCGCGCCGGGGCGCTCGGTGCCGTTGAAGCCCCACACCGCCTTCGGGATCGTGGGATCGGCGTCCATCGTCTCGGTGCCGTAGCACCAGCAAGGCGTGACCGAAAGTGAAACGCCCACATTTTCCTTGCGGAACTTTTCCGCGCAGGCGGCGGCCTCGGCGACGCCGCCGATCGTAGTGTCGGCGATGACGCACTCTACGGGCGAGCCGTCGGGATAGCGGAGATTTTCGCTGATCAATTTTGCCGCCGTCTTGGCCATGTCCATTGTCTGGACTTCCAGGCTTTCGCGCACACCGCGCCTGCGGCCATCGATGATTGGACGGATTCCCACACGCGGGAATCCCGACTTCTTCCACACTGTTTCGCTCATTTCGCCTCCTGTGGCATTTGTTGTTTGTAAATTATGTCAATATTATACCAAAAATCACGGTGAAAGGCAAGTAGAGGGAGATTCTTCGTAGTCCAGCCTTCTCGACTTGGAAGTCCAGCTCTCTCCACTTGGTAGTGCAGACTTCTAGACTTCGTAGGGCGGCATCTTTTCCTTCGTAGTCCAACTCGCTAGACTTGGTAGTCCAGCCTCCGTTCCCTGTCTCGACCTCCGTAGCCTTGGCGTAGGAGGTTCCCCGTCTCGACCTCCGTCTCGTCCTCCGTCTCGTCCTCCGTAGCCTCGGCGAAGAAGGAAGCCTCGGCGAAGAAGGAAGCCCTGGCGTAGGAGATTACCTTTTTTTTTTTTAACGCAGAGACGCAGAGAGCGCAAAATTGGATATTGGATATTGGCTGTTGGATATTGGTTGTTGATTGTTGCCAGTGTTGCCATTGTTGCCAGTACCAATGTTGCCAATTTCCAATCTATCCGCCGTAGCCTTGGCGCAGGTGGATTGGTATTGGGTATTGGAATTGGCAACATTTCCACATTTGCACATTCAACCGGCCCTCAGCCCTCAGCCCTCAATTTGCTTCTGTGTGTTAAAAAAAAAAAAAA
>OCTX012107626.1_pt1 | contig 25836 bp, 23 predicted proteins | sample 1539691 | NCBI WGS metagenome assembly OCTX01 (sample SAMN02144231, study PRJEB22623) | gut metagenome | biome: sheep rumen | host: Ovis aries | place: New Zealand
TCTTCTTTGACGATGTTAAAGACTCTCTGCTTTCATTGTTCCCTTCAAAGAAAACAGATAATAAAAAAGTAAGTTCGGATGACATATCCATTCAGGAGAATAACATCAAATCTGAAGAACCAATCGATGATACCGATTCTGATTCAGATCATACCATATTGCCTTCAGATACTGATTCTGCTTCTCAGAAAATTGAAGATCCAGCTGTACAATGTGTTTCAGACGAGATCATAGTTCCGGATGAAAGTGAATCATTGGCTGAAAACAACACACCTGAAGAAGAATCCTGCATAGAAGAAATAGCTGATTCAGATGAGCGTTCTGAGCCTGATAAATATGTACCTTATTCCGATGAGAGCATCGAATCTTCAGACGATTTGGTCAATGACGATCTCTCCACCATCGATGAAACATCCTCTTCCGAATCATTTGATAATGATATTTCGACTGACGAACTACCGACTGAATCAGAAATTGTAGAACATGACTTTAGTGAAGCAGGTCATGATGATCCTGATGTTTCCTGTTCACTTTCTTTGGAAGAATGTCCTGCAGAGTCCATATCGGATAGTAATGCTGATCAAGAAAATAAAAATAATTATGAAGATGAGTCCGATGATGGAACAGAATTAACTGTTTCAACTGAAGTACGGGAAATGGATTCCGCTGCAGAATTAACACAAGATGATTCGGATTCTGTCATGGATGACAATAGCATGAATGGCACTTTGTCATTAACTTCTTCAGAAGACGAAGCGTATATGCCTCAAGTTTTTTCTCCAGAGTCCCCTCCCATTTTCTCAGAAGAATTATCGAACAATGAATTGACATCGGAAACGTTCACTACAGACAGTGATTCCGATTTTCAGTCTATTTCGGATTATTCAAAGAATGCGGAAGATTCAATGCCAAGGATCCCTGAGCCGATAGACTATGATCACGGACAGTCAGCAACATTACCAGATGAAGGCAGTCCTTCAGAAACTATGGATGATTCTCCTTCAAGCGCTGAAGCCAATCATGAGCCAAACACTCTTTTCGTTAAGGGGAATGAAACCAAAGATAAATTGCTCAAAGCCAAAGGTTTGAATAAGGGTTTTGTTATCGCCATAGCATTCCTATTAATCGGTGCACTATGTTATGGTATTTTTGGATACTATATCCCCAAATTACGTGCTGAAGCACAGGAGATCGCCGATAAAGAAGCTGCTGCCCAGGACCTTCTCTGTGGAAGTTGGATGAGTGATGTTTTCATTTATGCCGATGAAACTCATCCCTCTCGTGAAGTACTATCTCTCGGAAAAGATTACTCGTACAAATGCGAGATCTGGACTTCTTCCAGTGACAGAGAAGCTTTTGACCCTGAAATCTGGTCGGTTACAGATACCAATACAGGAACTTATGTCCTGGAGCTTGATTCTGCTTCTATTCGCGTCTCTTATACAGGGCAAGACGGAAAAGAACATATTTATCGCCGGTTTGTCCGTGAAGTCAGTTCCAATAAACTCGTTCTTCGAGAGTACTATAATGAAAATCTTACTGAGTATTTCGACGTTGTATTCGAGAGGTACACACCATGACAAAATACGGTAATTCAGAACAACTAAATGAGATGATTCATGAAGCCAAACGGGTTGTATTCTTTGGCGGAGCAGGAGTCAGTGTACCCTCGGGTATACCTGATTTCAGGAGCGACAACGGGATCTATAAACAGAAATACGCTTATCCCGCAGAAGTCATGTTGTCCCATGATTTTTTCTTCCATCGTACAGAAGATTTTTATGATTTCTATCGGAATGTAATGCTTTATCCGGATGCGAAACCCAACGCTGCTCATAATAAACTTGCTGAACTTGAAAGAGACGGAAAACTAACAGCAGTCATAACCCAGAATATTGATGGTCTTCATCAAGCAGCAGGGAGCAAAGTAGTTCATGAATTACACGGTAGTGTTCTCAGGAATTACTGCATACATTGCGACAAGTTCTTTCCCCTAGATACGATTCTTAACAGCACCGGAGTTCCCCATTGCGATTCATGCGGCGGTATCATTAAACCAGACGTCGTTCTATACGGTGAAGGTCTTGATCAGAAGGTAATTTCTGAATCTGTACATTCAATTGAGCGTTGTGACCTCCTCATCGTCGGAGGCACTTCCCTTTCTGTATGGCCGGCTGCAGGTTTAATCCAGTACATGAAGCCGACTGCCAAATTGGCTATCGTGAATCTTTCCTCTACAGACGCTGATCGCACAGCAGATCTTGTTGTAAATGACAGTATTGACGAGGTATTTTCCAGAATTTCTTTAGACTAGTTCCGCATGAAAAACAGAGCCGGGAATTCCCGGCTCTGTTTTATTGAAATATTTAAAGATATTTATCATATTTTTTGCGAAGTAAAGCTTTAGTTTGCTCATCACAAAACGCAGCATCCACTGCATAAAGATTCATCTGAATCAATTCTCTGTCAGTAAATCCAAGACTGTTTTTCAGATGATCATACTCATCTTCTACAGTAACACGTGCTATCACCGGATTATCTGTACTGACTGTGACATGGAGTCCCATATCAAACAGTTTCTTGATTGGATGTTCTTCATATGATGGCTGAGTAAGACATTGGATGTTACTGGTAGGACAAATCTCCAGTGTGACTCCCAGTTCAATTGCCTCTTTAATCAAATCAGGGTCGTCAATGATATGATGACCATGACCAATCCTTCGCGACCCGAACAATTCAATTGCAGTCCGTATCTCTACTGGCTCCTGGCTGTCTCCCGCATGACATGTCAGTGGGCAATGGCCAGCATTAGCAATCTCAAACAGATCAGCAAAATCCGTCAGATGACACATTCCTTCTGCACCCGCAAGATCCATTGCAGAAACGAGACCTCGATTATAATACTCAACGGCCAGTCTTGCAGTCTCCAGATTGGCATCATGATTCATATCTGCAGTTCCGAAGCTCATGCAGCAAACAATGAGTCCAATTACAATTTCATGATGATCCAGAAGAGCTCTGTCGATTCCCGCACGAACTGCTTCAATAGCTTCAGCCTGTGTCATTCCTTTTCGGGTATGAAGCTGAGGAGCAAACCGTATATCGGCATAGATATGCCCCTCATCGGCAAGTCTGCAAGTCAGCTCATAAGCAGCACGCTCCAATGCGGGAGCATCCTGAAGAATAGACGTAGGAAGTTCGAAGCGCTCCAGATAGGTATTAACACTAATACAATCAGGACCATAAACAACATACGGAGTCAGTTCATCGACAGAAGATGCATTACCGGGTAAAGGAATATTACGTTCTTTTGCCATTTCAAATAAAGTCTCGGGCAAAATTGCGCCATCAAGATGGCAATGTAATTGAGTCTTGGGAAAAGGGTAACGTTGCATAAGATCAAACCTCCTGTAATTAGAGAAAGCGCTGCTGTATGCGGCGCTTTCATACCATATTTATTCTGTCGCAGAATCCACTTCGGATTCAGAAGAACTCCCCACTACATCAGCAGCAGGAGTCACTGTCGGTAGATCGAAATCGGAATACGCTATATTTTCATAACCGGCAGAAAGCTTAATAACGGCATTCTCCATCTTTTCTTCATATATCGCATCTACCGCAAGTCCAATCAGACGTCTTCTGGTCTCAGAAAAATCAGGTTCAACACGCTTGATGATATGGAATCCGTAATCTGAAGTAACGATGCCGCTGACATCACCAACCTGGAGCTGAGAGGTAGCATCATAGAACTCCGGGACCATCTCGCCATCCATAAAAGTATAACCATTCGGGTAATCAGCCATTCCCGGATCTTCTGAATTCTCATTCATGATCTGGTCGAAATCACCACCGTCTCTGATCATTTCAAGCAGTTCATTCGCTCTTGCTAAAGCGGCATCATTCGCTGCCGGATCATCCTGTCCCAAAATCAGGATATGCTTTGCACCAAGTATGCCGTTTTCTTCTCCCATGCGTACAACATCAGCATCATCAGGAGCATATCTGCTGGAATCACCATAAACGCCGTCAGAAAACTTCGCAATCACTTTATCCGCGATGAGCATCTTACGGTAAAGCTCGGGAGTAAGGTGATTAGTTTTCAAAGCTTCAAAAAAAGCTTCTTCCGATTCAAATGTTGCCTTTACGCCTTCGATCTGCTCATCGATCTCTTTGACTTCATCTTCTGTCAGATCATAGCCTTCTTCAACTGCCCAGTTATATGCGACATAATGCTGTTTCAGCGCATCATTAACGGTATCCAAGACATACCCAAAATTAGTCTGATCCTGGAAATACTCATAACCATAGTAGGTAGCATAACTATCAACAAGATAACCCACATAATAAGAGTATTCGTCCGCTTCTATCTTAGTTCCATCAACAGTCATAACCGTTTTATTGGTCAGAATGGGACTCTTGGGATTAAGAAGAGGAACGAGCGCAACCGCAAGCAGAATGATTGCAAGTGCAGCGGCACCGATCTTTATCCACATTTTAGTAGCGGGGCTGACATATTTTGTTTTCTTTGATTGGACTGCTTTAGCTGCTTTTTCCGATTCGTTTTTAACAGATTCGGATACTTCAGCAACCTCTTCAACATATTTTTCGACATCATTCTCAAAGGTATCAAAAGATTGGTCTGCAGATGCCTCCGCATTCTCGACTTCACCGTCAAAGCGTTCCTTCAATTCATCAACCGAATCATTCGGAAGAGCCTTTGATTCATCATCAGTGAAACCTAAAATTTCATTATTTTCAGTCATGTTTTATCCTCTCAACGCAAATTGTTTCTATTCTTTTTTAGCATCAATGTTTCCGGCATAATACTCATCCCAGGGAATATTGTTGATCACAGTGGCAGGATAGTAATGCTGAAGAACCTGATCATAAGTCCAGCCCTCCTGTGAGACGTAGTATTTTGCTCCTACAATACTCATACCCAGACCGTAGCCAGTCCCATATATTGTAAAACGGAAGTTCCGATTATTCAATGATACCGTTACATTCGCAGATGGCAGAGCAAGAACATCTACAAAGAATTTATAGCCGTCCTCCTCGACCTGACCATCAATTGAAACACGAGTAACAGTTCCAATAGAAGTTGTGTTAAGGATCTGAATCCAGTTAGAAGGATCATCTGAAAGAGAAATGCCGTATAATGCCTCTACTCTGGAGCGGAAAAGGTCTGTACTAAAGTCGGTTTCTTTATAGTAGCCGCTGTTCCAATCTTTACGGTCATATTCACTTTCAACTGTAACGAGATATGGGAAAGATCCATCAATCATTTCAGAGGCATCATTCGTTTTACCGTTAGAACAATAGAACACCGGGGTCCAGCAAGGTGAATCTTCAAACACGAGTGTTTCATCCAAAATTTCTCGAACTACATCTCTGACCCTATCAGAGGCAGCGCGACCAGTCACTTCAGGAGAATGATTCCCGTTATTAAACTCATATTTCAGTCCGGAGGAAACAGCGACAGCTATTGCTTTAATTGTTTCGGCATTGGTTATATCAGGCGCCTCATTCGTAACAATTCTGCTGACTATTTCCAACGGTGTATCGACCAGCTCTTCGCCGTTCATTGTTACTCTGATCTTCGGTTCTATATGATGATCAGCCTCACTTAACGCCTGACCCACTTTTCCTCCCTGGCGGTACCAGTCGAGCCAACGGTCAGACTCGGCAGGGATATTCACTCCGCATTCGATTCCGTTCTTTTTATACCATGCATTTGGATAAAGAACAGAACCGTTTATGGAAAGTGTAGTCGGACGGAGCGCATCGCGTTCATATACTTTCTTTGCTACGACAACAAGCCGGCAACCAGTCCACATTTCGTCCATAGGACATACAAGGGTTAGGAACTGATCATTCAGGTTCAGCGGCAAATCAGTAGAATAGATCGACCTCATCTTTGTACTGATAACGAATTGCTGAAAAGCAACCTCGTCACGGAAAAATGGCGTCAATAAATATCCGTCAATTCCCTCAGCAGAATCAAGATATAAAACACTGAAGACCTCAAAAGTACCGGTATTTTGTTCGGTCGTAAGATAAAAATACCTATGTTTTGACGCATAATCCTGCTGAAGATAAGAAGGCAGAGATGAAAAAAGAATCCCGTTCCCCTCTTTTGAAGCCTGAATCACGATATTGTCAGCAATTCCGTTCAATGGGGTTCCAAAAGGTGCTCGCGCACAGCCATATACGTTATTACGCTTCATATAATCATGATCATCGTAATAATAACGTTCATGCTCGGTGACAAACACCGTAGAGATATCCTGATCGACATCGGAAACCCAACCGATAGTATCTTCATTTCCCTCTCTTAGCGCCAACAAAGCACCTTCAGGATCCTCTTCTGCACGGGATACATATTCTTCCTTTAATGACGTATAAACTCCTCTGTCAGCTGCAGCATTAGCAGTATTAGCACCGTATATACTGCTGCCAATCAGGGCAGACAGCGAAAGAACAATGGCAGCTGTCTTTTTTGCAAAGATACCTGCTTTAGTTTTTGGACTGGATTTCCGTTTCAAATCAGCGATCTGAAAACGATTGAATTCCTCGCCGTCCTTTACGGGAAGATCGTTAATAAATCTGCGAAGCATATCAAATGCATTAACGCAAGACAGTACACGAATATTATCGCGAGAACGTTTATCCCCGAATCGGAACTCACGCACAACCGCTCTCTTCTTATCACAGACCGCGATATAAACCAGGCCAACTTCCTTATCGAGGTAATTTCCTACGCCAGGTCCGGCTATGCCAGTAATACCAACACCATAATCCGCTTTTCCTTTCGCCCGGACGCCCCTTGCCATCTCAACAGCTACGACAGAACTGACAGCTGAATAAGAATCCAATAAGGACTGCTCAACATCAAGATATGTATGTTTTGTCCAGTCTGCATAGGAAGCTACACCGAATTCAAAACACGCAGAGGAACCCGGAACAGCAGTAATCTGCTGAGCCATCATACCACCGGTACAGCTTTCAGCAACGGAAACCGTCTTGCCCTTATCGATTAATTCGGCAACAACGGATTCGGAAAGAGATATTTTATCTTTCGCGTAAATATGATCGCCGAGAAGTGCTGTAAAGGAATTTACCTTTTCATCCAAAAAAGCCTTGGCTTCTTCTTCTGAACTGCCGATTGCAGTAATATGGATCTCTATTTGACCATCTGCCGCATATAAAGCGCTGTGGGGATTATCTCCATAAAGCAATTCCTTTGTCATTGACTCGAGAGAGGATTCGGATATTCCTGTCACCATAAGGCTGCATGACAGGATATGATTGTCATTCATTTCTTTCAATATGGGAGAAGCGACGTCAAGAAATAAAGGACGTAATTCAGATGGTGGTCCCGGTAAAAGGACAACAGCCTGCTTTCCTTTTTGAAGAATCAATCCCGGCGCTGTTCCATTTGAATTGTGAAGGACCTTACAACCTTCGGGAACCATTGCCTGTTTCCTGTTATTATCTGACATCACAAGTCCGCGACTTGAGAAAAATGCTTCAATCTCTTCGAGGACAGTTTCGTCAAGAACTAATTGCCGACCGAATGCATCAGCAACCGTTTCCTTTGTAAGATCATCTTCTGTCGGTCCGAGTCCACCGCAAAATACAATGACATTGCTTCTGGAAGCAGCCAATCTTAAGGCAACAGTAATTGCGTCTTTTTCATCGCTAACAACTTGCTGATATTTAACCAGAAATCCGATTTTCTCCAGTTCCTTAGATAAAAAAGCAGCATTAGTATTTATGACACGTCCAGAAAGGACTTCATCTCCAACCGCAATGATTTCTGCTATCAATTTATCTGTGCTCATCAATCGACCTCATCATCGTATCGGAACATTTTAAATGAAGCGTTATGAAATGCTTCCAGTTCCAATTCATTTAACCCTGATATCTTGGATTCAGCTTCTTCCACATATTCTATTTCCGGTCTGGTCCGGGGATGTTTGGGAGTAAAAATCGTACAGCAGTCTTCAAAAGGTTCGATTGAGATATCAAAAGTATCGATCCTTCTGGCAAGTTCTGTAATATCGATCTTATCGCTTCCAATCAATGGACGAAAAACAGGAAGATCCGCCACATGATCCGTGCACTGGATCGCTTTCAAAGTCTGGCTGGCAACCTGTCCGAGACTTTCTCCGGTCACCACAGCCCCACACTCTTCTTTCTTTGCGATCATAAGAGCAATACGCAGCATTGATCGACGCATAAGCACTGTGAACAAATCGGAAGGCGCATTGTCTCTGATTTTGATCTGGCACTCGGTAAATGGGACTTCATACAACGGGAATCTGTTACTCCATCTAGCTACCTTTCCCGCCAGCCGTTCAACTTTATATCTGGCTCCTTCTCCGGTATAGGGAGGAGACATAAAATGAACTCCAACTATCTCACATCCTCTTCGCGCCATCATCCATGCAGCGACAGGACTGTCGATTCCACCGGAAAGCATACATGCCACCCTGCCACCAGTACCAATCGGGATACCACCTGCTCCCCTAACCTGAGTGGAATGAACAGCCGCCACATTATCTCTCACTTCACAAACAACTTCTACCTCGGGATGTTCCACATCTACCTTAAGATGAGGATAATGATCCAGAATGAATGCTCCAACCTCGGCAGACAGTTCCATGGAAGTCATTGGGAACTGTTTATCAGATCTTTTTGACCTGACTTTAAAAGTTGAAGCCGTCTCAAGAACGGGTCCAAGGTAATCAACAGCTGTATTGGAAATTGCAGATAGTGATTTTTCGCAAAGAACTGCTTTTCCTACAGCTGACAAGCCAAATACCCTGAGGACTTCATCAAAAGCAGAATCCACATCACAAGAATCATCCTGAGGTTCAATATAAACCGTTGACTGAGCGGCATAGATTCTGAAATGTCCGAAACGAGCAACTCTTTTTCTAAGTGTTTTAAGCATAACTGCTTCAAAAGAGTTCTTATTCAACCCTTTCAAAGCAAGTTCGCCATATTTTCCGAGGATAATCTCCAAGATCAACCTCTCCTTTCAAGTGTATTAACTGCTTCTCGAACTGCATGCGCAGTAAAATCGATATCATCGGATGAAATATCATTATCGAAACTGAAACGGATAGCCCCATCGATTCGATCATAATCAAGTCCCATAGCCGTAAGAGTATGACTGCGTTCTCCGTGACTGCATGCAGAACCGGATGAAACAAGAATCCCCTTCTCTTCCAGGAAATGAAGAACAGTCTCGCTGCGCAGGCCGCACAATGAAACATTCAGAATAAACGGGGTGCTTGATTCAGGTGAATTGCATACGATTCCATTAATATCGCGAATACCCTCCCAAAGCCTTTCCTTGAGATTCTGAACCGTCTTTGCACTATACGGATGCACCCGCATCAGTTCAACCGCTTTTGCAAATCCAGCAATATATGGTACATTTTCTGTTCCGGATCGGAGTCCTTTCTCCTGACCGCCGCCATACTGAACAGTATCGATATAAAATCCCTTTCGGATATAGAGCGCGCCTATACCTTTAGGCCCATGTATCTTATGTCCGGAAACAGACAAGGTATCAATCGATCCATTCAGTAGCGTCGAATGCTTCATAAAACTCTGGACAGCATCACAATGAAACGCAGTCCGCCGATTGATTTCTTTGACGCGTTTTGCAAGTGAAGAAACATCAATCACAGTACCAACTTCATTGTTTACCCGCATACAGCAGACAAGAACTGTTTTCGCATCTACGGAATGAATGATCTTGTCTGTGTCGAGAGTACCGTCTTTCTCGGGATTAACAATAATAATCTCAAATCCCTCTTGGGCAAGACTCGAAACAGTGTTCTGAACGGAAGGGTGCTCAAACCCTGAAACTATGACTTTATTTCCCCATTTTTTTCTTGCTCTTGCAGATCCAAAAATCGCAAGATTATTGCTTTCGGTACCGCATGAGGTGAAATAGACTTCAGCCGGATCACAGCCAAGGCCTTTGGAGACAACCATTCTGGACCGATCTATTACTTTACGCGATTCCAGTCCAAGCCCATATAGAGAACTCGGGTTCCCAAAATGAGATTCAAGCTGAAATGCAATTTCAGCAGTCACCTCAGGACGAACTGAAGTTGTAGCTGCATTATCCAGATAGATCATCCACATAAATCCCCATTTTACATATTGACAGTAGTACTATTATAGACGCGGAATTAATGAAAATCAAACAAGCAGATTTGTGGAAAAACAAAACTCCCTGACAAACATTCGTCAGGGAGTTCTTTTATCAAGCACAAGAATTTCACAGATTTGAACGGTAATTCTTTACGACAGACATGAATTCTTTGACTCTGGAAACGTCTGTGAGATTTTCGAACTTACCATCTTTTTTGAACGTAGTAGCAACAACAGCACCATCAGCAATATCAAGCAGCATTTCAATAGTTTCAGCGCGGCAACCTGTATTAGCAAAAACAGGTGTATCCCCCACAGCGTTTTTTGCCCTTCTAAGAGTCTCAGGATTTGTAGCAGTACCGGCGGTAGCACCAGAGACGCAAAGTGCATCAGGTCTGCAATTAAATACTGTCGTCTTAGCAATAGACTCGATCTCTCGATTGGACAGATAAGCAGCAGCTTCAGGAACAATATTAAATAATAGTTTCACATGCTCCGCACCAATCTCATATTGATGTCGAACAACTTTCCCGCAATCCGTATTCCAAAGGCCGAAATCGCTTGCATAAACCCCAGTGAATATTTCACGAACAAATTTAGCGTCTGTTGCAACAGCTAGATCGAGAGAAGCAATGGGATCCCAAAGACAGTTTACGCCATAAGGAACACTGATCTCATCCTGCAATTCCCCAATTATTCTTGCCATCGAAGCAACAGTTTCTGTACGCACAGTCGTCAGGTAAGGAAGGCTGAATTCATTGGAGAACATTATTGCATCAACACCACCATCCTGAAGCGCATACAATTCATGGCGAGCAGTGTCAAGCACATGTTTCATGCCCTTCCCTTTATCATAATAAGGATCGCCGGGCATCGGCTGAAGATGGCACATCGCGATAATCGGTTTTTCTGTACCGATTATATCTTTCATCCAACTCATTTCATAACTCCTTTCATTTTACCCTCTTTGCAAGAACTCTTCCTTCATCCGGAGTAACATAAGCGGTTTTCTGATCCGTATATGAAACCATACCCGTCTTCCCGCCCGGGATTTTTCTGACGCGTCTCGCTTCCGTATAATCAACAGGTACGAGTTGGCCAAAAGGCTGGCTTGAATGATATGCCGCTATCTCACAGGCTTCTGTCATGCTCACATCATCAGGATCATTTCCCATTGTCCGAAGAATCACATGGGAACCAGCTGCCCCTTTAATATGAAACCATAAATCCCTGCCTGAAGCAACAGAAAGAGACAGCCGCTCGTTAGCCGCATTATTCTTACCGACAAGAACCTCATAGCCCCCAGTAGTAATGTATCTGAAAAACGGTTCCGTTCGCCTTTTGCCTTTCTGTTTATATTTGAAACCACGAAGAAACCCTGACTCTTTTAAATCTTTACGGATCTCAATGAAATCCTCTTCCGTCTTAGCCTGAGTAATATCATAAGCAACCTGGCGAAGATACTCCTGTTCCTGTTCACCCTCAGCAAGCAATCTTTTTAAGACTTCTGCTGCAGTTCGTAGTTTCCTGTATTCTTTATAGTACTTCTGAGCATTTCCATTTGGGCTTCGCGTTACATCGAGAGGAATGGTAACTCTCTCGCCAGTATAATAGTTTAGGACGGAAACAGCGTTATCCCCCTTATGAAATGCATTCAGATTCGCTGTCAGCAATTCTCCAAACAATCTCTTCTGATCAGCCTTATCGGTATTTCCCAATTCCTCGCGTCTGGAATCCTGTTTACGTATACTCCGATCGAGTAATTGACGAACCTGTCTGCTAAGATCCTGAGAACGATTCTTAAGTCGCAATTCCCTGTCTTTAGCGGAATAATATCGATCGAACAATTCACTGGCTGTACCGTAAACTTCTTTTCTCAGGCCATTATACTGAAACAAATCAAGATAACTGAACTCGACCATCCGTTCACCATCAAAAACAAGGGTCCAACGTCTTTTCTCAGGTGATTCAATTGGTTCCCTCAATCTAATAAGATTGGATTTCAGCAGTGTTTTCTGGCTTACACTCGCATCGGAGGCAGCAACGTCCTCCAAACCAAGGCCAGCCTCCCTGCACAGCAGCGGAGAAAGACCGGAGACCTTCTGAAGCACAGCGTCCGGAATGAATTTTGGGGAAGAAATAATTTCGTCTGCCAGATCATCAATATTGTCCAGCAGAAAATTCTTTTTATCCGGTACGGGAGGAGCAACAAATTCAAGGCCGGGAAGCAATTGACGTTTCTCAGACTGAGTATCGTCAATCCGCTTCAACGCATCTACGATAATCCCATCGCCGTCAACAAGAACAAGGTTGCTATAGCGTCCCATCATTTCGACTGATAGCAGCAATGAGACGCGTTCTCCCATCTCATTAATAGAATCAAAGTGAATAAGAAGAACCCTGTCACCCGGTATCGTATCGACCCCGATTATTCTTGAATTCAGTAAGTATTTCCGAAGCAACATACAAAACCCCGGAGGCGTTACAGGATAATCAAATTCTTCAGAAGTGAAATGAACACGCGCACTGCCAGAACGTGCGGAAAGGAGCAACTGTTTCCTGCCGGAAAAACATCGAACGAAAAAAACCGCCTCATCTCTCGATGGCATGGATATCTTCTCTACTCTGCTACCATTCAGAGATTCTTCCAATTCACTGGCAAGAATATGAATCGTTGATGCGTCAAGAGCCACTTTTTCTATCCTCACTTAATACTGAACGGGTCACGGTTGCGAATTGATAAAATACAATCGGCTCTGGATCCAAGTCTTTTCTGAACAAGTTCACAAAAAACAGGCATTCCCGGATTTTCAGACCCGAAATGACCAGCTGCAACAATATTGATCCCTGCAATTACCGAATCAATTCCTTCGTCATGACTAGCCTCACCAGTCAGTAAAGTATCACATCCTAACGATTTTGCTTCAGCAAAATAACTTCCGCCGGCACCGCCAAGAACCATAACATTCTTAACAGGCTTACCAGCATCCGCAACCGATACAGAAGAAAGAGCCAGTTTTTCTTTAACGAAAGAAGAAAAAACGTCCAGTGAAACCGGACTGCCCGGTACTGTTCCGACTCTGAACATACGGCTTGACTTTCTGACGTCTTTCAGTCCGAGCAATCCACACAAAACATCATTGATACCGTTATCGGCTGAATCAAAATTAGTATGAGCCGAGATAACTGATATTCCTTTTCTGACAGCAGTCTCTACAGCACTGCCGAAAACAATCCGTTTCAATGGATGAAAAATCACAGGATGATGAGTGACGATAATATTACAGCCCAGTTCTTCTGCCTCCACAATGGCATCAACAGAAGCGTCAAGCGTAAATAAAATACGATCAGCCGTATGGCCGCAGTCAATCAAGAGACCAACGTTATCCCATTCTTCCGCCAACTCCGGAGGCGCGATTTCAAATATGATCTTTTCAAGTTCAGACGGGCTAATCATGAGATTTCCTCCAAAAATGCAATAGCCTCTTTTTTGTTCTCGTTATCTCGATCTGGAACAGAATCGATAATTCGCTTCATCCGATCTATCACGAGATCCTTGTATCCTGAACCCGCCGGCTCCCGACAATCAATTAACCCAAGCCACTTTTCCCTAAGACTGATCGAGCGCTTATTGCCCGAATAAGAAGATAAAATCACAGAATAATAATGTCCGTGCTCGTAAACTACTGTTTCAGAAAGAGTATCAAATCCTTCTTGAGCGAGAAATACTCTCAACCGTTCTTTTTTAGAGGCCGGAATCAGAATAAGCCTTTTTCTCGGGTCGTACAGCCAGGCAGTACGATGGATCACTGCGGCGATAACATCAGCCCCAAGGCCAGCAATAACAACGTCATCAACACAGTTACCAGGGATTCCGTCTAAACCATCGGTCAATACACATTCACTTCTATCAGTCAAACCGAGTCTGCCCAAAAGGTCCTTCGCTTTTTGAAGAGGAAGCGGGCGGATATCCGTTGCATATACAAATGGCGTCTTCTTACCGCTCAGCAGTAAGAAGGCGCTCAATTTGCCGTGATCACACCCAACGTCAGCAACACAGGCACCCTCGCGTACCACCTCTGCAGCAACAGCCAGGCGTTTTGATAAGCTTACATCACTCATTTTGAAGTTTCAGCAAAATAAGCATTCAGCTGTTCTACCATCTCGACAGGATCAATACGATGTACCTGACAAGCTTCTTCGATAGATTCATTCTGCGAAGCAGGACATCCAACACAGAACATCCCCATTGCAAAGAAAACCTCTGCAGCCATTGGATCATGAGCAATAATATCGCCAATAACTGTATTCATGTCGACCTGATACATATTTACACCTCACAATATAACTAATGTATTCTATCACAATATTACGTAAAAAATGAAGTGCTGCCGTAGCAGCACTTCGATCGTGCACTAAGAAAAACTTAGCGAGCGTTGCGTCTGGCGAAGCACTCACTGCAATAAACCGGTTTCTCACCATTGGGCTTGAACGGAACTTTGCAGGGTTTGCCGCACTCGTCGCAAACTGCATCGAACATCTCTTTTGTTGCACGTGTTGCCTGCTTACGAGCAGAACGGCACTTCGGGCATCTCTTGGGCTCGTTCTCAAAGCCATGGGAAGCATAGAATTCCTGCTCACCAGCTGTGAAAACGAACTCTTCGTGGCACTCTTGGCACACAAGGGTCTTGTCTTCGAACATTTTCTAACTCCTCTTATCGGGTGATTCTCTAGCCCCTGGGCGAAATCGCCACCTTTGTAAATCACAACGCTCTAAATAAGCTACCAGGGCATATTATAAAACGGAAAGCCCGTTTTATTTACTCTTCAGTTTCTTCCGCGCACGCTGCAAAGCATTGTTGACCGACTTTACTGACATAGACAGTGCATCACCTATTTCTTCATAAGTAAAGCCATCTATCCAAAGATTCAGTACACTACGCTCTGTCTCGGACAAATCTTTTTCAATCGATTCACGGATCCTCCGGTACTCGTCCCATCCAATTGCAATCTCTTCCGGTGAATCATTTGAAAACAGTTCCGGACGATCTTCATCTTCAGTTAAAGATACCGCTTCATTCAATATTCGGTTCTTCTGCCTGCCAGCGATTTTGATGGCATCATTAAACCTGTTGTTGATACATGCAATTGCGTAAGTGGAAAAACTAGAGCCTCTATGCTCATCATAACTACCGATAGCTGATAAGAGGGCAACATATGCCTCCTGACGGAGGTCATCCAACTCTTGTCCAGGAATGCTGAGACTTCTGATCTTTCCTTCGATATAAGGACGGAAAGACTGAATAACCAAAGAGAGGGGAAGATTTTTCGCTTCGCTACTAACAAGATGTTTTTTATTCATTATTATTCACGAACATATTCGATTATAGCATCAAGTGATTTTTTGTCAACCAGAGCCAAGATGAATTCCTGACACACCAGTCGCCTTTTCAACTACATCCCTGTAACCGGAAAGATTATCCAGGCAATACTTTGCGACAAGATCAAGAAGATTGTTATCTGTATCAGAATCAACACGTAGAATGCCGGTATCATTCATTTCATACAAATAAACACTTCCCTGCCACAAATCGAAAGTCATCCTTCGGATCAAAAACTCTCTGGAAACAACGTAAATGGATGCATTGATCTCGTAACAAGTCGGAGCTTGGACAAGAGATGTAAACTCAGATCGGATAACACGCTCAGCTCTTCCATTCTGATCAATCTGAGCCATGTTATAGTAAGGATTCCTTCTGCTGCGAACCGCAGACATCACAACATCCGTATCTTTACTGCTTAAAAAACAATGGACAGCCCCGATGATATCCTCAGCACTGCGGAAAGGAGCAGTCACATCCAGGTCGATCAGAAAATCATAGATCTTTCCAAGTCTTCGCTCCATCTTGAGAACGCAATCTCTATAAACATCTTCTTTAGGAACCGCATCGTCATTCAGCCTGGAATCCCGACGAATCACATGGATCGCAGGAAATAAATCCGAAACATAATTGATTAAAGATTCATCATCCGTATTCAGGCAGAAATCAGTTTGTACATCATTCATCTGATCTCTGAACAGTTCTGCGCAGGACAGAGTCAGAACTGGCAAACTGATCCCCGATACCTTTTTCAGATAATGAGGGATCTCAGCGTCTTTCTCTGAACGAACACAGATTGTTAAAAGCGCACTATACATTTTTTACTCCTCATCGATTAAATAACAGAATAAATCCAAAAAGAAAAACTGAGAAGCCTCAAATGAGCATTAATGAACAAAATATGCTAAGATTGTACTTATTCGGAGGTGATAACATGGCAGAACGACAAGACAGAAGAATAGAGAAAACCCGAAAAATCATACGGGAAACTCTTTTGAACGAAATGAAGGAATTATCATATCAGGAACTCTCAGTAAGCAAACTGTGCCGGGATGCCGATATAGGAAGAGGGACGTTTTATCTGCATTACAATGATATCTATGAAGTGGTTCAGGAAATCGAAGAAAAACTGCTGACTGATTTCAGAGACATAACCTTCCGTCATTTTGATATCGGATCCACATTTTCAGATTTCCTGCGCGAACTGTTTCAATATGTCCTGGAACACCGAGATGAATATCAAGTATTTCTATTCCCCCATGACTCCAGATTCGCTATACAATTCCGTACAGCAGCAATCGATCAGTTTTATTATCATGCCATTAAATATCAGCCGAAACATGATCCTGCCTCTCTGCGATACAAAACTGTCAGAAACTATGAGGGCATAGCGGGTGTTATCGGGTTCTGGTTCCAATCAGGTTTTCAGGAGTCCCCTGATCAATTAGTCAAATACCTTGAAGAGTAACTCTGAATTACCGTATCCAGCAAAAAAATGCTGCCAAAATGCAAAACAATGAAGCATTGACTTTTTAAAAATCCTCCGATATAATAAGCGCTACAAGTGCATATATCACTTTGACCTGCAGAAGTACTCAAGCTGGCCGAAGAGGCGCCCCTGCTAAGGGTGTAGGGCGGGAAACCGTCGCGAGGGTTCAAATCCCTCCTTCTGCGCCAAAAAGACCGTTGTCTTTCGACAGCGGTCTTTTTTAGATTTTGTAATTCATTTAATATTTATTGATGTACGATAATTATTTATTGACTTCTAATCTTCTCTCTTGTATGATTCATATGAAATCATTGATTGAGGTGATCATAATGTATTGCACAGCAACATCGCCAGAGAGTAGGAATCGAAAATGCTTAACTCCTATCATCTTGATTCTGTTTTTTCTTTTCCTCCTGCAGAATGAATCGGGCAGAACAGGCCTCGGATCTGTTATATTATTGTCTTCTGTCGGATTATACGCCATCATCGTTTTGACCAAAACAGGTTCACTCAAAAGAGAAGGGTTTCCCCTATTACTACTTGCATATCTCTTCCTGTTTAGCATAATCTTTACATCTTCAATATTCCTTCAAAGAGTAGCTGAAATTCTATATTATATTCTTCTGATTTGTGGGATTCATTACTGCACATTTGGAACTCCATCCATACATGATGACCGGTTGCCTTATAATCTCCTATTCTCTCTGCTTGCCGGGATCGTTCCGGGAGATCTCGCTTCACTCATGCCACATTTCGGAATGACGGAACGGAACAGAAAAACACGGAATCTGGTCCTTCTTGCATTCCTTGGCCTTATTCTTGGATCTCCGTTTTTTATCCTCGTATTACTTCTTCTTTCAACTGACAGTGCCTTCGGCAAAATGATGGATGAAGTCTGGAACTGGATATACAGTTTTGATATGAGCCAGTTATCCACTACAATTACCTGCATTCTCGGAGCCATAATTCTTTCTTTATATTATCTGCTTCAGGTTGAAGCCTCCATAAAAAGAAAAACCGATCCTGATTATGATTACTACTTGATTGACAAACTGGCAGTCAAAATCTCTTTTCTCCCATCTGTTACAGTAGTATTTGCAGTACTTCCGCTCATCATCCTCTATTTTCTGTTTTTTATGTCGCAATGGAATTATTACACAGCTGCATTTACCGGCTCTCTTCCGGATGGTTACAGTTATGCAGAATACGCTCGCAGCGGATTTTTCGAACTCTGTACAGTAGCTTTTATAAACCTGTTTGTTCTCTGCCTCTCAAATTGGTTTATTAGAAAAGACGTCAGAAAAACAGCAATCAAAGTTCTTACAATCCTCCTGTGCATCTGCACATTAATCTTGATCACAACAGCCGTATCGAAACTTTTACTGTACATTAACGAGTATTGTCTGACTCCCCTTCGGGTTTATGCAATGTGGGCAATGATATTGCTTTCTTTCATATTCTTATTCTTCCTGATCAAAGAATTCATGCCGAAATTCCCCCTATATTCCTGCATAACCATAACAGTCATTTTATTAGTATTTGTACTCATCATTACAGATCCACCAACATTGATAGCGAACTTTAATGCAAACAGGTTTATCGATGGCCGATATTCAAAGATTGATCTTGATTTATTCCATGAACTTGGTGATGCAGGTATACCTGCCCTGGTCAGAATCAGGAATTACTTTTATTCCCTGTCCCCCTCTGAGCAAAGTGATCTGATTCAATCCGAAGCAATAGATCCGTTGAAACTGGATCTGTCCGAACTGGAAAAATCTCTCGCTATCGATGTGCCTCAACCATTACTTTGGGTATATCTGACTTTACCCTACCAAGCTGCTGTCAATTCAGTTATGTGAATTCAAAAAGGCATTTCTCTACTGAGAAATGCCTTTTAATATCTTAAATCACATCAGAATAATATGAGATTTAATGAAAAGGATAGCGCAGGGTTCAGTTTTCCCATTTCCAGTTGACGATTTCGGGAAGATCTTCACCGTACTTAGCAATAAATTGTTTGTGTTCCACAAGTTTAGAGCGCATTTTCTGATAGAGATGGCCACCGCGATCACCAAGCTGAGGCAGATACTTGAGTGCTTCAATGACGAGATGGAACCTGTCGATATCATTCTGAACACGAACGTCAAAGGATGTAGTGATTGTACCCTCTTCCTTATAGCCACGAACGTGCATGACACGATTATTCGCTCTGCGATAAGTCAGTTCATGAACAAGGCTAGGATATCCATGGAAGTTGAAAATAACAGGCTTATCTCTTGTAAACAGCAGATCATAATCCGCATCAGAAAGGCCGTGAGGATGTTCATTCTTAGGCTGAAGCTTGAACAAGTCAACGACATTGATGAATCTGATCTTAATTTCAGGCAGTTCCTTCCTAAGAATAGAAACAGCGGCAAGAGCTTCTAGTGTCGGAGTTTCACCTGCACAGGCAAAAACGATATCCGGTTCAGATCCCTGATCATTGGAAGCCCAATCCCAGATTCCTATACCCTGTGTGCAATGCTTTATAGCTTCATCCATAGAAAGCCACTGAGGCCGCGGATGTTTGGAAGCTACAACAACATTAACGTAATCACGGCTCTGCAGGCAATGATCCATTGTCGATAACAGGCAGTTTGCATCCGGAGGCAGGTACAGACGTACGACATCGGCTTTTTTATTTGCGATATGGTCCATAAAACCGGGATCCTGATGTGTAAATCCATTGTGGTCCTGCTGCCAGACCGTAGAACACATCAGAAGGTTCAGAGAAGAGATCTCTTCTCTCCACGACAAATCATTACAGACTTTCAGCCACTTTGCATGCTGAGCAGCCATAGAATCGATAATACGTGAAAACGCTTCGTATGTAGCAAAGAAACCGTGACGTCCGGTAAGAAGATAACCTTCAAGCCATCCTTCGCACATATGCTCGGAAAGCATGGAATCCATGATTCGGCCGCTTCTGGAAAGATACTCATCCGTATCATACGTTTCGGAGTTCCAGGATCGATTTTCAGCTTCAAACGTGTGGTTCAAACGGTTGGACATTGTCTCATCAGGTCCGAAAATTCTGAAGTTCTTGCTATCTTTATTCAGAACAAAAATATCCCTGATAAACTTCCCGAGCTCGATCATATCCTGAGCTTCTTTTTCACCATGACTTCCGATATCAAATGCATAATTTCTGAAATCAGGCATACGGAGAGCCCGCAATAATTTTCCGCCGTTTGCATGGGGGTTCGCCCCAAGACGCCTGTCACCGGTAGGAGTCAATGCTTTGAGTTCCGGCAACAGTTTCCCATCATCAGTAAACAATTCTTCCGGACGATAGCTTCTGAGCCAATCCTCAAGCTGTTTCAGATGTTCGGGTCTGCTCATGGAAATCGGAACCTGATGGGCCCGGAAACTGTTTTCGATCTGCAACCCATCTACGACCTTTGGCCCGGTCCAGCCTTTCGGTGTTCTAAGGACAATCATAGGCCACACAGGTCTGCTGTCATCTCCGGTTTTCCTCGCATGATTTTGAATGCGGCGAATTTCTTCAATCACTTTATCCAATGTTTCTGCCATGAGCCGGTGCATGGTCATTGGGTCATCGCCTTCCACAAAATATGGCTTCCAGCCGTTACCTTCAAAGAAAGAGACGATCTCCTTATGTGACATTCTGGCAAATATGGTCGGATTCGCGATTTTGTACCCATTCAAATGGAGAATCGGCAAAACTGCGCCGTCGGATATCGGGTTCAGGAACTTATTAGACTGCCATGAAGTGGCAAGAGGACCGGTCTCGGCTTCTCCGTCACCGACAACTACTGTTGCAATAAGATCAGGGTTATCGAAAACGGCTCCAAAACCATGGGCAATGGAATACCCAAGCTCGCCGCCTTCATTAATGGAGCCCGGGGTTTCCGGTGCACAGTGACTGGGTACTCCGCCCGGGAATGAAAACTGTTTGAACAGTTTCTGCATTCCATCAAGGTCTTCACTGATATTCGGGTAAACCTCGCTGTAACTTCCTTCCATATAAGTATTGGAAATAAAGAAGTTTCCACCATGACCAGGTCCTGATAAAAGAATCATATCAAGATCATAACGTTTAATTACACGGTTCAAATGCGTGTAAACAAAGTTCTGTCCAGGAACTGTTCCCCAGTGACCGACAATTTTCTTCTTTACCATTTCTTTGGTAAGCGGTTTTTTCAAGAGTGGATTGTCAAGAAGATACAACTGACATGCTGAAAGATAGTTCGCAGCGCGCCAATAAGCATCCATCTTGGAGAGAAGCTGATCCGTGATCGGTCCCTTCTCTTCCAACACAATTGTGTTGTTTCTTGCCATAGGACACCTCCATTTAAATAAATATTATTTTAAATCATTGGTCCGAGGATAACGCTTGCACCATTCTTTCCAGATGGCGCTTATTCTGCTCATAAACAGGATTTTTCGCCAACTGAGATAACTCCATCTCGTATGAATCAGCCTGTTCTTTCCCACCATCAATATTCCGATACTCAAGTACCCTCAGATACAATTCATAACCATTACACACTTCCCAGTAAATTCCGAAGTCATCCGAATAGAGCCCAAAAAGCTCGAGCTCGTCTCTTAGATTACCATAACTTCTTTCGTAATAATATCTGTTGCACATGTCGATCATGGAAGCCAGATCTTCTTCATAAGGAACTACTTCCTCAGAAAGCAAAGATAAGACTGCGGCTCCGAGTAAAAACAGAAATAAAGTTCCCAGAACAGCGATAATCGTTTTAACAGTAAGTTTAAAAGCAGAAGGTTGCCGGTTAATTGCTTTTATTCTTTTACCAGCCATTCCGGGACCTCACTTTCTGAGCAAAAGCCTCTCTCTCGTCCGAATAAAGATAGTCTTTTGTCATGTATTCCGTGAATTCGTCTTCCGTGATATGAAACAGGCCAATCAGACAAGCATGGATCTCATCCTGGTAATTTCTGAGCAGTTCCATATTCTCATCTTCGATCTCAGAATCAAACAGATGATCATAAGTGTAGGTTTGATAGGCGTAATACAAAGTATAAGGAAGGTAATAATCATCGGCTGCCTTCTCTTCCTCCGACAGGCAAAAGAATGACATTTTCAGATAAAGATAACGTTGATATGAAGAATAAATGTGAGCTGCCTGTTCATAGATACGGATTTCAGAATCATAATGATCGAGAAGGTCACTGTTCTCATCCAGCATTTTGTTCAGTTCACCGTATTTCTGTTCATCATACAAATAAGCAAGCTCAGAATAAAGGTCAGACAGTAAACGCGGCTCTCTGAGACGTTTCCAGACAGATCTGCTTCCAACAATTAATCCAGCAGCAAGAAAAAAGAAAAAATAAAGAATTAACAGAACAGCAATTATTCGAGAAACAACCCTGTTGTAGACATAAGGAGACCAACGTTTTCCCGCTGCTATCCTCTCTCTTTCGTATGATAACTCGGCCTCTGTTCTGTTATTGATCCAAAGCTTTCCGAATGCATTTTCAGTACCGCAATACGGGCAGCTCAGATCAGCAATACGGTAATGCGCACCACAGCTTTTACATTGCATCAGAAGATCCTCCCGACTACAATTTCGGCAAGATCCGAATAATCCGTATTGTAATCATAATATCTATCAATCCCTTCACGGATTTCTTCATCAGTCAGCATGCAAACGTCTCTAAGCTGAATCATGATCAGTTCTCTAAGATATTCTGCACCTTCCTGTTCATCGAAAATATAATCGTTCTCCTCCAGCATTCTGATTTTCCACATTCCCCTGAAGAAATAACTCAGATCATATTTCAGTGTATCAGCAACCAGACTGTTGTCGAACTGAGATTCTTTCAGCCATTTTAAATCCTCATCAAGATATTCTTTACCGTTTCGATAGCAATAATAGATCTCAGCAATTTCATTATATTTGTCGAAAGTTGCACTATAAAGCTCATAATGGTCGTTCAGATATTCTTCCATAGCGGAAAAATTCTTAGTCTGATAATATCCTTCCAACGTCCTTAATGCCTCTTTTTGGAAAGACCGTTTTCTCGCATTGCGAACAAGCGCGAATCCACTGACCAACAATGCTAGTAAAACGAATAATGCAACGACCATTAACCCGATCCGGTTAACTTTCCTTGTATATCTTTTAGCCTTTTCATGAGGGACGACTGTATTTAATTCAGCCTCTCTCATCTTAAGATCGCGGATATAATCCATCTGTTCCCTGACTGAAACAGGTACATTTTCTGCTCCGCAGTAAGGACAAAATCTTTCATCAGATGAAAAAGAAGCTCCGCAATTCTCACATTTAACCTGATTCAAAGCCGTTCCTTTCGTTATCCAATTATTCTCGTTTATTTATCATATTATAGAGCAATGACTGATTCCATTCTATTTGATTTTTTACTGCCAAAAAAGATATTATATATGAACATTGAGAACATGAAAGGATAAATATGAATTACAGTAAAACTCGAGATCTTGCACACATCTGTCTAATGACCGCAGCCATGGCGATCTGTTCCTGGATAACTATTCCGTATGTTGTTCCTTTTACTCTTCAGACTTTTGGTGTTTTTGTTACTTTGGAACTCCTTGGAGGAAAAAACGGTACAAAAGCGATACTTATGTATATCCTTCTCGGAGCGATTGGCGTTCCTGTATTCTCAGGATTTCAAGGAGGGATCGGAAAACTGTTAGGTACGACCGGAGGATACATTTTTGGCTTTCTATTAACAGCTTTGATCTACTGGTTATGTACAGAAAAAATAGGAAACAGCAGGACAACGCGTACAACTGCACTGATCATCGGCTTGATTGCCTTATATGCTACAGGCAGTATATGGTTCATGCATGTATACGCTTCAACTGCTGGCCCCATCACGATATGGACTGTGTTATCCTGGTGTGTCTTCCCGTTTATCGGACCTGATCTTATAAAACTATTCGCCGCTATCATTGTCTCGGAAACTGTTCGCAAAGCAGTTACTGCGTAAAAACTTATTGCTATTACATAAAAAGGCCTTGAAACATCTCGAAATAGAGCTTGTTTCAAGGCTTTTAATAGCCCACGGACATCAACAATTGGTGTAAAAGTGTTTAGCTTTACAGCGCAATTTCTTCTGTTTTATCATACCTTCTGCTGAGCGAAACTTCCAGATTACCGTTTCTGATACGTAGCGAATCAAGAAATTCTTTCGTTTGATCGGGATCTTTAGTCTCTACTTCATACATAATCCTGTACATTGTGCCCATTGCGACACTTTTCACGCTGATGAGCTGGTAGTTCACAGTATATTTCGATAATACTTCTTCAAATACGCCTTCGTAATCCAAAACTTCAGGAACAGTGACTGACAGTATCCTGGACGAATGTATATCTGTAAAAAACTGTAGTGAAAGGATGGTCAGCAGACCAACAATCAGTGTTAGTAAAAATGCCACGGCTATATAACCCATTCCTGTAGCAAGACCAATCGTCATAGCTAAAAACAGACTGCTGATCTCTCTTGCAGTTCCCGGAGCAGAACGGAAACGAACAAATCCGAATGCTCCTGCAACTGCAACTCCTGTCCCCAGATTCCCGTTTACGAGCATGATGATAACCTGAACAATTACAGGAATCAGTGAAACAGATAATAGGAAACTGTTATTTGATCTGTTTTTATATGAATGAATCCATGCAACTGCTAATCCGAGCAAAATTGCTGATGCTGTACAGAGCAGAATTGCGCCAGACGTAATATTAGATGTGTCGATTACACTTCCGAATATATTAAGCATAATGTTTTATTCTCTCTTTCTTTAATGTTGTTGTTTTCGTACCGTATAATTCATGGCTGTTTCTGCAAAGAAATGCTTGTCCGTATTTTGATATCGAGGAGAAATAGATTTCGTATTCATCAATCAGTCGGATCAGCCATATCGGAATCGTATTTCCCGAAACCTTTATTTCCATAAGTACTACGTCTTCATCCAGTAAGCGAAAACCGTATGCATCAGCATTCTGTTCGAGTCCCCAATCACGCCAGATCACATCAGTATCAAAGGTTATTCTAAGAGAAGGATCATTTGAATCAATAAATGAATCTCTCCTGTATGCAATCTGCATCGAAGGAATTGATGCTCCGTAAAAATCCCGAAGATACGCGATCTCGCGACTTATCTGGCTGCCATCTCCCCCAGCTCCGATTGTATTGAGCCATTGATACAAATCTCTGTATGTCCCGTCAATTCTTCTTTTATAAACTTTGCCTTTTACTTTTCTTTTGATCTCCGCAAATGCAGCTGTTTCTCCGATTACACTATCCGAATATGTCCTCAAACGAATCTTATCTTTATACAGTGGTTTATCCAGAGAAGTTCTAATCAATCTTTTATCAGGTGTATCAAAATAGATACTATTAATTACGGAATGAGGATATGAGTCCTCCAGAATCCGATCTCCAGCAGCTTTCAAAAAATTCGCCATCTTACCCTTATTCAGAATATATTTTTTCTCCATTCTTGCGAATGCATTTATGTATTTATCCATATTCAACGCCTCCCTCAAGGTTAAATACAGCATAAGCGCATAACCTTAATTGAACTTAAAAAGCTGCGGATAATTTGAAAACAATTATCCACAGCTTTTCTTAGAAAACAGGCGTCAGATATCTACATCAACGATTACAGTTCCACCGACAAATGAAGCTCTGATCTTTCCTTTATGTGCGTCCGTAATAGCTTTAGCAATTGAAAGACCTATACCGAATCCTCCGGTATCCCTCGACCGAGATAAA
>OCTX012282106.1_pt1 | contig 25832 bp, 22 predicted proteins | sample 1539691 | NCBI WGS metagenome assembly OCTX01 (sample SAMN02144231, study PRJEB22623) | gut metagenome | biome: sheep rumen | host: Ovis aries | place: New Zealand
CACGAAGGCGGACATCACGGACATCAAATATTGGCGCCAGCCCTACACGCACAACTACGGCTTCTACGAGGCCGAGGCGACGCAAGGCCCCGCCGCCACGGTGACTGCGGCTGATGACGCGACGGAGTTCACCGCGTCATTCCCGAAGGGAAGCGTTTGGTTCTATCCGCAGGTCAACGGGCGCGAAGACAGCGACTATCTCTGGGTGACGGCGACGATCAACCCTGAGATTTCGCCCGAAGCCAAAATCTGGGTTTCGGTGCCTACGGAGAAGATCACGCTCTCCAACGGCGGCGTATTCGATGTCGTCAACGGCGCGGAGACGCAGCCGCATCGCGTCTTCCCGTTCGTCCACCAGGTCGGCGCGTATTTGCGGCAGGACACGGCGCTTACCGGCGAATCGGCAGGAAAGCTCGAAGACTCCCCGGCGAACCGCGTCGGCAATCTGACGGACATCGTCGTCTGCAACGACCTCCTTGTCGCGTACGACTCCGAGAACGACACGTTCAAGACGACATGGAACGCGCGCGGACGAGACAACACTGCGCAAGTCGCGCGCATCAAGGTCCTTCGCGACCAATACAACCCGAAGTGCATGATCCGCGCCTCGCTCACGAAGGGTTCGGGTACGATCACCGTCGATGGCGTTACGGGGCGGCCGATCGCCTGCGCCGCCGCGTCCGCCGCCCGCCGCAAGCAGCTGATCGACTCCATCCTCGCCGTGATGGAATCGGCGGGACTGGACGGCCTCGACATCGACTGGGAATATCCCGGCGACCATGACGTTACGGATGCAAACACGAAGCGCGACTGGCATTCCTACGGACTTCTCATGCGCGATCTCGCCGCCGCGTTCTTCGACAAGGGATACGTCCTTTCGTTCTGCACCAACCTCGGCTACCAGATGGCGCCCGACGGCTATAACGCCGCGTTCCACGCCGCCGATTTTGTGAACGCCATGGCGTACGGCAACACGACGCTCAACGCCTCTCCGCAGGTGATGATGACCGGCATAGACGTCTGCACGTCGCGTGGCGTGCCGTCGCGCCGCATCGTCGTAGGCCAGGCGATGTATGCCTACGAACACCAGAACCCCGGCTGGGGCTCGGTCGTCGGCTGGCTGGAGGAGGCGTGGCCGAGCGACAAGACGCGCTGGTGGGACGCCGACCTGATCTGGAAGGACCTCAGCGTCTCCGACAAGGAGACCTTCGAGGGGCCGTCGAGCTACCATGCGAAGTGCAACTGGTGCCGCGCGAACGGCTACGGCGGCGTCATGAGCTGGGGCTACTTCACCGATGTCTCGTGGGACGATGCCGACCTCATGTCCCTCTCTCGCCATCAGGCCAAGAGCTGCTGGCCGCGCACCAACTGGTCGTGGCCGACGCCTCCGCAGGACTCCGACGGCGCGTATCTGCTCGACAGCGAAGAGGATTGGTTCTGGCTGCGCGACAATCCCGGCGTCAATGCGCGTTTCGCCGCCGACATTGCGCTTGTGCATGACCCGCTGCCGATCGAGGCGTTCTCTGGGACGATCGATGGCGCGGGGCACACGCTCACGATCTCCAACGATGTGTGGCTCGCCTACGACTCTAACCCCGCGCTCGTCCGGACGCTGACGGGAACGGTGAAGAATCTCAAGATCGACCTCTACGGCCGCGTCGTCAGCCGCGCTTCGCGCTGGAAAGACAAGACCGTGGACACGGGCGCCAACACTCTCGACACCAAGGTGACGCACAACGCCGCCGTGCTTGCGGCCAATCTCGACACGGGCGGCGTAATCGACGGCGTGGAGCTCTTCATCCGCCCCGGCGCCGAAGTGCAGGGACCTCAGCGTGTCGCGGGACTCGCCGCGAGCGTGTGGGTGGGGAACGGCAATCATGCGGAAATTCGCAATTGCCGCGTGCGTGTCGCCGGGACGTTGCGTTCGCTCGCCCGCAACACGGCGGAGTACGACATCACCGTCACGAACCAGGTCGCGGGAGGCCTCGCCGGATGGGTTGCCTGTCCGGGCTCGCGGAACATTGTCGTCACGAACAACATCGTCTCGCTCGCTTCCACCGGACGCGTCGCCGTCGAGACGGGCAACTCCTCGTCGGCTGGCGGCGTCATAGGCGGCCTGAACAACATCAACCCGCTCGTCCAGAGCAATGCGGTGTATGTCGCGTCCGGCGCGACGGTCTACGCCAACGAAAGCGCGGAAACCAGCAAAGTCCGCACTTCCCACGCCGTCGCGTCCTATTCGATAGCCACCAGCGGCAATGCGCATGAAACGATGCGCTATATGGAGAGCGGCGCGGCGACGCTCGCCGGTTCCGTAGGCGGGTATTTCGACTTTCCCGCCGGTTCGGTGGTTGTGTCTTCCGGTGCAGATGCGGCGACGGGCGCCGTGGCGATCGCGCCGAATCTTGCCTCTAGCGTCGTGATTCCCGCCGATGTCAAGACGCCGCGGATATTCATCGACGGCGTGAATGTCACGGGTGCGTTCAAGACGCCCGAGAAGGGTGTCGCTACGACGCTCGTTCTCGATCCCGAGGGCTCGGTCGACGGTGTCCCCGTGCGCCCGGAACTGGCCGAGCAAAACGGCTTTGCCGTCAAGTCTGCCGATGGAGAGGATGTCGCGAAGGCCGTCTTCACGGTCAAGACGATCCCCGGCCTCTGGTACTCGGTCGTTCACGGCGACGCACTCGTCCAGGGCGGTATCGGCGGCAATACCGACGAGACGGATCCGGTGAAGGCGACGCAGAAGGAGCTCAAGCTTGAAGCGCCGGAGGAAGGTGCCGTGCGTTTCTATCAGATTCGCGTGGCGCCGAATCAATGATGCGCGAGTGATGAGCGTCTATTTCAGGGTTCTGGCGATATCTTCGGTTGCGCTTGCCGCCTTTGTTCCGGCGGTTGCGGCAGGCGCACCGTCGAAGCCGCTTGAGTTCAAGTTGCAGTTTACCGACAACTTTGACGGATCCAAGCTCAACTCGCGAATCTGGAAGCGGATGGAAAGACCGGCATGGGGCGGCTCCGACTGGATAAAGCACATGTCGCCCCGGCCCGATCTTTCGGAAGTGAAGGGCGGCATGCTTGCGCTCAAGGGCGTCAAGAACACCGACCTTGAGAGCGATGCGCGTCCATACCTTACCGGCGGCATTACCACCAAAGACCTCTTGAACATGAAGTACGGCAAGGTCGAGGCGCGGATAAGGTTCAAGGGCGCGAGAGGCGCATGGCCGGCGTTCTGGATGATGCCGCAGGATTCGCCAAACGGCTGGCCGGCCGGCGGCGAAATCGACATCTTCGAGTATTTGAACTACGACAATTTCGTGTATCAGACGATCCACAGCTCGTGGACTAAAGTCCACCCCAACGACCCGCCGCGGACCAATAATGCCGAGATAAAGCCGGACGCCTGGAATATCTATGCGCTGGAGTGGACGCCCGACAAGCTGGTGTGGCGCGTCAACGGCAAGATTACCCACACCTACGAGAAGAAGACCGGTGCCGAGGGCGAGGGTCAGTGGCCGTTTGACGCTCCTTTCTACATAATGCTCGATATGCAGCTGGGCGGCGCTTGGGTGGGGAGCGTGGACGAATCGACGCTCCCGGCGGAGATGCAGGTCGATTGGGTGAAGTTCTACCATTTGATGCGCGGCAAGGAGCGCATCAGCGAATTCAAGTCCCCTAAACGCAAGGCAAAGTGACTTCGTAGTCCAACCCCCTTTCCTTCGTAGTGCAGCCCCTTCGACTTGGTAGTCCAGCCTCCTTTACTTGGTAGTCCAGCATTCTTTACTTCGAAGTCCAGCCCCCTAGACTAGGTTCGGCGCGACGGAATACTTGACTTTTGGGAGTGATTTTTGATATAATACACACACAAAACGCCGGGTTGGCACAGTGGCGACTGCGCCTCATTTGTAATGAGGAATTACCAGGGGTTCGAGTCCCTTACCCGGCTCCAATTCAGGAATACGAGATGGTGGAAACGATTCACAGCGAAAATGCGCCCAAGGCGCTGGGGCCTTACAGTCAGGCGGTCAAGGCTGGCAATACCATATATTGCTCCGGGCAGATTCCAATCAACCCTGCCACCGGCGCAATCGAGGCGACAACCATCGAAGGCCAGACGCGCCAGTCGATCGCGAATCTTTCCGCCGTGCTTGCCGCCGGCGGCGCGTCGCTCGCGAATGTCGTCAAAACTACCGTTTTTATCAAGGATATGAACGATTTTGCCGCCCTGAACGGCGTTTACGCGGAGATGTTCGGCGACACCAAGCCTGCACGCAGCTGCGTCGAGGTCGCTAGACTCCCCAAAGATGTCAAAGTCGAAATCGAATGCATCGCCGTCCTATGATCCACGCTCACGTTTTCAGTTCGGAATCGGTCTCGGAAGGCCATCCCGACAAGGTTGCCGACGCGATTTCGGATGCGATTCTCGACGCTTGCCTGAGGCTCGACAAGAATGCGCACGTTGCCTGCGAGACTATGGTCGGGCCGGATATCGTCGTCAATATGGGCGAGATAACCTGCAAGGGCTTCGAGAAGGTCGATACGGAGAAGATCGCCCGCAAGGTAGTGAAGGAAATCGGCTACGACCGTCCGGAAGAACATTTCAGTTTCGATACCTTCAAGTATGAATCGTACCTCCATGGCCAGAGCCCGGACATTGCGCAAGGCGTGAACCGCACGGCGGCGGAGGATCAGGGCGCCGGCGACCAGGGCATGATGTTCGGCTATGCAACCGACGAGACTCCGGAGCTGATGCCGGCGGCGATCGTCTACGCTCACGCCTTGCTGAAGCATTTTGCATCCCTCCGGAAGTCGGATGGCGCGTGGTCGTTTTTGCGCCCGGATTCCAAGGCGCAGCTTTCCGTGGTCTATTCCGGCGGCAAGCCGTCGGCGATCGATACCGTGGTCGTTTCGCACCAGACGACCGAAAAGGGCGCGACTAAAAAGCACTACGCGCTCATCAAAGCTGAGGCGAAGAAGTTTCTTTCCGCCACCGGGCTTTTGACGGCGAAGACGAAGTTTTTGATCAATCCCACGGGCAAATTCGTGGTCGGCGGGCCTTGCGGAGACTCTGGACTTACGGGCCGGAAGATAATCGTCGATACCTACGGCGGCATGGCGTCGCACGGCGGCGGCGCTTTTTCCGGCAAGGATCCCAGCAAGGTCGACCGCAGTGCGGCGTATTATGCGCGCTACGCGGCGAAGAACATCGTGGCGGCGGGGCTTGCCGCCCGGTGCCAGATTCAAGTCGCGTATGCGATTGGCGTCGCCAAACCAGTCAGCTTCTGCGTCAAGACGTTCGGCACCGCCGCCGACGGCATCACCAACGAAAAGCTTGAAGCGATGCTCAAGACCGGCGAAGTGTTCGATTTCCGTCCCTACGCAATCCAGAAGGATCTTGGGCTTTTGCGTCCGATCTACGCGAAGACGGCGGCGTACGGACACTTCGGCCGCAAGGATCTTCCGTGGGAAAAGACCGACAAGGTCAAGAAGCTGCGTGCGTTTTTCGCGATGTAGTGGCGGAAAACCTCTACATCCATTTTCCTTTCTGCCGCCGCAAATGCACATATTGCGCGTTGCCTTCCAAGGCGATGCGGCCTACGCCGGGATATGTCGAAAATATCGTGCGTCAACTGCCGCCGGGGCCTTTCAAGACGATCTACTTTGGCGGCGGCACTCCGGCGCTGTGCGATTTAAGCCCGCTTTTGGATCGGCTTGAGGCGCCGGAATGGACGGTTGAACTGCATCCGCTGGACGTGCGGCGCGAACTTCTCGAAACCCTGAAAGCCGGCGGCGTCAACCGCATCTCCATGGGCGTGCAATCCTTCAGCGACGCAACGCTCAAAGACATGGGTCGCGGCTACACGGCGGCGCAGGCGCACCGTGCGTTCGACCTGATACGCGAATATTTCGACAACGCGGGAATCGATCTCATCGTCGGCTATCCGGGCGACAAGTGGGAGCTTGAGGATTGGGGGTTCAAGCATGTCAGCGTCTACTCGCTCATTCTCGAGCCGGAGAGTATTTTAGGGCGGCAAAGCCGCGCCATCCCCGGCGACGACGAAACGCTCGACCGCATCCGCGAGATTGCCGAAGCTCTTGACCGCATGGGGCTAAGGCGCTATGAAATTTCGTCCTATGCCAAGGAAGGATTCGAGTGCCGCCACAATCTCGCCGTCTGGCGTGGCGAGGATTATCTCGGGCTTGGCGACGGCGCGGAGAGCGGACTCGATCGCGACCCCCGCGAAAAAATGCTTTCGCTGCGCACCCGCTACGGGCTTGACACCTCCGCGTTCCCCCAGTGGCGCGAAACGCTCGATTTTCATGTTCGCGAGGGTCTTCTGACCAAAACCGGTCTCGTCTACCGCCTTACATCCCGCGGAACCGAAGTCTGCGACTCGATCCTCGCCGAACTCGTCTGAAATCCGCCTCGTTTTCGCTCGGCACTTGTCTTTCCCTGCGATTTTTGGTATAATATCCAAAAATCATGGAAAAGGTTTCAATAGCGATGGCCAAAGCCGCGGTTTTGACCGAGGCTCTGCCGTATATTCTCGATTTCAAGGGTTCGGTCGTGCTCGTCAAGCTCGGCGGCAGCGTCATGGAGATAGAGGAGAATCTCTCCGGCGTGATCGGCGACATCTCGTTCATGCGCGCGGTGGGCATGAAGGTCGTGCTGGTGCACGGCGGCGGCAAGGCGATTTCGCGTGCGATCAAGGAGAGCGGGCACGAACCGCAGTTTGTGGGCGGGCAGCGCGTCACCGACGAACCGACGATGGAGATAGTGCGCCGGACGCTGAACAATGTCGTCAATCCAGATCTGGTGAAGCGGCTTTTGGCGATGGGCACGAATGCGCGGCCGCTGCACGGCAACTGGATTTTCTCGGCGGAAAAGATCGTGGAACCTGATCGCGGCTATGTGGGCAATGTCGTGGACATCGACACGCGCCCGGTGCTGGAGATGCTCGATGCCGGAATCATCCCGGTCATCACGCCCATCGCCACGGGCAGGTCTGACGGGCATTTGTACAATGTGAACGCGGATATTGCGGCGGCGGCGCTTGCCAAGGCGCTCAAGGTGCGCAAGTTCGCGCTCGTCTCGGACGTGCCGGGATTGCTGTCCGATCCGTCGGACCCGGAAACGCTTTTGACGTCGCTCCGTCTCGCGGACACCGCGAGGCTCAAGGAGTCGGGCGTGATTGGAGGGGGAATGCTCCCCAAAATCGAAAGTTGCTGCGAGGCGCTTGAAGCCGGCGTGCGCAAGGTGCACTTGGTCGACGGGCGCATGGCACACTCGCTGTTGTTGGAAATATTCACGCGTGATGGCGTGGGAACGGAGATAACGCAATGAGCAAAAACCAAGATGTGATCGATCTCTTCAATGGCGCGGTGATGCCAACCTATTCGCCGGCCATTGCCATAATGAACGGCAAGGGCGTGACGGTGACGGACGTCGACGGGCGCAAGTACTACGACTTCACGTCGGGCATCGGCATCCATACGTGCGGATACGGCAATCCGGCGATCGTGAAGGCGATCCAGGACCAGGCGGCGGTCATCACGCATACGTCGAATCTGTTCGTGAACGTGCCGGAGACGGCGCTGGCGAAAAAGCTGGTGGCGATGTCGGAACTGGGCGGCAAGGTGTTCTTCGCCAATTCCGGAGCGGAGGCGAACGAGGCGGCGATCAAGCTTGCGCGCAAGTATGGCAGCGCGTCGGGCCGCTACGAGATCGTGACTTTCAGGAACGGCTTCCACGGGCGCACGCTTGCGACGGTGGCGGCGACGGGTCAGGCGTGGTGCCAGGAGGGGTATGATCCGCTGCCCGTAGGTTTTGCGTATGCCGACTACAACGACCTCGAGAGCGTCAAGGCGGCGATTACCGACAAGACGGTGGCGATCATGCTCGAGGCGGTGCAGGGCGAGGGCGGCGTCACTCCCGCGACGCAGGAGTTCATGGAGGGCGTCCGCGCCATTTGCGACGAGAAGGATTTGCTGATGATCGTCGATGAAGTGCAGACCGGCATGGGGCGCACCGGGACGATGTTCGCGTGGCAGGGATATGGCGTCAAGCCGGACATGTTCACGCTCGCGAAGGCGCTCGCCGGCGGGCTTCCGATGGGTGCGCTTGTCGGGAACGCCAAGGTGGCGGACGTCTTCACGGCGTCGTCGCACGCTTCGACCTTCGGCGGCAATCCGGTGGCGGCGCGCGCGGCGCTGGCGGTTATCGAGTTTACGGAGAAGAACAACCTCCCCAAGCGCGCCGAGGAGATGGGCGAACTCTTGATGAACGCCCTGCAGGCGAAAGTGGACGAATACGACAAGCTGCTCGAGGTGCGCGGCAAGGGGCTTATGGTTGGGCTCGTCGTGGACGGCGACCCCAAGGTGCTCGTGGACGCGCTCCGCGACATGGGGCTTCTGGCGCTCACCGCCGGCGGCAATGTCGTCCGCTTCCTGCCGCCGCTCATCTTGAAGGAGAGCGACCTCGAAGACGCCATCGAGATGATTTCCGACGCACTTGAGAATGTCTATGGAACCGCAGAATAACGAATACCGCGAGCAGCGCCTCCAGAGCATGAAGGCTTTGGAGGAAATGGGGTTTGCGCCGTTTGGGCGCAAGTACGACCACAAGGATCTCGCGAGAGTGCGCGAGGAGTTCGTCGAGGGCGAGACGGTGCGCGTCGCCGGGCGGCTGTTGATGATCCGCCGCATGGGCAAGATGAATTTCTGCACCATGAACGACGGCACCGGGCGGTTCCAGGCGATCTTCAAGCGCGATGAACTCCCGGAAGCGCAATTCGCCGCCTTCAAGCAGCTCAATCTGGGCGATATCATCGGCGTCGAGGGGACGCTCTTCACCACGCAGCGCGGCGAAAAGAGCATCGTCTGCAAGGAGTGGACGATGCTCGCCAAGGCGCTGGAGCAGCCGCCGGAGAAGTTCCACGGCCTTGCCGACCAGGAGGAGAAGTATCGCAGGCGGTATGTGGATCTGATGACGAACGATGAATCGCGCGAGCGGTTCTTCATGCGTTCGAACATCATCAAGGAGACGCGCAAGTATCTGTGGGACAAGGGATTCTGCGAGGTGGAGACGCCTATCCTCCAGTCGCAGGCAGGCGGCGCGGCCGCCAAGCCTTTCGAGACCCATTTCAACGCGCTCGACCAGAAGATGGTTCTGAGAATAGCGCCCGAACTTTATCTGAAGCGCCTTATCGTCGGCGGCATGAACAAGGTGTTCGAGCTCGGCAAGGACTTCCGCAACGAGGGCATCGACCGCAGCCACAATCCGGAGTTCACGGTGCTTGAAGTCTACGAGGCATACGGCGACCGCACTTCGATGGAGAATATCATCGAGGGGCTTATTCCGCATCTGTGCGACACGGTCGTGGGGACGCGCAGGATCGAATATGGCGAGGCGAAGGAGATTATCGATTTCACGCCGCCGTACCGCCGTGTGGCGTACAAGGATCTCGTCAAGGAATTGATGGGCGAAGACTGGTTCGGTCTGGAGTTTCCGGTACAGCTGGAGAAGGCCAAGGCGCTCGCCAGAGAGAAGGAGGTCAATCTCGAGCTTGACGGCGTGGAGACGGAACTCATGCTCACGCACGAAATCTACGACAAGATGATCGAGAAGAATCTGCGCCAGCCTACGTTCGTGACACGCCTGCCGCACGAGTTCGTTCCGCTCGCGAAGGCTTGCGAAGACGATCCGTCGCTGGTGGACGTGTTCGAATTCGTCGTTGGCGGCAGAGAGCTTTGTCCGGGCTACACCGAACAGAACAATCCGCTCGAGCAGCGCAAGGCGCTTGAGCATCAGGCCGGAGAAGACACGGAAAAGATCGACGAAGATTTTATTTCGGCGCTTGAATGCGGAATGCCTCCGACGGGCGGTCTGGGCATTGGCGTGGACCGGCTCGTGATGCTGCTCACCGGGTGCGACGGAATCCGCGATGTGGTTCTCTTCCCGCAGATGAAGAAGGCGTAAGGCGATGGAAAAGGCGATTCGGGACAAGTATTTCGAGTTCCTTCGCTTCGAGTCGGTCTCGTCCGACCCCGCGAAGCTCAGGGAATCGGTGGCGGCGGCGCAGTGGCTCAAGGCGCGTGCCGAGGAGATGGGATTTTCGGTACGGCTGGAGACAGAGGATTTTGCGCCGCCGGTGGTGCTTGCCGAACGCAAGGGCGAAAGCCCGGTGACGGTTCTCGTCTACGGCCATTACGACGTGCAGCCTGCCGATCCGCTTTCCGAGTGGGACACGCCGCCTTTCGAGCCGACGGTCAAGAACGGACGCGTCTATTGCCGAGGCGCCCAGGACGACAAGGGACAGCTCTTCGCGCTCCTCACGGGGATTGGCGACTATCTCGACAAGATGAGCGTGTCCGGCGGCGAAACGCCTACGATCAAGCTTTGTCTGGAAGGGCAGGAGGAATCGGGTTCGCCGGCGCTGATCAAGATGGCGCCGCGGCTCCGCCGGGAGCTCGCCGCAGACGTGCTTCTCGTGTGCGATACTGCTGCTGCGGCGGATTTGCGTCCGGCGATCGTCGCCGGATTGAGGGGAGTGGCGCATTTCACGGTGCGCCTCGAAGGGGCGAACCGCGATTTGCACTCTGGCGAATATGGCGGCGTCGCGCCCAATGCCGCCCAGGCGATTGCGGAACTCGTGGCGAGCCTGCACGACAAGCATGGCGAGATAGCGGTCGCTGGATTCATGGACGGCATCGAGCCGCCGACGGCGGCGGAACGCGCGGCGGCGGCGGAATCGACGCCCTCGACGGCGGCAATGGAAGCGGATATCGGAACGAGCGTCGCCACCGGGAATATGGTCGACGCCCTGTCGTTCAAGCCGACGATCGAGGTGAACGGGATTCATTCCGGCTATGGCGGGCCGGGCGCCAAGACGATCATCCCCGCTTGGGGAGAGGCGAAGATTTCGATGCGCTTCGTGCCCGGGCAGTCGCCCAAGGCGGCGTTCGCGGCGGTAAAGGCGCATCTGGAGGCGAATTGCCCCAAGGGGATGCGGCTCTCGATCCCCGAGCGGTCTGAAGGCGCGGGCGGATTCCGGCTGCCGCTTTCTTCGCCAGTCTTCAACCTCGCGGCGGAAGTATTGAAGGGAATGGACGGGCGCGGCGCGGTGTTCCAGTGGGACGGCGCGTCGATCCCGGTCGTTTCGGTCCTCAAGGAGACGAGCGGGGCGGCGCCTTTGATAGTCGGCTGGGGACAGGCTGGCGACCGCATCCACAGCCCCAACGAATCGTACGGCTTCAATCAGTTCGAAAAAGCCCGCGAGTGGGCAAGGAGAATATTGGAAAATGTCTGAAATCAGAGTGAGATTCGCGCCTTCGCCGACGGGCAAAGTGCATATCGGCAACATTCGTGCGGCAATCTACAACTGGCTGTTTGCGCGCCACACCGGCGGCAAATTCCTGCTGCGCGTCGAGGATACAGATCTCGAACGCTCCACGCCAGAAGCGATCCAGGTGCTCTTCGACTGCATGGAGTGGCTGGGGCTCGATTACGACGAAGAGGTCTTTTACCAGACGAAGAACGTAAAGCGCCATCTCGAGGCCGTGGAGGAGCTCAAGCGGATCGGGCGCGCCTACGAGGTGGAGAAGACTTCGCGTGACGGCAAGACCGGAATCGTCACCATGTTCCGCATGCCCAAGGAAGGGACGATCGAGTTCGACGATATCGTCAAAGGACACATGGCCAAGAAGGCGGAGGATGTGCAGGACTTTGCGATCGTCCGCTCCGACGGCTCGCCGATTTTCCACATTGCCAATGTCGTCGACGACATCGACCAGCGGGTCACGCACATCATCCGCGGCGACGACCATGTGGAGAATACGTTCAAGCATATCGAGATCTTCAAGGCGCTCGGTGCGCCGATTCCCAAGTACGGCCATCTTTCGATGATCGTCAACCAGCAGGGCAAGCCCTACTCCAAGCGCGACGGTGCGGCGTTCGTGGGCGAATACCGCGAGCAGGGCTATCTCCCAGAGGCGCTTTTCAACTATCTTTTGCTGCTGGGCTGGAATCCCGGCGACGACCGCGAAGTGCTTACACGCGAAGAGATGATCAGGCTCTTCGAGCTCGAGAAGGTGCATGTCACCGCGGCGATGTTCGATCCCAAGAAGCTCGCATGGATGAACGGCGAGTACATCAAGCAGATTCCGCAGGCGGAGTTCCGCAAGATCGTGGAGGAGAAGGTAGGCGCGGAGAAGACGGCGGGTCGCGGCGAAGAGTGGTGGAACCTCTTCATTGCGCAGATGCAGCCGCGCACCAAGACGCTGAACGACATGCCCGGCAACATCGTCTACTTTTTCGACGACGACTATCCCGTAGACCCCAAGGCGGTGGAAAAGCGTCTCGCCAAGCCCGGCGTCAAGGAGATATTGAAGGACATTGCGGCGCGGCTGGGCGCGGTCGAGGAATGGAAAGCGCCGGTCATGGAAGCGATGGTCAAGGAGCTCAGCCAGGGCAACGGCATGGGGCCGTGGGTGCACCCGATCCGCGTCGCCGTGTCCGGGCGCATGGACGGTCCGGGGCTTTTCGAGATGCTCGAACTCTTGGGCAAGGAAAAGACGATAGCGCGCCTTGAGAACGCTGCTGACAGGCTATAAGGTCCAGGATCTGGACAACAGGATGCTCGAGGGCGACACGCTCGTCCATACGCTCGACATCTATCACGCCCACGCGATCAAGAAGAAATTCAAGCGCGACCGCGTGGTGTGCTCCGCGCATCTCCCTAAAGAGAATTGGGATCTCGTCAAATTCCGCACCGGCCCGAAGCTCATGAGCGGCGAACTCATGCTCGACATGATGCAGGAGGCGAGCCTTTTGGGGTGCAGGGTAGAGTTGGACTTCGCTGGACGCGAGCGCGACCGCAACGAACTGCTCGCCAAGGTGAAGGACTTGCGGCGCGTCCGGTCGTTCCGCGCGGAGTGGGAGGCCTCGGTGCCAGGAGGTCCGGTGCTCAAATTCGTTTCCTATCCCGGCTGCTTCTGCCATCGGCGCAAGGACGATGGCGGGCTTGCGCTCGCCGAGGTCGTATCGCGTGAATTGCAGGAGCGCGGCGCGAATGGCGTCAAACTGCTCGATATGGGCTGCGGCTGCGGGCTCGTGGGGCTGCTCGTCAATTCCGTAGTGCCGTGCGAGTTGACGCTGATCGATTCCCACTCGCGCGCAATCGAGGCGGCGGAAGAGAATATCGCGCGTTTCGGCGCCAAGGCGAAGACGGTTCTCTCCGACGACGGCACTGGCGAAACGGGATTCGATGTATTTGCGGGAAATCCTCCATACTATTCCGATTACCGCATTGCCGAGGTGTTTCTCGATACGGCCAGGCGTTGCCTGAAGCCGGGCGGCGTTTGCTACACCGTCGTCAAGAACGCAGAAAATCTCCGCCCCGTGCAGGAAAAATATTTCGATTCCGTAGAGGTAATCCATCGCCGCGGATACGCGGTTTTGAAATCCCATGCTTAACGCAAAATACAGAGTGACAGAACTTTTCGGCATCCCGGTGTTCGTGGATGCAAGCTGCCTTTTGCTCCTCGGGATCATGGTGCTCAACGCCGGATCGCTTTCGTACGGCATTGCCACTGCGCTCCTGCTCGCGATTTCGATAGTTGCGCACGAGCTCGGCCATGCGCTGACGGCGGCGGCGTTCGGCTACCGCACCCGCGACATCACGATTTCGCTTTTGGGCGGATGCGCGAGTCTCATTGCGTTGCCGCGCACGCCATGGAAGGAATTTCTCACCGCACTCGCCGGGCCGCTTGTGAGCTTTGCGCTTGCGGGGCTTGCATATTTTATCGCGGTGTCGGCGAGGATTGGGAGCAGTTTCGTTTTCAATCTGGTCGAGTACATGTTCTGGATGAACATCATGCTCGGTGCGTTCAATCTTTTGCCGGGTTTCCCGATGGACGGTGGCAGAGTTTTCCGTTCGGCGATGACCATGTTCATGACGCGCGCCCAGGCGACGAAGGTCGCGATGTATGTAGGGCGGGCGTTTGCGGTCTTGCTGGGGCTTTCCGGGTTGAATGCGCTTTTGGGCGGCGGCGCGTTCGGACTGGTGAGGATTCTCATCGCGTGGATGATCTGGAAGGAAGGCTACCGCGAATATCTCCTCGCCAAGCGCGACGAAAATTTCAGGACTTGGACGCAGGCGGACTTCGAGGCGCGAGTTTCGCCGCCGCCATACGAGCGAGGGTGAGGCTGCGGTGGGCTGGCTGGGTTCGATAGCTGGGATGTACCTGGGATCGCACGTGGGCGGGATCCTCGGCGGCATTATCGGCGCAGTCCTGGGCGGCAAGCTCGAAGAGAAGCTCAAGGGTGCCGCTGCTGGATCTGCCGGCGATGGCGGACCCTATTCAAGCCGGCGAGGCGAAAACCGCGAGCTGGTCACCTTGACTGCGCTTGCGGCGATGTTCGCCAAAATGGCCAAGGCGGACGGACTCGTCAGCCACGACGAGATCGCCGCTTGCGAACGGGCGTTCGCCCGGCTGGGTCTTGGCGGCGAGAAGCGCGATTATTGCGTGAGAGTCTTCCGCCGCGCCAAAGACGACAACCACACCATCTACGAATACGCCCAGGACTATGCGCGGTGTCAGCGGTCGATCTGCTTGAGGGAATTCGTCTACGACATCCTTTGGGAACTTGCCGCGTCCGATGGCATGTTGCACCAGAACGAGCTGGCGATTTTGCGCCAGATTGTAGCGCCGCTGAGGATCAGGGCTACCTACTACGCGTTCAAGGCGGCGGAATATGGTGTTGGCGGGTCGGGATCGTCGCGGCGGCAAAGCGCATCGGGCGGCGGCGCGGCAGACCCATATGAAGTTCTCGGCGTCAAACGCTCGGACGACCTTGAGACGATCCGCAGGGTCTATCGTGCGAAGGCCAAGCGCTTCCATCCCGATACGCTCCGGCGCAACGGGCTTTCCGAGGAGATGATGGGACGCGCGACCGAGCAGATGGCGAAGATCAACGCCGCGTGGGACGCGATCAAGCGCGAGCGCGGCTAAACGAAACATTTACAAGCAGAGAAGAAGAGGAAATGGCAAAAGAATCATACGGAGCAGAGAGCATCAAGACGCTCGACCCGGTGACGCACATCAGGACGCGGCCGGGCATGTACGTCGGCGAGCCCGGAACGGGCGCGATGTACCATGACTGCATTTACATCCTGATGAAGGAAGTGATCGACAACTCGATCGACGAGTTTGTGATGGGCGCCGGGAAGAAGATCGATGTCACGGTGGACTATGCGACGGGCGAAGTGTCGGTGCGCGACTACGGGCGCGGCATTCCGCTTGAGAAGGTCGTCGATTGCGTAAGCCAGATGAACACCGGCGGCAAATTCGACAACGAGAATTTCCAGTTCTCGGCCGGAATGAACGGCGTGGGCACGAAGGCGGTGAATGCGCTGAGCGAATTCTTCGAGGTGCGGTCCGTGCGCGAGGACGAGTTCAGCGAGGCATATTTCGAGGAAGGCCGGCTCAAATCCAGGAAGCGCGGCAAACTCAAGGTCCACGAGCCCAACGGCACGTTCATCCGCTACAAGCCCGACGCCAAGGTGTTGAAGCACTTCAAGGTGCGCGAAGATCATGTTCTCCGGCGCATGAAGATGTATTGCTATGTGAACGCGGGGCTTACAATCAACCTCAACGGACAGCGGATCGTCAGCGACAAGGGACTCGCCGATCTCATCGCCGACGAGGCGCAGTTCGATAAACTCTATTCGCCGTTTCACATAAAGACGAAGACGCTGGAGATCATCTTCACGCACACCAACCGGTTCGGCGAAGAGTACTACACGTTCGTGAACGGACAGTACACGACCGACGGCGGCACGCATCTCACGGCGTTCAAGGAAGCGCTCACCAAGGCGCTCAACGACTTCGACCCCAAGAAGAAGTTCGACGGCGACGACATCCGCGACGGACTCATCGGCGCGGTGAGCGTCAGGATCATGAATCCGGTCTTCGAGGGTCAGACGAAGATCAAACTGGTGATGAACGATTTGCGCACCGAACTCGTGCAGCAGATGAAGAAGGAGATCGAGACCGAGCTCCACCGCTCGCCCGGCGAGACGCAGCGGCTGATCGCCAAGATCGAGGAGACCGGCAAAATCCGCAGCCAGCTCAACACGATCAAGCGCGAAGCGCGCGAGAAGAGCCAGGCGATCAGCGTGCGCGTTCCGCAGCTCAAGGATTGCAAAAACCACTTGAAGCTCGACAAGATCAACAAGAAGACGGGCAAGCCCGAAGGCGCCGATACGATGATCTTCCTCACCGAAGGTCTGTCCGCCGGCGGCACTCTGGGCGCGGCGCGCGACGCCATGAACCAGGCCGTGTTCTTCCTGCGCGGCAAGCCGCTCAACACCTGCTCGCTCAACAAGGATGTTTTATACCGGAACGAAGAATTCTTCAACCTCATCAAGACGCTCGATGTGGACGAGTCGCTCGACCACTTGAGGTACGGCAAGATAATTTTCGCGACCGATGCCGATGTGGACGGGCTGCATATCCGCATGCTGCTAACGACATTCTTCATGCGCTTTTACCGTCAGCTCGTTCTTGACGGGCGCGTGTTCATTCTGGAGACGCCGCTGTTTCGGGTCCGCAACAAAAAAGAACATTACTTCTGCTACAGCGACGAGGAGCGCGAGGCGGCGATCAAGAAATGCGGCAAGGGGTGCGAGATTACGCGCTTCAAGGGGCTTGGCGAAATCGACCGCGAGGATTTCAAGGGCTTCATCGGCGAAGATATGCGGCTTACGCCGGTCACCTGCGCCGACGACAGCGATGTGGAGAAGACGATCAAATTCTACATGGGCAGCAACACTCCCGAGCGCAAGGACTACATCATGGAGAGCCTTGTCTGCGACGACAGTGCCTGGGAGTAATACGAGATGAGCGAGAAAAACACCGATTTGTTTGGTTCCACGCTTACCGGGCAAGGCCCGATGCGCGAACTGTTCGATTCCAATTTCAGGCAGTATTCTGCTTACGTCATTTGCTCGCGCGCGATTCCGGCGATCGAAGACGGACTCAAGCCCGTCCAGCGACGCATCATGCACGCGCTCTGGGAAAAGGACGACGGCCGCTACACCAAGGTCGCGAACATCGTCGGCCACACGATGCAGTATCATCCGCACGGCGACCAATCGATCGCCGACGCACTTTGCGTGCTGGCGAACAAGCTTTGGGGCAAGGGCATGGGGTATCTCGTGGACGGGCAGGGAAACTTCGGCTCGCCCTTGACCGGCATGCCGCACGCCGCCTCGCGCTACATCGAGTGCCGCCTCACCGAACTCGCGCGTAATGAAGTCTTCAACAAGAAGACGACCGCTTACGTTCCCAACTACGACGGACGTCTGGAAGAGCCGGTCTACCTTCCCGCGAAAGTTCCGCTTTTGCTGATGCTCGGTGCCGACGGCATTGCCGTGGGGCTTTCCACTGCAATCCTGCCGCACAATTTCATCGAGCTCCTGGAGGCGGAGATCGCGATTCTCCAGAAGAAACCGTTTGAGATCTATCCTGACTTCCAGCTCGGCGGCATCATGGACGTCTCGGAATACGACGACGGCCTCGGTAAAGTCAAGGTGCGCGCCCGGATCGAAAAGGAAGACAAGAACAAGCTCCTCATTACCGAACTCCCCTGGGGCGAAACTACCGACTCTCTCGCGTCGTCGATTGAAGACGCGATCAAGAAGAAGAAAGTCCCGGTGCGCAAACTCCACGACCTCACGAGCGAATCGGTGCGCATTGAACTTGAGCTGCAGACGGGCGAGAGTCAGGAGAAGGCGATTACTGCGCTTTACGCCTTCACGAATTGCGAGAAGTCGATAAGCTCGCGCCCCATCGTGCTCGTGGATGGTCGTCCGCGCCTCATGAAGGTTGGTGACATTCTGCGCAACAATGTCGACCGCCTCGTCGCGCTCGTGAAGCGCGAACAGGAGATTCGTCTTGAGGAGCTCGACGCCTTGTTCCATGCGCGAACGCTCGAGCGCATCTTCATCGAGGAGCGCATCTACAAGCGCATCGAGGAGGAGAAGACGCTGGAGGGCGTGAAGAGCACGATCCGCGAAGGGTTCAAGCCGTTTTTGAAATCGCTCCGGCACGAGATAACCGATGAAGATATCGAGCGGCTGCTCAAGCTCCAGATCCGCCGCATCTCGCAGTTCGATATCGACAAGAACCGTGAAGAGATCGAGGGCATCAAGGCGGAGGAGGCGCAGGTAAAGGACAACCTCGTCCACTTGAAGGCGTTTGTGGTCAAGTATCTCAAGGGGCTGGTGAAGACCTACGCGAAGAAGTATCCGCGCCGCACCGAGATCAACGCCGCCGGCGCGTTCAAGGAGGTGGATGTTCGCGCCATCACCGCGACCGAGCTCACGATCAAGTGGGATAGGGAAAACAACTTCATCGGTTCCGGGCTCAAGAATGGCGACGAGATGTTCAAGTGTTCGAGCCTCGACGAGCTTATCATCGTCTGGAAGGACGGACGCTTCAAGAAGGTCCAGCCCGAGGATAAGATATTCGTGGACAAGGATTTTCTCTGCTGCATCCGCTACAATCAGGAGAAGGAGCGCGACACCCGCGACTTCACGCTCGTTTACGAGGAGGGCGGATATGGCTTCAGCTACATCAAGCGTTTTCGCTTCGGCGGGCTGATCCGCAACAAGGAATACCGGCTTGCGCCCGAAAAGCCTAAGTCCAAGATCGTGTTTTTCGTCGAGGGTTGCCCGGATACGATTTACGTGAAGTTCAAGCCTGCAAAGGGGCAGAAGATCCATCAGCAGTATTATCTCCCCAAGGAGCAGGTAAGCCGCGTCAATCGCGAAACCGGCAAGGCGGAGAAGAAGGATGTGGTGGAAATCCGCGGCGCGACGACGAAGGGCAAGCAGCTTACGATGAAGCCGCTGGCGCGGATTGGCGCCGTCCGTGGCGCGTGGTGGGATCACTCCGAACCGCTGTCCAAAGGAGTGCTTGCGTGATTTTGAACGTCCGTGCCGTCCCGCGCTCGTCAAAGTCCGGCATCGACGGCTGGCTTGGCGACGCCCTGAAGGTGCGCATCAAGTCCGCGCCGGTCGACGGCAAGGCGAACAAGGAACTCGTCGAGACGCTGGCGAAGGCATTCGGCGTCCCCAAGAGTTCCGTCGCGATCGCGTCGGGCGACACATCCAAGACGAAGCGCGTGGAGATAAAAGGCGTGGCCGGTCTGCCGCCCGGTCTAGTGCCTGCGCAACCCGCAAAAGAGAAATGATCGACCCCGAGGCCATAGACGAATGCGCTCGAGTCCTCAACGGCGGCGGCGTCGCGGTCATCCCTACGGATACCGTGTACGGTCTTGCCGCGCATCCGGATTTTCCCGCCGCCGTCGAACGGCTCTGGTCGATTAAAGGCCGCGACAAAACGAAGCCGATCGCGTTTTTGGTTTCCAATGCCTCGATGCTCTCCGGCAAGGCGCAGGAGCTCGCCGTGCGCCATTGGCCAGGTGCGCTCACCATTGTCCAGAATGGCGAGGGCTACCGCATGCCGGACGAACCGGACGTCTTGAAGCTTATTGAAAAGTGCGGCGGCAGATTGCGCGTCACTTCCGCCAACTTGAGCGGCGATGCGCCGGCCATCACCGCGCAGACCGGAATTGACGCCGACTTTGTCCTCGACGGCGGCAAAAGCAAAATCGGGATTCCTTCCACGGTTGTAAAGGTGGAAGGGGAGAGGGTGGATGTATTAAGACAAGGAGCGATAGCGATATGACCATCGTCACCAAGACCGTCAAGTTCGACGCCGCACATGTGCTCACGAACCATCAGGGGCTGTGCAAGAATCTCCACGGCCACACGTATCGCGTCGACATCTCCGTCGCGGCGGCGCTTTGTTCGCCAGACGATATGGTCATCGACTTCAAGGATTTGAAGCGCATCGCGACCGAAAAAATCTGCGATCTTTTCGATCACGCCTTTATCTACAACCGCGCCTCGGCGGGTGAATGCGAGATTGCCGCCGTGGTGGAGAAGCACGGCATGCGCACCGTCGCGCTTGATTTCCGCTCCACCGCGGAGAATCTCGCGCGCCATTTTTTCAATATGCTCAAACCCTCGATCCCTGCGCTCCATTCAGTGAAGGTGTGGGAAACGGCCGACTCCTCCGCAGAATATCTGCAATCCTGACCGCGCCACTTCCAATTCCAGCCGATTTATGGTATAATATTCACCGTAAAAGTCATAACCCATGCCACAGGAAACTCCACAGAAAACGCTGCATAAAACTCCGCATACTCTGCGGCTCTGCGCCTCTGCGTTAATAAATACGATGGATAATAGATTTCCATATTTCTCAAAACGCATCCCAGCGCACATTACCGCGAATTCTTTTTCAGCGCAGAGACGCAGAGTGCGCGGAGTGCGAGATCGACGATTGGTCAAATGCCGTGCATGTCACGATTTATCGGCAAAGTTCTACGAGTATGCATCGGGCAGAATCGAGATTTCCAATCCTGGAGGTCTCTTTGGGCTGGCTAATGCCGGCAACTTCCCGTTTATGAATGATTACCGCAACCCGCTGATCGCCGAATCCATGCGAGTCTTGGGAATGGTAAACAAATTCAATAGAGGAATTGCCATAGTAAAACAGGATCTGGAGCACAACGGCAATCCTCCTGCTGTTTTCGATGTCAATAAAATGACGGAATTTCGAGTGACCATAAACGCCAAGAAAAGTGGCGAGATAAACCGTGAAAGTGGCGAGATAAAGTACAATACCGTGCGGAACGATTCGGTGGTGTTGGAAATAATAAGGCGCAATCCTGGTGTCAAGCGCGAAAAAATCTTCCTCGAGCTCAGAACATCAATCAGGTCGGTTGAGCGTGCTTTGGCCAGACTGAAAGCCGATAAGGTTATTGAATATCGTGGATCGAACAAAACCGGCGGATGGTACATCCGCACATAGACCATGACATCTTTCTTCTCCATTATTATTCCCGTCTACAATGTCGCGCCGTATTTGCGCGAGTGCTTGGATAGTGTCCTCGCGCAAACCTTCACCGACTGGGAGTGCATTTGCGTTGACGACGGTTCCACCGACGGCAGCGGCGAAATTCTTGACGAATACGCAGCCAAGGATAAGCGGTTCGTGGTTGTTCACAAAGCGAATGCTGGTGTAAGTGAGGCAAGAAACTCGGCGCTTAGGATGGCAAAAGGGGAATGGATTTGGTTCGTTGATTCGGATGATAGGATAAAGTCGAATGCATTAGAGAGATTTGTCAGATATGAATGTAAGGCAGATATCACATACTTTGGCATGGACTTTATATATGAGGATGGGTGTAGAAAGACTGTTTGTTATAAGGCAGTTGGTGCTACCGTAATTGACGATACTACAACAGCAGTGTTCGCAAATATGGTAAAGAGCCCTATGGGAGTAGATTTTTTTGGCTACACATGGAACAAGTTCTTTAAGAACGAGATAATTCAGAAGAATAACATAGTGTTCGCATCTAATATAGCACTCTGGGAAGACGCATTGTTTATATTACATTTTTTAAATCATGCGCAGACATTTGCTGTGATAGGTGAAAGTCTATATGAATATAAGCGGTATACTAATGGTCTGACTAAGCGGTCTAACAAGCCGTTTTATGAAGTAGGTAGACTCTTTGAGAACAGTATTTCGGCGGCTAAGTTTTTGCCGTTACGTAAACTCGCTTATGACAGAGCAATGCTTTGCTACGATTGCATGTCTAGAAACGAAGGAGCATATAATTCTGTTAAAAACATTGTCCGCCTTTATCGCAGATATAGTGAACTAGCCAATAACGAATTGCGATTTAAAGTTTTAGGTGCTTGTCGATTTGCTCCAGTGCGGTTTGCTGTTATAGCCTATCTCACACTAAGGTTTTGGGGGCGTATTCGCTACTTTCCCCGATAAATAGGAGGTGTTGGTATTGAAAATCATTAAGAGACCCTATAACGCTGATCTTCATAGCAAGTGGGTCGATGCTCTGATTGCAATGTCCTGCTTTGGAGTAGTATGTTTACATTCCAATAGTGTTTTCTGGTCAAGACCGACTGGTTTTGCATGGTTCGAATCCCTTTTTATCGAATCATTTTTCTATTTTGCCGTGCCAATTTTTTATATGATTTCAGGCTATACGTTATTAGGGTATCGCAATAGGTATTCAACCACAAAGTTTTTAATTCGTAGAATAAAGAGGGCGGTTATTCCTTATGTGTTTTGGTCGGTGTTTGCGTACATTGCACTCTCTATAATTCGTGGGGGCAATGGTATTGATACTGTATTAGAGTTCTTTGCGGCTATTGCGAACTCAAAGATTGTAGGGGTGTATTGGTTCTTCCCTCCGCTATTCATATGTTATCTTGTGTTGCCGCTGGTATGCCTTGCTCTAAATTCTAAAAAAATGTTATTATATCTTCTGGCGTTAGGCATCGTTTCATACTCGATACTTCCATTCTTGTCTCAGCTTTTAGGTATAGAGTTTTCACCTACATATTTGCATATTCTCCCTGGTAGTGGGTATATAATCTTTTTCATATTAGGGTATATGTTGGGGAACGATCGAATGCCAGTGTGGGTTGAGAATGTTATTTTGTGTATGGGGTGCGTTGGCTTTTTGGTGCATTTAATTGGAACGCATTATTGTTCGCCAGTAGGTGCTGATATTGGAAAATTGTTTAAGGGTTATTTAAATTGGCCTACAGTGTTGTATGGGCCTTCGATATTCATTCTTGTAAAGCGGATTTATGATAATCATGATTTGCCGTTCATGGTGAAGATCGTTTCGTTTGTTAGACGGAATTCGCTAGGTATATATTTGATGCATTGGTGGGTCTTATATATTATTATGCCCAAAGTGTACACTGTCATTAACGGTATGTCATCATTGCGTGAAAGTGCACTATGGAATATTTCGTTGGCATGTATTACTACTATACTTTGTGGATACATAACAGAAGCGATTCGGCGAATTAAGATACTTAGATGGATAATTGGGGAATAGCAATATGTGCAAAATACTTTCAATAATCGTTCCCTCCTATAACATGGAGGCATATTTGCCGAAATGCCTGGGAAGTCTTATTGTCGATGACAAAGAGCTTTTGCAGAAGCTTGACGTCATCGTCGTCAACGACGGCTCGAAAGACCGCACGAGCGAAATCGCTCACGGGTTCGAGACGAAATATCCGGGCGTATTCCGCGTAATCGACAAAGCCAATGGGCATTACGGCAGTTGCATCAATGCCGCGATGAGCGTTGCTCGGGGCACATACATCAAGGTGCTGGATGCCGACGATTCCTTTGATAAAATTGCATTCGCCGCATTGCTCTCATCTCTCAAGGCTTTAGAAGTCAAGGGGCGTTATGTTGATCTTATTTTGACGCCATTTATTTTTGTGGATGCAAATGGGCGCGAAGGGGAGGTCTGTCGCTGCCCTGTGGTTTCAGGGAAAGTCCTTCCTTTTGAGGACATTTTGCCTTTCGCTTCATGCATAGCGATGCATATGGTAGCTTACAAGCGCGAAAACTTGCTTTCTATGTGCTACAGACAAACGGAGGGTGTTCATTATACAGACCAAGAATGGATATTTACCCCCATGAATAGGGTTAATTCCTTTATTTATTTTGATGATCTAGTTGTTTATCGTTATCTCATAGGGAGAGAGGGGTCGTCGGGATTGGCCGCACCGATAAAAATGTTTGAAGATTGGAAGGAAGAATTGTCTGCACTGCTTAGCCAATTTGAACGGACACATGCAGATTATGCGCATAGGCAGTATTTGTGCTTTAGAGTTGAACGCATTGTATCGTATATATTCGGAATTTTCAGGACACGAATGCCGTATAAACTGTTGTCATCCAGATTTGATGAATTCGATGAGTTGCTCGTGGCATCGAAAACGGCGTATGATATTGCGGGAAAGTTGGAGTTTTCCAGAAAGATGAAGTTCCGTCCAGTTCGTTTTTGCCGTGAACATAAGAAGTTGAGAGTCCCATATATGATGGTCTTTCGTTTTTATTACAAACTAGTGCGCAGTGTTAATAAATTTCTTGGGGAAAGTTAATAACTGGCATTAATTCGACCCTTCGGCGTTTTTAGTGGAATTATCGGGCGATTTATGGTATAATATCGGCACAAATGATAGGACAGGCCGAAAATGCGTATCATAAATAAAATAGCTGCAGCAATCCGTACGCCTAGGAGGCTAGTAAATAGCGTGTGCTATCGTTTGCATGCTTTTACTGGCGAGATGCTTGCGGATAAGACCAAAGTGGATGATGTCTGGACGTTGATTGGGCAATGTTACTTGAGGGGTGGCAATTCTCCATCGGTCGATAAGGAGATTGCGCAGTCAAATGCAGTAAAGATCATTTGGCAGTTTTGGTGGCAGGGAGCAGCTTGCGCACCTGATATTGTCAAAATGTGCTTCAAGAGTGTTGATTGTTATGCGGGAGCCGAGTTCAAGATTATCCGCATTGACAAGAACAACCTTTCGCAATATATTGATATTCCCGAGCGCATAGCGACCGTTTTCAGGGGAAAAGAGCATTACGCTCATTTCTCTGATTATGTACGTTTTGCATTGCTGGAAAAATACGGCGGCATTTGGATTGATGCAACGGTTTATATGACAGGCCCCATCCCCGCCGATATCGTCGAGGCGGAATTTTATGCCCCTTCGATTTCGTATTGGATGAATTTCTCGCACGATGGACAAATTCCGCCCGAAGAAGCAGTGATTGCATTAGAGCGCAAGGCGTTTCCATCAAATACATATCTCGTTACGGACGGCTGGTGGTTTACCGCACGATTAGGCAGTCGCACTGTTTATGTCATAAAGCGCATGTTGGAAGAATACTGGCGCATTGTGGACAAGCCGATAACATATCTTTTTATTCAGCATATGCTGACATATGCGGTCTTGAATGATGTTGGATGTCGCGAAGAATATCTCCGCATGCCGAAATATGACTGCAATAATTCGCTTATATTGCAAGCTATGCTATATGAGCCATATTCGCCAGAAGCATTGTCTGCGGCGAAACACACGACCAGTATACATAAACTCACTCACAAACCCCGCGAGTGTCAGTCGTTTACTATATCGACTCTTGCTCATCTCATGGCCGAGGATTGATAATTGATTTATGGTATAATATCGGCAAAATCCATGGAGTTGTATGCAAATATTGCGAAAAACCAAAAAGATTTTGCGTGGGATTCTTGAGAAGACCGATAATGCAATCCAACTTAGGCTAGGGTATGCGCATTGGCTGCATATCGGCGATGTGCTTGCGCCATGCAGGGGAAAGATGACAGGCGGACAGTTTATTGTCGCTTCGCGTATTTTGGATATCGAGCGCATTCGGTCAGGGACAAACCCTTATTGGCAAAATCATTTGTGCGAGGCGATATATGGCGAAAAGATGACAGAAGCGCACAAAGCCAAATCCAATGACGGATTCATGCGGCTGGTGGAGTCGATAGACGCACGCGGACTAAATCCGGCATTTGCGCAATGTTCGATTGCCAATCATCCGCTTGTTCTCAACAACGGCACTCATCGTGTCGCTTATCTGGCGGCAACCGGTAAAAACGGGTATTTGCCGTTTGTATGCACCCAAAGGGACTCCAAGCCTTGGTTCCCGCTCGATGGTCGCGAATATTTTTCAAAAAGAGGACTGGATGGCGAGGAACTTGATTTGCTTGAAGAATATTATCTGTATGATGTGCTCAAAAATGTCAGAACATGGCTTACCGCATTGATTCGTCGGGAGTATATTGAAAAATTCGAGCAGGAACTTGCTGGTTTTGGGGAGATAGT
>OCTX012222058.1_pt1 | contig 25783 bp, 20 predicted proteins | sample 1539691 | NCBI WGS metagenome assembly OCTX01 (sample SAMN02144231, study PRJEB22623) | gut metagenome | biome: sheep rumen | host: Ovis aries | place: New Zealand
ATGACGGTAGAGTATCTTGGCAATCAGGAACTGCTGCAACTGAGGAAGACTGCCTTCTTGGCTTCGAGCACCATTTCTTCGGAAACGGTGCTGCAAGTGTATGACTGGGCAACAGAAATGCGCAATCGAGGGGAGTGTGTGGTCAGCGGTTTCAGTAGCAAGTCGCTTAAAATTCCGCTTAAAGTCGCTTAAATTCTCGCTTAAAGTCACTTAATTTTCACTTAAAGACCATTGCCGTTTCTCGTCAGTATAAATAATGCCCTTCTTCCTCAGTTTAGTTAAAAGATTACCTATCTTACCAATCTTCTGTTCTTCTGTGAAATCTACAGGCAACTTATTCCAAAGCAACTCGTTGATTTGCTTACGACTTAGTACCTTATGGTCTTTCAGTGCCTTAATAATCGATGCCGAACTTACTTAGCACTCGGAAATAAAAAGAAAAGAAAGCTTTCCTTTTGTATTTCTCTCGTTTTTATGTAACTCTGCCATCAAAGATGGCGAAGTTACTCCGTCTCGGCAAAAAAAGAATAAATTCTTTTGTTTTGCTCTCGACTTTTCGTAACTTTGCACTTCAAAGATCAACCGGACTTTAAACAATACGTTATGATGAAAGAAATTACCGTAATCAAGAATAGTCGCGGCGCTGAAACGCTGCGTCCAACAGAGCTCCACGCATTGGCGGAGACTATCCGTAGCGGTGAGTACCAAAAGGATGTTGACGAGTTGCGAACCTTCTATCCCTTGATGGTGAAGGACCGTAACGCTGACGGAACACTGCGAGAGGGCGAGGAACGGACACGCCGTCTGCCGCGACTCTGCTTCGCCTCGTTGCTGGAGAACCGCAACCAGCAACGGGTGAGGAAGGCCTATACGGGAATGGTTCTCCTGGAGGTGGACAACCTGCAGAGCTACGAAGAGGCAGCAGCCGTGCGCAACGGAGCAGCCCTGATGCCCCAGACGCTGATGGCCTTTGTGGGAGCCAACGGGTTGAGTGTCAACATCGTATGCTGCGGCATGCTGACCACAGCCAATGAGGAGTCGCTGCCCCAGACGGACGACGACATCCGCACGTTTCACCTGAACCTCTACGAGAAGGCCCGTCTGGTTTATAACGGACAGCTGGGCGTGACCGTCGAGAAGCTGGAACCCCATCTGGAGCGTGTCTGTTACATGAGTGTCGACAGAGAACTGTTCTATAATCCTGCCGCCACACCTTTTTATATTGAGTTGACAACGGTCGACAAGGCGGTGGGCAACAAGATTGCGACCAACATCGAGACTCGCGAGATGGCGCCCGGCCTGGATCGCTACCTTACGCTGCATAAGGTTTTTGAATTCAACCTGATGAAGGCTTACGACGAGATGAATACCGACGAGACGTACGACGCCGGCGACGAACAACCGCAGAATGCGGACGAGCTCTATGCCCATCTGCTGGCCATCCGTCTGGCGTCGAATTGCTGCGAGACGGGCATCCCTATGAGCATCGCCCTGCGCATGGCCCATGCACACAGCATCTTCCGCAAAGACAAGATGATGCTGCGTCTTGTCTTCGAGAATGCCTATCGCAAGGCCAACGAGAAGAGCTATCGCAACCGTAAGTCCATCGCCAAACCGCTGAAGAACATTGCCCCAGAGACGCTGCTGACCATGAAGATAGACATCTTTCTGCGCGAAAACTATGAGCTGAGGAAGAACGTGATGCGTGGCGTCGCCGAATATCGCCAGCGGACGGGGCTGGGCTTCTCGTTCCAGGACTTGACGGAGGAAGCCCGCAACTCGATGACCATGCGAGCGCTGGAGCGGGGCATCAAGTGTTGGGATAAGGACATCCGCCGCTTCGTCAATAGTGATGACATCGAACTCTATGACCCCATCTGCGACTGGTTGGAACATCTGCCACAGTGGGACGGTGTGGACCGTGTGACACCACTGGCCCAGCGCGTCAAGACCAACTACCAGGAGTGGACACACCTGTTTCACCTGTGGATGCGCTCGATGGTGGCTATGTGGCAGGGCAAGGGACAGCTGACGGGCAATGCCCTCGTACCTCTTTTAATAGGTCGCCAGGGCTGCGGCAAGTCGTCGTTCTGTCGCATCCTGTTGCCTCGCGACCAGCGCGAATATTACAACGACCGCATCAACTTCAAGAACGAGTCGGACCTGAACCTCGGACTGACGTCGTTCGCACTTATCAACCTCGACGAGTTTGACAAGATTACCCAGCGCCAGCAGATTGTGTTGAAATACCTCGTGTCGACAGCCGATCTGAAATACCGACCACCATACGGCAAGGCCTATAGCAGCCATCGTCGCTATGCGTCGTTCATTGGCACCACCAACGACCAGACACCACTCGTTGACCCCAGCGGCTCGCGTCGTTTCATCTGTGTGGTTGCTGAGGGAAACATCGACTTCCAGACGCCTGTGGAGTACGACCAGCTCTATGCGCAGCTGCTCTATGAGGTGGCACATGGCGAGCGCTACTGGCTGACAAAGGACGAAGAACAGGCGCTGATGAACCACAACCTGCAGTACCAGCGGCTGAATGGTCTTGGTGAGATGCTACTGTCGCTCTATCGTCGTCCAGAGGGCGATGAGGAGGGTAAGTGGCTGGCGCTGAAGGACATCTCTGCCCGCTTGAAGCAGGCCTTCCGCTCGTCATACAAAGAGGAGCCTGGCACCTTTGAGAAAATCGGCAACTTCATGAACCGCCCTGAATACAAGTTCCAGAGCCGCCACCGCAACACGGGTACGGAGTATTGGGTCGTTGAAACAATAGCCAACAGCTAACAGCCATTAGGATTTTTTCTCTGCCTGGTCGTGGGTGGTGTGGATGAAGTCGGTGTTCTTGCGGTCTATCTTCAGGATGTTGAGAATCATCTTCCATACCAGCATGGGGATAGACAGAATCTTGCCGAAGACAGAGTGGCTGCGCAACTGTTTGGGCGTAGACACGTAGAGCGACAGACAGATGAAGAGGAACAGCAACCACCACTTGATGCACCAGTCGAGCGAGAGCAGAGTGACCAAGCATGCCAGTACGAACGTCAGCACAATCAGCATGGAACGGGGAATGAGGGCCTGTTGGAAGGTCTTGTCGATGTAGTCGATGTTGCCATCCATCAGTGCCTTGGGAACGTAGGGCAGCAGTGAGAACAGACTCTGTATCTGCGCTGTCATCCAGCGCAGGCGCTGCTTCTGGAAGTTCTCTTTGTTCGACACCTTCTCGTCATATACATGGATGTCTGGCTCGTAGTGAATATGAATCTTCTGGCGCAGCAGAAGAGCCTCCAACTCGCGGTCCTCACCAGCGGTGGACAGCTTGTAGACATTCTCCTTGAACCACTTGAACTTGAAGCACATGCCTGAGCCGATGAGGGCAGAGGAGAGGCCTATGCGGTTGTGAGCCTTGCGGAACAGGGTGTTGTTAATCTCCTCGCTGACACCATCGAGCACAGCAATGTTGTTGTTGGAGTTTTTGGCGCAACGGTGACACTGGATGGCATCGTAACCCTTGTTGCAGACCTCGTTGAGCTTGGCCAAGAAGTCTTGCTCTACCACGTTGTCGGCATCGAGGATGACGACATAGTCGTATTCTCCCTGAATCTGTTGCAGCGCATATTGCATGGCCTTAGCCTTGCTACTCTTCTCGAAGACAGGTTGCAGGAGCGTGATGGGCAACTGAGCCAGTTGTTCATTGGTCTCTGGCTGCATGTGGTCGCTGATGACGGCCAAATGGAAACCCTTATAAGGGTAGTACTGTCCTAAGAAGGTGGACACAGAGTTGACGATGACGCGGTCTTCGTTGTAGGCCGGATAAAGTACAAGGAAAGTGTATTGTCGTGGCTCGCGCATAGAGCGAAGCTGGCCCTCCAGATAGGCGGAGAGCGGAGAGACAGTGTCCTTCCACAATATCGATACTGATGCGAAGAACAGGATATAGGCGCCAGAGGCTGCCAATAACAGCCAAAGGAATATCTCAACGATGTGTAAAATCAACCAAACGATACTCATAATGTAATAAGGTGTTATGGATTACAGTTTCTTATTTAAGTCCGCTTTCAATTTCTTTCCGATAGAGGTCTTTGCCAAAATCATGGCCAAGAGGATAATCGGTATGGAGAAGAAGGTGCGATCCCACTTGTCGTCGACCAAGTAGTTGGGAGTAGCTAACGCAAAGATAAACAGTACGATAGCAAATAGCGCCCACCACTTGAGAGCCAACGAGAAATAGATGAAAGGCATGAAGATGCCCATAGCGATGATGATGGCCATCATCAGAATACGAGGCAGCAGCATCCATTGGAGAATCTTGTCTATCAGGTCGTAATGACGTTGGATGATGGCTCCAGGCAGATAGCGGATGTTGCGAATGATGGTAGCCAGATGTGACAGTAACCACCGACCACGCTGGCGATTGAAGTCCTCTGCCTTACGGGTTTTCTCAGAGAATACCATGATGTCGTCGAAGTAGTCTACAAAGATATGTTGGCGCAACAGACGAGCCTCCAGCTCCTTGTCGTCCCAATAGGTGTTGGTCGTCAGGATGTTAGCCTTAAACCAGTTGAAGTCGAAGGCCATTGCTGAGTTAGAGGCAGCAGCAGACAGACCTAATGTGACGTGGCCGCGACGGAAGATAGAGTTGTTGATTTCCTCGAAGATAGCACTCAGACGTGCCGATACGGTATCGCGGTTCTGTGAGAGCATGTGGCACTGAATGGCCTTCGTGCCAGCAGCCTCATAGGCATCGTTCAGTTGCTCAAGGAATTCGGGTTCTACAATATTACCTGGGTTGAGGACTACTGCAATATCATAGAGTTTGAACTGCGGCAGGTTGTTAATGGCCAGCTGCAATGACTTGGCACGGGAACTCTTGGTGAAATTGGGTACCAACAAGGTAACGGGCTGTTGTGCCAGACGGAAACTGCTCATCTCGTCGATTTGGTCAGCAATCACTGTCACGTCAAACTGACGCTGGGGATAGGTCTGTCCAAGGATAGATTGTACCGTCTGTTCAGCGCTGGCTCCATTCTTGTAGGCTGGGATGAGAATGATGAAACGGTTTTGTACACGACTCTTCGGAGTATCCTGGTGCTGGCTGAACATGGAGGCCAGCGCAAAGATACCCATATACACCACCGTCATACAGACGAAGATGAAAAAGGCATAGTCGAAATAATATATAATCGTCCACAAATCCATACGCTCAATGTTTTATAAAATGCCAGATTCCTCGCAGTACTGCTTTCGCCAAGTCATAGCGTCGTTTTGTCAGATTCTTCACAATCTCCTTCATGTCTGCTATGAAAATGAGGTAGAGGTAAGACAGGTAACGCCAGGGGAAGGGACTGTTGCGTCGAACGAAGAGTAGACGGTTACGCGTAATATAATAGGTACGCAAGGGACTGGCCTGTCCCGTCGTCTGGCTCTCTTTATGATAAATGGTGCTGGCGGGTTCATACCAGATGTCGTAGCCTGCACGTCGAATCATCATAGACCAGTCGAGTTCCTCGTAATAGAGGAAGAAGCAGGTTGGCATCATGCCTGCCTTTTCGATGACTTCGCGACGCACCATCATGGCAGCGCCATGTCCATAGGGCGTCGGATGGGCTGTGTCGTACTGGCCATAGTCAGACTCGTTAAAGCCAATGGCGTGGTTGCGCAAAGTGATGCGAGAGAGTGGGGTAAAGCCCGCAAACTGTATCAGGTTGTCTCCCCACGTAAAGCGTATCTTCGGACATACCATGCCAATCTTCGGGTTGGACTCAAAACGTTCGACAAGGTGTCTGAGGTCTGCCTGCATGCTATGTTTGTTTTTTTGGACAGGTTCTTCCTGTAAAGTCAGCAGGGTGTCGTTATTGATGAAGTAGAGATACTGACCACTGGCAGCTTCGATACCCAGGTTGTTACCACCGGCAAAGCCCAGATTCTCTTGACTGCGAACGACCTTGACCTGCGGATAGCGCTGCTGGATGACGCTTGCTTCGTCTTCCCGTGAGGCATTATCTACCACGATTACCTCTATCGACGCATCGTCAAAAGGTAACGTTTCCATCAGTTCACAGGTGTCTTTTAGCCCATTGTAATTGATGGTGATGATAGATATGATTCTCTCTTCATTCATGCCAAACCTCTTTTTTGTTTATACCCTTTTGGCTTTTTTCTTCTCTTCTTTCAGCCGCTTCTTCTCTGCATCTATGGCAAGCTGTTCCTCTTCATAAGCAATCCATTCGTTTTCTATAAATGGAAGAATATAGACGATGGCCAAACCTCCATAGAATGTCAGACAGTTGGGGAACTGCATAAGCACCTGGTTGCCGTAGCCTCCTAATTGTTGAGAAATCATGGCGCATGTCAACCCAGCACCAATGCCTCGGAGTGACGGGCTTTTTAGTCGGAAGAGTACTATCCTGCAAGCGCCTATTATCATAATTGCAGTACAAATGAGGAAAACAGTGATACCGATAATACCTGTGCGAATCCATATATAAATGTACTCTGAGTCTGGAGGAATAACAGACATCAATGCATATTTATTATTAGCGGGGACATCGCCTCTGTTAAGACCGATGCCGATTCCCCAGGGAGCTTCTTTCATGTATTTTTTCATGACTTCTTGATTTAATGTGCGCTGATTGGCTGAAGCATCCCCTTTATTAAATGCCGAACGCATACGACGTATCTGTTGGTTGCCTTGTCCGATGCTTGTGAAAGCTAGTACAAAAACAAATAATGTAAAGGCAATAGTAAATGGAATTGCTATTTTGAATGATTTAGAGAGGAATATATATGCCATAAACCCCGCCATTAAACAGGCTATTGCTGTTCGTGTGCCAGAAGGGAACATAGCCCAAGCGCATGCAGAACCAATTATTAAAAAGAATATTCGATGCTTTTTTATTTTACTAGTAATACCAAAAATGATAAATGCTACTGCTGTTGATGCTATACCTATTCCAAAATTGGCAGCATCACTAAAAATCGAAAAATAACGAATCAATGTTCCTCCTTGAATGACATGTGTTCTACGTCCTGCACCATAAAACAACCAACTTTCTTCAGTATGTGTGAGACCTATGTATTGTTGTTTAAATACCCAAAAAGATGCAAAAAACGCTAGTGCTCCCCAAAAAAACAGATAATGAGTAAGTCTTTTCGGATTATTGATATAGATAGAAAACACTAAAAAGGCATATAACAATTGAAAAGCCATCATTCGAATACCAGTAAACCATGCTCCTATGTTAATACCAATACCACATGTGTCATTTAAAATCTCCAAGGTGCAATAGCCGCACCAAACTATAAGAGCGAATAGCATGAGATTGCCCGCTCTTTCAAACTTGGTGTCTCTCGCGTCAATAAAAGCAACGGCTAATAGGATAATTTCAAGCATCTCATTATATAAGGACATAGGTATTCCTAAAGAAGGAAAACCCTTCATTTGAATGAAATAGTTGAAAAATATAAGTACCCAGAAATTAAACATTCGATATTGGAATGTAGTAATCGCCAATAAAAATAAAATAGGCAATAGGCATATAATGGTGAATGAGGGAAGTCCTGCTGTAATTAACTCATAGATAGCCAGCAAAAACAGGAGAAAGAGTATGGACACTCTTCCTCCGTTTTCTTTCGCGTATGTAGTGAAAGTGAGCTTATTCATTATAACGAATGTTCGTTCTCTGTAGCAGTCAATCCTAATTGTGACATACGGTATACGAAGTTGTTGAACTTCGTATAAGGAGGTAGCTGTCCTACGAATTCTTCCACGGCATAACGAGTGGCTTCTGTCAGATACATATAGAGCGTGTTCTTATGCTCATCGTCCAACATGGCACGAACCTCATTGAGCGCCTTTTGGTCGACGTCCTTCCACGTACGGTTGGCACGAGTGACCATCAAATTAATGGTGCCCATATTTAACAGAGCAGGAGAGATGGAGTAGTCATCTAAATTCGGATACTCGATGATGGCTATCTCGTCAGGAAGGATATCTGGACAGAGATCCTTGATGTTCTTGGCCAAAATGAATTTACTGTCTTCAGCAAGGAAATCTTCATCGTAGGTGAGACGGCGAACCTGTAAACCAATAGATACCCAATAGTTCTCCAACTCTTGTGCTATATAGCTCTTACCGTTACCAGAGTCTGTAGAGATGAGGTTGAGCACATTCTGCTGGCCTTCCTTGAAATTAGGCAGTAACGCTTTGCTCAACTGCTTCATCGCCATATCGGCAATGGTCTTGTTGAAACGACGATAACGCAGGTTGCTCTCCTTGGGGAAGCAGCCCATGACAGGTATCTGAGTGATGTGTTCTGAGCGCATGCGGTCGCGCAGCGTACGGTCGAGCATCTCAATAATGAGAAAATAGAACGTTGTCAGCATAAACGTTAGCATAAAGGCTCCCAGTAGCACCATTAAACGGTTCGTCGGCTGAGCATTCATAGGGAACATCGGAGGATTGAGCACACGGAGTGTGGCAGTAGACATCTGGAGGTTGCGTTGACGCATACGGGCTGCATTCAATGATTTTAGCATCTCCATGTAGTTACCTTCAATGAAACCAATATGGCGTGCCTTGCGATCAATTGTAGCGCCAATAGGTGCATAGAAAAGATATTGTCTTTCAATCTCGTTCTGCATGATGTCAGTAGCAGTCATCTCAGCTTTGGTCTTTTCCAAAAGTAACAATTGCTCCAACCAACGTCCCAACATGTCTTGAGCTTTAACACCGGTTTCCGTGCTGAATGAAGCAGCTTCGATGTCTCTTGTCAACTGGTTGACACGTCCTGTGGCACGTTGTAGGTCACGCTGGGCTTTGGCCAATTCTTCTTGTGACTCGTTGTTATTGCCACCACCTTCGCTACTCATCAGTTTGAGGTTAGAGATACGTGACTGAATGCGCGAGATGTCACGTACCTGATTGGTGAACTCCTTGTTGGAACGAACCACTTGCGCACGATTGCCCAGTTGTTTTTCTAAATAGTCAAGCAGGGCCTTGGAAGTGGTATAGTTCATCAACTGGTCGTTGCGGAAGTTCTGTTGCTGGGCTTCCAAAGAGGCTAACTGTTTAGTCTGCTCTCCGTAGTTGATGATACGCTTGGAAACGTTGTAACGGATAAGGTCGTCCTCAGCACTGGTTAGAATACGATACAAACGGGCCACCTCTTTCTCGAAGAACTTGATGACGTTGCTAGTTTCGCCATAGCGCAATTGCTGATACTGACGGGCAAAAACGTCGTTGAGAATGTCCAGTGTGTTATAGACTATACCCGCATCGTTAGCAGAATAGCCGATGTCGATAATGTCACTTTTTTCAAGCTGGAGTACTTTCAAACGACTAGTAATATTGCCTATGCCAAAATAGGGATGGTAATTTAATAAACCGAAGAGGAAATTGTCTTTTGACGGTTTCTCATAGGCCTTCAGATTGGCAAAGGTCGCCGACTCGTTATTGTGGTTGATGAGTGCCTTAACATCGGTGGGAACAGTGGCACTTAACTGACGGAAATGTTCAGCAGAGATGTAGTTGTTATCCTTGTTAGGATTGCCATACATCATGCAGCGGGCAAACAGACGCAGCGCTACCTCGTGGATGGTGTTGTCTGTCTGGATAATCAGTATTAGGTTGGTGATGTTTGTCTGAGAGTTGCCGCCAGCCGAACCTGAGCCACCTTCGAGATTGTATCCCGTAATCATACCTGTATAGATGGTTGTATTCGCATCATAGATGCGCTCCATGTCGCGGGTCGAAAACCATGCCACAATAAGAGCAATCATCGGCAAGATGACTAAATACCAACGTATCTTATAGAGAAAACGGACAAAATATCTAAACAAATCCATATTGAGTGCGAGTTATTATTTCTTTGTTTTCTTGTTTTGAGATTTTGCAGCCTTGCGGAGGGCTTTCTTTTCAGCTTGTTCCAACTTGCGATATCTCTCATCATCTTCTTCAGCTGCTTTCTTGATGTTCTTGGCCACTTCTCGATTCTGTTTGCGAATGTCTTTTTCCGACAATTGTTCGTCATCAAGGGTGATATCTGTCGTCGTATTCGTTAGAATAGGGGTGTGAGTCAACAACTCCAAAGTAATGATGTCTGTCGTGATAGAGGTTTGTAAATTCTGGTAACTTCCTACTACACTAACCTCATGTTCCTTGGTAGTTGCCAATGCCTCAATGGACATGTTCCCTTGGTGGAAATCCTCCTGGTTTAAAGCACCGGCACCCTGATAGATGGCAGCACCCTCACTCATAGTCTTCAGTGTTACGAGATCATTTGTTATCTTGATATACAGCGAAGCAATCTGTTGCTTGAGGTTGTCGAATGCAATGTCTTTTTCAATGCGGGCCTTGTCAACCTCCAATCGTTTACGCTTGACAGATGCTGTCAAGTCCAAAATGTCCTCCAAGGGTACGCTGAGGTTAACGCCAACATTCCAATAGCTTTGTTCGTTACCTTGGAACTGGTAGATGGTGGTGTAGCTCTGTGTAGTGCTGTTGTTTCCCCACATGTCGGTCTTACCATAGCTGTAGCTGGCATGGCCTTGGATGTAAGAGAAGATGTGACGCTTCTGCTTGGCAACTTCTGCCTGCGCAATCTCCTGGGCTTTGTTCAGTGACAGAATGTTGGGGTTCTGCTTGGCATTCTCATAGAGCACAACCAATGGAGGCAGGTGGAAGGTCGAGAAATTAATGGTGCTGGTCTCGCTGGAATCAAAGAAACCGGCACTGATACCACTATTATTATATTGTGCGTGACTGGATGTAGTCACCGCAGCAAATGCAATCGAAAGGATAAGATGTCTTACACCGTTCATAGGCAAAGTCAACTGGTTAAACATTTCCTTTTTGTTTGAAGGCCGTAAAGGTCTTCAGAATAATCTTCAAATCGAGCCAGAAGCTATAGGTCTGTCCGTAAGTGATGTCCAACTGCTTGCGCTCTTCCGCTGACATCTTACCTCCGCGACCACGCTCCTCCACCTGCCAAAGACCCGTGAGTCCAGCAGGAGCCATAAAGCGGTCGATGCTGGAGTCTGCCGTCAGTTTCTCCGCCTCGTAGAGAGGTAATGGACGATTGCCGACAATAGACATGTCGCCCTTGAGGATATTGAACAGCTGCGGGAGTTCGTCGATGCTGTACTTGCGGATGAACTTGCCGACCTTGGTGACGCGCGGATCGTCTTCAATCTTCACGAAGGCATTGTTGATTTCCTCTTCCTTCTGTTTGTTGAAGTTGGTCTCTGATACGACAAAGTCGTCGCCAACCAGCATGATTTCCTCGTCACTAATCATCATCTCTGAATCTGAGCCCATATTCATCATTGCCGAGTTGGCCTGGTCGTCCAATGGGGCAGTGCTGGTAGATTTTGACTCTTCGGACGCTTGCTCCTTGTACTGGTTGTGTTCCTTGCTCAACTCCTTCAGCTGATGTTCTGCGTCTTCGTACATGCTACGGAACTTCAAGAAGTCGAAAATAGCATAGTTAGTACCTACACGCTTTGACTTGAACAGCACAGGACCTTTGCTCTCCATCTTGATGGCAATCGCCGTGATGATGAAGACGGGCGAGAGAATGATGATAGACAGTGTAGCAACGACGATGTCGAAAAGTCTCTTCCAAACAGGAATCTTGAATTTCAGAATGCCACGCCATGGTGCCTCGTTAGAGAACAGGACGTATTCGCGGTCAGAGATGAACTGAATCTTCTTGTTCAAATCCGTGACAGAGGCTTCATAATGGATGGTGTCGTTGATACCGCTCTTCTGATAGATTTTGCGCTCTTCCTCCGTTAATGTGTCCGTCATGAGGACAATATAGACGTGGGGACATTTCTTGCGCAGATAGGTAATGGCGGTAATGTCTTCATTGAGGACATTACGCTCATAGAACAATAGAAAATGTTCGTTGGATACGTGTGGAGTACATATCTGGGCAGCATTCTTGTAGTTGTCGGCCATTCTGACTAACTGTCCGGGTATGTATTTCAGACGTTCTTGTGTCTTAAGATCGTTTCCTAAGTATACAACACCTATCATGTCTTACAAAAATGGAATAATCTATTAATTGGGGAGAATTTTCTTGACACGGATCTTTAACTCCATGGGGTTGAAGGGCTTGACGATGTAGTCTACAGCGCCAATCTCCAACAAACGGATGCGCTCGCTGGTAGAATCTTCGCTCGACAGCATGATAACAGGGATGTGGCGGAAAAGCTCATTCTGCTTAATCCACTCCAAGAAGTCGTCGCCACGCATACCCGGCATACGAATGTCGGAGATGATGAGGTCGGGCGTATTGCCTGCCTGAAGCCATTTTACACCTTGTAAACCATCGGGGAGCCACTGAACATCGTAGTCACTCATGAGATAGATAGAGAGCACCTTTGCGATGGTCTCTTTGTCGTCAAGTATCAGTATTTTCTTTTTCATAAATCAAACAAACCTTAGCTAATTGTTGTTCTTCTATTCTGCAAAGGTATAGAAAAAATTTTAATTGTAGTCAAATAATAATAAAAAAATATTGAAAAACTGTAAAAAAATTGGTTTTTAAAGATTATTTGCAGAATTTTGTAGTGCGAAAGTACGCATATAAAGGATTAGGAAACATATTTATTTATTATCAACAATGGCAAACAGATATTTATTAGGTTTCGATGTGGGCAGTTCGTCTGTCAAGGCATCGCTCGTGAATGCAGACAGTGGAAAATGTGTAGCTACGGCATTCTACCCAGAGAAGGAAGCACCCATCATGGCTGTCAAGGCTGGTTGGGCCGAGCAAGACCCTCAGATGTGGTGGGACAATGCCAAGCTGGCGCTGAAGAAGATTATGGCTGATGCCGGTGCTACGGCAGACGACGTGAAGGCCATCGGTATTTCTTACCAGATGCATGGTCTGGTATGTGTCGACAAGAACCTTCAGGCACTGCGCCCCTCTATCATCTGGTGCGACTCTCGTGCTGTACCCTATGGTGAGAAGGCTTTCCAGGAGTTGGGTGCCGACCAGTGCTTGAGCCATCTGCTTAACTCTCCGGGTAACTTCACTGCCGCCAAGTTGGCATGGGTCAAGGAGAATGAGCCAAAAACCTATGAGAAGATTTACAAGATTATGCTTCCTGGCGACTATATCGCCATGCGCCTCTCTGGTGTGGCCAATACCACGGTCAGTGGTCTTTCAGAGGGTATGTTCTGGGACTTCAAGAACAATCAGGTGGCAGACTTCCTGATGAAGTACTATGGCTTCGACCAGTCGCTCATCGCCGATATCGTTCCTACTTTCAGCGTACAGAGTGAGGTATGTGCAGAAGCAGCAGCAGAGCTGGGACTGAAGGCCGGTACACCTATTACATATCGTGGTGGTGACCAGCCCAACAATGCCCTGTCGTTAAATGTGCTCAATCCTGGTGAGATTGCCGCTACGGCTGGTACCAGTGGTGTGGTATATGGCGTGCTGGGCGACGTTAACTACGATCCGAAGAGCCGTGTAAACACCTTTGCTCATGTCAACCATGCAGCTGACCAGACCCGTCTGGGCGTGCTGCTGTGCATCAATGGCACCGGCATTCTCAATGCATGGACACATCGTAACATTACACCCGAGATTGGGTATGCCGAGATGAATGACTTGGCTGCTCAGGCTCCTATCGGTAGTGAGGGCGTCACTGTCATTCCATTTGGCAATGGTGCTGAGCGCGTGCTGCAGAATAAGGAGATTGGCTGTTCTATCAACGGTTTGAACTTCAACAAGCATAACAAGGCTCATCTGGTACGTGCTGCTCAAGAGGGTATTGTCTTCTCGTTCTGCTATGGTATGGAAATCATGCAGCAGATGGGTATGGACATCCATAAGATTCACGCAGGTAAGGCTAATATGTTCCTTAGCCCCTTGTTCCGTAACACGCTGGCTGGAGTCAGTGGCGCTACCATCGAACTCTACGATACTGATGGTTCTGTGGGTGCTGCCAAGGGTGCTGGTATCGGTGCTGGTATCTACAAGAATGCTAACGAGGCCTTTGCTTCGCTCGATAAGCTGCAGGTCATTGAACCCGATGCAGCTCATCGTGAGGAGTATCTGGCTGCCTATGCCCGTTGGAAGGCCGTCCTGGAGTCAAAGATTTAATCGAAGACGAATAGAGAAAAAAGAACGGCAGTGTTGTCAAGCACTGCCGTTCTTTCTTTGTGTTTATCGGATAAAGAGTAGTTCGCGGTATTTGGGAAGTGTCCACAGTCCGTCTTCTACAATCAATTCTAATTTATCAATCTGTTTGCGGATGGTCTCCATGTGAGGGCAAACAGTGTCGTGATAGGCGATGGCGCGCTGGTGGATGTCCTCAATGCGGTTTGCTACGCGGCGAGCTTCCGTCAGGTCTTCTACCAGCTGCTCAATCTTCTCCGTGCGCTCGGCAATCTCTTCGATGAGTTTCATGTTACGGATAGACAGGCGCTCGGCACGTTCTTGTGAGAAGACGTCCTTCATGCCTTGCACGTTCTTGATGAGCTTTGACTGATAGTGGGTGGCCACAGGAATGATATGGTTCATGGCGAGGTCGCCCAACACACGGGCCTCAATCTGTACGGTCTTTACGTATGTCTCCCATTTTACCTCGTTACGGGCTTCCAGCTCTTTTCGGTTCATCACCTTGGTGCTTTCGAACATCTTGATACTGCTCTCGTCGAGATAGTGCTCAAAGATAACGGGGCACGACTTCTCTATGTCCAGTCCGCGCTTGGCAGCCTCCTTGACCCACTCCTCGGAGTAGCCATTGCCGTCAAAACGGATGGGCTTGCAGGCTTTTACGTCGTCCTTCAGTACCTCGAGGATGGCGGGAATCTTCTCTTTGCCCTGTGCTATCTTTGCATCCACACGCTCCTTGAAAGAGGTCAGTGCTTCAGCCATGGCGGCATTCAGTGCAATCATGGCACTGGCACAGTTGACGCTGGAGCCAGGAGCACGGAACTCAAAACGATTACCCGTAAAGGCAAAAGGTGACGTTCTGTTGCGGTCGGTATTGTCGACAATCAGGTCGGGAATCTGTGGAATGTCAATCTCCATACCCTGCTTACCTTTCAGGTTAAATAGTTCGTTGGTCTCTGATGTCTCGATGTGGGTGAGCAGTTCCGTAAGCTGGGTGCCGAGGAAACTGGAGATGATGGCGGGAGGTGCCTCGTTGCCGCCCAGACGGTGGGCATTGGTGGCACTCATAATCGAGGCTTTCAACAGTCCGTTATGCTTGTATACGGCCATCAGCGTCTCAACGATGAAGGTGATGAAGCGCAGGTTCTCCTCGGGTGTCGTTCCTGGAGCATGGAGCAAGACGCCTGTGTCGGTTGACAAACTCCAGTTGTTGTGTTTGCCGCTGCCGTTGATGCCGTCGAAGGGCTTTTCGTGTAACAGTGCGCGGAAGCCATGCTTGCGAGCTACCTTCTTCATCAGCGACATCAGTAGCATGTTGTGGTCAACTGCCAGATTGCACTCCTCGAAGATGGGGGCCAACTCAAACTGGTTGGGGGCGACCTCGTTATGGCGGGTCTTTACGGGGATGGCGAGTTCTAACGACTGTATCTCGAGATCCTTCATGAAGGCAACAACACGGTCGGGGATAGTGCCGAAGTAGTGGTCGTCCATCTGTTGGTTCTTGGCACTCTCGTGCCCCATCAGTGTACGTCCTGTCATCAACAGGTCAGGACGGGCAGAATAGAGCCCCTCATCAACGAGGAAATACTCCTGTTCCCAGCCCAAATTGACCTGTACCTTGGTCACGTCGTCATAGAAATACTTGCAAACATCCTTGGCTGCCTTGCCTACAGCATGCAGGGCACGGAGTAGGGGAGCCTTGTAGTCGAGGGCCTCACCGGTATAAGCGATGAAGATGGTGGGAATGCACAACGTGTCATCGATGATGAACACTGGCGATGTGGGGTCCCAGGCAGAGTAGCCGCGCGCCTCGAAAGTGTTGCGGATGCCACCGTTGGGGAATGAGGATGCATCGGGTTCCTGCTGGACGAGAAGCTTACCTGAGAACTTCTCTATCATGCCGCCCTTGCCGTCGTGCTCTACGAAAGCATCGTGCTTCTCGGCAGTACCCTCGGTCAGTGGCTGGAACCAGTGTGTATAGTGGGTGACGCCCATCTCCAGGGCCCATTTCTTCATGCCGTCAGCTACTGCGTCAGCGATAGAACGATCCAGACTGGCACCATTGTCTATCACGTCAATCATTTTGTCGTAGATGGTCTTCGGCAGGTAACGGTACATCTTCTCTTTGTTGAAAACGTATTTGCCGAAATACTCCGAAGGACGTTCGCTGGGTGCTTTTACGTCGAGAGCGCGTTTCTTGAACGCCTCTTCTACTACCTGAAATCTTAGATTGTTGGACATCAATTTAATTTACTATTTGACGATTTACAATTTGACAATTTATTATTCATCAATGAAACGGCGCGTCAAGTCGTTATAATTCTCTATGCGGCGGTCTCTGAGAAAGGGCCACCAGCGACGCACCTGTTCTGAGCGCTGCATGTCTACGTCAATGACTTTGGTCACCTCTTCTATAATAGGGGCCTCGTAGAGCAGTTCTCCCTGCGGACCAGCCACAAAACTGGTGCCCCAGAAGGGAACTCCGTCTTCTTCGCCACAGCGGTTTACCGTGACGACAGGAAGCCCGTTGGCAACAGCATGCCCACGCTGAACGGTCTGCCATGCCATGCGTTGTCGTTCCTGTTCGGCAGGGGTGTCGTTAGGATCGTAACCAATAGCGGTGGGGTAGATGAGAAGTTCGGCTCCTGCCAATGCCATCAGTCGTGCTGCCTCTGGATACCATTGGTCCCAACAAACCAGCACACCCAGTTTGCCGACAGATGTCTGGATGGGACGGAAACCAAGGTCACCAGGTGTGAAGTAGAACTTCTCGTAGTACCCTGGGTCGTCCGGAATGTGCATCTTGCGATACTTGCCGGCAATGGTACCGTCTTTTTCCAAAACCACAGCGGTGTTGTGGTACAAACCTGTGGCCCTGCGCTCAAACAGTGAGGTGACAATGACTACGCCCAGCTCCTTGGCAAGATTACCAAAGAAGGTGGTTGACGGTCCGGGGATAGGTTCTGCGAGGTCGAAGAGGTTCACATCTTCCTGCTTGCAGAAATACAACGAATTGTGCAACTCCTGCAGGACAATCAGCTCTGCGCCTGCCTTGGCCAGCTGGCGAATCTTCGTAGCCAGATGGAGTACGTTGGCTTTTACGTCCTCTCCGTTGTGCTGTTGTATGATTCCAATCTTCATGGGCTTGGTTTCCTTAAAACGGTGCAAAGTTACAAAATAAAATGAAAAATGAAAAGTGAAAAGAGAAAAAATGAGTGTCATTTCTTCTATATTTTTTTGCTGCTATCATTTTTATTGCTATCTTTGCAGTCAAATTTTATAAAAACTGTACTAAAATGAAATTGTTAAAAGTATTTGGGATTTTTGCGGTCTTGATGATGACCGTAGCTTTGTCATCGTGTGTAAAGAATGATGATAGTGAAGACTTGGACAAGAAGTGGCAAGACTGGGTGAAGCAGGTCGATACCGAGATTAAGGCTTCTGTAGGTTCTTACGAAGGAAAGTTGTACACAAAGTCGAATGAGTCTACTGAGACCGAGAATAAGCTGGACTCTATCCCTGCCACCTGGAGAATCAACAACGATAGCACGTTGGACTTACTGAACGTACCTGTAGAGTTGCTGGTCAAGAAGATGCCAGAAAGTCAGAAAACGCTGCACGACGCCGTCTGCAATGCGCCTAACGTCGATATCCATGTGAAGATGGCCTACAGTTATTATTATCATTCACCCTTGGTGATGTATGTCTATCCGCAGTATGTCACATTCCCCATAGAATATGAGGGCGCGTCGCATCGGGTGAAGATCTATTTCAGAAGCACAGAAACAGCCTCTAATAGCTTGGCACAGTATATGATGAAAGATAATACCGGCTACGTCCACAAGTCTATGGTAGAACTGTATCCCGAGTCGCTGTATATGGATGACAAACTCCAGACACAGTTCTATGCCGAGGCCTATCTTGTATGGCTTGGCGCCAAGAAGGAGGTTCAGTAGTATTGCATCGTACAGCAATGAAGTGAACCGTGTTGCTTGATGACAGCACGGCAGTCGATGCCCACAATCTCCCTGTCGGGAAATGCCTCTCCGATGATGCGCAGAGCTTCTGCGTCGAGATCGGGTTGGTTGTAGGTGGGTACCAACACTGCACCATTGATGACCAGATAGTTGGCATAAGTTGCCGGCAGACGGTCACCATCGTCATAGATGGGACGTGGCAGAGGGAGTTTCAAGAGACGGTAGGGCTTACCATCGAGAGTCCGAAGTTCCTGGAGCTCTCTCTCCATTTTGATGAGGTCGGGGTGGTCTTCATCCCCCCCTGTATATAATAAGGTGTCGTCGGGACATATTCTTACTAGTGTGTCGATATGTCCGTCGGTATCGTCACCAAGCAAAGAACCGTGTTGCAACCATACGATGCGCTCAGCGCCCAGCCATTCTTTCAGCCGTTCCTCAATCTCTGCTTTTGTCAGTGGCTGATTGCGATGAGGCGCCATCAGGCAGCACTCGGTAGTGAATATGGTGCCTTTGCCGTCGCTTTCGATGGAGCCGCCTTCCAGTACGAAGTCCAAATGGTCTTCGTAGAGGCCCTTTACAAGACCTTGGTCATAAAGCTGCCTGTTAATCTGGTTGTCCAGCGCAGCCTCAAACTTCTCGCCCCAGCCATTGAAGCAGAAATCCAGAAGAATTAGTGCTTTTGACTTGTGGTCAAAAGAGGTCTCTTCTACCGTAATGAAGCCGTGGTCACGGGCCCAAGTGTCGTTATGGGGTATTTGATCTACTATTAACAAAGGTTCGCGCTTGCGTATTTCATGAGCCATCTCTTCGTAGACAGCAGTAATCTCGTCAAGGATAGGAGCCCAGTCCGTATCCTTGTGTGGCCATGTCAGTTGCACCATGCTCTGTGGCTCCCATTCGGCCAACATGCGTCGTCTTGTACTTTTCATGCTGCAAAAGTAGAAAATAATTATGAATTATGCATTATGAATTATGAATTATTTATTACCTTTGCACTTGATTATGATGTTAGAACTACATAATGTAACCATTGGAGAACTCGTCAAAGGACTGTCGGTTACCCTTGACGACGGGCAGATAATGGGAATGCAGGGTAGGGGAAAGACTACTCTGCTGAGGGCTGTCGTAGGATTGATACCTATCGATGGCGGCCATATCTGCATTGATGGCGAAGTGCTGACGCCTGAGTCGGCGCCTTATTTCCGTCGCTATATGGCTTACGTGCCCCAGAGGTTGTCTGTTCCTGAGGGGTATGACAAGGTACCTACCGACTATGTCGAGCTGGTGCGCCGCGCTGTCGACTCAGGCAAGCAACTGTTAGTGATTGACGAACCAGCAGAACCCCTTAGTGACGAGCGGCAGCTGGCAGTAGGGCATCTGCTGATAGATGCCGTCCAGCAGGGACGCTCTGTGCTGACGGTGATGAACCCCTTGAATGATCATTATATCCAATTATGATACACTTCTATCTCATACTGGTGCTGGCTGTCGTTGCCTGGAAAGGCTATTATGCTTTCCTGCGGGCTATGAAGTGCTATCAGCAGGATTGTCTGCAGCACGACTCGCTGCGCGAATTTCTGCTGGCCAATGGTGCTACGCCTTTTCAGTCACTATGGCCCTTCTATCGCCATGCCCTGCAACGTGCCTTTGTGCCCATGGCTGCACAGTGGCGGTTATGGGGAGTCTTGGTGCTGTTAGGACTGCTTTTGCTGCTGACACGAAACTGTTAAGACTTGATAAGTGATAAAAATACAGTTTTTTCGAAAAAAAGTCGGTAACTCTTATTGGCAGTTACCGATTTTTTTGTAATTTTGCAGCCCATAAGGTATTATTAGCTCACAAAAGGTAAAAACATTATGGGTGGCTTCTTTGGCACAATCTCTACAAAGGACTGCGTAAACGACTTGTTTTACGGCACTGACTACAACTCGCACTTAGGTACAAAACGCGCCGGTATGGTGACATTCGACGAAGAAAGCGGCTTTCACCGCAGTATTCACTCGTTGGAACGCCAGTACTTCCGTTCGCGCTTTGAAGACGAGCTTGACTCGTTTAAAGGACATCAGGGTTTAGGTGTTATTAGCGACACCGATCCACAACCCATCATCGTCAACTCCCATCTGGGACGCTATGCAGTAGTGACTGTTGCCAAAATCAATAACCTTCGCGAAATCGCCGACGAACTGCTTAAGCAGCGCATGCACTTCAGCGAGATGTCGGCCAACAATATCAACCAGACCGAACTCGTAGCCCTGCTCATCAATATGGGGAACTCTTTTGTAGAGGGTATTAATAAGGTATACCAGAAGATTGACGGTTCCTGCTCCATACTGATTCTTACAGAGGATGGCATCATTGCCGCACGTGACTTCCTGGGACGTACCCCCATCGTGATAGGTAAGAAGGAGATTCATCGTCTGTCACCCATTGGTACTGACGAGTTCATCCAGTCGTATGCTGTCACCAGCGAGACGACCTGTTTCCCCAACCTTGACTACAAGGTGTTGCGTGACATAGGTCCTGGCGAGATTGTCAAGCTGAAGTCTGATGGCATCGATGTGCTGCAGAAACCCTTGACACGCTGTCAGATATGTTCGTTCCTGTGGGTATACTATGGATTCCCCACCAGCGACTATCAAGGCATCAATACAGAGTATGTCCGTGAGAAGAACGGTCGTCTGATGGGTGAGAAAGACCCTGTCGATGCTGACTTGGTATGTGGTATTCCCGACTCTGGTGTGGGTATGGCACTGGGTTATTCTGAGGGTAGCAAGATACCCTATAAGCGTGCCGTACTGAAATACACTCCCACGTGGCCCCGTTCCTTTACCCCTGGCAACCAGAACCGTCGTGACCTCGTGGCAAAGATGAAACTTATTCCGAACCCCGCCATTCTGAAAGACCAACGTGTCGTCTTCTGTGATGACTCTATCGTTCGTGGTACACAGTTGCGCGACAATGTGCGTACTTTCTTTGACAATGGTGCCAAGGAGGTGCATGTCCGCATCTCTTGTCCGCCACTGGTCTATGGCTGCCCGTTCATTGGCTTTACTTCGTCGAAGAGCGACTTGGAACTGATTACTCGTCGCATCATCCGCGATTTTGAGGGTGATGACAAGAAGAAACTTACCGAGTATGCCACCACAGGAACACCAGAATATGAGCGAATGGTTCAGGAGATAGGTCGTAGACTGGGATTGACATCGCTGAAGTTTGCTACCATCGAAGACCTCATAGAATCCATCGGTCTGCCTAAAGACCAGGTTTGTACCCACTGTTTCGACGGCACCAGCTACTGCCACGAGAAGGACAACGAGAAGTGGTTTACTTAAGTAAGTTAAGAGTTGAAAGTTGAGAACTGAAAGATTAAAAAAATATAAAAGTGATAGAACTCTCAACTTTCAACTTTCAACTCTCAACTTTATTTCGTACCTTTGCACTTTCAAAAGGTAGATAGAAGCGTGAAAATACGACAAGTGCTTGACGCCCTTGAACAGTTCGCGCCTCTGCCCTTGCAGGAAAGTTGGGATAATGCTGGCTTGCAACTGGGACTGACAGAGGCGGATGTTTCAGGGGCATTATTGTGTCTGGACGTCAACGAACAGATTGTCGATGAGGCTATCCGCAAGGGTTGTAACCTTATCATCAGTCATCATCCGTTATTGTTTCGCGGCTTGAAACAGATTTGCGGTGCTGACTATGTGCAGCGCTGCGTCATCAAGGCCCTGAAGAACGACATTGTCGTCATTTCTATGCATACCAATATGGATAATGCACAGAATGGTGTCAACTGGAAGATTGCTGAGCGTCTGGGACTGCAGCAGTGCCAGTTTTTTGCCAAGAAACAGGTGGGCGACATAGAGGCTGGCAGTGGTGTTATAGGCTCTTTAGCACAGCCTATGGCTGCCGATGACTTCATCCTGATGGTAAAACGCCAGTTCGGTGTGGAGTGTGCGCAGTGTAATGAACTGCTGCGTCGGCCTATTCAGAAGGTGGCGCTCTGTGGCGGTGCTGGCGACTTCCTGCTCGACGATGCCCTGCATCAGGGTGCTGATGCCTTTATCACTGGCGAGATGCACTACCACCAGTACTTTGGCTACGAACAGTGCATCCAGATATGTGTCATTGGCCACTACCAGTCAGAACAGTTTACCAGCGAGATATTCCGCGATATTATTAATAAGGAGTGTCTTGGTGTGCGAACAGAGATGGCAGAGACTTGCACAAATCCAATTCTATATATTTAGTCGAAATGGTGTATTAACGAGATAACGTAATAACGAAATAACGAAAAAGAGAAACATTATGGCAAAGAAAGATCCTACAGATTTGACAGTGGAAGAGCGTCTGAAGACCCTCTACCAACTGCAGACCACGCTCTCAGAGATTGATGAGAAGCGTGCCCTCAGAGGTGAGCTGCCTCTGGAAGTTGAAGACCTGGAAGACGAGATTGCTGGTCTCACCACCCGCATTGAGAAAATCCAGAGCGACATCGATGAATATCAGCATGCCGTTGCCCAGAAGAAGGGTGAGATAGAGACGGCTAAGGTCAGCGTAGAGCGCTACAAGGCGCAGCTCAACGACGTAAAGAACAACCGTGAGTACGACACACTGTCTAAGGAAATTGAGTTCCAGACACTGGAAATCGAGCTCTGCAACAAGAAAATCAAGGAGGCTAACTTCAAGATTGAAGAGAAGAAGGCTGAGTTGGAGCAGAACCAGACTATCATCGAAGATCGTCGTCAGGCCCTCGACATGAAGAAGGCTGAGCTTGATGAAATCATGGAAGAGACCCGTGCCGAGGAGGAGAAGCTGAAGGCTAAGGTCAAGGAGCTGGAGGTGAAGATAGAGCCCCGTCTGCTGACCTCTTTCAAGCGCATCCGCAAGAATGCACGTAATGGTCTGGGTATCGTTTACGTGCAGCGTGATGCCTGTGGCGGTTGCTTCAATAAGATTCCGCCCCAGCGTCAGCTTGACATCAAGATGCACAAGAAGGTCATCGTCTGCGAGTACTGTGGACGTATTCTGATAGATCCCGAGTTGGCAGGTGTTAAGATTGCCACACCAGGTGTTGAAGAAAAGAAACCCCGCAAGCGCGCTATCCGCAAGACCGTCAAGAAGGACGACGATGTGGTGCCCGAGTCAGAGGATTAAACAATAGGAAGAGGATGTCGAAAACATCCTCTTTTTTTTGTCTGCTTGTCATAAAGTAATGTAATAGCTACGAAAAGTGATGCAAAAGGCTGATAAATAACAAAAAAAATAGTATATTTGCACCATATTTCCGAAAAATAGTGGACAGATGATTAGAAAAGAGTTGACATGCTGCCTGTTGGCTGCCACGGCAGGCATGATGCTGTCGTGTAGCGATGACAAGAAAAAAGCACACGATGCAGTAGAGTATAGAACGATGGTTGTGAGTCAGAAGGATATGACGCTCAACCAGCAGTATAGTGCCCGTCTGACAGGACGGCAGATTGTAGAAATCCGTCCGCAGGTGTCAGGCACCATCACCCGCATCTGTACTGGCGAAGGTATGGCTGTGAAGCGTGGACAGACGCTGTTCGTCATCGACCAGACGCCTTTTCAGGCTGCCTTGGAGGTGGCTATAGCCAATCGGAAAAGTGCTGAAGCAAAGTTGTCGACAGCCCGAATGAACTACGATAGTCAGAAGCAACTGAAGGAGGGTAGTGTGGTCAGTGACTTCAGCGTAGAAACCACCCGCCATCAGCTGTTGGAGGCTGAGGCTGCGTTGGTGCAGGCCAAGGCACAGGAGAAGAATGCCCGTTGGCAGTTGTCCTGTACTGAGGTGAAGAGTCCCGTCGATGGTGTCGCTTCTATGATTCCCTGGCATGTCGGTGCACTCGTCAGTAGCAACATCAGTGAACCACTGGTTACTGTTGCCGACGATAGTCAGGTGTATGCCTATTTCTCTGTCACTGAGCGCTTTATCGTCAGTCTGACGGAGCGCTACGGCTCTGTTGCAGACTTTATCAAGAAGTCGCCCAGCGTCAAACTCAAGATGACTACCGGTGCCGATTACCAGCTGGAAGGACGTATCGATGCCGTCAGTGGTACGGTGGAGGCATCGACGGGTGCTGTCACCATGCGTGCCGTATTCCCCAATCCTCAGCATCTGCTGCGTGATGGTGGCAGTGCTACCATTGTGGTGCCTACCCAGCGCGAGAAAAGCATCGTCGTCCCTCAGGAGGCTACCTACGAGTTGCAGAACCGCACCTTTGTCTACCGCGTGGTGGATGGCAAGACAAAGGCTACACCTGTACAGCTGTTTCCACAGAACAATGGCCGGGAGTATATTGTAGAAGAGGGTATCAGCGTGGGTGACACTATCATAGCAGAGGGTGCAGGACTGCTGAAAGAAGGAGTGGAAATAAAAGGTAAAAAGTCCAAAAGATGAACGTCAAGACATTCATAGACAGACCGATATTGGCTTGTGTCATCTCGGTGTTGATGGTGCTGGTAGGTATCATTGGACTCGCCAACCTCCCGTTGGAACAGTTTCCTGAGATTGCACCACCAACCGTCCGCATCATGGCAAACTATACGGGTGCCAATGCAGAGACGGTACAGAAGAGTGTGATAGTTCCGTTGGAAGAAGCCATCAATGGTGTAGAGGGTATGATGTATATGACGTCGTCGGCCTCGAATAATGGCACTGCGTCCATTGGTATCTTCTTCCGTCAAGGTACAGACCCCAATATGGCTATGGTCAACGTGCAGAACCGTGCCGCCACTGTTCAGGGCCGTCTGCCGAGTGACGTGGTGAAGAGTGGACTCACTGTGCGCAAGCGACAGACGTCGAATATCAAGCAACTGTCTGTATATAGTCCTGACAGTACTTTCGACCGTTCGTTTTTGGCCAACTATACCAAAATCAATATAGAGCCGCGTCTGAGCCGTATCTCGGGTGTGGGTGAGGTCAACGTGATGGGTGCCGACTACTCCATGCGCATCTGGCTGGATCCGTTGAAGATGGCCAGCTATGGACTGACGCCTGCTGACATTACAAAGGTGCTCGACGAACAGAACGTAGAGGTGGCCACGGGTACACTGGGTTCTGAGAGCAGTAACACGTTCCAGTATGTGCTGAAATATCGTGGTCGTTACGAGGATGAGAAAGAGTACGAACAGCTGGTGGTGCGTTCGCTGCCTAATGGCGACGTGCTTCGCATTGGCGATATAGCCCGTGTGGAGCTGGGTTCGCAGAACTATAACATCATTGGTGAAACCAATGGCAGTCCTGGCGTCAACATTTCTATCAACCAGGTGGCAGGCTCTAATGCCAATGAGATTATCAAACAGATAGATCAAGAGGTGGAGGATATCCGTAAGGCCTTGCCACCAGGTATTGTCATTGAGGACATCGAGAGTAAGAAGGATTTCCTCGATGCCTCTATTGCCAGCGTCGTAGAAACGCTGCTCGAGGCACTGGCGCTCGTTATACTGGTGGTGTTCCTCTTCCTGCGCAGCTGGCGGGCCACCGTTATCCCCGCTGTTGCCATCGTCGTATCACTGATAGGCACTTTGGGCATTATCTATGCCATAGGTTTCTCACTGAACATGCTGACGCTATTTGCCCTCGTGCTGGTCATAGGTACTGTAGTTGACGATGCCATCGTGGTCGTGGAGGCTGTACAGGCGAAG
>OCTX012267396.1_pt1 | contig 25755 bp, 26 predicted proteins | sample 1539691 | NCBI WGS metagenome assembly OCTX01 (sample SAMN02144231, study PRJEB22623) | gut metagenome | biome: sheep rumen | host: Ovis aries | place: New Zealand
TCGTTGCTGCAAGCCATCCGCGAGAGCCCTAGGCCCGCGCGCCGCGCCACCCTACTGGCTGAGGTCGGCCCCAGACCTCAGTATTAATTCAATCCATGAGGGCGCCCGGCGTAAACAATCACTGCAGGTTGAAACATGGTCCAGTGAAACCACAATGGACCAGCGTTGGTGAGGTACCGCCATGCCTGACGAGCATCTTGACATTCCCCTGCTTCTTAATGAGCTCATTTCCCTGGGCACAGAAACTGATTGGGTCGAGTTCAAGACGAGCAACGCTAATCCAGACATGATCGGGCAACGGATTAGCGCCCTGGCGAATTCGGCATGTCGCCGTGGGATCCCAACCGCATATATGGTTTGGGGCATCAATGACAAGACGCATGAAATCGTAGGAAGCACGTTCCGATATCGCTCGAAGAAGGTTGGCAATGAAGAACTTGAGAACTGGCTACACCACCAGCTCTCCGAAAATGCTTCATTCGCGTTCATGGAGTCGAACATCGGTGACAAGCACGTCACGGTGCTCGCAATCACCGCAGCCTACTACCACACCGTCGACTTCGAGAAGGAATAGCAGGATGCCTGGAGACACATGACCGGTGGAACCACTCGGCAGAGCGGGGAATTCCCCTCGTGAACTGGTTGATATAGACCGGCGCTAACACCACATTCCAATCGCAGCCGCTCGGTTAGCCTCCGACTCGTATCTGTCTCCTAGTCCCTCCTGTAATCCGTGCGCACCTGTCTGACACGTTTTAGAGTTCGTCGTTCCGGCAGCTGCAACAATGCATCAGCCGACCACGAGTGGGTGCAGAGGGAGATGGGCCGGCGCGATGCGCACGCGTGGTCGGTACGCCGTGCACAACCGGTCGGCGAAACTCGGAATTCTGGGCGCACCGGGCCAGAGGGGTGGTCGTTAGAGCCTGCTGTATATACCCAGGAAGGTACTTAGGAACCTAGGAAGTCTTTTACTTTCTAGGTTCCTAGGTTCCTAGGTTTGGGGGTATAATCATTCCAAAGTAATGCAGGGAGGGGGCTGTCACGGTGTTTATCCTGACCAATGATGATCTTGCCGAAGCAGTGGAACAAATGCGTATGGCCGGGACTGACCTATCATCCATAGAAGTCAAGACAGCAGAAGACGGCCTCCCCAAGTCGGTTGCAGAGACCATTTCTTCCTTCTCAAACACGGGAGGCGGACCCATCGTTCTTGGCATCCGAGAAAAAGGCTTTGTGCCAGTCGAAGGGATTGATATTAAAACCCTGCAGAACGGCATGGCTCAAGCGGCGCGAGAGCAGGTTAGCCCGGCCGTCCCTGCGGACATTCGCATTCTGACCCTCGAAGGACTACCGGTCCTCGTTGCCAATATTCCCGAGGCCAGCATCCGAGACAAACCTGTCTATGTCCGAAAGAGCGGCATGATGAATGGCTCTTTCATACGAACCGGGGACGGCGACCATCACATGACGGTTTACGAAATCGACCGGTTCATCGAAAACCAACATAGGAGCGCTCGCAATGACATGGCCATCGTGGAAGACGCTACGTTGGCCGATCTTGACCAACAACTCCTAACGGGTTGGCTCCTACATGCACGAGATGCATCATTTGGCAGAATGGACCGCCTCTCCGACGAAGACATCATGACAAACCGAAGGGTTATTGCAGCGGACAGCAATGGCATCCTGCGGCCGACAGTTGCTGGCATCCTCGCGCTGGGAACCTATCCGCAGAAATTCTTCCCTCGGCTCAACGTCACTTTTACCAGCTACCCATCAAGCGAGAAAGGTTCTGCCTCTGTTATGGGCAGACGTTATTCGGATGCTGTAACCATCGACGGTTCAATACCGGAAATGGTTGCAAGCACCCTCCGAGCCATCTCACGTAATATCCGCCACGGTGCCATTGTCCAGGGAGCATTGCGCGAGGACGTTCCTGACTATCCGGCGGCGGCGTTGCGCGAGGCAATCGCCAACGCCCTTATGCACCGAGACCTTTCCAGCGAGGGAATGGGGTCTTCCGTTCTTGTCGAGCTTTTTCCAGATCGCCTTGTCATCCGGAATCCAGGAGGTCTATTCGGCTCCCTCACCGTTGATCAGTTGGGCAAGAGAGGCACGTCCGTTTCGAGGAATCAGTATCTCTCCCGCATCCTTGAAGACGTCCCGTACACCGATATTGATGGAACCGTAGGACATGTCGTTGAGAACAGAGGCACCGGATACCCAACCATACTCGGCGAACTTGAGCGCGCACTCATGGTTGCGCCGCTCATGATAAGCACGCTCGACGAGTTCTCAATCACGTTCTTCCATAGGCGAATGACCGAGGCGGAGAACAAGTCTTACTCTCGAACAAATACAAGGGATGCGGTACTTGCTTACTTTGCCTCCCATGAGAGCTCGAGCACGGCCGAAGTTGCTCACGCCGCGGGCATTTCAACCAAAACAGCGCGCTCATACATCACAGAGCTCATGGCAGAAGGGGCTCTCGAGCCAATCGGTTCGCAATACAGTCCGCGACGTCGTTATCGGCTAACGGGAAGATAATGTGGGTTGCACCTAGGAAGTTACCCTGGAACCTAGGAAGTACTCCCTTCATAGGTTCCTAGTTCTCTTGTCACCGCAACCCTTTCTTGCCCATCGTTTGGAGGCTCTTTGCGATCTTTTCCGTCGCGACCATGATCCGGTGTTCGTCGCTGTCGGTATGGACCGACCCCGAGAACGACCCGTAGTCAATCACGAACTTGTCCGTCACCTTCTTCATTCCAAACGGAAAGCCCTTGCACTCGTACGTGACCGTTACTGTCGAACCTTCTTCTGCGAAAGCTTTAATGTCTGGCGCCGCACATATCACGGTCTCCCTTGACGCTCCAGGTACCAGAACCGGAATACCCTGATAGACAAAAGACCGCTCGATGTTGCTCATGAGGCCGTCCAAGACAAGCGAGGAGTCGAAACCGCTGATGGAGATGTTGCGTGCGACCACGACATGGGCGACGCGGAGGTGGCCGCGCTCGCCGTCACGTTCGGCTACCTCGCGGAGAAGAGGCGGCAGGCGTCGATAGAGACGCTGTTGAGGCTCTCGAGGCTGCCGAGGAGGGAGCCCAAGACCTTCGACGGCTTCGAATTCGCGAGGATACAGGGCCGCGACGCGGGCGCGCTGGCGAAGCTTCCCGCCCTCGCCGACCTCTACGCGCACCGCAACGCGGCGTTCATCGGCCCGGGCGGCATAGGCAAGACCCACCTGGCGCAGGCGTACGGCAGGGAGTGCTGCATGCGGGGCCTCAAGACCTACCACGTGAAGGCGAGCGAGCTCAGGGACAGGTTCCAGAGGGCCACGGAGCGCGGGAGCGCCTCGCGCGTCGTCACCATGCTCGTGAAGCCGTCCTGCCTGATCGTGGACGAGGTGGGCAGGTGCACCTTCGACAGGGCCTGCACCGACCTCTTCTTCGACGTGATCGACCGCCGCTACGAGAAGGAGGGGCCTAACACCATGATCCTCACCAGCAACGTGGCCCCGAGCGCCTGGGACGAGTTCTTCACGGGCGACGACGCGCTGCTCTGCGCCTTCGACAGGGTGTTCGACAAGGCCTCCGTGTTCATGATGCGCGGGCCCAGCTATCGCGGCCGCGAGCTCGACACCTACTCGGTCGAGGCGGTGCCGCAGGCGACGAAGGTGAGGGGCATGCAGCCAAAGGGAGTGCAGCGACTACATAAGTTAGGAAACCGGTTGCAGGCGCATTGGCCAAAGTCGGCCGACTCGGATTGGCGATTATCGCCTGTCTGGATGTGGTCAAATTAGGCCGACGCTAACAGTACAATTAAGATTAGAGTCGCAGTGCCCTTCTAGTGGAATGGCGGTACCGATACAACCTGCTACTCTCAGACTACCCAGGTCAGAGGCGCGTGATCGAGGATGTAGCAAAGGCACAATTCAGGCAACCAGTTGCCGGCGCAATGGTCGAAGCCGGTTGATTAGGATTGCCGATTATCGCCTGACTGGCTGTGATCATGGTTCGAACGCCAACAGTAGCTGCCATAACCGGCATCAAACTTCGCTTGCGACAGCGATTAGCCTGCGATTAACCTTGAAATCAAAGAATAACAGCGCGCCACCCGCAGCCTCTTGAGGTGTCGGAATGCTAATCAGCTGATGTTGCGAATACACGTTTCCCATCACATCGCTGTATCTTATGACAAGCTTATATGCCCCGCTGACAGCCTCCGAAGTGTAGTTTTCAAAGAGCATGCCAACATACCTAGAATCTCCGACGAGCAGCTGCTTTGGCGAGAGTTGTAGTGGTTTTTCGTCATGCGTGGGACAATAACCGTCTTTCTCGAGCCAAATGGAAACATTGACCGCAGGCCCTGCCCCTGCGCTATGCAGCATCAGCGGAAGGTACCGAGAGGTGTTCTGAACAGTAGCGAAACAGCCCTTTGCCATCTCCTCGTCAATCCACGATCCGCTTTTAACGTGTTTAGCCTGATCAGGACTAAGCTCCTTTGAATACGCGATGGCACCGTCTTCATCAATGACGATGTATTCCTTTTCAAGCTCATACTCGGCGTACCCAATCTCAGATTGACGCCCCCCGGTTTGAGCTAACGCTCTTTCCGTTTGGGGTGACGGGCTTAATAGGATATTTGAGCTGGTCTTCCTTTCAAGCTCTGATACCACGATAAGCGGAATAACCTGCAGTCTATTCGCTTCAAGCCTAGCTTCTTGCTCGTTGAGTATGGTCATTCTCAGGATGACAAACGTAACGATTGCCCCTAGCACGCTGCCAAGATATCCGAGCAACTCTCCAGCAGACCATGCAGACTTTGGTAGGGGTAGCGCACACGTATATAGCAGTTGGACGACAAGTAGGGCCAACATGGCCAAAACCAGAAAAATGAAGACACATTTCACAATCTGATTATGGTTGGTATTATGCTCTCTCAACCTCTCGTCACCTTCCATCTGTGCCACAAAGCGCACAGGCAAGAGAAGAATCATAGCCACCAGGGGCCCTACGCTACATTGACGCTAGAACTCCCAACCCTGAAGAACACAAAATTCGTTGAGGTTATATGACTTGATGCCAAACTGTTCTGCTACCCGGGGAATCTTATATGGGCTGCTTTTCTTTTCCTCGGTAATAATGGCAAGCCCGTAAACCATTGCTGTTGCGATGAGGAAGGCATCGCCGGATGACTTAACCTTGTTGAAGTTCAGCAATTCTGGGCACTTGTTGACCACTTCTCCAACCGCTCGTTGAATCGCCTCGCCCTCCTCGATAACAACGAGACCCGAGCTTTGCACCCACTGGGACGCCAGATCACCTATATCAAGAACCTCACGCCGAACCTGCGCACATGTAACAATCTCTTGATTGGCAACCAGGCCATCAATCCTTAGCCAAAGAGAGGCGTGAACTTTGCGCGGGATGGAGCTATTCGGATTCTGAGCAAAAATGGAGCAGGCATCAATAGCAAAACGGTACGGAGGATCGAACAACGGCAGCTGCTCAGGTTCCTTTCTGTACCTCACCGCAATGCCTCCATGAATGCTTTCTCAAGCTTATCTGGCGCCAAGCCGAGATAGTCGCAAGCGTCGAGTTCAGTTATATTGCCCGAGTCAACACTCCTACGCACCGTATCAACGTACAAGGCACCATGAGCATCGACCACGACCAATTCTTGGGACATGAAGGCCTTCTGCCCTCTACCCTCTTTGCGTTCTAGCTGCTGTTCGAGCTTTTTTTCAACGATCCGCTTCTTAAGCTCTTCAATAACACTCTCATACGTGTAATTATCGAGATAGCCCAGGTCACGCAGGCGGCGTGCGATAACCTCCCTGCTGACGCAGTAGTCGTTTGCCAAGGAGGCAATTCGTTCCATGGACGAGAGGTCATGAAGCCCCGCAACATCCTTCTTAAATGTCTGTTCGGGCACGAGGAAGTTGCCAGCTAGGGCATTGCAATACACCTCTTCCTGGGAAGAGGTCCGCATATCTATCATCTGGTTGCACAGGGTAGATATCCTGTTCGCAAGGTGGCCAACCTCGTGGATGGCGCTAAAACTCTTTGCGGGATAATGGTCCTCTTTGTTCACGCCCGCTACAGAGAACTCTTCAAAGTACAGCGCAAGCCCGCGGCACTGTTCAACGGGAACGCCAGTGAACTCGGCAAGGATAATGCCCCTTGCCTCAAGTCGGGAGCGTATCTGTTTGAATAGTTTTCTGGTCGAGGTCAGCCTCTTTTGCTCCTCGACACTCAGGTCGAGCACACACCTCAGCTGATCTGCTGCTGCAATGGGATCTCTCTCAAGAACTGGGAGGTCTATTCTGGTTGGTGACTCACCAAGAGCTTCGCAGAGTTCGATGAGATGTCTTCGCAATCCACAAAGCCTAGAGACAGCAAGGTTAACCGCACTATCATCTATCGCCCCTACGCCATCAAGACGCCTCATGTTCACCGTGGCGGGCAACGGCATATCCGGGAGGTTTTGAGGCTCCAGGTACAGACCCGCCAGAGGGATACCCAGCACCTTAGCGATCTTTTCCGCCTGCCTCATAGTCGGATAATCGTCGCCAGGGCAGCTCTCCCAAAGGCTTATGCGCCCTTCTGGAAGCCCAACCTTGCGCTCGAGGTAAGCTTTGCTAGCGCTCTTCATAACGCGTATAGCATTGAGCGTCTCGCCGTTTATAAATGCCAGTTGCCTGGACAACTCCTATTCCATTCGCTTATCAGGGATGTATGTCTTTGCGTCCACGAAGCCCACTCCCCTACTGGCTCAAATCAACCCCCGTGTAGTCGCGGCCGGTCGCGGTCAGGCCGCCCGCTCGGCCCAGGTCCTGCTTCATCTGGGTCGAGGAGATCTCGGGAGTGCGCGGGGGGTACACGACCTCGCAGCCCTCTTTCTTGAGGAAGTCGAACTTACACTCCCAGTCGTCACCGATCACAAAGGTGTCCACGTGATACTCGTGGACACTTTCTTATGAATTGTGCGAACTAGTCCCTTCGGAACAGATCGCGCGTATACACCTTGCCCTCGACATCGGAGAGGTCGTCGCTCCAGCGGTTAGCAACGATTATGTCGGCACGACCCTTGAAATCGTCCAAATCATGCGTGACTTCTGAACCAAAGAACTCTGCCGCATCCAGCGTGGGCTCGTATACCAGCACGGGGATACCCTTGGCCTTCACGCGCTTCATGATGCCCTGTACCGAGCTCGCGCGGAAGTTGTCGCTACCGCTCTTCATGGTAAGACGGTATACACCCACCAAAGGTCTCTCAACGCCCTGGTAAACAAGGTCCATCACGCGCTGGATGACCTCATCTGCAATGAAGTCTTTCCTTGTACGGTTAGCATCAACGATGGCACCAATCAAGTTTTGAGGGACCCGATCGTAGTTTGCAAGCAGCTGCTTAGTGTCCTTGGGCAGACAATAGCCACCATATCCAAAACTGGGGTTGTTGTAGTGAGGGCCAATTCGAGGATCAAGGCCAACCGCTTGAATGATCTGCCTAGCATCCAGGCCACGGACTTCAGCATACGTATCGAGCTCGTTGAAGTACGCGACACGAAGAGCCAGGTATGTGTTGGCAAAGAGTTTTACCGCCTCCGCCTCAGTGGCACGCATGATAAGCGTGGGGACGTCCTCGTCCTCGGCACCCTCCTGCAGCAAACGAGCGAACAGCTCTGCATATGAGTAGAGCTCCCTTGCATGGGAGCTCTCGGAAGGAACACCGACCACTATGCGGCTTGGATGCAAGTTGTCATATAGCGCATGGCCTTCTCGCAGGAATTCAGGCGAGAAGAGGAAGCGCCCTTCTGGCCATCGATTGAGCAGCGTCTTCGTGTAACCCACCGGCACCGTAGACTTAACCACCATTGGCACAGTAGGATTCACAGATAGGACTAGCTCGATAACGTCCTCGACGAAGTGCGTATCGAAGTAGTTCTTGGCGGGATCGTAATTGGTAGGCGTTGCAATTACTACCATCTCCGCATTGCGGTAAGCCGATGCGCCGTCAAGCGTTGCCTTAATAGAGAGCTCCCTGTTAGCAAGGAAATCCTCAATCTCCGCATCGCGGATGGGTGACTTACCCGAGTTTATCAACTCAACCTTTTCAGGCACTACATCGACCGCGGTTACATCATTGTGCTGAGAAAGCAGCACGGCCAGCGAAAGGCCGACGTAACCCGTACCTGCAACAGCAACCTTCATTTCTCTCCTCCATATAAGTCAAACGCCGCTCGCATCAAAATAGAATCAGATATCCAGCGAACGTTATATCCGGGTCATTAGGGTTTTGGCGAACAAGGCAAAGGGTAGCGACTAGTAGTTGCTCTTTGTTTCGCCCCCCCCGCTTCGTCATTAATGCTCATCTTGCTCCACGCTTGACCACGCGCTTCACAGCTGAAACAAGGAACGAAAGGTTTTCATCGTGAGTGGTCACGAGGAATACCAAACACAGCGCCGAAAAAACAAGCGCTCCACCAGCAATCTCAATAAGCAGCCCGCCCGTAGTCGAAGGAACAAACCAGGCGATTGCCCTTACGCATCCGCACATAATGCAGCCGAAGAATAGATACGGGAGGCCCTCCTGCAGCCAACGACGTATCGGCAACTCGCGCCTCACCCTCATAGTTTGCCATATGCATACGACTGCCTCTGCAAACGTAGTTGCCACAGCCGATCCGGATGCGCCATAAGATGGGATAAGCAGTAAAACAAGCAATATATTTACAATTGCACCAGCTATCACAGACTCAACGTAAACCACATCCTTTTTCAATGGTAGAAGGTACTGAGTCCTGACAACGTTTGCCCATGCTTTGAAAGGTTGGTTGAACGCGAGTAGCTGCATTGTCAATACCGCCGGCAAAAACTCTTCCCCGAAGAAAAGCGGAACGAACTCTGGCGTAGCCGCTGCGATCCCAAATGCCAAGGCACAAGAGAGCATTACCGCAAACCACATTGACTTTGATAGATACTCTCGAGCTTTATCATTCTCCCCGCGAGCAAATAGATTCGACATCCTGGGGAGCATCACAGTTCCGAGCGCGGTCACAAGCGTAATGGCAACATTGGGGACTTTTGAGGCATTTTCGAAGTACCCCACTTGCTCCATATTCGAGAGAATGCCTAGGAACACCTTATCTAACGTCGTGTAAAGACTGATGGCAATAACTGGGATAAAGAGCACTAGCATTGGCTTCAGGTGACGTATAACGGCGTCACGAGATGGACGGGACCAAGTAATGGTGCCCCGAAGAAACGGCCATAAGACTGCCTGGCTAGCAAAGAAACCGATTGATGATAGAGCGATATATTTCGGCAAATCATCGCTATTCCGGACCAAAACGAATATCAGCACGAATGTTAAGAGCTTGACGATGAAGTTCCTAGTAACTGTAATTTTGAATCGTTCAAGACCAAAGAACAGCCAGTTGATGTCCAGCATGGCTGACAACATATATGGAACCCAGATGATTGCTAAGAGAGTGCTCTCAGCCAGTAGAAGAGCATACAAAACATATAGGGCGGAGACCGTGAACGATACGACTAGTTGTAGGGAATAGATCTCCCAAAACGTAGCATTCAGTGCATCTCTATCACGAACAGCAGCTATGCACCGGTTTCCGTAGTTCTTAACTCCGAGCATGGCAACCAGTACAAAGAAGCTAGTAATGTTATACGTATATGAGTAGGTTCCGATTCCGTCCACGCCCAATATGCGTGAAAGATATGGCGAGGTAACAAGTGGAAGGAGAATCACCAGAATCTCGTATGCGACGTTGTACACGAAATTCAATCCGACACTTGTTTTTTGTGAGCTAGACATTGTTTAACTATCTGCTGTCAAATCGTTTACTGATGAGTATTTTTGAAAGAACAAGCTGACCTTTGGATCACTTGTGCATCTTATGAAACAGACGTGTGGCGCTTTAGCCCCTACGCTTGAGGCAAATTACGATAGCTTCGATACCAGATTGCGAAAGAGCGCAAACCGTCTTCAAGCCTAGTACTTGGCTTGAAACCCGTATCCCGCTCAAGAGCACTCGTATCGGCAAATGTCACGGGGACATCGCCAGGCTGCATAGGCACAAGCTCTCGGTGTGCCTCAAAGTCATAATCTTTGGGCAGCACTCTTTCCTCTACAAGAACACGTTGAAGCGTGTCAACGAAATCCAAGAGGTTCTCTGGGCTGGAGTTTCCTATGTTGTATATGCGATGTGCCGCAGCAGGGAGGCCATCCTCACCAATCATTACTTCTGGAGGATTTGCCATAACACGAACTACTCCTTCAACGATGTCATCGATATAAGTAAAATCGCGACGACAATCCCCCATGTTAAAGATCTTGATGGTTTCCCCGCGTACAAGCTTATCGGTAAAACCAAAGTAAGCCATATCAGGGCGACCCATTGGCCCATACACGGTAAAGAATCGTAGACCGGTTGCTGGAATGGAATACAGCTTTGAATACGCATGTGCAAGTAGCTCATCGCTCTTTTTCGTAGCAGCATACAGAGATACCGGCTCATCCACTCGATCCGCTTCAGAAAATGGAATCTTGCTATTGCCGCCATATACAGAGCTCGAGCTCGCATACACAAGGTGCTTTACAGGAAACCTCCTACACGCCTCGAGCACGTTAAAGAAACCAACTATGTTTGAGCTGATGTATACATCTGGATTCTCAATCGAATACCTGACACCTGCCTGCGCAGCAAGGTTTACAACCATGTCGAAATGATGCTGCTCGAACAAGTTGAAGATCGTTTCGCTATCAGCAATATCACCGCGAATAAACGCGAACCTGTTGTCTTTGTCAGACGCCCTAATCGCGTCCAGACGATCTTCCTTAATTCTGGTGTCATAGTAGTCGTTAAGATTATCCAGTCCTACGACCACCCAACCAGTAGTTTCTATCAATCTCTGGCAGAGGCGAGCACCTATGAAGCCCGCTGCTCCAGTGATGAGAACTGTATGCATCTCGATACCCTTAATCGCTGTTGTTACATACTTGACTGAGCATAACTCCGAGCCGATCATCCCTTCTACCAGAGGAGCGCACTCGATCTCTCTGAAGCTGTCGATTTAATGGGCTCTATAGCGCAGCGCCCTGTGTGAAGAGAACGGCGGTCTTGAAGAAGAACGAATCGAAACCCGCTCGTTCAATATCAGTGTTAGTAATGGAGGAACGTAATTGACAAAAATCCTTCCAGCGACCATTTGAACATTGGAGATCATCGCAGCTGCAAGAACAAATAGGAGATATGAAGATAGATATTTATTCAGAAAATTGTGTTGCCCATATCTAGAGTTACTATCAACGACCATTAGCAGCACTACACAACAATCAACGAGGAGAAAGCTGAATACGGGAGTAAAGTACGTCGCAGAGGACACCGACATAGGTATGATCTGGGTTACTGAGGAGCCTCCCAGAGCGTATTGGTTGTAGTACCAGTTCAGTCTATTCTCTTGGTCTATCATCCCGGCAACACCAGGCATTGCCCCAAATATATCGTTAAACAGAGTAATTAGGGAAATCTCTTCTCTGTAGTAACTAGTTGCCTGCAAACCCATGGCAGTAGGCATAATCCCAGACGTATACTCTTGAAGTCCGCGGGCAAATTCGAGCACATTATCTATCGCGGATACGTCATTAAAGTAGCGCCAAGGATTCTTATAGGATGAAACGACCGAGAAGAGTCCCAGCAAAAGAATGACCGTTACGAAATCCAAAACGATTCCGGTGCGACCAAATTCTTTTGACGTAATCAATATGAATAGGACGAACGGAAGGATCATATTAATACGGCTCGTACTTACGCTAAGGAAAGTTAATGCACCCATAAGGACATAAGAAAGCACTATGTATAGTCGCTTTCCCGTTTCTTTGAACCGGACAATGCACCCATTAACAAGTAGCCCAAACAATAAGGTATTGAATGCGTGAAAGATCAGCGATAAAGCGTTGTTGTTCGCCAGGGTTTCGGTCAACGCGTTATTCTCACTGAACAGAATCGAGGTCTTTGATAAGTACAGATCGGCGTTTGCCAGTATTAGAACTGCGCACGCCCCTAAAACGACCACCAAAACTGGCCCGACATTGACAGGCTCATACTCTTCAATGTTCGGCATCCGCTTCTTCGTGCGCCCATAAAAGATATCTGAGAACAGAGCGATGAGGTACGAAATGGAAATCATCTCGACGGTTATCACCAGCGTCGCATGGAAGAAAGAGCTATTGGAAACTGGGTTTACGTAGTAGCTGGGTAAATCGTATTCAGAAAAGAGGCACGTTGCTAAGTTGGTAATTACATACTTCACGAACATAACTATGTTCAGGAGCATCATCCCCAAGTATTCAACTGACAGTTTGTGAAGCTTGCTATTTAGGCAAAACAGAGGCAGGTATAGTCCTGGAATAATTGGCAGAAATTCGTATCCTTCACCACGCTCTGAAACAAGACAGACCACGAGAGTAAACAGCGAAACTACTACTACGACCACGTAGTAAATACGATAAATTGTTGAATTTATCTTCCGACTCTCCGCAGGTTTCTTCGCCACGAAATACTCCTATACACGCGGTTCAGAAGGATACCGCCTATAATCCTGATATTACGAGTATCGCAAATCCTGGTCGTTAGCATTATGCGAAGCTCATTCAGTGCCCCAGCACGATTGCGAAGCAAGATGTGCTGCTGTGCAAGCCTGTAAGAAAAGAGGTACTCAACCGCATCACGAGTTTCTTTTTCCATTGACAAACCAGCTGACAATCTTCTAAAGAGACGGCGGTACTGTTCTTCGGCTTCAAGGGTTTTTGCGCTTATTTTTGATATCCCATCCTGATATCCATGCCAATAATATTTTAGAAGAACAGCCGGAACGCGGATTACTTCGTATCCACTCAAGAAGAACTTCATTAGCAGCGATGCGTCCTGACGACTAGAGATGTCCTCGAACCCGCCGACACTAAGAAGCTTGTCCTTTGGACAAAACCACCACGATGTCGCGGCAATACAGTTTTCCACATTCTCCACCAGGAGATTCCCCTCGAGGTCTTTTTCGAGGACTTCGCTACTACCATCAACATTAATCATTTGGGCATAGCAATAGACCATTGCGACATTTCCATTATTTCGCTCTAGATAATAGTTGTACTGCTCTTCGATCTTTCTCGGCAAGTATTCATCGTCATCATCGAGAAATGCTATATATTTACCGCGAGCTACTTCAATTCCAGCATTCCTTGAGAGACCACCGCCAAGATTCCTCTCGTTCTCGACCAAAACAATGTTTTGGTAACTGGAAACGATTTCTCTGGTTTTACTCCTGTATTCTGGAAATTCAGCGTTGTCATCAACCACGATTATCTCTATGTTCGAATAGCTTTGCTTCACAACACTAGCTATCGCTCTGTCTAGAGTGCTACTACGTTTATATGTCGGGATGACAACGCTTACGAGCTCATCACATGGGGGTTTATTGTCAGTGATCATCGTGTATTGATCTACTCGCGTTCCTTATTCTCCAGAGCAGCCTATAGAAGCTGAGTAGAATGATCTATAGAAACTATCACGCCTTTCATCTAGGCAAGAACTGTTGAAGCGCTCGGCTCTTGCTAGATTGTCCATAGCCAGCTCAATCTCTTTTGTTGCGGTAATCGACTGAAGCAAATTAGCGATGGTTTTAGCAACATTCTTGTCCATATCGAAGAGAGCGTCTTCTCTTAAGAGCTCGGGAATTCCTCCAACCCTAGTTCCAAAGCATGGCAGGCCGCGTCCTTGAGCTTCAATAACTGCACGCGGTAATCCTTCCGTACGACTTGGTTGAATATAAACATCTATTGAGTCAAGCCAGTCATTGATTTCTTCATGCGGAACACCTCCGACAAACGAAACCTGCTTAAACACATGGCATTCGTTGACTACCTGCATGAGGGCGCTGCGATTGCCATTTCCTACAAGCTGATACTCAAATCTGGCATCGCCCCGACCTTTCAGAATGCCCAAGGCTTTGATTACTTCCGCTTGGCCTTTGTAAGAGACGTCGACGGCTCCTATCGTTCCAATTACCAAGTGTTGTCTCTGGCTGTTAATTCTATTCAACCTTCGAGACAGTACTTCGTTTCGATTTACCTCTATGGCCACATCTGAACAGGACATAACCTGGCCTTTTGTGGGATATCTGTTTTGCAGGAAGCGTTCTGTCACATACAAAACGTGCGACGCCCTGTAGACATTTCGCTTGGTAAGCACGTAATAGCACGGTGCTATCATTTTCCCAATCATTCCATGGTTGACAAGGCTATCCCATGCACAGCCAACCATTTCAACAAGGTATGGCTTATTTAGCGCGTGAGCAATGGCACAGGCCCTGTTTCCCAAGAAGCTCGGGAGTCTAACTATTATGCCATCTGCTTGCTTAACAAGTTCCTTGAGCCCTGATCCCGACAGCGTGTTGTCTCCCACTATTCTCACGCGGCTTGAAATTAACGACCATCGGTTTTCAAATTGGTCTTCATCAACAACCCTTGCATAGACGATAACGTTATCATCCAGAGATAGATAGCGTTCAATTGCTTTGTTATCAAGCCCTCCTGTAGAATAGCACTTCCCCTCGACGCGACGAAATCTATGATCATGCACAAATAGAAGCACCTTGCGTCATCCTCTATTTCTAATAGTTCTTGCGGGAACTCCTGCAACAATTGAATTTGGGGGGACGTCTTTTGTTACTACTGCACCGGCGGCAATGATAGAGCCTGAGGCAGCATTCACCCCACCGAGAATGGTTGCTTTTGCACCTATCCAAACATTGTCTTCGACAACAATTGGCAAGGGTTCAAGCCCCTGGTCTTTTATTGGGACTTCTAAGCTCTCATAGATATGATTCACTGAAAAGAGCGATGCCCCTTCTGCGATGGAAACATCGTCCCCAATAGATACCCCTCCATAGGCTTCAATGTAAACCATTGGATGGAAGCTTACGTTGTCGCCTACTGACAGTTCTTGAATATTTTGAAGATACACATCAGGGAACACGGCGACATTTTCACCGACTCGTTTTGCCAGAGTTCTTAAGAGAACATATCTCTTGAGCATTGCCAGTTTACCTGGCTTAGACCGCAGGCGGACAAAACATTTCTCCCTAATGCCTCTCGGAAGGGCTCCGTACGCCTTTTCAATTACGTCAATCAGTGCGCGATAACGTCTAAATTGCTCTCTACCACGCATTCTATTCATCCAAATCTTTTGTAATCGCTGGTAAGCATCATTCGCAATTGAGCTGAATTGGCCTAAGTGGCAACCAAGCTATGAACAACCGACTGCCTCTTTTGGATGATCAAAGAATTCCCGTCGTATTTCCCTTTTAGAATGCAGCCAGCTCCAACAATGCTGTTATCCCCAATCACAGTACCCTTCAAAAGGATGGTGCCGCTGCCTATCCAGCATCCACTTCCAATAGTGACCTCATCGTATGTAAAGGAGACGGCAGACACTCCTTCAGCATCAAAGCGGTGGTCGTGGTCGTATACGAGGACATTTGACCCAAAGATGGTCCCGTCGCCGATAGTCATTTTGCTGCGACAATTAAACTGGCATCCTCGATTGATAAATACATCATTTCCAAAGGTCAAGAGTCCCGACTCTTGTACGTTGAACACGCACTGACCGCGCGTCCTGAAATGTCTGCCAATCCTCAGGCATCCAAGAAATGAGACTTCGACTTCATCGCTAGGCATAAGGCATGATGTCAATGAATAAGAAAGGCGCTTCCCATGGACCAGCTTGCCCAACCCTAAACGCAATTGCGTCAGAGCAAGACCGATCACAGCTCGTGCTGTACGTTTGATGCTATGCATTATTCAAACCCATCGAATCGCAAATTACTTTGTTGACTCTTCGGACGTCGAACAGCTCTTCTGCCAGTCGCCTGCTCTCTAATCCCATTTGACTGACCAGTTTGTCATCGTTGATAAATCGAAGCATCGCTTCAGCCACTGCACTGCTGCTTCTAGGTGGAACGAGATAGCCATTGACCCCATCTTCGACCACCTCGCGGCTACCAACAGCATCGGCCACGATTACCGGTCGACCAGTCGCCATTGCCTCTAATGCACTCTTCGGTGTACCTTCGCCATAATACGAGGGGAGCACAAATACCGAAGACTCGGCAAGAATAGAGTGTACGTCTTCGAGCTCACCCAGATAATCAACGGTTCCATCCTCAAGAAATGGCTGAAGATCAGTCTGCGAGAGGGCTGTCGGATTGGTATCGAATGGCCCAACTAGCAAAAACCGGATATCGGGATACTCATTCTTTACATCACGAGCTGCTTCCAAGTATTCAATTACACCCTTGCCTCTAACCAGTCTTCCGATGAAAAGAAATGTCAGGATACTTGGAAAAGGCTTGACAACGAAGGAGCTGGTATTAACACCAGAGCCTCGGACCATTACGACCTTTTCATTGGATATTATCTTCCGGCTCACAAACTCGTTAACGTCATCCTTGTTCTGAAAGAAAGCCTTGACCACATGTTTAAAGGCAAGCCTGTACTCTGCAGAAACAACGCCACCTATTAGCCGTGACTTAATGTCGGATGAGTGGAATACTGACCCAAGTCCACCCATCATTGCAAAACACTCTTTAACTCCAATGCTGTGAGCAGCTATCGTTCCATAGATATTCGGTTTTGCCTGGTAGGTGAATACTTTATCGGGCATTTCTTCTCTAAGCATTTTCTTGAGAACAGAGAGCGTCTTTAAGTCTGAAACTGGATTAACGCCATTTCTGGCTATGGGATACGTCCTATAGGCCACTTCGTGTGTCGCGAAATAGGAGTCCCATTTAGCGTGGTCTTCATCCCCGAAAACAACAACGTCGTTTCCCCGCCTGCGAAACTCGTCAATCATGTCGATCCTGAACTTTGGAATCGTCCATGTAGCAGCAGTTATGACTACTATCTTTGCCATTACATCTCCCTGTTGTGGCCAGGAACCGTATCTTCCACAACTTCAGAGCCCGACAGTTTCGAGAACGTCCCAAAGAAACACTTGAGGTCGAACGCAATGCTTCTTCTTTTAACGTACTCACCATCGCATTTGGCTTTGGCTTCAATGGTTAGCTCGTCGCGGCCATTAATCTGAGCCCAACCGGTCAAACCAGGAGGTACGTCATTAGCGCCGTATTTGTCACGCTCTGCAACGAGATCAAATTGATTCCAAAGTGCGGGACGCGGCCCGATAACGCTCATGTCGCCAATGAATATATTCCAAAGCTGCGGCAGCTCGTCGAGACTGAACTTCCTCAAAGTTGCACCTATGGGCGTCATCCATTTATTTGCATCCAACATGTGGCTCGGCAACTCAGGAGTATCTATCCTCATGGTACGGAACTTGTAGATGTTAAAGAGCTTCTTGTTCCTTCCCACGCGAAGTTGCTTGAAAATGATTGGGCCTGGACTTGTAACTTTTACAGCAACGGCCGTTCCAGCGATGAGGCCAGACAGAAGCACCATCCCGCAGCCACTAGATGCGATGTCGAAAGCTCGCTTAACGAATCGATACGCATACCTATTGCCCAGTTTGAGCTCTCTTTGTAGCTGCTCTGGAACCGAGGTCAGTGCATAGACATGGGGGGCGTCCTCTGGCGCCAAATTTGAAGACATTGCTTCTTTAACAGTGTGTATTTCACTCATCGTCTGGTTTCCGTCTCTATGCGCTCATTCCACCCAGCTCTGAGTGATACGTGGGTACGCACTCTGCAATTGCCTCGCGAATACGCAGGCTTTCCTCGCGACTCAGCTCGTCAAGCTGGGCAAGCTGGGCCTCAAATGCCACGTCGTCCATCTTGATGGGCTCGGCAATGCTGATGGAGTTGTTGCGGGTCTTCCTCAGGCCCTCCTCGTCCATCAGGCGCTCCTCGTAGAGCTTCTCGCCTGGACGCAGGCCCGTGTAAACGATCTTTATGTCCACGTCGGGCTCGTGCCCGGCAAGGCGGATGAGGTTCCTGGCCATGTCGTCGATCTTTACAGGCTCGCCCATGTCCAGGACAAAGATCTCCCCACCCTCGGCGTAGCACGCGCTCTGCAGCACCAGGCTTACGGCTTCGGGGATGGTCATGAAGAAGCGCGTGATGCGCGGGTCGGTCACCGTCACGGGGCCACCCTCGGCAATCTGCTTTTCGAAGAGCGGCACCACGCTGCCGTTGGAGCCCAGAACGTTGCCAAAGCGCACCGCGACGTAGTCCGTGCCCAGCCCCAGGGCGTCTGCCCTACGGTCCATCATCTGCACGATCATCTCGCACAGGCGCTTGGACGCGCCCATCACGTTGGTGGGGTTCACCGCCTTGTCGGTACTGATGAGGACAAAGCGCTCGGTGCCATAGTCGAGCGCAGCATGGGCACACTTGAGCGTGCCGATCACGTTGTTCTTGATCGCCTCGCAGGGGCTGTCCTCCATGAGGGGGACGTGTTTGTGCGCCGCCGCATGGAAGACAATCTGCGGCCGGTAGGTTTCGAAGACGTCCCTGATGCGGGCCTCATCGCGCACGCTCCCTATAAGCGTCACCAGGTCGAGCTGCGGGTACGTGTGCCACAGCTCCTGCTGGATGGCGTAGGCGTTGTTCTCGTAGATGTCGAAGATGATGAGCTGCTTGGGGTTGTCGCGTGCAATCTGGCGGCAGAGCTCGCTTCCGATGGAGCCGCCGCCGCCGGTGACCAGCACCACGCGGCCCTCTATGTGCGAGCGGACCTCCTCGGCATCGACCACGATGGGCTCGCGGCCAAGCAGGTCCTCCAGGCGCACGGCGCGCAGCTTCGAGACGGTCACCTGGCCGTCAACCAGCTGGTAGATGCCCGGAACGGCCCTGATCTCGCAGTCGGTCTGCTGGCAGATCTCGAGTATCTTGCGGCGCGACGCACCACTGCAGCTGGGAATGGCGAAGATAATCTGCTCGATTCCGTACTGCTCGCAGACGTCGGGAATATCCTCGCGCCCGCCCACGATGGGCACGCCGCCAATGTAGCGGCCGTGCTTGGCGCGGTTGTCATCGATGGCGCAGACGATGTTGAGGTCGAGCTGCGGGTTCATGCGGATCTCGCGAATGAGCGCGCGGCCACTCTCCCCGGCGCCAATGATGAGGGTTCGCGTGTTTGCCTTGGGCGTCACGACGCGCTTGAGCGCTCGCGCGAAGCGATAGAAGAAGCGCAGGGCGGTGGTGGCTACAAACCCCAGGATGGCCCCCACGATCCAGTACGCCCAGGGCATGTCTATGTTCAGGACGTTCGCATAGCCCAGAAGCGCCAGCAAGACAAAGAGCCAGGCGCCGATGAGCCGGACGAGCTCGCTGATGGAAGCGAAGCTCCAGATGCTGTGATAGAGGCGCGCGACCCACAGCGTGGCCACCACGAGCACGATGGTGGGGCCAATGAGCCACATGTAGCCTTCGACGTACTCGGTGGGGATGTGGCTGAACGCGAAGTCGAAGCGTACCAGGAGCGCCGCGAAGTACGCAGCCGCGACAAAGAGGACGTCGAAGACCATGATGATCGCGGCGCGCAGGTGCCACGACCTCTCGGTCTTTTCGCGGAACGACTCCTTGTGACCCTCCGCAGCATGCGCATCGACGGCTGCGGACGCTGCCTCGGCGTTCTGCCTATTCAGTTCTTCGTGCTCTTGCTGCAATGTCCCCTCAAAGGCGCTACGGGGTTTTCTGCCTATGCTTCGGTCCCGGTCCTCTTCCGGACGATCTCGAGGCCAATGCGCACACGCTTGTCTCGGCCGAACATCCGAATCTGCAGCTCGGCCGTTCGCTTGTGGCGGTCGACCTTGGCTATGAGCCCCTCGTGACCGCGCAGCGGCCCCTTGGTGACCAGGACCCGGTCGCCCTCTATGACACCCTCCGACATCTCCGCCACGTGCGTCTCGGCGTTCGTGAACGCGTTGAGCCAGGCAACCTCGCCGTCTGTGAGAGCCAGGATGGAGTCGTCGCTCGCGCCGAGCAGGCGCGTGAATGCCGGCACGGTGCGCAGGCGCTGCAGCAGCCCCGCCGGGTCTGCCGTCTCCACGAACACGTAGCCGGGAAAGAGCATGCGCGTGACAGTGCGCCACTCGCCGCCCACCTTGCGGGCGCACTCGTAGCCGGGCGTGTAGCAGTCGCCCACCACGTCGCCCAGAAGGCGCAGCACCATGGAACGGGTGCGCTCCTCCCGGCCGCTCGTCACCTGGATGACGTATATGCGGGCACGCGCCATGCGGCGTCCTTTCCTGCTGGTGGACGGGGATTCTCCCCCGCGGGCCACCCCGTGGATCCTGGTTCTCTGGCTTCTCCCGGCCTTGGCAACGCGCTTGGCGACGATTCCCCGCCCTGGTGAAGATGTCTGGTGCCCTTTCGGGCGGTGCAGTTTCCTGCGCTGGGACCGCACGCTGGTGCATGTGGGCCCGGCGAAGGAAACTCGCGGCTACACGACCAGGTCTCCCCCGTTCTCCCTCAGCGCGCGGCGCAGGCTCCCGTAGTGCCCGGTGTTGTGCGCGTCGCTTGCGATGTAGCTGTACAGGCCCATCGAGAAGAGCTTCTGCGCGGGCTTCTTCTCGCGGCCCAGCCGGCCGCCGTCGATGTAGTCGGCGCTGGCCTGCAGGGTGCAGCCCATACGCACCAGGCGCTCGGCCACCTCGGGGTTCTTCTGGACGGCGCGGTAGCGCTCCGGGTGCGCGACGATCACCTCGTAGCCCATACCTTGCAGCTCGAAGATGGTCCGCTCGTACTCGGCAAACTCCACCTCGGTCGCCCTGCTGGAGAGCTCGAGCAAGAACTCGTCCGACTCGTCGAAGTGCAGGTAGTCCACCCACTGCATGCCCAGCTCCATGAGCTTGGCGTGGTTGACCTCGAAGCCCATCTGCAGCGGGAAGCCGCCCGCGTGGGCCACCAGCAGGTCATAGGCGTCCCACATGGCCTCGTAGTCAAAGTACGGGTCGCGCACGTGGGGCGTGCACACGATCTGCGTGACGCCCGCGGCCTTGGCGGCCTCCAGCATGGAGAGACTCTCCTGCAGGTCGCGCGCCCCGTCGTCCACGCCCGGGAGTATGTGGCAGTGGATGTCCCTCATGCGCCTACGGCTCCCTCAGCTTGTCTTTCAGGTGGACACGCGGCGTGGGCTTGGTGCGGTTCACGGGCATGTGCGGCTGCAGCGGCGCCTGGGCCTGGCCCTGGGCCGGGGCCTCGCCCGGGGCCTGGACAACCTCGCCAGGACGGCGCGGCGTGCGGATGGGCAGCGGGATGGGGCTGCCGCCGCCGGCGGCGCCGCCCATGGCTGGCTCGGGCTCGTCGTCGCTGGTGCGGACGCGGTTGCCCTGCTTGTCGTAGTAGGCGTAGTAGTACTCGCTGCGCTCCTCGCGGCAGAAGTTCATGCACACGCCCAGCACGTTGGCGCCGGCGCTCTGCAGCTGCGCGAAGGCGTCCTGGAGCTCGGAGCGCTTGACAAAGTTCTCGCGCACCACCATAACCGTGCCGTCCACGATGGTGGAGAGCACGGCAGAGTCGACGAAGGCGCCCAAAGGCGGCGTGTCAAAGATCACGTAGTTGAAGCGCTCGCGGACGTCGTCCACGAAGCGGCGGAAGCGCTTGGAGGCGATGATCTCGGGCGGGTTGGGGATGTGCGGCTCGACGTCGAGGAACCAGAAGTTCTTCTCGACCGTGACGATGGTCTTGTCCAGGTCGTTCTGGCCGGCGAGCACGCTGTAGAGGCCGTGCGCGGGGTGGATGCCCAGCTCCGCCGCGAGCGAGCGGCGGCGCATGTCGCACTCTACCAGCAGGGCTGTGCGACCGCCTGCTGCGATGGCCTTTGCAAGCTCGATGGAGATGGTCGACTTGCCCTCATTGGGCACGGACGAGGTGACGACGAAGGTCTTGACCGGGTTGTCGACGTTGGCGAAGCGGATGTTCGCGAGCAGCGTCTGCGCGGCGTTGCGGACGGTGCGATCCTGGCCGTCGTACGACTTCTTCCTCTTCTTGGGCATGGTCTTACCTCCCCTTCTTGATCTCGGGGAACCTGCCGATGACGGTAAGGCCCACTAGCTCTGGAATCTCTTCGGCACTGCGCACGCGGGTGTCGAGCATGTCGAGCATGACCACCAGCGACACGGCCACGAAGAGCCCCGCCATGGCGGCGACGGCCACGTAGAGCGGGCGCCGAGGTCCGCTGGGCTGCTCGGGCAGCTTTGCGGAGTCAAGCACGTTGACGGCCTCGATGCCCATGACCTCGCGCGCGATCTCAGAGACGTTCTCGGCCATGGCGTTGGCCACGGCGGCCGAGCTGTGCGGGTCGGGGCCGGTCACGCGCAGGGTGATGACGCGCGTGGTGGTGGCGCTCTCCACGCTGGTGTCGTAGTCGTCGAGCGACTCCAGGCCCGTGGCGTCCAGGGTCTCGCGCGTGATGCGGTCCGACGTGAACAGGCGCGCCACGTCGTTGGCAAGCATCTGCGAGGCCGAGAGGTCTGAGCTGGTGGCAACCGTGGTGCTGTCCGCGCTGGAGGACAGCACGTACATGCTGGTGGTAGCCGTGTACTCGTCGGGCATGAAGAGGTAGCAGTAGGCACCGGCCACGACCGCGAAGGCGACCGGCAGCGCGATCACCAGCGTGAGGTGCTTCCTGAGCAGCTGCATGAGTTCGATAAGGGTCAAGGCTTGTCCTCTCTTATATGCCCTGGTCAGACACGAGGTCCGTGGTGAAGGGGTGGTCTTCCAGGAGGCCCTGGTAGTCGTGCTCCGCGGGGCTGTTGGGCGCCGCGCCCAGGGTGGTATCGCTTGCCTGGGGCTCGGGTATCTCCTGCGAGGTGTCGTTGGGGTCGAGGCCAGCGTCCACGCGGCGCATCATGTCCTGCCAGCGGTCAAACATGGGCGCGACGTAACTAACGCCGTTGATGTCGATGGCGTAGCTGGGGCACACGCAGGAGTAGATGGTGGGGGTGGTGCCGTTGGCGTCCATCGCGAGCTGGATGAGCTCGGGCACCGAGTAGTCGGTGGAGACGGCCTCGGCCAGCTTGGTGACCAGGCCGGGGACCTCCGCCGGGGAGGACTGCAGGATCTGACGGATGATTGCGGCGATGATCTGGCGCTGCATGCTGGCGCGGCCGAAGTCGCCGCCGGTCACGTGGTAGCGCTCGCGCGCGAGCATGAGGGCACGCTGGCCGTCGAGGAGCTGGTCGCCGGCCGGGAAGTAGGCGCCGGAGTTGGTGGTCACAGCCTCGGGCACGTCAACCCAGACGCCACCGAGCGAGTCGACGACCTGCTGGACGCCCACGAAGTCGACCTCGGCGTAGTGGCTGATGGGCACGCCCGCGAACTCGGATATGGTGCGGACGGCCCTGGCGGCGCCGCCGTCGCCCAGGTGGTAGGAGGCGTTGATCTTCTGCGTGCCAATGACGCCGGGAATGGTGACCATAGTGTCTCGGGGAATCGAGACCAGGTGGATGACCGAGTTGTCCAGGTCGACGCGAACCAGGACCAGCACGTCTCCGCGCGCGCCGTAGAGGCCATCGCGCTCGTCACTGCCCACGAGCAGGGCGTAGAAGGCGCTGCTCTCGGGACGGGCGGGCGCGCTCGACGTTCCGGTGACCGGGTCTGCCGCCTGCGCTAGGGCGTCTTGCAGGGACTCGCGCTCGCCCTCGTCGATGCTCATGCTTCGCTGGAGGCTCAGGCCCCAGAGGGCGACTCCTGCGATGACAATTACAAATAGGGATAAAACGGCAAGGGTGCCAAGGAGCAAGGGGCGATAGTGCTTGCTGCCTTTCCTCTTTCTCCTGACGCGGACCAGCTCCTGGTCCGCCGCGACGCGCATCGGACCTTCCGCGGCGTGCATCGCGTGCTTGCCTTCACTCATGCTCAAGGTTCAATCGATCGGCATTAGTTCTTCGTTATTGTCGCATCTGCGCTGGTAAATCCCATAACGGCATATTCCAATCTCGTCACACTTCGTCACAACTGAGCGGAGTGGCATTTTTAATAACAGCAGTAATACCATCCTCAGGATAGCAAAATATGATGTTTTACGCACTATCTTTCACGATGATATGTACTATAACATTACTACTTGGCGAATTGTCTCTTGGCATTCGCAGGGAACATTCCCCTGACATATATCATTAGCAGAGGTGAACAGTTCCGTCTTCGCGTAGTGACGCGAATCTCCCTATCGGATTCATAATACGCACTTCAAAGCGAGTGAATACTTAATTGTCATATATTAGGTCAATCCGAAGAACGACCGCATCCACCCGCCCATTATCTCCCTGCCGTCTTCGTTTAGCTCCATACACAGGGCGCGGAGCTCCCCTATCGACATTCCCATGGGATGGTCCTCCATCAGCTGGTAACCAGCCACGCTCATGCCAGTGACCCAAGCCGCGTCAGCGATGGTCAGCGCGCTTGCCTGACGCGCGAGCGCTATTGGCGAAAGGCATTCATCTTTGGTCACAACATCTCCTTCGTGCGTTATACGTCTCTTTCATTTGTGTTTAGTATCACTTTGAATACTTACTGGCAAGTGTGCTGACAGCTAAAGAGAGATATATGAGCGTTATCGGTGACAATCTGAGGGCACTGCGCGAGCTCCATGGGCTCACGCAGCAGCAGCTCGCCGACATCACCGGAGTCACGCGCGAGACGGTCAACAAGTGGGAGACGGGCTCCATCGGCAACGTGCGCACAAGCAACGTCGAGACGCTGCGGGAACGCTTCTCGCTTTCCGTCGACGACCTGAGGTCGGAGTCGTGCGGTCTCGCGGCCAAGGCGCGGCTGAAGTCCGAGGGAGACAACGCCCCCGCGTTCATACCCCTCATGGGGTCGCCCGACTCCCAGCAGATAGAGCTGCCGGCCACGGTCCTGAGGAACCACCCCAACGCCCTGGCCTACCGCATGCCCGACGCCTCGATGTCGCGCGTGCTCCCCGCAGGCTGCGACGCCATCATCGACCCCGATGCCACTCCCTGCGTGGCGTCGGTGGTCCTGGCCGACGTTCCCGGCGCGGCCTCCCCCGTCCTCCGGCGCATGCATGCCGGCTCAACCAAGGCGCTGCTCTCGACGGACAGCTACGAGCGCCACTACGAAGACGTGGTCGTTGACCTCGATGATCTCGAGTTGCGTGGCGTCATGGTATGGTACCAAGCCCCGACGGAGCTGGCATAGCGCGATAACGTGTAAGCGACCACGTGTCAGGGGCCGGAGGCTTGTCACCTTTTCGCCGTCGCGTCCCCCGGTGCGCCCCGCGCATGCAAAAGGGGCGCCGTCCGTAGACGACGCCCCTGGTGGGACAAATCCTCCGGGGTGGGTGTCCCAAAGTGGGACGAATCCTCCGGGGTGGGTGTCCCGAGGGTTAGGCCTGGGCCTCCTCGGTCTCCTCGGGCACGTAGTTGGGGTTCATGAACTTGGGCGCAAAGATGGTCTTGTCGATCGCGAAGATGATGACCATGGCGACGCCGCCGGTCACGACCGTGGTGACGATGTTGCGGATGGCGTCGGGCACGCCAAAGGCCGCGGTGACGGGGTTCCACACGCAGGTGAACAGGTTCATGACGAAGAACACCGCGAGGGCGCCGGCAAAGTGGCACAGGACCTGCGGCACCACGGGGCCCTTGCTGCGGAACGTGATGTTGCGCTGCAGCGGGAAGTTGATGACCTCGCCGAGGATGATGGCGGTGAAGTTGGCCAGCGTGAAGGCGAGGCCGCCGTCGGCCGCGCTGTT
>OCTX012112293.1_pt1 | contig 25751 bp, 29 predicted proteins | sample 1539691 | NCBI WGS metagenome assembly OCTX01 (sample SAMN02144231, study PRJEB22623) | gut metagenome | biome: sheep rumen | host: Ovis aries | place: New Zealand
TGAGGCCAACGTTCCCTTCTTCTCCATGTCCGGCTCGGAATTTGTGGAGATGTTCGTGGGCATGGGCGCTTCCAAGGTGCGGGATCTGTTCCGTCAGGCCAAAGAGAAAGCGCCCTGCATCGTCTTCATTGACGAGATCGACGCCATCGGCCAGAAGCGAAGCGGCGGTCAGTACGGAGGCAACGACGAGCGCGAGCAGACCCTCAATCAGCTGCTCACGGAGATGGACGGCTTTGACGGGAGCAACGGTGTGATTATCCTTGCCGCGACCAACCGTCCCGAGTCACTGGATCCGGCCCTCACGCGCCCCGGTCGCTTTGATCGGCGTGTACCTGTAGAGCTGCCCGACCTCAAAGGGCGGGAAGCCATTTTGAAAGTACACGCGAAAAAAATCAAGGTCGCCGATGATGTGGACTTCCTGCAGGTGGCGCGGATGGCCTCCGGTGCCTCCGGGGCCGAGCTTGCCAATATTGTCAATGAGGCCGCTCTTCGCGCGGTGCGTGACGGCCGCGGCTTTGCCACCCAGGCGGATCTGGAGGAGAGCATCGAGGTGGTCATTGCCGGCTACCAGAAGAAGAACGCGATCCTCACGGATCAGGAGAAGAGAATCGTCGCTTACCATGAGATCGGTCACGCCCTGGTTGCCGCAAAGCAGACGAACTCCGCTCCCGTGCAGAAAATCACCATCATTCCCCGCACCTCCGGGGCCTTGGGCTATACGCTGCAGGTGGAGAATAACGACCACTATCTGATGAACAAGCAGGAGCTGGAAAATAAGATCGCAACCTTTACCGGCGGCCGGGCGGCGGAAGAATTGGTGTTCGGTTCCGTTACCACGGGAGCCGCCAACGACATCGAGCAGGCTACAAAGCTTGCCCGCGCCATGATCACTCGCTACGGAATGAGCGAGGACTTTGACATGGTCGCCATGGAGACAGTCACGAATCAGTATCTCGGCGGTGATACGTCCCTGGCCTGCTCCGCCGAAACGCAAAGCAGGATCGATGCGCAGGTTGTCGAACTGGTACGGAGGCAGCACGAAAAAGCGCTGACCATTCTGAAAGACAATCGCGGCAAGTTGGACGAACTCGCCTCGTATCTGTATGAACATGAAACTATTACCGGTGAAGAGTTCATGCGGATCCTGAATGAAAACGCGAGCACATAATACCACAGGCCCGAATTCCGTCAATGTCCGTCTGGACATGTTCAGAAAGTTTTCCTGAATAGAAGCAACGCGCCCCAGACTGTAGATGTAAAAATCTCCGGTCTGGGGCTTTAAAATTTGCATAACGGTTTACATAACTTATTCTCTTTCGCCATTTTAACCCCCCTGCACATTTTTTAACCCCCCTCTGGCTCCAAAGGGCAAAATTTTAACCCCCCTTGCGGGAGGCCAGGCCAGCTCTTAAATTGTATCAGTTTGCGCGTTTAGATATCCGCATAAAGCCCTGCGAACTCCCAATCTTTGTTGGTCGCGATCATCTCCGTATAGACTTTCTTTTGGTTATTCACCCCTGGTTTCAAATCTGGTCGTGTTCACACTCCTCTTAGTATTTGGATTGTATCACGGAAAAGGAGATATCTCAACAACAAAAAACAGGTGGATGTAACTGAAATCCGTTACATCCACCCGATATGGCACGTTGCACCAAAAAAGATATTTTGCTTTTTTTGTGCTTTCGAGGGCATTTTCTCCTTCATAAACCAGGAGTCAAGAGGATGACTCTTGGTTTATTTCATTTTTCGGGGAATGTGATAGAATAGTAACGACCTCAAAGAAGAACTTGGGACATCTCAAACTCTATAAACGTAATTCGCTTTTCTCGGCGCGGCTTCGCCTGCGGGCTTTGCAGCGTAGCCGAGGATCAGATTGCCGATACCTTCGTAGTTGCCTTCAATGCCGAGCTTCTTCAGCATTTCTTTGCCTTCTTCGGACTCAAATTCCTCTTTTGCGCGGTGTACCCAGCAGCTTGCAACTCCGAGGTCTGCGGCGGCATTCAGCATGTTGCCCATCACGAGACTGCCATCGTAAATGTAGGTCGGGATATCCTTGTTCGCCAGGACAACGATCAGCTCCGGAGCGCCGTAGAACGGATCGATGTCCATGCCCATCGCCGCAGCGTTAATCTTCGCCAGCTTGTTGCGGATCTCCTGATCCTTGATCACAAGGATGATCGGAGACTGCTTTCCCATCCCGGTCGGCGCGTAAGTACCGGCTTCGATGATGGCGTTCAGCTTTTCCTCTTCGACATGCTCCGCCTTGTAGGCACGGCAGCTTCTGCGGGTTTTCAGTGTGGTCAGTGTTTCCATAAGTATGTACCTCCAAAAAAAAAATTATCTGTTTATGATCGAACCTTCTCCGCCGCGAACAGGATATTCGTCCAGCTTGCCTTGAAGGTCTTCTCTTATTTCACGCACGATCCGGAGCATCTCATCCTTATGCTTCGGAAGGAGCGCTTGCATCGGTACGAGGTTCGACGGGTGTGAGCCGAAATAGATCGTGTCTTTCAGCTCCAGACGGGAGATCAGCCGCTCCTGTTCGTCGAGCAGTTGGCCTATCGTACATTCCTTGAAAATGCCATTCTTCATATCCCAATACAGCTTGCACCCGGGCTGTGCGTGCAGAGAGCCGATGAACAACAGATGCGGCTGAACGGCATTGATAAGATCGGCTGTCGCGTCGGCGTTTTCACGCCAGAGATCGGCACCGCCGCAACCGAGTATCGCATTGAAGCTGTATGTGATTCCTGCTTTGGTGAGCCGCAGAAGCTGCTCCTTCGCTTCCACTGCCGTGTGCCCCTTGTTCATATAGGTGAGTGCTGCGTCAAGGCCGCTTTCCACGCCGATATCCAGCCCTCCGATGCCAAGATCGCAAAGGCGGCGAAGCTCCGCGTCGGTCTTGTGCTTGATATTCTGAATAGAAGCGTACATCGCGATGGTTTTCACCTTTGGCAGCTTTTTGTGAATAGCCTCCGCGATCTGCGTAAGCCTGTCGGCAGAAAGCACGAAAGCGTCGCCGTGTTCCAGAAAAACCCGCTCCACGTCCGGGCATACCCGCGCTGCTTCTTCAATATCCTCTTCGATCTGCTCCATCGGACAAACAGTGAATTTCACATCTGGGTACATGTAGCAGAATGTGCATTTGTTATGGCTGCATCCGAGCGTAACCTGTAAGAGGAGCGAGTTTGCCTCATAGGGAGGTCTGTAAACCATTCCGGTCAGATTCATTGTTTTTCGCCTCCGTTCATCTGTGCGATATACTCGTTGCCGAAGGTCTCCATTGCCGCGATCACGGGATGAAACTTTTTGCCGATCTCCGTGAGTGAGTATTCCACTCTCGGCGGGATCGCTTCAAACTGTTCGCGCTTGACCAGTCCGTATTCTTCCAGGGATTTGAGCTGAACGGAAAGCGTTGCGTGTGTCATCTTCGGCATTTTTCGGAGAAGCTCATTAAAACGGATCGGGCCTTCTTCCAGATAGAACAAAATGAGAACTGCCCACTTTCCGGAAATGAGACTCTGCGCCGTTGCATAGGGACACAGACCGAAGCGTTCCTCTAATGTAGTTTGTCTTTCCATATCTCAACCTCACAGTCATATTATCGAACCGGTATAATTATATGACCGCTTTTGAGGTGCGTCAAGTACGATTTTCAAAGATACTCGGTATGTTATATGATACCTACCAAAAAAAACGCCCTCGGCTTTGGCTGTCTGCCGCTGCCGAGGGATAATACTATAAATCTTTGCCTTTGGCGCCCCTTTTCTCCAGGCCGCTCCAATGCATACCACACGCAGAACGGAAGAACTTCTCCCGATCATCATACGGCAGATGCATCTTTCCCTCCGCGAAGATGAAAAATACATACGTGCCCCGGTGTACGGTAGCACATATTGCAGGAAATGCATTCGGCAGGTTGATGATCACCCACCGCCCAGCGGTTCAGAAGATCCGGTTCCCGGATGAGCGGTCTGGAAAGTGACAGGAAATCTATGCCGCCCGCATTCAGAACCTGCTCCATGTTCTCAACACTCCGATGACCGCCCACAAGAATCACGGGAATGCTTACGCTATCTGCAAGGGCCAGCGCGAACTGAGCAAAGTATGCTTCGTTTTTACCGGCCCTGATGCCGGATACGGAGGTTCCGTTGCCGCTGACTTCGATGGAGTCGATCCCGACGTCTGCGCAGAGTCTGCAGATCGTCATGCTTTCATCCGGTGTCAATCCGCCGCGCATGAAATCGCTGCTGTTGATCTTCATGGTGATATGAAGGCGGGGCGCTTTTGCGCGGATACCCAGAACGATCTTCGCAAGGATCCTGCCGCGTCTTTCGGGAGTTCCTCCGTATTCGTCTTTGCGATGATTGAACGCAGGCGAGATGAACCGGCTCAGGAAGAAACCGTGCGCGGCGTGGATCTGTACGCCGTCATATCCTGCCTTGTCGGCGCGGATCGCAGCGTTTACAAACAGGGAAATCACTTGCTGGATTTCGTCCGCAGACATGAAGTCGGGTTCCACGCCACCGTCGAATTCTCCCAGCGCGATCTGCACGATCACAGGGCAGTTTTCCGCATGGCATATCCCGGTCAGTCTCTGATGCTCGGGGATCAGTTCATCATTGGACAGCCTTGCCATACCGCCGAAATAGCGGTCGTCATCGGCCACGGAAGTGAAGCCGGTAATGATGGCACCGACGCCGCCCTTTGCCAGTTCTTCATAGGTGTGATACAACGTCTCAGGCAGATGCCCGCTTACATCAGCAAGCCCTTCCCACGTGGCAGACCGGATCAGTCTGTTATTCAATTCAATGCTTCCGGGCTTCACCCGGTCATACAGCGTTTTCTTCATAGCTCTACAGCGTCCCTATTCTTGAAGTGCGATTGATTGCGTTTTCGTTTACGTGCTCGATACTCCATGCCAGCGCATCCAGCATCCGCTGCTTTTCGCCCCTCAGAATCCCGTCCACTTTCACGGAATCCAGCGGATGAAGCGCCCAGAAATAGCAGTCGGGGATCTCCAGCCCCGCAAGGAACTCCCGTTCTTCTTCCAGATTCTCTTTTTCGGAGGCCGGAATAAACGCGCCGGATTTGATATCCTCATCCAACTGCGTTCCCACGAAAGCGGACATGGTATTGATCAGGATCTTGCTCGGCTTAATCTCGTTTTCCAGCGCGGCGGATGCTCGGGCACATTCCAGGCCTCTGCCTTTGCCTGCCGTCCCCAGCATCAGCAGATCGCAATGCCGGATGCCGACTGCGTTCAGCCGCAGGCATTGTGCTTTCGTATCATCCGCCGAATAGCCCTTATTGAGTTTTTCCAACACGTCGTTCAGCCCGCACTCCACGCCGATATACAGGTCGTCCACACCGGCCTCTTGGAGCGCTTTAAGATCCTCATCCGTCTTTGAGGCAATATTGTCCGTCCGGGCATACATAGTGATGACTTTCGTGTTCGGCAGATACTTTTTGATCAGCTTGATCCGTTCCAACAATCTCTTTGCGGACAGCGCGAAGGGGTCTGCGCCGACCAGATAGACCCGCCGGATCCTCTCGCTATATCTGCCGTAATTCTGCTTCACTTCCTGCAGATATTCCTCCACTTCGGAGAGGGACAGCATCCGGAAAGGGACGTCCTGATACATGTTGCAGAAGGTGCAGCTGTTATGGGTGCAGCCCTCCGTGACGGGAAGCAGAAAGGTGTCTGCCTCCACCGGAGGTCTGTAAATTGTTCCGTTGTATTTCATGGTCGAAACCTCCTTAAAACGCCCGCGTGATATACTCACGGTACTGCCGAAGCTTCTTCTCGTCGTTTTCCTCCATGAACTTCCGAATATAGGTGAGCAGTTCCTCTTTCTGCTCCGGGATGCGGCACTGCACGTGGAAAAGGTTCGAGGCATGTTCGTTCATGAAGATCGTATCGTTGGTCAGGCAGCGCACCAGCTCATAGATCTCTTCCAGCTTTTCCATCTCAGTGGATTCCGTATAGAGCACTTTTTCAATCGCCCGGTACAGGGGCGTTCCCGGCACTACCGTCAGCATGGAAGTGTTGACCATCGTCGGATGAAGCCCGTCGTAGAGTTTTGCCGTCAGCTGCGCGTTGGTCAGGCCGTAACCGTGACCGCCGGCGCCATTCAGGAAGTTGACGACGAACGGGAGCCCCGCGGCGTCGATCTTCTCGAGCTGCTCCCTTGCCTGCGCGGCGGTGTAGCCCTTATTGATCCGCTTTAAGACGACGTCGTCTCCGGACTCCACACCGATATAGGGGTCAGCAAAGCCCACAGCCGCCATGTTCCGCAGCTGCTCTTCGGTTTTGTCATAAAAGTTGTCGATGCGAGCGTAGCCGCCGATAGTTTCAACGGAAGGCACATATTTGTGCAGCAGCTCCGCCGTCTTCATCAGCATGTCGTAGTCCGCCGCAAAGCCGTCGGCTCCCTGCAGGAAGATCCGTTTCGGCGCGCCGAAGTATTTCGGCATCTCCTTGATATCTTCTTCGATTTCCTCTATCGTGGATTTTCTGAATTTCTGATCCTTGAAATAGGTGCAGAACAGGCAGGTGTTGTGGGAACATCCTTCCGTTGTCTGCAAGTATCCGTCCGCCGTCTCATAGGGCGGACGGTTGATTCCTCCTGAAAAATGCATGGTTTTGCCTCCTTACAGGGTTCGCTTGTTCCGGCGGAATGATGCCATCCGGTCCAGGTCGCCGTAGTTGATCTGACGATCCAGAGCTGCAACAATTTTGTCCTTCCTGGCAAGAAAATCGGGACCGGAGAGATTGACGCCGGAAATCGTGTGGTGGGTGATGAAGGAACAGTCGCGGGTCAGATTCTCGACAAAGAGCTTCAGCTCCTCCAGCATCTCCTTCTCTGTGAGGGGATCGAATTCTCCGCGCTGCGCTTCCTCCAGCAGGGGCGTGCCGGGGAAGAGCGTCAGGCCACCGGTGCCCACCAGCATCGGCTTGCACTGGCTGAAAACCTTCGCAGAGTTGATGGCATGTTCGCGGCTGTGAGACTTGCCCGCCACGCCGTTTAAGAAGGTCATCCAGTAATCGATACCCGCTTCCTCCAGCTTGTGGCACTGCTCCAAAATATCCTCTGCGTGATAGCCCTTGTGGATGCGGTCCAGCGTCCAGTCGTCGCCGCTCTCCACGCCGAGGGAGATTTCCCGCATGCCCAGATCTTTCAGCTTTTTCAGCTCATCCACGGTCTTATTTTTCAGATCCGTGACCCGCCCCGCCAGATAGACGTACTCCATCTTAGGCAGATACTTATGGATCAGCTTGAAGACGCGTTCCAGCTTGTCGTAGGTCAAAACAAGCGGGTTGGCGGACAGCAGCTGGATCGTCCGGGCATCCGGATCACACTCAGCAAGTTCCTTCAGATCTTCCTCGATCCATTCCATCGGAGACATCTGGAACGGCACGTCCTTGTACATGGTGCAGAATTTGCACTTGTTATGCGTACAGCCCTGGGTGATCTCCAAAAGCGGCCATGTGGGCCAGTAGGGGTTTCTATATACAGTACCTGTAAAATGCATTGTTATCTCTCCTTTACCAGGTTTCTCTTACCATCTGAGCACCAAGTTCAAATGCTTCTTTCTGTTCCTTCGGAAACACGGTTTCATGACGCTTTTGTTTCGCGGCAGGATCAAACATCGTCCAGTGGAACCGGCCGTAATCCTTGACCTGCAGCGTATCTCCCGCGATCATGACCTTCGTGCTCCCCACCGCGTCCGAAAGCGCCTTCTGATATGCTTTCAGGGTACTCCGGTATCCCAGCGGCGTGTAGAACTCCTTCGGCGCGTTGCTGGTCATGATGAACAGGACGGGGATCTTACGAACGTCGTAGCGATGAGGGGCTTTTTGATAAGTGAGGGACTGGAATATCAGGCGCTCGTAAATGGCGCGAAAGCCCGCGGAGGCGTCGCCCAGATAGTTGGGCGTACCGATCACCAATCCGTCAGCCTCACGGATAGCTTCCAGCACTGGCGCAAGCCCGTCTTTGAATACACATTTTCCCTCATTGGGTGCAAGCTTGCAGGCAAAGCAGGACATGCATCCATGAACATTATCCAGGCGGTACAGATCAAACACCTGCACCTCTGCGCCTTCCGCTTCCGCACCCTTCGCGGCTTCCCGCACCAGAGTGCCGGTATTCATATTGACACGGGGGCTGCAGTTAATTGTAACGATCTTCTTCATCTCAACCACCTGCTTACAGTTCCGTCACAAAGTTTCCAACAGGCTCTCTGTCAAAGTGTGCCTGATGCGCTTTTGCCCGGTCGTTGGGATAGCCAAGGCCGAGCATCATCACCGGGATCATATACTCCGGCAGGCCGAAGGCATCCACTACCGTTTTGGAATCGAAGCCTCTGATCCAGATCGTATGAATGCCTTGCTCCTCCGCCTCATACATCATGGTGGTCGCGGCGATGCTTGCGTCCTGTTCGCCGGAATTGTAGTTCCTGTAATAGCGGTCGTTGTCTGTCTTCCAAACCTTCCGGGCATCGTAGCAGACAAGTATCATCATCGGAGCATTGTAATGGAAATAGGTCACCTGTTTTAAGGTCGCCAGACCCTCTTTACTCCGGATCACGTAAAAGTGCTGCGGCTGATAATTGCAGGCGGTCGGCACAACGCGTCCGGCCTCCAGGATCTTGTCCAGCTTTTCCTGCTCGATGGGGCGCGGATCAAAATACCGCTCGGAATAACGGTTTTTGGCAAGTTCCAGAAAACTCATATTTGCTCATCCTTTCAAACCGAGGAGACCTATCAGGTCTGCCTCGTTTATTATTCTCTGGAACATATTTTACCGGAACACCTTGAAAAATGCCACATACAGAAGTATAATATTGATAGACATTCTTACGATAATGCTATTCTGTAAGAATTACGGAGGTACTTCTATGGCTGAGATCACGAAAAAGTGGATTGCAGATAAGATGCGAGAGATCATGAAGCACAAATCCATTGACAAGATCCGTGTTACTGAAATCTGCAAGGCTGCGGACATCGAGCGGCCTACGTTTTATTATCATTTCAAGGATAAGTACGATCTTGTTGCGTGGATGTTCTGCACAGATGCTTACGGTACAGACATCACCTCCGTTGCCTCCGCTGCAGCAGGGATGAACAAGATGAAACAGGAGATCCTCTTTTACAAACGGGCATACGAAGATTCCTCCCAGAATGCACTCTGGCGTTATATGCTGGAGTACTTTGTCCGACGGTATACAGAGCTTGTAAAGGAAAAGCTGGGCACCGATATTCTCGATACTCAGCTTGCCTATAGCATTCGATTCTATTGTATGGGTTCTGTCGGAATGACACAGGAATGGGTGCTGAACGACAACATTACCTCAGCAGAAACAGTAGTGCAGATGATGTTTCACTCCATGCCGGAGAATCTGTACAGATTACTCTTCTGAGTATATCGGCCACACAGGAAATGAAACATGAATCCTACGATTCAGTACTGCTTCTTTGACCTCGTGATATTCTTTGGCTATATTCACAATGAAAGCCGGACGATTTATCAACAACATTGGGGTGGCTTTCACTAGCATTAATAGCAAATACCACAAGGACAGATAATGAATTTTAACAGAGCTAAGTTCACAATTCAATGCACAGCCTCTGGTATTATCCTTAAAAAAGTAACAAAAAACCTTTTGAAATTTCTACATGCTCTTTCTCGCCGAAAAGAGAAAAAAGGCTGATTTTAGGGGAAAAGTTCTCCCAAAATCCGCCTCTAAACGGTGGGGTCGGAGGTTCAGGTCCTCTCAACCCGGAAAAATATCTATTTATTTTCACTCAAAAAATGGGCACGAAAAAACCCCGAAACCGTTGTGGTATCGGGGTTTTCCGGTGCGATATCTATTTTGGTCGCACAATATGGTTGCGGGGGAAGGATTCGAACCAACGACCTCCGGGTTATGAGTTAAAAGGTAAATAAGTTATCAAAAACTAAAGAAATATTGACAAAAATGCATTTAATACTTATAATTAATTTTGAAATCGGAATAGAGATAGATAAAATATCTCTATTTATTTACGATATAAATGATGGATAGAAGAAAAAATAGATAGAGAGGTAACCTCTTATGGAAAGCTCGACACCACGAAAGTTCCACAGCTTACCCCTTTGCTCGTCTATCGAGCTGCGCTATACAGTGTCAGTGACCAGTGCCTCTAAATCGAAGTATGTTACAGGGTACTGCCATGCGGCGCGCTTTTACTTCTATTCCCCGGCGCTGAAACGAAGCTTTGGAAATGACTATCAGCTGCGTTTTCCCGTTACATTGAAGTCCGTTCGAAAGGCAAAAGGGGAAAAACCGCAAGCGGCACCACTATCTGAACTGAACCTTCAAAAAGGCTTGGAAAACCTGCTGAAGCGAAACGCGAACATCCCTCCTGTAATCAGCAAGAGTCTTTCCGGAAAGACAGTGCAGGTGGAGCTTAATCAAGATGAACTGCTTGTTTTCTGGCTCACACGATTTGATGCAATCGCTGCACTTGATATATCTTCCCGCACGGCGGAAGACATGAATAAGACGATGGCTAAGCTTGCTCCTCAAATTGCAGATTTTGACCTCTCCAGATTGCTGACGGCGAAACAGGACGAGCTGCAGGCGGCCTGCACTGACCTTGCAAGGCGAATAAAGCGAGCGCTTAACCATCGTGAGGATGATGTGACCAGCAATATCAAAGATAAAACAAAGATCATACGCTTCGCGATCGAACGGTATTTGATCGATCATGGGCAAGATGCAACACCCGGACTTGAATTGTTGATCAGGTTAAGCACACCGAAGAAGGGCACGCAGGCAAAAGTTGCTGACATGATGAGGCTGCGATCTATCTCCATTGAGCGGTATCGAAAGCTTTATGATCAACTGACAGCAAAAATAGACGCGGAAAGCATGGCTCTCCTCTTGATGATCTTCTTGGGTATGACAGCGGAAGAGGTCTGCGGATTACATCCAGACGATCCTCGGATCATTCCCGGGTATACAGATGCTCGACAAATCAGAATTGTTCGTTCTTACAGAAAAATTGGAAAGACATATGCTCTAAACGATGAAGAAGATAATGAAAGAAACTATCGGAATGTTCCTTTGCCGCGAGCTATAGCGAAACCACTCGCGCAATATTACAAAGCGAACAGGGATCCCTCTTTCTTGCTCGCACAAAATGGAGAACCGTTAAAGCCGGATAAACTGACAGACAAACTGGTGGAGCTTTTGAAGGTCGCGCCATTCAACTTGACTGTAAAAGACCAGCATGGCAAGCAAAGGAAGGTGGATCTTTCGTTTCAACCGAGATCCTATCGTGTGAGCTGCCGATTCTATTGGAAGTATCATTGTGGCTTGACCCAAGGAGAAATCTGCTATCTTGGCGCGTTGACACCACCTGACACAGCAGCCGCTCACTATATCGACTACAACAATCCGACCGTTCAATACCGCATGCTAAAACAATTGGAATACGGCCTGGCTCTTTTTTCTAACGACAATGCGGATCAAAAAACTGCGCGCGAATGGACAGAGCTGGAAAAGGAAATATACCATTTTGACGGGAATTTGCTAACAAGGGCGCATATGGATCTCCATATCAAGGCGGCCAGCACAATCCGAGTCTCCAGCAATCGCGGAATCCTGTTGGCAAAGGAGGGAAGCGTATGAAAAAAGACCTGGATTATACGATCCCCATAGAATCGCTGGCATTAGATCCGTGCAAGCTCTATTCCCGGCTGGAGGCCAAAATGCGCAGGGCCTTTGGGTGGCAGCAGGAGACGCGCGATTCCTATAAGAATTTTATGCAGCAGCTAAAGCCCTTTTTGCGAAAAATACCATTCTCTGAATGCACCGCAGAGGACTATGGGAAAGCGATCATGGCACTCAACGAAACAAGGCCGACGAAAGGGGAGCGGCCCTATGCAGAGAACACACTCAAAAGCATCCGCTCCGTAATCAACGATCTATGCTACTTCGTCGAAGTCTATTCGAAAGGAGCATACAAAAATACGCTTTGGGGAAGCGCATGGAACAAAGAAAAAAGGCCTTCCAAAAAGATAGACAGACAAAAGGAAAAACAAAAACGGATTGATAAGCAGGTAAAGCTCCCTCGCTCGTTGAACATTACGCAGGAGGTCAAATTGTTGAATGTCGTGGAAGAAAAATATCTGCACGACAGCTACTATCTCGGAATTGCGGTCTTGTTCTATATGGGCTTGCGTCCCGGCGAATGTTGTGGTGTTCAGTTTAGAGATATCTGCCCGCTGGACGGGTATCCGGATACCCAATGCATGTATGTATACGAACAGGTAAATGCGGCGGAGGAGGCAACAAACGAACTGAAGACAAAGAATGCGTACCGTGTTCTTCCGGTCCCCTCTGAGCTTGCCGCCCTCATCGAGAAGAGGCGTGTGGTTGTTGAGGAGAGGCTGCCTGGAAAGAGCGGGCAGTGTTATCTCGTGTGCGAGGGAGAAGAAACCGAAGAACTGCAGAGGCAATGCGATCGGAGGAAATTCAGAGTCTGCTGTCAAGATCTTCTGCGGGAAATCTCTGTGGAGGAAGCCGTTGTCACCAACCTATACTCCTTGATTGAGGCCAAGAAGGTTGCGGAGGCGTCAGTAACGAGCTACCTTTTGCGCCGAAACTTTGCGACAGCATTGGCCGGAGTATGCGGGATGGAAGACGATGAGTTGAAATATGAGATGGGGCACTCTCTTCATGATCAGGAGGAACACAGATATGATTTCCTGAATCCTGACACCATGCACCACCTCTGGGAAAAGCTGGAGCGAAGGAAATATCATACGAAAGAGGGGAGAGATCCGGTTGCCCGTCTGACTGAGGGGCAGGGGCTGCTCTTGCGTCAGAAGGAGGTCACTCTGTCCGCTGAAAAAGAGAGCTTGGGAGCGAATGGCGTGTTCCTTGGTATCTGGAATGAATATCCCAATGACTATATTCAAGTGGAAATACAATCAGGAGAGCCGGCAGCCATCGAGTACCGTACGAGTGCCGAGCCGGTTGTCCTGAAGAAAGCTGCCCGCGTGATGATTCATCATGAGTTTATCGAGGCGGTGGAAAAGTTCAGAGATAAGATAAAAACATGATACCGGGGAAAAGACAGGGCAGGCCAAAAGTGCCTGCCCTGAATCAATACTATGTACAGTGCGATCAACTCACAAAACGCTCTTCCTGATCACGCTTGTAGAGCGGGGTGATGCTCTGCATGGCGCGAGTCATCGCCTTTTCACGGGGATGAACATAAAACCGCGTTGTTGTAGTCACATTCGCGTGGCCAAGGATGCCCGAAACACTGGACACATCAATGCCATCCTCAATCGCTCGCGATGCAAAGGTGTGGCGGAGTGCATGAAACTTGACATGCTCCAGGCCGAGCCGCTTGAGGATGCGGAGATACTTGTGCTGAAGATTGTCAGGATCCAGCATGTGCCCGTTTCGACTGAAGAAAATAAAGTCGTCAGGCTTAGGCTCTCGGAACTTCGCTGCATATACAGCACGCTGCTTCTTCATCATCTGGATCAGAACCTCGGGCAGCTGCAGCTCCCGGGCGGAAGACTCGGTTTTCGTGTCGTTGAAGACCATGATCGTCTTCGGCTCTCCGGGCTTCGCGTCATAATTTGTAAGGCGGCGAACGGTTTCGTCCACCGTGATGCGGCCGGTCTTCTCGTTGTAGTCCTCCCAGCGGAGGGCACAGAGCTCACCGCGGCGAAGTCCGGTATAGAGAGCGAAGAGAATGGCCGGATGGTAGGGATCATCGTTATCAAACAAGTATTTTTCCAACTGCGCCTGCATGTCTTCGGTCAGGACCTCCAGCTTTTTCGTCCTGGCAGACTTGATGACCGTCTGCGGAATGGGGTTCCCATGGATCAGGTCTTCTGCCAGCGCCTGCTTGAGCGCAACATCCAGAACGACCCGGAGATTACGCATGCTTTTGGGCGAAAGGGGACCACCCGTTTTCCCGTTTCCGTTCTTTGCCTCGGCGTTAAGGAAGGACTGAATGGATCGGGAGTTGAGATCCTCCAGCTTGATCTCTCCCAGGGAAGGGATGATGTGCAGTTCACAGTTGCTGCGGTATGATTCGTAGGTTGAGGGCTTTACCACTGGCCGGACATAGTTTTCAAGCCAATATGCGAGCCAGTCAGCAAGCGTCATGCTGCTGTTGAGTTCAAAATCTATCGTATTCATATTTCCTCCATTTCATATACAAATTCGCATCCTACACGGCGCAAATTTGTATACCGTTCGCTTGCACAAGCAGGGGAAACATGGTATATTCAAATTGCGGTGCGGCGTAAGCCGTTGTGTAGGTGCCTGATCCACCTTGCAAGCGCATAGGAGTTGCAGCTCCTGTGCGCCGCCGTTTTTTGTTTTATCAGCTGCTTTTGGGGAAGAGATTGCTGGGGCGGCGGTCATCTGACGACTGGAGTCTTGTCACACGGCCACCTTTTGGGAATCTGCAAGAAGCCAGACATCTTGCAAAATGGTCCAATCATTGATCTCCTGGTCATCATATTCTTTCGCAATCCCGTCTTGAACGATGAGCCATTTCCGATCCCTGGAGAGGTACTTCCCTTCCCGGTCAAATCGCTTGGTTACGATCTCGTAGACGCCGTTGCGGTCGAGGAGACAGACATACCGGCTCCACCGCGGATTGCTGTTTACCCAGCATGAAATGAACTCGCGATCGAGGCGGAAAACCGGGTGTGGGCCTATGATTTTTGCAACATAAGTTTTATAGCTCGTGTTTCTTTGCTCATAGACCCTATAACGGACTCTGAGATCAGTATCGCACCATTCCAGTTCAAGCTTCACGCGGCGCACCTGCCCTCCGGATCGTGACGCGCGTGGAACTCTTCAACGCTGATTCCCTCCAACTGTGCGAGTGTCGCCACATGCTTGGCCGGCGGATGATCTGCATTGCAGATGGTCCGTGCCCGCTCCCGTGTGACGCCAAGCATCTCCCCAAGCTGCTGGAGGGAGTAGTTCCCGTCGTGACGATAGTCAGCAATACAATTCTTGATCGTCAGAGGCTTGTTCTTCCAGCGATACGGCACCCGGTCACCTGCGGAAAGGCTTTCGTCATCATACTCCTCAAGGAGATCATCGACGGTGGTGTCCAATGCGTCCGCAAGTTTGATAAAAATGTTTGCTGTGATTGACGGCTGGTAGTCTTTTCCCATCTTGTAAATCATTGCGACGCAAACTCCGGTCAGAGCAGAGAGCTCTGCTGCTGAAATGTGTCTTTTCTTTCTCCAGTAAGCAACACCTGAAATTTTCATTCTCTTCACGCCTCCTTAGCGAGAAACATCTGCGCTTTCATACTCATCTGCAGGACCTCTTCCGCCGTGTAGATGGTGAAAGTATGCTTACTTTTTTCAAATACATTCCGAATACGAATGAGCTGGTAAGGGAGCTTTTGTTCAGCACAAAACTGAATGAATTCCAGCTCGTTGGTACTGATAAAAAACTGCTGCTCATTTCCGATGGAACTCTTTACTTCGATGTAGAGGGGCGTTCCTGCTTGGGTGAATGAAAAAATATCAAAGCCAGAGCTCTCGTCAAAGGCATAATCACCTGTGATGAGATGCTCGAACCCGGTTCCCATCAAACGCTCCTTCTCCATCGAAACAATGAGCTCCTCTCCGCGCTTACCGGCGGCGTCCATCTTTGCCTGAATCTTCTTGCGCTTACACGAGGCTTTCTTGTTACGCCCCGAGCCGTTTGCCTGTGGCTCAAAGCGTGCGGAAAGAAAATCATTTTTCACGATGGTCTGGATAGAAACATCGAAAAAATCCGCGATGATAACCAGCTTTGCGATGTGAAGGCCAAAATTTCCGCGCTCCAGTTTGGATATGTCATTGGGGCTGATCCGATGGCCGCACATCTTTGAAACATCTGCTTGCGTGAGCCCGCGGCGGGTACGCATATAGCGCACGACGGAATTGAGAGAAGCAAAGCGATTTCGATTGGCGTGCTTTCTTTTTCTCTTCATTTTGCCACCCCCGCTTCGAACTTGTTGAGGTGAACGGCGGCACGCGATGTAGGTTTTATGTCTCCGCTGAGTGAGACGAGCTTATGGCAGATAATGATATGTTTCATATAATTCTCCTTCTGCCGCTGCTCTTCGCAAAGTACTTGAAGTCCGGTTTGTCAAGTGCTACAATGCAAATGCAGACGGCTTTTGATTTGTTTGGTATCCGTTCTGTGCAGCGGTATGCAGTGTGCCAGCACTGCGTACCGCTTTTTACTGGACTGGGGGACCTCCTTTCGATGATCCAATTATACACTATTTCGTGGATGCTGTCAACTATAAAATGTATGCTTTTATAAATTTTTTTATTGCTGCTTTATAAATTTGAGTTGATATTGCCCATTTTTTCGTGTATGATAGAGGAAGAAGAGGGGGCGATGGATCCATGACTGAAAAAATTCGTATCATGCTGGTGAAAAGAGGGAACATGTCAGAGGCTGAGCTGGCACGGAAGCTGGGGGTCAGTCCGCAGAATCTCAACAACAAACTGAAACGGGACAATTTTACGGAAGCAGATCTACGAAAGATTGCGGATGCTCTTAACTGTGAATTCGAAATGGGTTTTCGAATGAAGGACACAGGGGAGTATGTGTGATTTGAAGGTACAGCGGAATTCACAGTGCGCCTATGGTTAGCATATAGTTATAGACTAGTAAAAGCGGGTCTGGTGTCATTTAGCAAACTGCTTAAATGACACCAGACCCGCTATTTTGCCTGACACGAATGATTACTCTGAGAAATATGCCGCATATCTCACATAGCAGCCATCCTCGGGTATCACCAGCACGCCGTCATGACTTCCATGCTTTTGAACCAAAAGACATTTCCAATGCTCACCCATTTCGCACAGATTAGCATAATCTTCAATAAACTGCCGATCGGCAAGCAAATCGGTAATAAAGTTTTTGTAATCTATCGCCCTAAGCCGTATCGTTTTTGCGACTTTATATGGCCGCTCCAGCTCCAGCAAATGGGGGACTATGAGATCTTGGAGTACTCTTGGCTTTTTAATAAAAAATGCATAGCCGGTTTTTTCCATATTCACGACCCTCTTTCTGTTTGGTTGAATTCTGTCTATGCAGTCAAAAGCAATATTATTAGTAAAATGCACTTGAAAAAAGAAAAAGCACATGCTAATATATAGTTATAAAGTTATAATATAATAGGAATAATATTATCTACACCGCAGTAAGAACACTATTTTTTTATTTTAACATGTTTTGCGCTATACGACAATGCTTTCATGCTCATATTCCGCACGGCAGGAAGCAATATCTCTTCAAGAACTAATAAACAGTGAAAAACACTGCATGTTTGCAAGACATATGCTTGCGATGCAGTGTTTTTTCTTTTTTCTAAACAAAATTATTGATTTTTGCGAAAATATGTCGTACACTAAAATAAATAAAGAATTTTTAAAATAATATAATTAAATACGAGGGATTTATGAAACTAACAAAAAGTGAATTGGAAATCATGGACGTGCTTTGGAAGGCTAAACGCCCGCTTTCTCGAGGGGACATTTTGGATTTGTCTACGGAAAAGACATGGAAGGATAATTCTATTCACATCCTACTAAATGGTATGCTCAAAAAAGAGGCCATCAAGGAAGCAGGATTTGCCCGCAGCGGAAAGGTCTGGGGTCGGCTTTACGCACCGAACATCACGATTGACGAATATTACGGGGAGAATGTGTTTTCCAAGAATGGGAGCGATTCGGTTCCTTTGCTCTTTTCCGCTCTTCTCAAGCGGTCTGACATTACGCCCGAACTGCTGCACGAGCTGCGGGCCATGCTGGACGAGCGGGAAAAAGAACTGGAGTAAGCCATGATCAGCGTTTATTCGGTAATAAGCGCGATCCTCTTTTTCAATATTGCTCTTGTTCTGGTTTTTATCCTCCGCAGAAACACGGGGTTTCTGGTGCGATACAGCGTCTCCGTCCTGCTGCTTCTGACTGGCCTGAGCATTCTTCGTCTTTTTGCTCCAATTGATCTGCCCGAAGCCATTGTCATAACATCGGAAAAAGCCTTACCGGCGATTGAGAGCTTCCTTGCGATGCCGTTAAGCCCAAACCTTCCTTGGCTGCGCCCCTCAACCTTGCTTTTGACCCTTTGGGCATGCGGAACGCTGGCCTTTCTTACACGGGATGTTGTAAGGCTCGTGAGCGCGAAACATCAGCGCCGCTATTACCGACCGGCGGATCGTCCGGAGGTGCAGGCCACGGCAGCGGAGCTTGGGATTTCCGTTCCGGTAGTCGTTACTTCTGCGGTGGCGGTTCCCTGTGCAGGCGGTATCTTATACCCGGTGATCTATTTCCCCGACATTGACTCGTCAGAGGAGGATCGGGCGTTTATCCTTCGGCACGAGATGCAGCATATTCGCGGGCGGGATTCGCTGATCAAGCTTTTCTGTTTCCTGCTGCGGGATCTGTTCTGGTGGAACCCGGTGATGCACTTCTTCCTCCGGGATCTGGACGCCATGCTGGAAATGCGCTGCGACGCAAAGGTGACGGCAGATATGGAGGAGCGGAGCGTGCTCCGCTATTTGAGGACGATCCTGACCTATGCGGACAGGACGCATGCGGCACAGCCTGAACCGAGTCCTGCCACTGCTGCCGCCAGCGGCTTCGCAGGAGAATCTAATGAAGTGAAGCAGCGCGTCAATATCCTGTTCCACCTTCGTAAACGGAAACCCTGGTACATACGCAGCCTTGTATATGCACTCTTGATTGCGGCATTCCTCGCGTCGTATATGGTAATATTGCAGCCAGAAAGAGTGCCAAATGAAGCGGAATTGCAGAATATAGTTGGGTATTCGGGCCAAACAGGCCAAAACACATACATAGAAAAGATTGAGGGGCGGTATTACGCGCATCTTGAGGGCTTTTCCGCTGCTTGCGAGATCTCGGAAGAAGAGTTACGCCAACCTCCCTTCAATGAAATGCCAGTTATAGAAAGGAACGATATCCCATGAAAAAAGTAGTATCTTTGCTTCTTGCGCTTATCCTCGTATTTTCTATCTCCGTTCCCGCGTTTGCGGCCTCTGATCTGCCGGCCAGTGAAAATGAACTGTCCGAGTCTGCTGAAGGCACTCGTGCCGAACAGACAAGATGGTATTTTCGTAACAACAATGGCATTTTAGAAAAAAGGCTTTGGTCGCTTACTTACGGTAGATGGCTGACCGACTGGATCCCCTGCGGAACTTTTGTTGACCCCTGATGCTTTTGAGCCCTGATCAAGCAGGACGTATCTCAATTCAACCATAACCTATTACACCGGTTCAAAACACCCTCAGCAGCTAAGAATGTGTTCACATTTTAGCTGCTGAGGGTGTTTTTGCGGATAGCGTCAAGGAAACTGCGCAAAAGGCTTGCTCTCAGAAGAAATCAAGCTTTTCTTATTGCGTCTGGTGGAAATAAGCGAAAACAAACCGCTGATGTCACAAAAGTTATTTATGCATTTTTCAAACTAAGAGGTTGACTTCTATGCAGTCATGAGTTTAGAGAAACAGGTAAAACAAATTATTTAAAACTGTGAAGCGGGAAATATCTATTATGTGCGAGATGCAATAATATCTTTGTATACCTGCTGCATTACATCGTGGAAGTATTGCAATATTTCAGCTTGATCTTCTGGCAGCATCGGATGCTTATACAAATGACCATCTTCCACTTCGTATGTTGTTACCATATTAATCTCCAAAAGGAGCTCTTCGGAGTTGAATGTGAAATCTACAAGTATTTTCTCTGCTTCACGCTTATGCTCAAACATTATTGTAGCTTTGGGAAAAAAGTACCCTTTATCTACAGCTTGTATGACAATGGGGTTACTCCGGAGCCCCGTCCCAGACAGAAGTGCAGATTTAATTCCGCTTAAAATGCTGTCTTCAAGCTCTTCTTGATCTTCCGCTTCTGGCAAGCTCTCGACATCGCTTATTTTGATACTTTGAATTGTATCAAGACGCCAATCATTAAATGTGTAGCGAAAAAAATTATCAAAAAGTGCAACCCGCTCAGGAATGCTGAGCATTTTCAATGATATCTGTGATGGTTCTTTGAACTGATCAGATGTTGTAATTGCTGCGTTGATAATATATTTAGCAACATTGATATCCCATCGATCATTGAAAATGAAGTCAATATTCATGCTTCGATCCGATGACATTTTAGCTGAAAAACTAAAGTGTTGAGTGACGGCATTTAATAACTCAACTTTTCCGGGTTTCTTACGCTGATAAGAAACTTCTCCCGTAAGTATTCCCTCATCACCAACTGTATCAATATGAAGGCGGTCAAAAGTAATGCTATCACTGTTTGCCTGCGTGTTCCGATATGTTGTAAGTGCTGCAAAAAAATCATCGAAGCATGTACTTTGTTCATCACCCTGTTCACAATCAAGGTTGAGTCTAAATGACTTTTTATAGTTTTTTTCCTCATCCATAATATTGGAAATATTGTTTATTTCTGTATATCCCCAATAAAATAGATGCGCATCTCTGATCAAGGTTTCCTTGTCTGGCGATAGGAGAAAAATGCCATTCTCTTTGCAAATGCTTTTAAGAGCGCGGGCTGAAAAGTTAGAGGAAAAAACTTCTTTTAGAGAGGCTTTTTCCGGATAATGCGTAATCATATGATTAGGCCTCCCCGAAATGTATGATTTGATCAGGAACAGACTGCAGGCCGTCAAAAACATCCAAGTATTTTATTTCCACTTGTGAAGGACTTAAAAAATCTCCGTTAATTTCAGCATTAATTCGACTTGTAAATTCCGATACATAATATCGTGTTGATACCTCATTATCATATAAATATATCTCCGATTTTGGATACGATTGAAAATTGAGACGCTTGATAAGATCATATAAGAAATCCAAAGAGTTAGCAGAAACTGGCTCATAGCAAAACACGACTAATTTTTCAAGTGGGTATGTTCCACCACGGAGGTCAAGAACATCCTCTTTTACCTCTACAAAAATATATTTTGAAAACAAATGAGTTAGCGTTAAATGATTTGCATGAAGCAAGTTAGATCCAATGGTAGGAACATTTGGATAGATAAATCTCACACTTTTGGAGTTGATTTTAATTCTCTCCAGAGTGTTTATGAGAGAACACCATTTTAGTATTTCTCGGTTTGAGGCAACAAAGATATTACACGGATATTTTTTGCTGGCAAAACCAACTTTTTTCAGCTTCTCCATAAAACGCTGATGATGGTATTCATCATTTGCCCAAATCATTAATAGAGCATTTTGAATTGGAGCATTTGTCAAGCTTTGAATTGTGTCAGAAACTTGCATACACTCCATGCAGTCCGTAATTTGCTTTATCCATGTTTTTATATTCGAACTTGTTATATTTGAAAACTGCCAGCATTTTGATTCAACAAGAATCGCTTGATTGGATTTATAATATGGGTCGTAATACTCAAAAAAAGAATCAACCCCGTGCTTTTGCCCGCGGCGTTCTTTAACATGATGAACGCATTCAATATCGAAATTGCAGGATCCTTTTTGCGTCCACCCTAATTGCTTTAGAATAGAAACACTCTCTCTGGTCCAATGATCTCCACTGACATGTTGATTTTCAGGCATTCGTTTCTCCCCCCTGTACTCCTTCTTTCAGTAGCCTCACTAATGACAAATCAATATCGTCAATATCTTTGTAGATAGAAACAGCCCCACTTTTATAAAAAGTTATAGTACAAGCATCCTCCAAAGTAACATTGAGAGATACATTTACAATTTGCTTTTCGTAGGTTTTGAGCACCTCCATTGCTTTGGGGTATCCTGTCAAGTTAAGAACACAGTTTCCTACAATACTGTCAAAGAAGGTATAATCGGATAGCTTTAAGCGTGTAACATTAAAAGTCACACCGCTGTTACGCCATGAATTAATAAGCCTAATCAGATTAACCGGAGCATCAGAAATCGGTAAACGGTAGGAAGATATTTTTCCAATAAACTCTATTACTTTTTCAGCCTGCAACTTGTTTCCCATAATATCAAGAGTCTGCAGCTTAAAATCAATAAAGAATAGGGTCCTATTGACACGTTTATAGTCGATCTTTTCGAATTCACCCGTGTCATAATTGTAAGTATCCTGTCGATATATCGATTCAACAAGATAATGACAAGCAATATGTTCATAGTCCTGGTGAATTATCCGAACCCCTTCGCCCGACTCGGGAGTGAAGGCATAGCTACTGATCTGCTGAATCAATTCTTCTTTTGTAACACGTGAAAGCTGTATTTTTTTTATAATAATACTTTTCATGTGAAATCACCTGCAATTTACTAAAGTTAAAATATTGAATTATATTTATATTATACAACATAAAACGACACATTTCCAGATGCTATTTAAAAAATTTAACGCCGTCCGTTCAAAATGGGCGGCGTTACCAAATAATCAGGAGTGTTTATGTTCTCATCGAGAAATTCGTCGCAGATGACCCAGGCCAGCAATTCTTCCGAACAAAACACCCTACGCAGAGTTCAAATAATCTTCATCAGCGTTGGGCTTTGGTACCAGAGCTCCTTGGAGAAGAGAAATAACATTGGAGACAGCAAAAGTTGCTTTCGAATGGAAAAATAATCGAAATAACAGGAGTCAAGACAATCTCTGTTTGCTTACAACACGAGATACACTATGTGTTTCCGATGGTAGAGCTGTTTGCACATGATTTACGAATGTTATACGACAGGCTGAGTGCCCTATCCACAGAAACATGACAAAGAAAAAACCCATGGGAGAAATCTGTTGCGCAAGAAGAACTGAGCGATTTCTCCAACCGCTTGAAAACAGACCTCCTAGATAATCAAGTTCTTGATTTGATATACTATTTCGATTACCGCATTTTCATCATTCTGCCGAATCTCGCTGTCACAATGACGGATGTTGCGATCGCAATTACTGCGAAGGCGACGAGGGCGCTGATCCACCATTGCGAGGCAGCCTTTTTTTCCTCTTCAGATTCGCCTTCGTCTTCTTTCGGGGCGAGGATCTCGGAGGAAAACTTCGTCTCGATACTTTGCTTTACGCCGTCGTCATCAGTATAGGTGATCTTGCAGACGCCGTCCGTCTTTCCGTAATCCCCAACACCGCCCGTCATGCTGAGCGTACCGACATAAATTTCGATACTTCCACTGCCGGTTTGCCCGGGAGGAAGATCCCCAAAGAACGCGGATGACTTGGGGATCATCCCGCCGCCGTTAATTGTCACGGTGACATTGTGCAGAGTGCTTTTGCCTGTGTTATAGACTACGACTGAGACGGGCACGGTTTCTCCTGCAGTTACCTGCTTGGGAAAGAGGATCGGATCGGTCGCGGCCTCGGCTGGCTGGGTGACACGGATCGAAAAGTTCCGGCTCTCTGAAAAAGAGCCTCCGTAAATGTCGATGTAATCCAGCTTGATAAAAACCGATTGGTTCCCGGCAAGCACATCTTTTGTTGTTTTCATTTCGAAGGATGCGGCTTTACATTCGCTCCGATTGATTTCGCCGAGGTTAATCATATTGTTCGTCTCCACCGGCAAGATCTCGCTATTGGCACTGCCAAAGGAGAGCAGGACGTTTCTTGCCTGAAGGTTCCCGATATTCTCGATCTCCACAGAAACAGTAAATGTCTCCTCGCCGCCAACGGTCCCCGGCTCGATTTCACAGGATTTGATAAACAGCTGCGGTGCCGTCACGGTTTGCCTCCCGCCACCTCCGCCTGTGCTGGCACTGGGCGGATTGCTCCCGTCCGTGATCGTCACATACAGCGTGAAGTCCTGCTGTGCCTGACTTCCGCGGCTGTCCAGATATTTCGCAGTTAGAACGACCGGATATGTTCCGTTGATCCGGCTGCCGGACAGAGGGACGGCAAAGGCAAAAACATAAACGCCATCCTCTGGCGTGACGGTCTTGGAGTAGTTCCCAAACACAAAAGGACTGCCGGAAGGCGAACCGAGATTCAAGGTCACAGTCACTTTTTCATCATAAGTTTCTCCCAGCAGCGGCAGCGTGAGATAGGCAAAGCCGTTTTCCACCACTGGCACATAGCCCTGCTCATAGGTGAGATCCATGTTCTCATACAGGTGCTTATCGTCAATGATGAGCTGATCCACAATGACAAGCGGATCCGGTGTTACTTCCGGTGTAGGTGTATCTTCCGGCGCCGGTGTTTCCACCGGTTGTACAGTTGGCGTTGGCTCTTGTGCCGGTGTATCTTCCGGTTTCGGCGTTTCTTCGACCGCCGGTGTTTCCTCCGGAATAGGCGTTTCAGACGGATCTTCGCTCGGCTCCGGAGAACTGAGTACGACCTCAATAGCAGGTGTTTCCTCCGGACTGGCTTCCGTTTCACCCTCTTCCTCCAAATCGGAGGCCAGCGCAAAGGTCGGAAACGCTGAAAGCAGCAACAGCACTATCAAGAGCGCAAGGATTCTTTTCATTTTGGTTCCTCCCGAATCATCCTCATCACGCCCGCGTCCATCTCGCAGACCGTGTCGCAGAGTTCGTCAATATCCATCTGATTGTGGCTGGCCAGCAGAATCGTCTTGCCCTCCGCCTTGAGGCCCTTAATGAGCTTCCGCATCTCCAGAACGCCCTGCTTATCCAGCCCGTTGAAGGGCTCATCAAGGATCAGTAGCGTCGGATCTTCCATGATCGCCTGGGCGATGCCGAGGCGCTGACGCATCCCCAGACTGTACTTGCCCACGGGCTTTTTCATGTTCGGATCAAGGCCGACACGCCGGATCGAGTCCGCGATCTCCCGCAGGTCGATCTTGCCCCGCAGAGAGGCCAGCAGCTCCAGATTCTTGATCCCGGTCAGCCCAGGCAGAAAGCCGGGCGTCTCGATGATGATGCCGAGATCGGGCGGAAAGTCCATATCCCGGCCAACCTCTTTTCCTTTCACCAGCACGCGCCCCTCCGTGGGAAATAGAAAGCCGCAGATGCATTTCATCAGAACGGTTTTGCCGCTGCCGTTGTTGCCCACAATGCCGTGGATCATGCCGGTCTCAAAGTCGCGGCTGACATGGTGCAGAACGCGCTCCTGACCGAAATCCTTTGACACGTTTTGTACGCGGATCGCAAATTCGTCTTTCATGCGCCGCCCTCCGTTCCGGTAAAACTGAAGTTATACCGCCGCACCGCGTGCAGCGAGAGGAAGAAAAGCAGGGCGATCAGCGCAAGGAAGATCGCCACCGTCTGCCAGAGCTTTGGCAGCAGATCATAGCCGAAGTTGTGCATGTGATAGGTGGCCTGATTCAGCGGCGAGAGCCAGCCCACCGCCACGTTGGCCTTGTACATCCATTCGTCGGGGATCTGAAAGATCGTTTGAATTGTTTTGGGGTTCAGGAGAAAGCCGTAGAGCGAGAAGCCCAGCACGCCGATTACGCCCCCAAGCTGCCCGAAGCGGAGATTGCAGAGCAGCATGAGGAACATCAGCAGCAGCGTGTACAAGAGCATCAGCGCGAAGATCCACGCGGTGCAGGCATAGGGCAGGCTCAGCTCCAGCGTTTTCACCAGCGCCGGCAGCGCCACGGCCTGCCCCGCGCCGGAATAGCCGAGAATGGCCGCGGTCTCTGACCATTGGTTGCCGAGAAAGCTGCGGGACTGGCAGATAAACGAGGTGGACAGCAGCACGAACAGCAGATAAACCGTGGTCGCCGCGACGATGTAGAGCGCCTGCCCCAGCACCCAGGTT